>Ga0134124_10001847_pt1 | contig 17058 bp, 36 predicted proteins | sample KB304_FD_96880 | JGI IMG/M metagenome (GOLD analysis project Ga0134124, IMG submission 96880) | Terrestrial soil microbial communities without Nitrogen fertilizer from Kellogg Biological Station, Michigan, USA - KB3-0-4 | ecosystem: Environmental > Terrestrial > Soil > Unclassified ...
CACGAACGGCGCGGCCTTCTCTGCGGCCCACATGCGATTAGCCGGCGTTTCGCCTTCATTGCGCAGCATGGTCAGCATGTATTCGAGCGGCGTGATCCCCGAGGCCGCTATCTCTGCCTGCCGCTCGGCATTAGCCTTGTTGGGCGTGCCAGACTTACGACCGGCGCCAAGGCGAGGTCCGCCACGTGCCATCGTTTGATTTCCTTTGATTGTTTTTCAAAGACTGCGACTGCCTTGCGGCTTGGTCGCGCGGGTTGGGGGATGTGGTTAGGTTGTGAACTCGTCGGTATCGAGCAGCAGGTTGTGCTGCATGATCGCGACCGCGCCGATGAGCTTTTGAATGCTGTCCGAGCCTGAGCGCCTGTAGCCTGTGCCGCCTGCTGTGTAGACCATGGCGATCGCTATTTCCTGCACTTCGCCTGATTTGACGCGCTCAAGCAATTCCTCCGCAAGGTCCAGGCTTTGTTGGTTGGCGACCTTCGGCATGGCGGAAAGGACGGTCAGGGTCATTGCTCACCCGGAAATGCAAAAGCCCCGACGCTTGGCCGGGGCAAATCAGTGGCTGCTTTAGCAGCATGGCACAAATCACTAGGACGGTTTCCCGCAGTCGTCAAGCCCGCTTGTCAATGTGCGCCCACCACTTCGCACGCGGTCTGCACATCCTCGCGAGAATAGCCGGTGCGCTCCGCGATCTGGTCACGAAGGACGCACATGGCTTTGCGCGCCATCTCGCGATGCGGGGAGTCGAACCGAATACGCAGTAAGTCGAGATACGCGTCCACCAGCTCGCTCGTCTCGTCGTCCTGCTGTAGATTTTCAACCCTAATCATGCCGCACCTCGCATCTTGAACCCTAGCAGCTCGGCAACGTAGTCCAGCGCTTCGAGCAGCAATCCGACTTCCCGCTCCACTGCATGGCCGCTGGGCTTGCCAGATGGGCCGGGAGCGGCGATCTCGTTGCAGGGGATGCCGAGTACCACACAGGCCACGATCCGGTCTGTAGCGTCCTTGCTGAGCAACGGCGGGGCATTGCGGGTGCCGACGATCAATGCCCGGAGCTGTTCGCTACGATCGAGGCGGGCGACAGCGCCGTTGTCATGGGCCATGATCGAGGTATCGACGCGAACCTTGGACATGTCGATGGCTGGGGCTATTCCGCCGTACAGCGCCTCATAGGCGTTCTTGAACCACTCGGCTGCTTTCTCGTGGTGGCCAAGCTTGCGACGGATGAAGGCCAAGGCCCCGATGCGGGTTTCGGCTCGCTCCTCGACCCACACCTTGCCGATCTGCGGCTTGGTTGGGTTCGCCGCTCGCTGGGCGTAATACTCGGCGTCCGTCATGGACGGATCAGGCACAAGCCTGTTTGCTGTCATCGTCTTGCGCCCCATATACGTTGCCGCCCCTGTTGGTTTAAGTCTTGAACCGCTGACTGTCGTCGCGTGGCTTGGTCACGAACGGGCCGCTTCCTGGCCCTGTAGTCCCCCAATCGGCTTGCGGACGCTTGAACTCCACACGCTTGAGCGAGCCGTCCGGGCGGGCAAATCGATGTTCACGGTCTTCTTTGGTTCGGTCATTCTGCTGTCTCCGGTATCTCGTCCATCTCGCCTCTCGGGTGTTGGGTCATGCGGCGGTTCTCGCCTGCTCATGTCCCGCCGGCCACCTGGTGGGCGCGAGGAAGAACCCGCACTGTACGATGCTGTCGACGCCACGCTGTCCGTGCTTCGCGCGGATCCAGCCTAGCCACGGCCCCCACTCCTCGCGGCCGGGCGTGATGCGCCACGACCCGCCGGCGTCGATCTCGGGGCCGTCGTCGAAGTCCCGGAACACCCGGCTGCGTATGTAGGCAGCAAGCGCCGGGATGCGGGCCTTGCGGCGACTGAAGGCGAGCGCTGCGGCTGGCGCATTGCGGATCGCCGATACCTGATCGTCATCCGAGAGCTTTCCGAAAGCGCCACCGGCATTGTCGAGGTTGCCCCAATGGTCCTGAGGCCATGCCTTCCTCAAATCAGCGAAGCCTTGGTCCCCCGCTTGCGGGGGGCTGGGGGGTTCTTGGTTCTTCTGACGGTTAAGGGGGTGAACGTGCTGCATGTGGTCGACGCGGTCATCTGCATGTGGTGACGACGGTTTTTGCTCATCGCCGCGACTAGATGCAGTTTCTGCATGTGGTTCGGCAGATGTAGTGGTCGGAAGCCACGGCAGGCGCAGGATGATACTATCGCTAGTGCGCGAGCCGTTGCTGCGAAAACGCCGAGTCCGCTCGATGAGACCAAGGCTCTCAAGCTTGGCCATCCACTCCGCCACGCTACGCACCGAGACCTCGCATTCATCCGCGATGGTCTTGTGGCCGGGGAAACATGCGCCGTTTTTGTCGGCATAGTTCGCCAAGCAGAGAAGAACGATCTTCCCCGTTGGCGAGCCGACCGTCTGCTCGAGCGCCCATGTGATGGCCTGTACGCTCATGCTCGCGGCAGCTTGTCCATCGCATTGCCGTAGGCAGCCATCATAAATTTCCACGCCTCGTTGGCGCAGGTGCCAGGGCTGCGGAAGATCTCCGACCCGGTAAAGTGGATTACCTTGTGGACCTCGCCTTGGATGTACCTGTCGCGAGCCTTGTCGCGCGCCGCTTGTTCGCGTGTCTTTTCGTGCCATTCGTGGCCGTCGCATTCGATGACGACACAGTCTTTGAGGTCCGGCGCCGAGCCTGGCCAGAAGATGCCGACGAGCAGATCAACCCGATAGTTGCCGATCTGGGCTTGCGGCTCGATGAAGGCACCCTGTATCGGGATATCGTGTGGGGTTCGTGCGTACCGAACGTCGAGACCTCTGAGCGTGAGAAGTATATCGAGTGTGGCGATGAGCGCGTGCTCGATGGGGCTTCCCACCTTCTCGGTGATGAAGCGGTTTGTCCGCTGCTCCTGCACAGCCAGATGCAGCTCGGGCATTAGATCCCGCACTACGTTGTCCCAGATGTCAGCCATTGGCCGCCTCCCTCATCCGCTGCTCGTGTTTCTTGACAGCGTGAATCACCGTCGAATGGTCACGCCCACCGAAGACGCGCCCGATATGAGGCAGGGAGTTTGTCGTCTCCATCTTGCAGCGCCACATTGCCTCATGGCGCGCGGCCACCACGTTCCTGGCCCGCCGTTCAGACAGGATGTCGTTCACCGTGACCCTGTGCTTGCCAGCGACCTGCTTGATGATCTCGCGCATGGTCAGCGGCGTCGTGCGAGGAGGAGTGGGCGTGAAATGATCGTAGGGCGCCAAGGACGCGTAGGGCGGCCACCCATGATCAACGAACGGCGCTTCGACGGTTACCTGCGGGAACATTTGCCGCTCGAACGCCTCACGCTGCGCTCGACGCCTCGCTCGTGCCTCTAGGACGAACGGAGAGACCGGCCTGGGCCGTTGGGGCTTGGGTAGCGGCGCAGGCCCGTGAAAGAGCCTGGCGTGCCTTGGAGCCCATTCTACGTGCTGCCGTTCAACTTCGCCCAATGCACTCATCAACACGCTCCTGCATACATAAGACGTTCGGGGACAAACTCTGTCTCGAAGACCAGATCCCGCACCCGCTCGGCGTAGAGGGCTTCGACAATGACGGCGCGCGGCACGTTCATCGTCTCGGCTATCTCGGTCAGGGTGAGCCCGTGGCGCTGAAGCTTGTCGGCAAGCCGATAGTTCAGCTCCCCCTCTGGTCTCACTGGATCTGTGGAGGACATCATGCGGCTCCGAACAGTTCGTGTTGACGAGCATCGGCGCGGTCGAGCATGCGAAGGACGGTCTCGCCCTTGTGCTGCTTGTCCCAGACGAACCAGGCGTTGAGCATCGGCGGAGCGCCCTGCCCGGTGAAGTCGATCTTCCAGCGGCAGAGGTAGACGCGGGACGCTGGATGCTCAGCCCAGAAGGGTCCGAGTCCGCCGGCGCCGGGCCACGACCAGTTGAGCAGCAGCGCCATGTAGTCCACGTCGAGGACGTCGAGCGCGTGCTTCAGCCAGCGTGCCTTGCCGTTGCCCCAGCCGCACTCTTGGAAGGGCGGGTTGGTGACGATCGCGGGATAGACCGGCCGCGTGTAGTCGTAGAAGCTGGCGACCTCCTCGGCCGCGCCGCGCTGCACCAAGTCAGTGCCGCACGTCACGAGCCCGAGCGCACCCATTTCGCGGAGCATGGCGCCGTCACCGCAGGCGGGCTCCCAGATCCCGGGAAACTCGACAAGTCGGTCAATCTCAGCCGCGAGAAACGCTCGCGTCGGTCCGGGCGGCGTCGGATAGAAGTCGTCGGCCTCCCTCACCGCCTCGCCCTTGGTGAAGCTGCCGTCGAGCTGCAGCACCGGGACAGCCTTTGCGGCATTGCCAGTTGCTCGGAATAGTCCTCGCGCGGAAGCCGTCACCGCTTCACCCCCATAGCGATCTGCTTGCTGCGTGAGAGTTCTGCATCTCTCTCGATGCGTGCGATGGCCTGAGGCTTGGTTCTTGGGCCAAGGTGGTGACGACGGGAGAAATCAGGGTTCAGGCGCTTGACGCGAAGCTTGGGGATGGAGGCGATCATGCTGCGACGGCCTCCGCCCGAACGGCCGAGCGCGCAATGCTGATGAGCAGATCGCGGAAAGCCGGCGGCGTATGGATGCGCGGAGTGCTGTTCTGACCGCCGCCCCGGGCGCCGACCTCACCGAGCCGCTTGGCGCGCTTGAGGCCCATGCGCTCGACAACTGCCGGGTTCAGCCGGGCTTCGCTGTGTCCCCACAGCAGCTCAGGCAATTCGACGCCGACCGCGTAGAGCATTGTCGGCTTGCGGGCATAGTGGCCGTACCGTCCCTGCTCGACGCAGCACGTCCAGCCGCCGAAGAAATCGGCCATGATCCAGCCGCCGGCACGCGGCGGAACGTTCAGGTTGAAATGCGCCCAGGCATGACTGCCCCACGGGTGCTCAAGGACGCCGCCGAAGGTCCGCACGGCAGCGAGCGCCGCGGCGAAGCAGCCAGCGTCGTCGCCCTTGACCTTGCGGATGCCTGTGCGCTTGATCCAGAGCGGCTGGCCGGCCCAGAGCTTGCCCCAACGCTGGCAAGGCGGATGCGCCACCACAGGATGGGGCCCGGCGTACCGGCGCGCGTCGCGGGCTTCGTCCCACGGCTCGACGCCAGGCACGTTCCAATACGCGCCGTCGGTCTCGACGTATAATGCCGCGATCGTCGCGTTCTGCCCCATGCCCTTCCCCCGTAGTTTCCTAGTCTGTGCCTGAGATGGTCAGGCGCGGCCCGACGAACGGCGATGCTTCAGCCGCTTGTGTGCCCGGTCGCCCGCCGTGCGGTTCTTTCCGTCCCAGCGATTGCGAAAGCGGTTGTTGAGCAGCGCCGTAGCTTCGCGGACACGCTCCATCTCGTCCCGTGCCGAAACTTGCTGCGCCACGGCGACCCGCTGCTGCTGTTGGGCAGGAGCGGTGACCGTGGGCGTCTGGTGGGCGGCGACAGGTGCGACCGTCGGCGCCATACTCACTGCGCTCGCGACGACGAGGACGGCGGCACCCATCTTGCTCAGCCTTGCCATTCGTCAATCTCCGGTGGTTTCGGTATTGCCCACGGGGCCACCGAGTGCGCCCAGCCGTGCAACCGCACGCTCAAGGCCATCAACGTCGATGCCGTGGAATTCCTCGTCCGTCTGGCGAAGATGTTCGATGGTGGAGTTGAGCCAGGCGATGTGCTCGGCGGCCTTCCGCCGGATGCTGGCCTCTCTGAGTTCTTCGGCCTTGGCTCTTGCACGGTCCATCTCCTCGGCGTCTACGCGGCGGGCTTCCCGGTAGTAGTGGGCCTTGGCCCTGCCGAACGGGAGATTGAGGGCGCGCGCCGCCGCACGGACGCGCTCCTTCCAGTTGGTCGATGGTGCGAGGTAGTTTGCTACCTCATGCACGAGCGAGGTCATTTCAGCCTCCGAAGACACTTCTGGCCTCTTGGAACGAAGTTCTGACACGTGAGAATCCTCTGCCTCTATCTGTCTGTTCGTGACTGAGAGACGAGGTAGACGAATGGCATTGCGGCAGATCGGTATCCCGGCAAGGACTGTGATCGGCCGTCTGGAAGCTCAGCAGCGCGACGGCGTGATCCGGCTTGATCCCGGCACGCGTCAACGCGGAAATTTCAAGGAACTCGCGGGCGGATCGGTAGACCCAGCCGAGGCGAGAAAGGCGCCGACCCCGAAGGGCCGGCGAGTTAAGGGAGGAAACAATGAAGACCCCACGGGGTGGGCCCTTCAGTCCATCATGCAAGATCCCAGCCCGCTCACGCGGCCTGTCCTGCGCCTTGTGACGGGCGGCAGAGGAATGGGCACGGTTCAACGCCGCAACGGGTTTCTCCGCCCGGCCGTGCCCAGTCCTATGCTGCTCGTAGTTGGTGGCCGCGATCATGCGTCCACCGGGAGTTTGTCGAGGTGGTGAGTGAACAGCCCGACATCGGCCTCGCGCTCGGCCGCGTCGCTGACCAGCGGCCTGAAGGACCGAATATCCCACGCTGGCTCCTCGCCCGTTGCGCTGCCGCCGGCGGCGATGGGGTTGACGAGTTCGACCAGTAGAATGCCGACAAGCAGTTCGTTCCACTCGGTGACATACCGAACCCGAACCTCGCGGATCGTGTAGACAGCGTCCTTGGCCGGGTAGGACATCAGGCCCTCGGGATCCACTACGTGGCGCTTGGTTTCACTCCAATCGCCCACAATGCAGACGCACTTCGCGCCACGGACCGCCCATGCTGGAATCCCGCTCACTGCGCCGCCTCCCTCTGTTGCTCGAGGTCCAGCAGCTCGCCGATATCGGCCTCGCGGTCCGGGCAGAGCTTGATCAGCTTCTTGGCGATGGCCTGGCGCTCGACGAGGTTGAGCTTCCGGGACGCCATGTTGAGCTTGATGATGTCGGAGAGCGGATCGTCGCCCGCATACTCCTCAACGGGATAGTCGGCCTTGGCCTGGCGTGCGGCTGTGTACCGGGCGCGGCCGTCGAGGAGGATGTTCCCCTGCATCAGGATCGGCTCGATCTCGCCGCCGCCCTTGATAGCTTCGACGAGCGCCGCGAAGTCGCGGTTCGATGCCTCCGGGAAGCAGCGGGTGATCTCGTGATAGACGATGGGCTCGGGTGGAGCGTGCTCGTAGCGGACGGAGCCGGGGGCGAATTTGGTATCGACGGGCGGGGCTTGAGTACCCGCTTGCGAACCGTTGGAACGTGGACTGGCTACCGGCTGCTCGACGCGGCCAACCCCTGCGCTCTCCACGCCAGCCGAGACTTCCACCGTACCGCCCGCAGGGTCATTCTGCGGAGCTTGCGAGCCGCCATCTTGGTTCTGCACTGGACCTGCCAGTTCGTCGCGTCGGGGCACGTCCTTCCGTGCTGCCGTCGATTGATCGGCGAGGGAACCGGGGGCGACAGTCCCCTCGCCTTCTGCCGCAACTCCTGGGTCGGGGGAGTGTGCAGGTTCGGTTTTGTCAGCTCGCGCGGGACGCGCGCCTGTAGCAATCGGCATGCCAAGTGCGGTCGCATAGAGCTCGTACAGAGCTTCGAACTCGGCGCGCTCGCTCTGATCGCCGACCTTGTCTCGGAACAGGCGGCGCATGACCTTGGTGTCAAAGCCTATGCCCTTCGCCTCGGCGAACAGTTCCTTGAGGTCTTCGCCGATCGCGCGCTTCTCCTCTTCGAGACGCTGCCAGCGTTCGAAGAAGGCGACGATCTGATCCTGGGCGACGCTGTCGCGGGTCATGCTGCCGACGCCTTCTCGGGGGTGTCGGGCATTTCCCGCATGCGGGCCATGAACGCCTGCAGCAGGATGCGTGCGGAGCCGGATGGGCTCGCCTTCCCCTGCTCCCAGTGGGACACGGCCGACTGGTCGTAGCCGACCGCTTCGGCCACGGTCGCCTGCGAAACGCCCTTCTTTTCCCGGAGCTGCTTGAGTTCTGCGATCAGGTCCATGCGGGATGTTATGACAAACTCATCGGCCCGATGTCAATGAGTTTATCATCATCACCTATGGCAACGTCACTGCCATGAGTTCTGATCTCGCTAAAAGGCTGGTCGAGGCGCGGCGCGCGGCGAAGTTTGAAACCGTTGCCGACGCGGTGCGTTTCTTGGGCGTGGCCTACCCGACCTATGCCGGTCACGAGAACGGCAGCTCGGGCTTCCGCGCGAAGACGGCGGAGCTCTACGCGCGCAAGTTTAAGGTCTCTCTCGACTGGCTCTTAACCGGACGCGGGGATATGCGGGGACAAGGGGTGGTGCCGGCCGAGACGGAGCTTGCCGGCCTCCCTGTGGTCGGCAACATCCAAGCCGGGCATTGGCTAGAAACTGCATTCATCGATGCCGAGGGAGAACCGGAGATGCTTCCGGTCGCGCGGGATTCCCGCTTTCCTCGAGCCAGGCAATATGCGCTTCGCGTGGTCGGCGACAGTATGGATTTGGATTATCCCGACGGCAGCTACGTGACGTGCGTTGACTTTGCCGACAGTGGTTTGGGGATTGTCGAGGGGCTGACTGTTCACGTGGAACGCCATCGTTCTCACGGGCAGATGGTCGAAATCACGCTGAAGATGATCGGCCGCAGGGCCGGCGGCTTCCTGCTGATCCCGCGGTCCAGCAATCCCGCCTACCAGCCGATCAGCTTCACCGGCCGCGAGGACGACATCATCGTCAAGGGCGTGGTCACCGGCGGCTGGCGCCAGACCGCCATCCCATCGAAATAGCGGATCACAATTACTTTCTCATAATTCCGCTTGACCGTTGATTATGAGTTTGTCATAGTCCCTCCATCATCTCCCGATGGAGCACACCGATGAGCAAGCTTGAGCACACTTCGCAGACTGGGTGCCGCATCCGCAGCGCGCACGGCCTTTATTTTGTCCTGTCGATGTCGGGCCGGATCGCGGTCGTCACGCCCGCTTGGCACGACGCCAAGGAACAGGCCGACCGTCGTTACGAGGACCCCGCCGGCGACGACGAGCCCGACTTCAACGCCCCATCCTTTCGCGAGCAGTACGAAGGCGCGTGGGCGCTCAAGCAGAGCGTGGCCTGACCCATGCTCACCAACGCCCAGATCGCCGCCGACCTCGCCCGGCTCGAAACCCCGAACGCCACCGAATACCTGGCGCTGAAGCTGAAGCGCGCCACTGGCGGGCTCGATGTCTACGTCCGGCAGATGGACGAGAGCGGCCGGCACTATCAGGCCTGCGCCGATCGTGGCGGGCGCATCGCAAGCATCGTCGCCACGGCCTATGGCCCATCGCCCATCGGTGCGCTTGACGCACTCGCTGCCAAGCTCGGCTGGGTCGCTGACGAGGACGGGAAGCTCGTTCGGCTGGCGAACTTCGCGAAGAGGGCAGCGGCATGAACACGCCCGCTCCCGACGACCTGCACCTGATGGTCCTGCTCTGGCAGGAACCGCGGACCCGCGCTGTCGCGCTCGAGTTGGCCGACAAGAACCGCGAGGCGTCCAAGCCCGCACTGGCGACCGAGCGGAAGGCTGCGTGATGGACACTCCCGAATTCTCACTGCGCCGGCAGACCGAGGCCACCCGCGACCTCCTGGCGGCGCTGCGCGACCAGGGCGAAGGCGACGACGCCGAGCTGGTGGCCGATGCCATCGAAGGCGAGACAGGCCTTCACGAGGCCATCGTGGCCGCGCTCGACGAGATCGACGAGGCCGAGGTTCTGATCCTTGGCGGCAAGGCCAAGATCGAGCAGATCGGCTCGCGTGTCGCATCCGAAGAGCGCCGGATCGAGCGCCTGCGCGCCGCGATCGAGCGCGCCATCGTGTCGTCGGAAATGCCGACGCCGCTCAAGCTGCCGACCGCCACCATCAGCGTGGCGAAGCGCAGGCCGGGCGTTGTGATCGACAACGAGGCCGAGGTTCCGTCGCGGTTCTTCGTCCAGCCGCCGGCGCCACCGCCGAAGCTCGACAAGAAGGCCCTGGCCGACGCGCTCGCCGCCGAGCCTGTGCCCGGCGCCCATCTCGATAACGGCTCGATCAGCCTGACCATCCGGAGGAAATGATGAACGCTCTCACGCCGATGAACGGCAACTACACGATGACGCCCGCGCAAATGCGGCTGGTCAAGGACACGGTCGCCAAGGACTGCAACCCCGAGGAATTCAACCTCTTCATGGAGGCGGCGAAGTCCTACGGGCTCGACCCCTTCCGCAAGCAGATCATGCCGCTGGTGTTCAGCAAGGGCAACGCCAGCAAGCGGCGCATGTCGATCATCGTGAGCCGCGATGGCCTGCGCGTGATCGCGCAGCGCTGCAAGAACTACCGGCCCGCCTCCGAGCCCGCCGAAATCGTCCTCGACGAGGCGCTGAAGAGTCCGACGAACCCGAAGGGCATCGTCCTGGCGCGCGTCTACCTCTGGCAGCAGGACAGCCGCGGCGAGTGGTTCAAAGTGGTCGGCGAAGCCTATTGGGACGAGTTCGCTCCGCTGAGCTATCCGCCGAACGCCTACAATTACGAGGAGACCGGCGAGACCTGGCCGAACGGCGACGCGAAGAAGGCCAAGAGCCTCAAGCCCGATGCCGTGCAGGTGCTCGACGACTCCGGCAATTGGGCGCGCATGCCGATCGTGATGATCACCAAGTGCGCCGAAGCGCAGGCGCTGCGCGCCGGTTGGCCCGATCAGTTCGGCGGCATCTTCGCCGAAGACGAGATGGACCGCGCCAAGGCGCTCGACCTCACCGCAACGGAGATCGTCGAGCAGGAGGCCGAAGAGCAGCGCATGAAGCGCATCGGCGCCAGCGACGGCATCCCGATGACCTGGGGCGACGGCTGGGCGCTTGAGTTCGTGCCGGTCGGCCAGTTCGCGGACCGCGCGGCCGCCTTCATCAAGGAAGGCACGCCCGAACTGATCCGCAAATGGCGCGACGCCAACAGCATCGGCCTGCAGCAATTCTGGGCGAAGTTCCCCGGCGACGCGCTGGCGATCAAGAAGCTGATCGAGGCGAAGGTCGAGAAGGTCGCGGCATGACCCTGCCCCGCGTCTCTGCCGAAGCTGTTGCCGCCGGTGCGGCCCTCGATCGCGCCATCGACAAGAACGAGCTCGAAGCCATCTGGCTCGCCAATGGCTGCGACAGCTACCGGGGCGCGGCACGTGCCTATCTGCTGGCGATCTACAAGGGCGTCTGCGCTCGGATCGACGGCCGGGCCCGCGCCTTGGAATTGGCGAGGGCGATTTGAACGACCATTCCAACATGCCGTGGTCTGAGCAGTTCCGCGTCGTCGCCAAAGACTGGGTGACGCTCGACGGAGCAGCGCGGCTGTTGGAGGAGAGCAAGACGGCCGTCCTCTCTCAGATGATGAAGGCCGAAGGCGATAAGCCGGCGGCCCACGCCGAGCGGGATGTGAAGGCCTCTCCGGAGTGGCGCGACTACATCGCCAAGATGACCGAGGCCCGCACCCAGGCCAACCTCAAGAAGGTGCAGATGAAGTACCTCGATATGAAATTCATGGAGTGGAACAGCGAGAACGCCAACCGCAGGGCGGAGGCTCGGCTGTGAGGAAGCTCACCCCGCCCGAGATCAACGCCTGCCGCTTCCTCGTGAAGCATGGACCGTACACACCCGGTGACTCTGCCGAACAGAAGGGCGGGCCCGAAGTGCTGGCAGTGCTCAACGGCCTAGTGCGCAAGAAGCGCGCCACGGTCGAGAGCACACAAGACGGCCCCCGGTTCACCGTCACCATGCAGGGGCGCGACGATGCCGCGTGAGCACACCTGCACGATCTGCGGCACTACAGGCCCGTGGACCGAAGCATGGGTCTGGTACGGCTCCTATCGGCAGATCGATGATGGCGAGCCGGTAGTGAAGCTATGCTCGCCGCCGTGCCGCGCCGAATTCTCGAAGCGCCGGAAGCTAGCCACGCTCGCCAAGGCCGCCGCACGTCGCGAAGCGCGCCTCGCCATGATGGGGATGCGCTGATGCCGCGTAGCGTTGCAGAGTGGATCGGGAAGACGGATGACGCGATGCCTCCGCGCAGCGTGTTCGATCGCCTCTGGGAAAAGCAAGGCGGCAAGGACGCGATCACCGGCCTGCCTTTCACCAGCAAAGACCGGGTCGTCCGCGACCACATCGTTCCCCTGGCTGACGGCGGCGAGAACCGGGAGAGCAATTTCCAGCTCATCACCGAAGCCACGCACAAGGTGAAAACCGGCGCGGAGGCAACCGAACGCGGCAAGAGCCGTCGCATTCACGAGCGCGACCGAGGCTATGTGCGCCAGCCTTCCAGATGGCCGACGCAGCGCCTTGGCAACGGCAACAACCAGCACACTGCGTCCCGCCCGCTGCGGAGCAAAAACGAATTGAGAAAGACAGGACAATGACCCTGAGAGACGATTTGATCGCAGCCAAGGCGCTGATCGATACGCCGGAGAAGTGGGTTAAGGGCCGCTTCTGCGGAGACGGCTATTGCGCTCTCGGAGCTTGTGAGCGCGCAGCGTCGACCGAGAGGGGCACCTTTGCGCATTGGCGAACCCTCGAAACGGCCCGCGCTTTGGGCGAAGCGCTGCCAGATGGAATGCCGCAGGGCTGGACAAGGGAAGCGGCGACCGTCGCGGCTTACAACGACCTGCACTCAACGTCTCATAACGACATTCTAGCGCTATTCGATCGTGCCATCAAGGCATCGGAGCCCGCCCAATGACAGACAGAGCAGAGCTACCAGCGAGCGTTGGGCCGATGGCCGATCTGAGCGGCTTCGACAAGCCGACGCTCGACGCCGCAACAACAGCAGCTCGGGAATATGCCGAATGGCTGAGCGACACGACCTCACGGCATCTGTCGCCGTTTGAACAGCAGGCGCTCGTTCACCAGTTCGCCACGTTCCTGGGCCGGTCAGCTATTGCCTCAAGGCAGGCGGTGGTGCCGCTGAGCGTGGAGCAGGCGCTACAGGCCGCTGAAATGTCGGCGGCGGCCAGTTCTGACAACTTCCTCATCGCGGCGATTGGTGACATCCGGGCCGCCCTCGCTGCTCCAGTAAGGGACGAGACCGAGATCGCCCGGTGGCACGATGGCTTGGCGGCCCACTCAGAGCAACTATCGGCTAAGAGCTTCGACGCTGGAGATGTCGCCGATGCCGAAGCGCACGCCCTGCGCGCCAAAGTTCATCGGGATTCAGCCTCGTTTATCCGCGCCCTTTCCCAGACCAGTAAGCCGGAAGGGGAAACGAGATGAGCGACCTCGATTTTCTGTTTTGGTGGGCCGTGCTCTTAGCCATCATCTGCGCTGTCGTGGCAGTGTTCGGAGCCCACCCATGACCTCCACCACAGGGCTGCGCGAGACGCTGGACTGGCGTTGCGCGAAGTGCGACTGCAGAAGCTTCGCGAGGTGCAGCACTCGGTTGCCAGACACGAGTTTCGGCCCCGGCGACTTCGTTCGGTGCGTCAACTGCAAGGACGTGTCGTTCTTCCCCGAACGCCTCTCCGCCTCTATGGCTGGGCCCGAGGGGAAGCCGTTGCGGGTCAGCGTCTCCTATGACGGCTTCACGGGCGATGTAATCGGCAGCTACACCACCCGTGAAGGCAAGCAGGGCGTTGTGGTGCAGCAGGACGGCACTCGCGTGGTGCATGTCTACGGCCGGTCACGGGTCGAAGCCGCCCCCGCTCCTGCACTCCCGGAAGCCGAGCCGGCAGCCTCGCCCGCAGAGGGAGCGGCGGTGCAAGCAAGCGATATCCCAGACCTGCTGGATCGCTATTGGGACTTGGCCTACGCCGAGGGCAAAGAAGGGCGTAACCACGACACGATCAACGGTGACGCACAAGAAGTCCGCACGAAGCTCAGTCTAGCGTTCATCAACTGTCGCTCTCCCAATAGAGAGGCAGCTACGCGCGAGGCGGTGATCGAGGAATGCGCGAAGATCGCTGACGAGCAGGTCGGCCGCGAAGCATACGGTCACGCCAAGCACACGGCGGTGACCATCGCTCAGAACATCCGCTCACTCTCAAGGACAGAGCCATGAGCGACTTGGCATGGTTACTAGAATCTCTTGAGAAAGACTCGGGGCCCGACAACGAGATCGATATCGCAGTAGACCTCGTGCTGTTCAGGCCGGATGCGCGATACACATCCGTTCGCGCGAACGCTGCTGGCACCAAGCTCGTCTATACTAAGCGAGATGGTCGGCACGAGACATGCTGGGCCGACGACCACACTCTCAACGCCGCGTGCCGCGCAAAAGCAGCAGACCGTGTCCGCGCCCTCGCTCAACAGGCCAAGCCCCAGCAGGCCAAGCCATGAACGCGGAACGCGGGTGGCGGCAGGAACTGGTATCCCTAGCGGAAACGCTGGAGTTCAACGCCAAGCACATGATTGCCGAGGACACGCTCCAGGATGCGTGGAAGATGCTCCTTGATGCCCGCGAGCAAATGGCCAATGACGCCGCTCGGCTTCGCGCGATCATCGCATCTATCGGCCCGGAAGATACGAGGCCAGCGGCATGACCTCACCCCTTCACCTCAGCTCTAAGCCTTTCCCATCTGGATACGAGGCCAAGCCATGACCGCCCATCAGGAATGCCGCAACTGCCGGTTCTGGCGCAAGCGTGCCGGGAAAAACGGCAACTGCCTGCGTTTTCCGCCTGTCAGCAGCACCAAGGAATCATGGCCCGTTGTTCGCCCTAGTTCCTGGTGTGGAGAATACAAGGCTATTGTCGTTGAGGGGGCGGAGGGATGAGCGCGCTTCCTCGCATTGTCGCAGACGGGAAAACGCCAGCCCAATGGGTTGACGAACTAGCCGGCCATGGCATCGAAGTGTCGGAGCGAACGCTGCGGGCGCGGGCGCGGGCCCTGGGGGCTTGCAAGTTGCTCGGCAGCACCATGATCCTGCTGCCTGAACACATCGACCGGATTTTCGTGGAGGCGACATGTCGCTCGAACTCTACCTCAGGGACGGCGTCTACTGGTTCCGTGGACGAATTGCTGATGGTGACAACTACCAACGAAGAAGCCTTAGAACATCTGACGAGGCTATCGCGCAGGCAAAGGTCAGGGCCATCGAAGCGGCAGCAAGAAAACGTAGTATCCTTGGACCCGACGCGCCGAAAATTGAGGACGAATTGACGTTCTCGGCAGCAGTCAAAGACTACCGCAACGGCGGGCGCGAAGCCATCTATTTGCGGTCGCTCGTGCACAAGATCGGGAACAAGAGAGTCCGCGACATCACCCCTCGGTTCGTTCGGCAGCTCGGCGCAGAAATGATGCCGTACGCCTCAACCGAAACCTGGCAGCGCGAGATCGTCAGCCCGGTGCGCAGCGTCATCAACAGCGCGCACGAGCTTGGCAAATGCGCGCCGATCCGCATCAAGCGCTACACCGAAGCCGAGATGGTCAAGCAGGACGTATTTCGGGGGAAGCAAAGCCGGGTGCCGAAGAAGGCGGGGAGTTGGCCATGGCTGCTGGCGTTCATGGGGGCCGCCGAGCCGCGCTATGCAGCCTTGGCCTACTTCATGTTCCGGCACGGCTACCGGCTCTCACAGTCGATTAGCATGACCCGCAAGCGGGATCTGGACCTGACGGCTGGAAGGGTGCGCGTCCATGCCTCGAAGGGCCATCCGGCGCACTGGGTGGAGCTGGACCCTGAAGAAGTTGTGATGATCGCGAACCTGCCGGTGCCGTACAGAGGCAAGGCCAAGGATCGGGTGTTTACTATTGCTGGAGGCCGCAGCGGCGCGTTGTACGTACGCTGGAAGGCTATCTGCGCGGCCGCGGGGATCGAGTACCTGCCGCCGCACTCGAGCGGCCGCCATGGTTACGCCACGGAAATGGTAGTCCGCCAGCACGGCAAGGTGGATTTGATCGCGGCCGCAGAGGACAAATGGTCCGACCCTGGCGTGATGCTCAAGACCTACTCGCACTCGGAAGACGGGAAGGCCCGCGTTCGCGATGCGTTCAGGGCTGGCAAAGAGGCCGCTCGTACACTATCCGTACAGCCGAAAACTCGCGGCGCTCGGAGATGACCGGGCCGCTTGGGGAAACTAGCAATTGCGGAACGCCCCTGCTAAGGGCGCAGACCCCTAAAGGGTCTCGTGGGTTCGAATCCCATCCTCTCCGCCAGAAACCCCAGAACTCAGGGCTTTTGCAGATGACCTCGGAAAACCCGAGGCCGTCTCGCCTTGCAGTTTCGTGCGGTCAAAAGCGGAACAAAGCAGGATTTTGCACGGATCGCCGTACACCAGCCGTACAGGCGGTTCGCGAGTCGTTCACCCCGGTCACGCACCGGCATAGGTAGAGAAGGATGGATGAGATGGACAGCATTGAAATACGCGCGCTGCGTTGGGCCGTTAGCGAGGACGTGGGCAGTTCGTCCAAGGCGCTCGCTGCCGTGATGAGCGGCAACCCGCCGAAGAAGGGCCATGTCAGCTATCCGCTTGACGGTGGCGACTTGGGGCGTTGCCTACGGCTTCTCGAGATGGTCCCCGAGTGGCGTGCTCGGATCAAGGAGATGGGCGCGTACAATGCCGCATGGGCCGCCTTAGCCGCTCATTGGGACGAACTCACCGACCTCCACGCCAAGGCCGACTATGCCACGGTCTACAAGCGCATGAAGGAAATCCTGGCTGCGCCAGAGGCGGCTGACACAAAGCTCGTAAAGGTCGGCACCGCGTCGATCCGTTTCGGGGCCTAGCGCCCCGGCGGCTTGATGATGATCGACATATTCCCCCGTCTCTTACATTCCGTACACACGAGCTGCGCGACGAACCAGTCGTGGTTCTCGACCACATCGAAGTCAGGACCGAGCTTATCTGCCAATGCCTTGAGGTCTAGGAGTGCGTAGTGGCTGCACGGGTGTTCACCTAGGACATCATGGTGGGCGTGTATCGTGTGACGGGCCGTGATGAAAGACTGGAGTGTGGAGAGGGTTGTAGGCACTGTGGAGCCGCGTTCTATTTAGTTGGATGATGCGGCAGAAGATGCTAGAACAGATTGAGAACGGAGACAAGCGATGGTTGGACTTGTGCGTGTGGCTACGCCGGAGGAACTGGCTCGGTTCCAACGAGCCCGTGAAGCCGGAGAACATGACGAGACGACATTCGGTCGCGACCAACTTGCTTGGGCGATCCA
>Ga0134124_10001848_pt1 | contig 17056 bp, 17 predicted proteins | sample KB304_FD_96880 | JGI IMG/M metagenome (GOLD analysis project Ga0134124, IMG submission 96880) | Terrestrial soil microbial communities without Nitrogen fertilizer from Kellogg Biological Station, Michigan, USA - KB3-0-4 | ecosystem: Environmental > Terrestrial > Soil > Unclassified ...
TGCACGCCGGCCGCATCGTTGAGCTGGGCACTCACGACGAGTTGCTGGCCCGCAACGGCTACTATAGCCACCTCTACAACAAACAGTTGCTGGAAGAGGAATTGGCTGAAGTGTAGTGCAGTCGTAGCTCGTCAGTCCTCAATCGTCAAGTTTCTGACGACCAAGGCTGTTTTCCATGAAGCGCGTAGCTACCGCCGAATTGCTTGACACAGACTGCGGCACTCCCGCTGAGATCGAGGAGTCTCTTGGCGATCTACGTCGGATCAATCGTTGGTTCGGTGGCGTCGCCACTACCGAAGACATGGTTGAGCGTGTGGCGCGCGAAACCAAGCGGTCGTCTCTGTCGTTGCTCGAAGTTGCGGCGGGATCTGGCTACGTTCCAGAGACTGCGCGCCAACGGCTGCAGCATCGCGGGGTTCATCTGCAAGTCACGGTGCTTGATCGCGCCCTCTCCCATTTGAGCAACGGACACCCGGCGGTGGCAGGCGATGCTCTGGCCCTTCCCTTTCGCGATGCCAGTTTCGACCTGCTGAGCTGCAATCTGTTCGCTCACCATTTATCTCCGCAGGAGCTAGTGCAATTTGTCGACGAAGCTCTGCGAGTCTGCCGAGTGGCTGTGCTGATCAACGACCTGGTCCGCCACCCGTTGCACATTTCGCTGGTGTATGCCGGCATGCCTTTGTATCGAAGCCGCCTGACGCGGCACGACGCGCCCGCGTCGGTTCGGCAGGCGTATACGCCGGCAGAAATGAAAATGTTGCTGGCGCAATCCCGGGCGGGAAGAGTGGAAATACATCGCCACTACCTGTTCCGCATGGGAGTGATAGTGTGGAAGCTTATTTAGTCAAGGCCCATCCTGAGCGCAGCGAAGGACCATGCATTTGACCTTTGTTGTGATGCAAAATGTATAGGTCCTTCGCTTGGCGAAAGATGACGTGGGTATTGAAAGCTGAGAGCTGACGGCTGAGAGCTTGTTTCTGAATGCTCCACGATCTAATCATCATCGGTGGAGGCCCGGCGGGCACCTCCGCCGCTATTTCCGCGGCCCGCCGTGGGGCGAGCGTATTGCTGCTGGAGCGCGGACGGTTCCCTCGGCACAAGGTGTGCGGCGAGTTTGTCTCCGCGGAGTCACTGAACCTGCTTAAAGACCTTCTCGATCTTCAGCACGCCACATTGTTGCGGGACGCTGTTCGCATTCCGCGCACTCGGCTATTCCTCGATGGCCGCACTCTGCACGCTACTGTGGATCCACCGGCCGCCAGCATTGCCCGGTTCGATCTTGATGCAGCTCTGTGGCACTCCGCCGAGAGCGCCGGTGTGGATGCCCGGCAGCAAGTCACGGTTCAAAGCGTCAGCGGATCCGGGCCGTTTCGTATTGTCACCGCCAGCGAAGAGTTTGAAGCTCGCGCCCTGGTAAATGCGTCAGGGCGCTGGTCTAATTTGAATCTGGCTGCCGCGCAGAGTGGAATACAGCCCGAAAAATGGCTTGGGGCGAAAGCACATTTCGCCGAGCCGACGTCGGATCCGTCGGTGGATCTGTATTTTTTCGAGGGCGGCTATTGCGGAGTCCAACCCATCGGCACCGGGCGAGTAAATGCTTCCGCCATGGTCCGTGCCGATGTGGCCAGCTCTCTGCCGGAAGTCTTCGCCCAGCATCCCGCGCTGCGCGAGCGCAGCCGGAATTGGACTTTGGTCAGCGATCCCGTAAGCACTTCGCCGTTGATCTTTCGCAATCCCCAGCCTGAGCACAACGCGGTTCTCATGGCGGGGGATGCCGCCGGTTTCGTGGATCCATTCGTGGGCGATGGGATCTCGCTGGCGTTGCGCAGCGGTTCATTGGCCGCGCGTAGCCTGGGATCTTTTTTGTCCGGGGAGGCTTCCCTGCCCGATGCCGTGCGCCGCTATACCCTGGCCTACAAGGGATCACTTCTGCCGGTGTTTCGCATCTCATCCAAGATTCGCAGGATGCTTGTCTTGCCGCGATACGTGCGCAAACCGGTCCTCTCTTTTCTGGAGAGTAGTCCCGCAATTACCAATTACTTGGTGCGCAAGACAAGGTGAGGTTAATGTCGGCGCGGGCGCCATCGCTCGTGCGCCATCGCCACGGACCACGTAGGGACAGCTGTCCCCCGCTGTCCAGTCGAGCAAAGCTCGACCGCATCGGCGAGAACGAATTTAGCCTAGCGCTGCTCAGCCGGACAGTTGAGGACAGCAGCCCCCGACGTGGTCGGTTGCGCTCCGGCGATGATGAGCTTATAGGGATCCCTCGACTCCGCCATGCGATTCGCCTTGCGAATCTCAGGGCTCCGCACAGGATGACAATACCTACCGAAAGCGGGGCTAGCGAACGACCAGTACCTCGCGGACGTTATCGCGGGCTAAAAAGAACTTGATAGAAGCAAAATCGCGGAAGAGATTCTCGATGTTGCGGTTATTGAAGACGCGTTGCAGGCGGAACTTGCTGGCCGGACCACCCTTTTTGGCGTCGCCGCGAGATATGAGCTGCATCTCCAGCACATCCCCACCCACGATGTGATAGCGGTAGCAAGGCGCATCCGGGCCTGCTTCCTGGGTGTGAAAGAACGCGAGCAGCATGCCTCCAGGTTTAAGCAGCGACCAGAGCCGGCCTATCACCGGCTTCACCAGGCTCTCGTCCAGATAGTCAGCCAGGTTCCAGCACAGCACAATATCGAACTGCGCCCCCGGATACACCAGGTTTTCTTCCAGGAAGCGTTTGCTGTCCAAGGCCGGTTTCCCGGCTTCATCCTTGATGGCGAGTGTCGGATCGGTGGAAGAAATCAGCAGGTCGTCGCTGTAGATCTTGTGGCCGCGCTCGGTGCAATAGCGGATGTTGGCAGGAGACGTGGATCCCAGATCGAGTATGCAGAGGGTTTCTTCCGAATCGAGGGATTTAATTAACTGGGCGAGACTGCTGGAGCGGCGTGTGAGCTTCGCTCGCTGCGCCGCCGCATCCTGCGCCGTGCTGTCTGACGAACCGAAAAATTTCATCAAGCTGTGTGCAACTGCGCCGCCGGCGAACGCTGGGCGTCTGGGCCATTCGCTCACGGCATCGTGAGCCGAAGAAGATCGGGCAGGAACTACTTGCCGTCGCTCGGATTATTTTTCATCGCCACCGTGGCGGTAGTACCTGCGGCCGAACTTGCGACCGCGGCGGCGGCGGCGGGTGCCGTCTTGGCCCCGTCCGTCTTCGCCATGTCCTTCTGAATATCCACTTTGCCTTTGAAGTACGCGCCCTCTTCAATCGCAACCCGCTGCGTGACGATATCGCCCACGGCGATGGCCGACTTCGTCAACTCGGTGCGCTCAGAAGCGCGGATGTTTCCATCCAGCTTGCCCTGGATGATCACGCCCTTGGCATTGACGTTGGCGCGAACCTGGCCGTGGGGGCCGATGATCAAGCGGTTGCCCGCGAGCTCGATGCTACCCTCTACCTGACCATCCACGTAAAGGTCTTCGCTACCCGAGAGTTCCCCTTTGATGATGACGGACTTGCCAATATGCGCAAACTCTGTCGTCTTCGGCGTCTCCATGATTTCGGCCTCCTTGGGCACATTTACCAAACCGGACGCGCACGGGAATCCCGGTCACCTTGGACTTGCCAGGGCCAGAAAAGCTGATTGAAAGGAAACCCCGCAACCCATCGCGAACGCCATTCGTGCTTCATCGAACTATATCCCACGGCGATCACCGGGGCAACCTGCCAAAGGGCGAATCAGGGTTCAAACCCGTTGCCTTTGGCGGTTCCAGATTCGCCTTCCAGACTTTTGTGGGAGACCATTTAGACAACGTCGCGGCCTAATTTTTCGTCTAATCTACCAAGGGCACGTGCTTGATCTCATGAAACCGATCCTCCGGACAGCCTTGCGAATCGCGTTGGTCGCAGCCCTGGGGCCCCACTTGAGCACCGGGAGCGTGGCCCAAGGGCCACCCGCAGTTGCCCCGGGCGAAATGGTGAGGCGCGCGGTAGCGAACGAAATCAAGAGCAACGATCAGGGTCCGAAATACATGTGCCGCCAGCGCAAGGAGACCCCGGCAGGCTCGCAAACCAAACTCATGGTGGAAACGCGCGACGCCATGGTTGGGATGGTGGTGGCATACAACGACCAGCCCCTTAATCAGCAGCAACGCAGAGACGAATACGGACGGATCGAGCGCTTCGTGAACCAACCCGCCGAACTGGAACGCAAGCGCAGGCAGGAAAAAGAAAGTGCCGAACGGGTCAACCTTATCCTGAAAGCATTGCCCGAAGCTTTCCTGTACGAATACGACGGAACGGAAACCGGCAGGCCCGGCGTGGGTAAATCCGGAGAGCAGCTTTTGCGGCTCAAGTTCCGCCCCAATCCCCGCTATGATCCGCCGTCGCGTGTGGAGCAGGTCCTGACCGGCATGCAGGGGGTGGTCCTGCTTGATCCGCAAAGACAGCGTATTGCCCGGATTGATGGCACTCTTTTTAAAGACGTAGGCTTCGGATGGGGCATCCTCGGCCACCTCGATCGCGGTGGCCATTTCCAGGTAGATCAGGCCGACGTCAACGACAACAGCTGGACGATCGCTCGCATGGACCTGGCTTTCACCGGCAAGATTCTTCTGTTCAAGAGCATCGACATCAAGTCAATTGAGATCTACGCTGATTTCCATCCCGTGCCCGCGGACCTGACTTTTGCCCAGGGCCTCCAGCTGCTGAAAGAACAGCAGGCAGCGATTGCGCAGAATCAATCGTCCTGTTGCAACAGCAAGTAGCCGTGGGGACGGACAGTCTTGTCCGCCGCCTTTGAGGTTGATTTTGGATTTTATGACCTTTAGTGGCGAAGTGGATCTTGGCCAAGTCAAAGTCAAAAGCGGGGGACAAGAGTATCCGCCGACACGTGAGGTCAGAAAGTTTCTTTTCTTACTGCGAGCTTCTCGATTAAATCTTCACGAATTCGGTAGCCCGTTCCGGGCTCATCACTCACGGTAATCGTTCCCTGAGGACTAACCACGACCTCGGGTTCGATGATGTCTTCCGCCCAGTAGCGCTTCGATGCGGACACATCACCAGGCAGCCGGAAATTCTGCTGCGTGGAGAGCGCGATGTTGTGGGCGCGGCCTACACCGGTCTCGAGCATTCCGCCGCACCACACCGGGACGTTGTTTTCTTGGCAGACGTCGTGTACTTTTCTGGCCTCGCTGAACCCGCCCACCCGGCCAACTTTGATATTCACGATGCGGCAGGCGCCGGTTTCGACGGCCGCCGCGGCGTCGCGCGCATGCCGGATAGACTCGTCCAAACAGATGGCGGTTTTCAGTTCGCGCTGCAGCCGGGCGTGATAGTAGATGTCGTCATTCCACAGCGGCTGCTCGATCATAAGAAGCCCGAAGCGATCAAATTTGCGCAGGTGCTCGACCTCATGGAGCCGATAGGCGGAGTTGGCATCGCAGCTCAACAGAATGTCAGGCCAGCGCGAGCGGATCCGCTCAAGCACGTTTATGTCCCAGCCCGGTTTTACCTTCACCTTGATGCGGCGGTAGCCGGCAGCGAGTTCGGTATCAATCTTGTCCAGCAGTTGTTCGATGGAATCCTGAATCCCGATGGAGACGCCGCACTGGATTTCGCGAGTTGTGCCTCCGAGCAGCTTCCAGAGGGGTTGCTGCTTCTGTTTGGCCTCTGCATCCCAGGCCGCGTTTTCGATCGCCGCCTTGGCCATGCGGTGGCCTCGCACCTTGGCCATCAGCCCGGCAACTTCGTGGGCGGCGGTCAGCGGGCGTCCCAAGACCGCCGGCACCAGGTACTCCTTGATGGTGGACCATGCGGTCTCAATCCATTCAGAACTGTAGAACGGATCTTCGCCGGCGACACACTCTCCCCAGCCCTCGACGCCCTCGCAACCGGCGGTCAGCAGCAGGATGCGGCGGCTATAGACACGGCCAAAACTCGTTTCAAAAAAGTGGACGAGCGGCATTCGAATTTCGCGCAGCGTGATGGTTTCAATTTTCATGGGAGCTCAAGCAGGATAGGTCCATGTTTCGTTCCACCGTCCCAGCAGGAATTTGCCAGCCCCCTGCTGGTCGCGTTCGTAGCCCAGCACAGCGAGCCCCTCTGAAAATGCCTGCAAGAAATCCTTCCGGTTGCGGTCCTGCACTTCCCCGGCGCGCCCGCGCGTGGCCGGAGCGGCCTTCCATCCGTAAATTTCGGCGGGAACAGAAATTGTTTTCAAAGTCTGGAACTCCGGCTTTCCTGCTGCACGCAATAAACTCTCCACCCGGTTCGATTTCAGCCACCACTCCGCGACCAGACGATCGGAAGGCAGACCGCCCTGCAGAGGCGACGACGTGATTCCGTACTGATTGACGTGATAGCGGCGAGCGATGGCGCCCAGGCGCTCGATGTTCAAGTAGGCATTCTTGATTTCCAGCGGATCAAACGTCCACTCGATCAACTCAAATCCCCGGGCCAGGGCGTCCTCGCGCTGAAAGAGCTTGATTTGACGTCCCAGGCCAGCATTGCGATATTCGCTCCGCACCGCCAGCATTTGCGAATGCAGATAGGAATGTCTACCCCGCGAACCTGGCACAGACAAGGCAAACGCTACGATTTCACCATCGTCAAACGCGCCGATGACCTGTCCACCGATCTTCTCCGCTACCACAAACATGCGCAGCGGCATCAGTTCGGCGTCGGCGAAATTCCAAACTTCCTTTTGCAGGGCGACGCAGGCGAAGATTTCATCAAGGCTATTGCACTTGCGGATCACGATCTTGCTCTCTGTCATCCCGCCTCGCGCTCGCTGTCCTGTCTGCTCTCTTTCAATTGAATCTTGGCCTGCTGCCACAAAGACTCCAGCTCCGTCATCGACGCCTGCTGCGGATTGCGGCCGGAAACACGCAACTGCTCCTCGATCCATTGAAATCGCCGCTTGAATTTTCGGTTGGTTTTTCTCAGTGCCGACTCCGGATCGAGCGACAGATAGCGCGCAATATTCACCAGCACAAAGAAGAGATCTCCCACTTCCTCTTCCAAGTGCTGCCTGAGCGCTTCAGGCACCTGCTGTTCGCCCGCTCCGGCAACCTTGCGGCCATGCGGTCGCGGGCCGGGCGCCGGGAATTCTCTCAGACCCTGCTGCAGTTCCGCCGTTTCCTCCTGCAGCTTTTCAAACAGACCGTCCACGTTGGGCCAGTCGAAACCCACTTGCGCCGCCCGCGAACTGAGTTTGTAGGCTTCCATCAGCGACGGCATCGCGGTGGAAACGCCGGCCAGCACGGACGCAGACGAGGCCGAGGTCTTTTTGGCATCACCCGCTCTTTTCTTTTTCTCTTCCGCTTTCAATGCCTGCCAGTTCCGCAACACCTCGGATGAAGTCTCAGCCTTCACATCGCCAAACACATGCGGGTGCCGGTCCACCAACTTGTTGCTAAGGCGATCCAGGACCTCGTCGATCGAGAACGTGCCTTGGTCCTTGGCCATCTGGGCGTAGAACAAAACCTGGAGCAGCAAATCGCCTAGCTCGCCGGGGAGCTCATCCCAATCCCGGTTGTCTATGGCTTCCAGAACTTCGTAAGTTTCTTCAAGGGTGTAAGGCTTGATCGAATCGAAGGTCTGCTCCCGGTCCCAGGGGCACCCACTCGGACCGCGCAGCCGGGCCATGATAGAAACGGCGCGTTCGAAGCGTTCTCCAGTGGTTGGCATGAGGCTCAAACACTGTAAACGACAGGGATGCGAATGAGCAATGAAGGCGACGACTCGGTAGCGGTAGCGTGCACAACAACACAAACCTTTGTCATCAAAGCCAGCTCGATCGGCGAGGAATCTGCTTGCAGCGGGCAGCGCAACAGCAGATTCCTCGCGCGATAACTCCGCGCTCCGGAATGACAATTCTTTGGGGACTTTCAAATCCCACGACTGCACTCAGGATGACAAAAAGGCGGGAGCCGATCAGTTACCGACATTACAGCGTATAACTGTCTGTTACACAATCGTTTGGGAGACTTTCTTGACCTGCATCTACACCTGCCAGAAAGTTAATAAACCGCGTGGTTACCCCTCTAACCGATGTTATCTTTTCCCATCCCGAAATCCCGGGCAAGCTATCCTAGAAGTGTCCTGCAGTGACGACGTCCTGACGTCGATATGAGATACGCTCCCCCAATCCGGCAGCCGCTCGAAGGCGAACGGTTTCAGGTCATCGTTATTGGCGGCGGGATCAACGGAGTGGCGATCGCCCGGGAATGCGCCCGCGCCGGTCGTCGCACCCTGCTGGTCGAGCAACACGACTTTGCGGCCGGCACCACGAGTCGCGCTACCCGCATCATCCACGGCGGCCTGCGCTACCTGGAACACGCCGAGCTTGGACTGGTCCGCGAGTCTCTGCTGGAACGCCGGCGCCTGCTGCAGGAGCGCCCGCACCTGGTGCATCCCATACATTTTCTGCTGGCGCTCGACCAGAACAGCAGCCGCAGCACCTTTGCCCTACGCACCGGCCTATGGCTGTATCGCCGCCTGGGCGGTGGCAGGCTGCAGGCGGGATCAAGCCTCAAGGACCAGCAAAAGTTGGAGCGCCTGCTCGACTCTGGCCGGCGCTGGTCGGTGTTCAGCTACGAGGATGCGCAGTGCGAATTCCCTGAACGCCTGGTGACGGAATGGCTGGTGGAGGCCATGGAAGCCGGCGCCGTGGCGCGCAATCATACTCAGGTGCTTGCGGTGGACGTCCGGCATCGCCGCGTAGCCGGGGTGCTGTTGCGAGATCAGTTGATTGGGAAAGACGAGCGTGTCGAAGCCACCTGGATCATTAATGCCACCGGCCCCTGGGTGGACCGGCTGTGCCAGCGCTCCCGCATCGAGACCACGCAACCCATGGTTGGCGGCATTCGCGGCTCACACATTGTGCTGCCCCGCTTCGCGGGCGCGCCAGACGCGGCGGTGTACACCGAGGCCTTGGACAAGCGTCCGATTTTTGTTATCCCTTGGAACGAACAGGTACTGGTGGGCACGACAGAGGTTGCGGACCAGAGTGATCCGGGCAAGGTGCAGGCCTCGCCGGAGGAGATTGACTACCTGATGCGCTCCTTCGTTCACCTGTTTCCGCAGGTCAAGCTTTCGGCGGCGGATATCCGTTACACCTTTGCCGGGGTCCGGCCTTTGCCCTTTGCTCCCAAGGAAAACGCTGGAGCGGTAACTCGCAAACATTATCTGCACGATCACTCCCAGGACGGCGCCGAGCACATGATTTCCGTGATCGGCGGCAAGCTGACTACGGCCGCGGAACTAGGCCGTCAATGTGCAGCCAAGATTGGAGTGTCGTCAAAATCTTCGACGACGATCGCCATCGCCTCGGCGGAAAGTGCAGCCCTGCTGCTGGACCAATGGGTTATCGAGATTGGCAACGTCGGCGGAATTAGCGAAGACACGGCCCGCGGCATTGTCGAGTGGCACGGCAAGCGGGCGCTCGATATATCGCGCATGGCGCAGCGCAGTCCGGACCTGCGCGCCCCCCTTTGTTCCCACAGCGAACACATCGTTGCCGAGGCGGTCGACGCGATTGCCGGCGAATGCGCGGCTACCCTGGGCGATGTGCTGCTGCGGCGAGTACCGGTCGCATTAGGCGCCTGCTGGTCCGCGGCCTGCAGCCGGGAAGCTGCCGCCCGCATCGGCGCCGCCATGGGATGGGACGAGTCGCAATGCGCGGCGCAGTTGGAAACCTTCGAAATCGAGCGCGCCAGCTTCCTGCGCAAACCGGCACGCATGGGTGCCGTCATTGAGGCCGCCGCCGACTAGCGGACCAGCCGTCAAATCTCGCCGATCTCAAGGTACCCACCATCAATTCAGTTTCATCGGAGATGATTCCATCCACTCCCCACGCCGCCAGGCGCCGCATGGCCTGCGGGTCATTCACCGTCCAGACGAAAATTCTGAGGCCGGCCCGCTGAACGTCCTTTACGAACAATTCGTTCACCAGTGACTGATGGGGAATCACGTAGTCGACTGGGAGCTGCCGCCAGCAGGCGAGTTGAGCCGCCGTCTCACAGATGATGCCGGTCGAGACCGTGGAACTGCGCGCTTTCAGGTCCACGACGACATCGGGAATAAAAGAAGAAACTACATAGCCCTGTCTCGGCGGAAAATCGCCCAATGCAGTCAGCACCTTCGATTCCAGATCTCTTACTTTGAGCTCAATGTTGAGGAAAGCGCGCTCGCCGTAACGCTGGATCACGTCGGGGAGCCGGGGCAGTGTGGGCAACTGCTTGGCCTGGGCGCGTGCGATCGTGAGTGTGCCGACCTTGGGGTCGTGGCAAACCACAGCTGTCCCGCATGCCGCCAGACGAACGTCAAACTCAAAGCCGTCGCAGCCATACTCGAGCGCAAGATCGCACGAGGCAAAAGTGTTCTCAGGAATCCCGCTGGACGCACGAGCCCCGCGATGGCCAAGGAGAAGCGGAGGGCGGGCCATCACGCATTGTACGTCGGAATGGATTTAAGGGCTGTGAATTACGCGGCATAAACAAACTAGTCCAGATCGAAATCCCGGATCGGTTTTCCCGTGTCCGGAGATTCTTTGGCCTTTTTGACGGCTTCCTGGAACTTCTTCTCGAGCAGGCTGGAAGCGTTCTTCTGGGCCTCCACCGACTGGCGGAAGATGGAATCCCGGCGGGTGTCCTGCTCCTTCATGGCCTTGGCGGCTTCTTCGATGTCGGCGAACATCCTGGGTTTGACCGCCGCGGTGTGGGCGATCACTCCCTGGATTTCAGCATCCACTTTAAGGACGGCATTGCAGCAGGGGCACGTTACCTCGAACGGGGGGACGTTCTTCGGCATGACCGAATCATACCGCAAAACCCCTAGTCATGACGCTGCAGCTTGATGGGGAAAATCTTGAACAGGGTAAGCATCTCCCAGCCCAGCAAGACAATAGAGACGATCACCACCATGATGGCGATTGTCTCTCCGAAGTTCAGGCGGTTACGATTGGGCTCGAAGCGCCGCGCCACCAACCCGAGAATGTTGAGCGTGGCAAAGCCGAAGACCAGCGCCCACAGGATGTTGAATATGTCCCCTTTTTTGGTGAAATCCGCGAGCAAGAGCAATGCCAGGAACTGAAATCGGAAGGCATAGCCTAGCCGGGTCAGGGGTTCGGGGATGGAGGCCAGCAGCGAGGTCAGGGATACGGGCATGGGTGCGGTATCTAGACGCGAGCGGACTAAAACCTAGTCGCCCACCGAAGGGAGAGATATTACGCTTTTCCGGTCGCGAAGTCAGCCTTGTGAAAAAGTCTCACTTTGTCATCCTGATGAGCGGAGTAGAATTTCAGACGCAGCCCCGCACGGCCCGGATCGAAACAACATCCTGACATAGGGGTCCCCCCTCGACTTCGCTCGCGACAGGCTCTTCGACTTCGCGAATGATTTCGCTCCGCGTCAGGATGACAGTGAAATAACCTGGTGATCGAGGCAATCGGTGCGGAGCATTTCGTAGAGATTGCGCAAAAGGTCGGCTCCGTGACGCGCAATAAAGTAGAGGCCGCCGATCTCCCGCTCCTGCAGAACCTTGTTCGGATAAAGAGCGTTGCCCAACAATTCGGCGTGGCGTCCCAGGATCTCGCTTTGCCGCAGTTCAGCCCGCGCCGCCCGCGAGCGCAATTGCTCGATTTGGTGTTGCATCTTGGATCCGGCGTTCGCAGCGGCTTCGACCAGAGTCTTGTCCAGGCGTTCGAGCGATTGCTGAATCGAGCCTAAGGACTGCTTCAACGAAGACTCCGCCCGATCGAAAGCCGCTTGCAAATCGGACGGCAACGCGTGCTTTGCCAGAGTCTCCCGCAGCGCGTCGGGGCCCTGGAAAATGTCAGGAATCGACAAGCCGTAACGCTCAAGTAACGCTTGAGGTTTAACTTCAACGATAGTCGCGGAGAAACGCGGAAGAATCGGTGTGGCCCGCCCCAGCAGCGCTTTGTACACTACCGCGCCCTGGCCAAAGTAGGCAATTTCTGCCGCCCCACCAACGTAGGCGAGTGTGGGCAAGAGATAGTCTTGCACTACCGGCCGGAGCAATACGTTGGCGCTGAACTGCTCGGGCTCGGATGCGGTCCGGTGCAGCATCTCGGCCGGAGAAATAACTTCATCCTTCACTAACAAATCGGCACCGCTACCATTCGCGCGGCGGTGTATTGGTATCCGGGCTCCGTCGCGCAGTGTAAACAGAAGTGTCGACGAGGGCGTCACCTTTACCTGCTGGTGATATCCCGCGGCTTCCAGTTCCCTTCCGCGCGCCAGTAAAGCATCATCGAGTTCTGCTGCGCGTTCGATGGCTGCACGATAAATAGGCGAGGCAATGCGGTGCAGCTCCGGATCTGAAGCATCCAGCACGATCACGCCCCACTCGGCAAAGAGGTGAGTGAACAGGCGCGCGAATGCGCTGCCAAAATTCTCCCCCGGACGATAGGCCTCACGCAGGAATTTCGTGACTTCCGAATCGCCCAGCATTCCTGCGGCGGCTTCAACCACCGGTTTGATTTCAGGACCAAACGTCACCGTTCCCACCGGCGCATCGGGCAGTCCCCGGGTCGCGGCCGAGAGCTTCTGCAGCGAAGCATCCGGCCCCAGGATTGCAACGTGGCTGATTTCATCGAGGTCGTGGTCGCTGGTAGCCAGCCAGAAGACGGGGACGCAGCCAGAACCCGCAGACGTCGCCTGCTGAGCCAGCTTGACCGTACTCAGCGCTTTGAAGATGGAAAATAGCGGACCGCCGAAAAGGCCTACCTGTTGTCCGGTCACAACGGCAGAAGCGCCGCCGCGCAGACGGGCGATATTCTCCAGAGTTTTGGGCGAGGCGTCCCACGCCCGGTTCTGCCGTTCCAGAATGTCCGCGACACGCACCCGTCGCGCCGAGTCATAACTTACTGCAGGTGTTTCGTCTTTCAACCACTCAGAAAAATGTGGGGAGCGAGAGTAGAAGGGCTGGATGGAGGGAGTCCAGGAAAGAAAATCGGTGAAAAGCGGCGTGGTATGCGGAATCTGGCGGAACGGCAGACACTGCGCCTTCACCGGCAGCTCTCCTGACAGCGCTTCTTCTTACAAGCTTGGACGAACGAAGTCATGCGTTGGTCACTCCTGATTCTACCCGTATGTCCGTACTTGAGATGTCAGAAACGGCGGCAGGATTCTCTAAATGTAGGCGCGAGCGCCCCGCTCGTGCTGCAGTGGCACGAACCGCTCGTCCTGGGATGTTCTATTGTTGTTGCTGTTGTTCCTGTTGCATGTTCTTGGGGGGGATTGGAGGTGGCTCCTGCGCTTTCTCGACCAGCAGAGACCACTCCTCAGGAACCGGAAGCCCATGCTCGAGTTCAGGCGGATCAACGGAAGCCGTCACCCGCACAGCGACCGACAACTCACTTGGAGTTTGTCCGCGAAAGATTCCCCGGGTCGGAGGCACGTCGGCGTAGTCACGCCCAATCGCTGTCCGGATGTGGCGGTCGCCTGCCAGCAAACAATTTGTAGGATCAAACCCAACCCAACCCAACGGCGGCAGAAATGCTTCCACCCAAGCATGAGTCGCGTCCACCACTGAGCGGTCGTGATCGCGTGCGCTGCGATAAAGGTATCCGCTGACGTAGCGGCAGGGGATTTTCAACCGGCGCACCAAAGCGATCATAATGTGCGCAAAATCCTGACAGACACCTTGACGACTCTCGATGGCCTCATCAATCGGCGAGTCCACTTTCGTGCTCTTGGGCACATATTCAAACCAGTCGTAGAGCTTCTGATTGAGCTCCCGCAAAAGGCTCAAGGGATCGTCGCGCCGGCGAACTTCCAGCTGCTTGGCCAGCTCGCGCAAACCCGGCGTGGGCTGGGCAAACTCACTGGGCAGCATCATCTCCCAGTAGTCTCCCATTTTCACCTGGGCATCGGCCTCGTCCCAGGCATCGGCCGGCAGCGAGGCCGGTATCTGCAGGGACGGCTGCATATCCAGCAGCGACTCGGCCACAATCACCAGATAGGAATGCTGTCCCGGAATATCGAAGTGGTGGATGTTATTGCCCACATGATCGCGATAGGCAAACACCCGGCAGCGCGGGCTTACCGCCAAGTGAAAAGTGAGACAGCGCTGGTTGCCCTCACTACGCGGATGCATCCGAGCTTCCATCACACTCTCGCTGATCGCAGAGGCGTAGTGGAATTTCGTCAGATGCTGAATAGAATAGAACATGAAGCCTTGGTCCCCTATCCTGCCAAAGCGGTCTGGATCGCGTAATTCACGTAAAGCTCGTAGATGGTCTCGTGGATGTCCCGGCACTGCCGCAAAATATCGTGCAGGTACGCGCCCACATCCTGGGACAGAATTTCCGAGATCTGTCCAAAACTGAGAGACGCCTGTAGTCGTCCGGCCAGCCTGGTCAACTGCGCTCCCCGCCTCTTGCCGCCCTCCCCGTGAATGGCTTCCAGAGCACGTTGCAGATGGTCGATGGAGTAGCGAACGGAGTGCGGAAACTCCGGGTTCAGCAGCAGAAATTCGATGATCCGGTCCGGACTGATGTCCGCGGTATAGACCTTACAGTAAGCTTCAAAGGCAGTGCACGACCGCAGCAGCCCAATCCACTCCAGATATTCGCTGGCCTCGGGCGTTTGATCGGAATGGCCCCAGAACTCGCGATGATACAGACCCAGCAGCGTGACCGTAGCGCAGGCGCGCTCCATGTACCGTCCCACCTGGATAAAATGCCAGCCTTCGCCGTGGCTCATCGTTGAATCGGTCACGCCCTGAATGAGGTGCACACCCTCGATCACGGCGAGAAGAAAATCTGAGGGGAGCACATCGTCGGTCTCATTCGGTTTGTGCCGCGTTACCTGGTGAAACAGATGGTTAAGTCTCTGCCATTGCTCCGAACTGATCTCTTCGCGCACTTGGCGTGCGTTCTCGCGGGCCGCCGCCACGCAGGCGGTGATCGACGAACGAGTGCCCGGGTCGAAGGTGAGGATCTGTGCAACCTGGTACGCATCTCCGCTCCACGCCAGGTTGGGCGGATTCCCCAGCGCCGCCAGAACCCGCCGCCAGCGCCGGTCCGCGGTCGAAGCAGACTCGTCTAGCATCAGGTTCAGATTCACGTCGAGAAGACGAGCCGCATGTTCGGACCGCTCCAGGTATCGACTCATCCAATAGAGGTTGTCAGCGACGCGAGAGAGCATGGCTTATTGGTTCAAAACCCAGGTATCTTTGCTGCCGCCGCCCTGCGATGAATTGACCACCAGCGATCCTCGGCGCAGGGCCACGCGGGTTAGGCCGCCGGGGACAATGGTCACTTTATCTCCAAAAAGGACATAAGGACGCAAGTCCACGTGCCGGGGCTGCAGCGTGTCATCAATGAAACATGGCGCCCGCGAAAACGTGACGGTCGGCTGCGCAATATAATTTCGCGGATCCGCGATGATTCGTTCACGGAACTCCTGCCGCTCTGTGGCGCTGCTCTGCGGCCCGATCAGCATGCCGTAGCCGCCCGATTCTCCGACCGCTTTGACCACCAGCTTGTCCAGATTCTGCAAAACGTGTTCACGCTGCACGGGGTCATTGATTAAGTAGGTCTCCACATTATTCAGCACCGGATCTTCGTCGAGATAATACTTAATGATCTTGGGCACATAGGCATACAGCGCTTTATCGTCGGCTACGCCCGTGCCAAAGGCGTTTGCCAGGGTCACATTCCCTGCCCGGTACGCGTTAAACAATCCCGACACACCCAGCACCGAGTCTGAGCGGAAGGCCAGCGGATCGATGAAATCGTCATCCACGCGACGGTAAATCACGTCTACCCGACGGAGCCCGGTGGTGGTCCGCATGTAGACGACGTTGTCATGCGTGACCAGGTCGCGTCCCTCGACCAACTCAATGCCCATTTGCCGCGCCAGGTAGGCGTGTTCGAAGTATGCCGAGTTGAAGACACCCGGACTGAGCAGCACGATGGTCGGCTCGGGGCGCCCCTCTGGCGACAGCGATCGGAGCGTGCTCAGCAAAGCCTGCGTGTAATGCTCGATGGGGCGGACGCCCTGGCGGCGAAACAGATTGGGGAAAATTCGCTTCATGACCCGGCGGTTGGTCAACATGTACGAAACCCCGCTGGGCACCCGCAGATTGTCTTCCAAGACCACGAACTCCCCGCTGGGCAGACGGATCAGGTCCGATCCGACGACAGCGACGTAGACATTTCGCGGCACCTGCAAACCCCGCATCTGCCGCCGAAAATGCTTGCAGCTGTAAACAATCTCGCGGGGTACGGTGCCATCGGAAAGAATGCGGCCTTCGTGATAGATGTCGCGCAAGAACAGATTGAGAGCGGTGATGCGCTGGGTCAGGCCCTTTTCGATTCGGTTCCACTCGGTGCTGGTGATCAGCCGGGGCAGGAGATCATAAGGGAAGATGCGCTCGGTCCCTTCGTCGCGCCCGTAAACGGTAAAGGTGATGCCCTGGTTCAGAAAGGCCAGGTCGGCAGCGTGTTTGCGGCGCCGAATTTCATCGGCGGGCAGCGAAGAAAACGTCTCCAATAAAGGAGCATAGTGCGGACGAGGTTTGCCCGAACTTTCAAACGTCTCGTCGTACGCGTCATCGACGAGATAATCTTGCAGAACCGGGTGGTCGAAGCGGCTAATTTCCGCCAAACCCATGGCGAAGTATAAGGTGCGGCATTCCGCCTAGGCAATAGGGTTCGGATGCGGCTTTACCGATAGCCAGCATCAGCAAAATGGCAACCTCTAGGGTTGTGGGGCGGACACTCCTGTCCGCCACCGTTGAAATTGTTGTTCCTGTTTTGGGGGGTTCGTTGCTGCGAAGTCCGCGTAGAGGTTCTGAGAAACCTAGAGTCCAGGGCACAGACGGCGGACAGGAGTGTCCGCCCCACACGTTTTAGTGTTTGGCTTTGGAGAAATCAGCCACCGCGAACACGACTCCATTGCGCTCGGCGGCGCCGGCGCCGATTGTGTCCATGTCCGCGTCAAGTAGATTGGCGCGGTGGTTGGGAGACTGCATCCACTGCTCGCTGATGTTCTGCGCATTCGGCCCGGCCGCGACATTCTCCGACAACCA
>Ga0134124_10001849_pt1 | contig 17053 bp, 10 predicted proteins | sample KB304_FD_96880 | JGI IMG/M metagenome (GOLD analysis project Ga0134124, IMG submission 96880) | Terrestrial soil microbial communities without Nitrogen fertilizer from Kellogg Biological Station, Michigan, USA - KB3-0-4 | ecosystem: Environmental > Terrestrial > Soil > Unclassified ...
AAGAAGCTATTTCTTAAAGACCAGATGGAAACGATCATGCGCCGCTACAAGGAACACGAACAGGCGGCGGGTCACTGAGATTGGAAGGCGCGCAACCGCAATCATCTTACAGAATCGCGCCGAACAAAAAGCCTTAAACCGTTGGTTACTGCGCGAGCGGACAGTGTTTGCATATCCAATGCGACGTGTCTGCTCGTCGTTTGGTAACCAATTTTTGTTTTGCGACATTATGCCGGGAGCGCAGGCATCCTTGCCTGCCCATCCGTAAAGATGGCAAGAGAAGGAATCCCATTCGTCGTCTTGTTTCTTGTCCCCGGGCTTCTGTTTCTGCTATTGGGCTGGTTCATAGCGGCGACGCCGTGCCTGTTGCTTGCAGCTTTTATGGCGTTCTTCTTTCGCGATCCTGAACGCGAATGCCCGGTCGACAATCGAATCGTGATCTCACCCGCCGACGGACGAGTCGTGTCCGCGTCGCCCGTAGACGAGAGCGCCAGCGTCTCTGCTACTCAGATCTCGATTTTCCTTTCGCCCATGGACGTGCATATCAACCGCTCGCCGATTGCGGGAGAGATAGTCGATGTCGTCTACAAGCCGGGCGCTTTTCACGTGGCTTCACGAGAAATCGCCTCGGTGGAAAACGAGCAAAATGTCGTCACCGTCCGCGGGGAGAAATTCACGATTGTCTTTCGCCAGATCGCCGGAGTCCTTGCGCGCCGGATCGTGCTCAAGAAGAAGAAGGGCGATCGGGTGGCGTTGGGCGAACGCATCGGGTTGATGAAGTTCAGTTCCCGAATGGATGTAATCTTACCCGCCGAGATTGACGTGCTTGTGCGAAAAGGTGAACGCGTTATTGGCGGCATCAGTGTGCTTGGGCGCTTGCGAGATGAGTAAGCGTATCGGCGTTGTATCCGTGTAAACCCGTTTAACAGGGATGGACAGGATGAACAGGATTTTTCTTATCCTGTTCATCCTGTTCTATCCCTGTTAAACGGGGTTACACGGATCATTCTATTTGATCCCTCCAACCATTCTTTTGAAACAGTTATCGAGACTCAGCGTGTAATGAAAAGGCCGCCTGGGAGTCATCCAACTATCCGGGTTCGGTAATGTTCGGTTATTGAGTTGCTGACTTGTAACGTGTGGTCAGTCCTTCGCGTGCTTTGCGGTCCTTTGCGCCTTTGCGTTGAGTATTATGTCTTGCTCCTTCAATACCCAATACTCAACGCAAAGGCGCAAAGGACCGCAAAGCACGCCGAGGTTATTAAGCAACGCAGAATCCGAACACTACCCGGGTTCGCGTAATGGTTACGAATCTTAGAGCTATGCTATTATTTTCCCTGGTCGCTTACTGCCCCAAAGAAACGACACGACCGGAGTCGGCTGCGACAGGCCGATCAAGTAAGGTTCAATCCGATGGCTGAATTCATTTGCAGACTGGGAACGCCCACCGGCGAGGTGGTGACGCGCACGGTGGAGGCTACGGCCGAGCGTGACCTGCGATCGAAACTCGAGCGCGAAGGTTTTCGAATCTTTTCAATAGCCGCAAGCGGCGGTGTCAACATTCGCCGAGCCTTCGGCGGCGAGCAGCACGTTCGCAAGATCAAAACTGAAGACTTCCTTCTCTTCAATCAGCAGATGTCTGCCTTGCTGCGAGCCGGGCTTCCGATTCTCCAGGCGATCGGAATTCTTCGCAAACGCGTTCACAACGAACAACTCAGGCTCACGCTTGAAGACGTCGAAGAGAAGGTCCGCGCCGGCCAGGCCCTGTCGCAGGCTTTTGCAGCACAGGGCGACGCTTTCCCGCGTATCTACATCGCGTCGATTCTCGCGGGGGAGCGCGCGGGGTCGCTTGACGAAGTGCTGCTGCGATATGTCAGCTATCAAAAGACGATCACCGAAGCGCGGCGCAAAATCAAAAAGTCACTCGCATATCCTACGGTGCTCGTAGGCGCGTCGATCATCCTGGTGATGGTGCTTTCGACCTACGTCATCCCGAACTTCATGAAGTTATACAGCGGCGTCGGCGCTCAGGGGCTGCCGACGGTGACGGTTGCAGTCGTCGCCACTTCCGAGTTTGTCAGCGGCAACCTGATCTGGCTGGTCCCGACTGTCATCGGCGCCCTGATCTTTATCTTCGTTTGGAGACGCACACCCAACGGCCGTCTCACAATTGACCGTTGGATTCTGAAGGCGCCGGTCGCGGGTGAGACGGTTCGTCAGATGACGATCGCGCAGTTCACGCGCAGTCTCGCAACGTTGCTGGCGGGCGGAATCACCTTGCCCGAATCGGTTGAGATTGCCAGCGAGTCGATTACGAATCGGGCGCTCAGGCACGCGAGCCGCAACGTGCTCATCGGCATTCGAGAAGGCCGTCCGTTCACCGACAGCCTTGAAGCTTCCGGATGGGTTTCGGAGCTTGCAATCGATATGATCGGCGTCGGCGAGCGCTCGGGCGCGCTGCGCGAAATGCTCGACGAAGTCGCGAACTTCTATGATTCGGAGATAGACGTGCGGCTCAACACGATCACCACTTTCATCGAGCCGGTTATTCTGATCTTCATGGGCAGTCTGGTGATGACGATTCTGCTTGCCATGTATCTGCCGCTCTTCTATATGATCGGCAATATGGGCGGCGGCCAGACGGTGCCGCAGTGATCGCAATCTGAAACCAATCAGGAAGTAGTAAGAAGGTAGCTAATGTCTGAACGAGTCGAACACGATAGCAGTCAAACACCGCCGGGCCCCGTCGTAACGTCGACGGACGCTGCGGTGCGGGACCCGGCCGCGATGGGTCAGGAGGAAATCGCCGCGCGTGAAAAGGCACGGCGCTACAGGCTGAGGTTCGTTGATTTGAAGGTCGAGGAACCGGCTTATCACCTCATTCACGAGCTGCCGGTCGAGATGATGGTGCGGCACAGCTTCGTCCCGCTTGCGCGCGACGGCGACACTCTGTCGGTGGCGATGGCCGACCCGACCAATCTGGAAGCCATCGACGAGATCGAAGCTCAGTTGCACTTGCGATTGAAACCGGCGTTTGCGACTCAAACCGCCGTCGAGGACGCCCTGAAACGCGGCGACACCGCCGCTCGGATTCTGCAGGATGCCACCGCCGGTTTTCGCACCGATCAGATGTCGCTGCTGCGCGAGACGGAACAGGGCGAAGAAGTCCTGGATATGGAGCGGCTGACCGGCACGGGCGACGACGAGATGTCGCCGATCATCAAGCTGGTTTACACCGTCGTGCTCAACGCTCTCGAGCGACGCGCATCGGATATTCACATTGAAACTCGCGACTCGGACGTCGTCGTCAAGTACCGAATCGACGGCGCGCTCTATCGCGCGGCCGATCCCATCGACATCGCTCATCATCAGACAATCGTTCAGCGCATCAAGGTCATGTCGGAGCTGGACATCGCCGAACGCCGCGTTCCGCAAGACGGCCGCTTCCGAGTCATGATTCGAGGGCGCAAGATCGACTTTCGTGTTTCGATCATGCCCTCGATCCACGGCGAGAACGTGGTCATCCGTATCCTGGACAAGGAACAAATCAACGAGTCCTTCAGCGAGCTGAATCTGGATGTCGTCGGGTTCGCCCCACAGGACCTGAAGAAATTCCGCAAGTTCATCGCCGAGCCTTATGGAATGGTGCTGGTGACCGGGCCGACCGGCTCCGGTAAAACGACGACGCTGTATGCCGCGCTCAACGAAATCAAGAACGAAGAAGACAAGATCATCACCATCGAAGACCCGGTCGAATACCAGCTCCAGGGCATCACACAGATACCGGTGAACGAGAAGAAGGGATTGACCTTTGCGCGCGGACTGCGCAGCATCCTGCGTCACGATCCCGATAAGATAATGGTCGGCGAAATCCGCGACTCCGAGACCGCGCAGATTGCGATCCAATCAGCGCTGACGGGACACCTTGTATTCACGACCGTACACGCTAACAACGTGATCGACGTCATCGGGCGATTCCTGAACATGGGAGTCGAGCCGTACAACTTCGTGTCGTCATTGAACTGCGTGCTCGCGCAAAGACTTGTGCGCATGCTCTGCAATCACTGCAGGCGCCAGCACAAACCCACGGACGAGGAGCTTAGCGAGTCGGGGTTAAACCCGGACAAGTACCGCGGCGAGATTTTCTATCAATCCGTCGGATGTGAAGTATGTAATTCCACGGGCTATCGCGGCCGGACGGCGATCCACGAGTTGCTCGACGTGACGGACAACATACGCGATATCATCCTCGAGCGCCGGCCAGGGTCGGAGGTTCGCCGAGCTGCTCGCTCTGAAGGTTTGACCTCGCTGCGCGAGTCTGCGATCGCAAAGGTGTTCCTGGGAGTGACGACGTTGCACGAAATCAATCGCGTGACGTTTGTGGAATAGTCAGTAGTCAGTAGTCCGTAGTCAGTAGTCAGTAGTCCGTAGTCAGTGGCGAGCGATTCATTGTGCTGTCGACTACTGACTACGGACTACGGACTACTGACTAATGACTATTCCCGTTTATTTTGAAACTGAAGCGTGCTAGAGTGGTTTAACCAAGCAGACACTCTTAGAAATAGCTTGATGCGGCAGCAAACCTTCAAGGTTTGGGTTAACGATGAGCCGGCCGCAATCTCCATTGGCAAGATTTGAGGGTGCGCGCTCCCGAGGCAAAGACAACAGGCAAGGAGTTGGATATGGCAAAGTCTCTGAAGATTCAACAGGCGATAGCGCTGACCGTGGCGCTGATGCTCGCGGCACCGCTTGGCGCGTTCGCGGCAGACGGAAAGAAGCACTATAACAACGGTCTCAAGTTCGAAGAGAATCGCCAATGGGACAAGGCCGCGCAGGAATACGCTCTTGCGGTGTCCGAGAAGCCTTCCAACGTTGAATACACGCTTCACCTTCAGCGTGCGCTCGTCAGCGCTGCAATAATGCTGGTCGAGCGCGGCGACAGCCTCGTGGAGAAGAAGGACTACAACGCGGCTTACAATGCTTATCGACAGGCGTTTTCATACGATCCTACCAATGAGTTGGCGTTGGTAAAGATGCGCAGGATGCTCGAATTTCAGGGGCTGCCAACCGACAATCTGCCCAAGATCGGCGATCCAGCCGGCCCCAGCTACAAGCCCAGGGCCGAAAATCTAAAAGCTTCCGCCGCGGGCGGCGCTGCAATACTTCCCACGAGCCAGATGAAAGTCCAGATGCCCGGCATTCCCGGGCGTCGCTTCAGCAAAACCGACGTCATCTATCGCGATACCAACATTCTGACGGCCATCGAACAACTGGCCCAGATGATGAAGCTGAATGTGGTTTTCGATCAAATGGTCGTCAACCAGATGAAGATGATCAAGATCACCCTCGAGTTGAGGGACGTTACTTATCCTCGCGCGCTCGAGATGATCCTGAAAACAAACAATCTCATGTATGCGCAACTCGACTCGCGCACGATTGTGGTCGCGAGCGACAACCCCCAGCAGCGCATGAAGTATGACGCTTACGCGGTCCGCACGTTTTACATAAAGAACGCTGATATCGATCAGGTCAAAGGCGCCATTACCGGAGCGTTGTCAGCCCAGACGAAAATGACTACGGTGAAGCAATTGAATGCGATCGTCGTGCGGGACACGCCGGCAAACCTGGAAGTGATCGAGAACATGATTGACTCGCTCGATAAGAGCAAGGCCGAGGTGCTGATCGACGTCAACATCTACGAAGTCTCGAAGAATGATCTGCTGCAAATAGGCAATCAGTTCACCACCGAAGCCAGCGGCAGTAACTCGCTTGCTTTGCCGGCGCTGGGCGGCATAAACGCGCAACAGAGCATCCTTGGAGTCGGGGCTCGCACCTTGACCGGGCCTCTCGGTTTTGCGCTGGGCCTTCCCAACAGCTCGATCAGTTTTTTCCAAAACAAGGGCAAGGCGAAACTTCTCGCGTCTACGCAGATCCACGTTCTCGACAATGAAGCCAATACCGTTCGAATCGGGCAGCGAGTCCCGATTCAAACCGCGTCTTTGCCGTCCTATGGCACTCCCAGCAATCAGAGCTTGAAGCAGGCTGCCAATCAGTCAGGCGTCAGTCCAAATGACATCAACTTCGGCCTCGGCAACGCGTTCGGCGTCGGCATTCCTCAGATTCAATATGAGAATGTTGGACTCAATTTGGACATTACTCCGAACGTGTACGAAGACGATGTTCAGATGAAGATGAAGATCGAGACTACTTCGGTCGACAGCAGCACCGGCAAGTTCACTCCTACGTTTAATCAGCGAACCATGTCTTCGGTCGCTCGCGTCAAAGACGGTCAAACAACAATGGTCGCGGGGGTGAGCCAGAACAACGAATCGAAGACCATCAAGGGAATTCCGCTAATCGGTTTGATTCCGATACTCGGGCGATTCTTCTCGACGCCCGAAACCACGAACACACAGAACGATGTTGTTATCACGGTCACTCCTCACATTCTCCGGCGCGCTGATATTACCGAGAAAGATCACCTTGCGCGTTTGTCGGGTGACGGCGTGAACGCGACCAATCAGTTGAAGATCGAGCAGATTCTCTTTCTTGCGGACCAGGATGACGCGGCGCAGAATCCGGTGGCGGAAGCCTCACCACCCAGCGTTGCGCCGCCGGAAGCCAAACCCCAGGTTGTCGCTCCGCCGGCCATCGTCAACACAAGCGCGCCCGGGGTCGTCGTAGCACCGCCGCCGACTGTTGCGCCCTCGGCGCAGACTCAACAAAAACCGAACGTAATCAAAATGACCGTATCCCGGCCGGGGATTCAGTCCGGCGCGGCGGAGTCCAAACAGACTAACAAGGCGTTGGATGACGACGACGATGATGATCAAACGCAGCAATCCGCCAACCCGTTGATGGTTTATGTGAGACCGAACTCGACCACCGCCACCAAGGGCCAGGATCTGTACGTTGCCATATTCGTCAACGGCAACGGGGACGTTTCAGCGGCGCACATCACGCTGACTTACGACGGATCGTTGCTCGAAGTGAAGGGAGTTCGCGACAGCGGAATGCTGAGCGCGGGCGCGCGAGCCGAGCTTCAATTCGCCGCCGAGGGCGGCGTTCTCAACATTGAAATGGACAGGCCGCAGGGATCGGCAGGCGTACCTGCGCGTGGTCAGTTGTGCCTGGTGGTCTTCAGCGTCAAGGCGCAAGGCCAGTCGCCGCTTGTGCTCGTCGAGTCGCAGACGCAGTTCCGAAACTCCGGGGGCCAGCCGCTTCCGATTAAGGTCAACTCTTCGCAGGTCGATATCCGCTGACGGGCGCTCAAGGTCTTTGCAGAATGGAAGTTTCAAGCAGATGGGTTTCAGACTTGGAGTCGCGGATGAGATGCGGCCTTGGTAGAATCCGGGAACCAAAAATCAACCGTCGCGAGTTTGGTTTCACCCTCCTCGAGATAATAATCGTCATCACTATATTGTCAGTGCTGACTGCGGCAGCCATCCCGATGGTGCGCAATACGGTGAGGCGCGAACGCGAGGCTGAACTCAGAATCGCCCTGCGCCAATTGCGCCAGGCGATCGACAGGTACAAGCTCTACTTCGACCAAAGCAATGGCGCCGCAATTCCGATCGAATGGAAGACTCAAAGCGGTTACCCGAAGGAGCTCAAGATTCTGGTCGAGGGATTTGTGCCCGCCAACGTCGTGGGCACCAGTGAAAATCGGATCCGCTTCCTCCGTCGCCTGCCCATCGATCCGCTGACCGGAAACACTGAATGGGGATTGAGGTCCTACAAGGACAAATTCGATTCAACGTCATGGGGCGGAGAAGACGTGTTTGATGTTTACACCAAGAGCGACGGCCAGGCGCTCAACGGAACCAAGTACAGGGATTGGTAATGAGAAGTTCTGAATTTCGAATTTCGAATTTCGAATTTCGAATTACGGATCGCGAAACGCTTCGCAATTCGAAATTCGCAATTCGAAATTCTTCCGGCTTCACCTTGCTCGAACTCGTCATCGTGATGACCATAATGGTCATTCTTGCGGCAGTCGGCGTAACGTCGTATCAGCATATTCAGTTGAAGGCTAAGGAGACGATTCTCAAACAAGACCTCCAGACTATGCGGAAGAAGATTGACGAATACGCGGCCGACAAAGAAAAGCTCCCGCAGTCGTTGGACGATCTGGCATCGGCTTTCTACATCCGCGAGGTGCCTATAGATCCAATGACCGGACAGAAGGACTGGGTCGTCGACATGGGCGAGGATACGATATCTCGCGATGGCGGCTCGGGAGTTGTTGACGTGCACAGCGCCGCGGGAGGCGAAGGCACCGACGGAATGGCCTACAAGGATTATTGAACAACTTTTCATTTTCCATAAGAGATCTTTCATCTTTCATTTTCCATTTAGGCAATGTCGAATGAAAAATCACAAATGGAAAATGGAAAATGATTCTCTCACAAAAAGATGACCGCCTTAGGAAGATACTTTCTCGCGCCGACCACGCCGAACATAGCGGCCGGCTTCGTCGACGATAACTTCGCCGTCGTGGACCTGCGCCGCGGACGCCGCGGCTTTTCGCTCGCATCAAGCGCCGTCACTCAATTGCCCGAGGGTTTGATTACTCCCAGTTTTGAATCTCTCAACATTCAGGATGAGGAAGAACTGGCCGGAGTTATCACCCAGACCGCCCAGGCTGCGGGGCTGGCGAACAAGAAGCGCTGGTCAGTAGCGCTTCCCGATGCGACCGCCCGGACGCTTGTGGTGGCGCTCGAGAGTAAGCCCTCCAACTCGCGCGAACTCAACGAGGTGATCGAGTGGAAGCTCGAGCGACTCGTCTCCGTGCCGCCCGCGGAGCTGCGCACCTCGCGTCAAAAATTGCGGCCCGTCGCCGGAGAGGATCGGTACCTGATCACGGTTTCGCGCGATGAAGTCTTATCGCAATACGAAAACGTATTCGCGAACCTGGGATGGAAGGCGGGCCTGATTTTGCCGCGGCACTTGGGAGAAGCACAGTGGCTCATGTGGGATGATTCAGCGGGCGACAAGATGCTGGTCACTGCGCATCACAGCGGGTTTACTTCGCTGATCGTGCGTAACGGCGAGCCGGCCCTGGTGCGCACGTTCGTGTGTGAGCGCGATTCCATTCGCGACGAGCTGCATCGTTTTGCATTGTACTACCGAGACAGGCTTGTCGACGCCGGCGGCGCAACCGCGGGCGCCTTGTCTCGAATGCTTGTGCTTGGAGGAATCGACCTGGCCGAAGCTCGCCGCGCCGTCGCGGATGCTCTTGAAAGCGAGCCTCGCACGCTAGACCCGGCCGAATTTGGAATAGATCTGAAAGGCGAACCGATTCGTTTCGATCAACTCGCAGGCGCCGCCGGCCTCGCAACCATTGCCTGGCAGTAAGCTCCATCGCATACCTAAACCAGATTAGTCTCCTAAAGTTCTAACTCGCCACTCTGTTAGAAACAATTCCAACCGGATGTGATAAGTCAATCGCATCTTGATAGCTATCGGCTCTGGGGGGTAAGATGAACCTCGTTCGCTCCGTAAGGTTAACCCCAGAACTTTTAGAAACTGAAATCGAGTTTTCAAGGTAGGACGGTTTTACCACCTGGGAGGTCGAGTTGCTGAACGCCAATTATCCGGCTCCGTGGGTTCGAGTAGCAGTCCTAATCGCAGGACTCGTCATAGCGTCAACGCTGGCCTTCTTTTTCACGGGCCAGCTCGTTCCAACCTCGGTCCAAGAGGCGCTGGTATACCAGAACGCTCTCCTACTACTGGTTCTCGGCTCGGCAATCATAGAGCACAAATTTACAAAACCTGAACACTCGTTAGTTAATTCCCTTATGGGCCTCCTTACCTTGCTTCCAGTCTATCAGGTTGCCCCGCGACTGCTGTGGTTCTTGGTTGCTAGCTTCACCGTTGTCCTCTTTCTCACATCGACTCTTTGCGTCGCAGTGAGTGACAGCCCTCTTATTACAGGCTGGCGATCCAGGGTATCAGATGTGACATACGGCTTCGTGACTTTCTTTGGACAGGCGAGAGTTCTATTCTCGATATTACTCCTGTTCGGCGTTCTATCTTTCTACAAGATTCAGTCGCCCCAGACAGTGCTGTTGCTCTGCTTCTGGGGCCTCTACCTTTCTATTTGGCCGCTTGGACTGCCTCGGTTGCTCTCCACGATTTCATTGCACCGCAATGGATTGACGATCGGAGGTTCCGTCCTCCGGGTAGAGTCGCCAAATATCATGAGAGTTGGAGTTTCTCCGGGTGTTAGCTGGTCGCCCGATCATCCGAAGCTGTGTCGATTACCGGACGGGACTAGAGGAGTTGTGCTCCCATTGTACAAAGAGCAGCACACAGACCAGGTCATCGGAACTGGCATCTTCGTTGAGCAGCCGACGACGGGGCAAGAAATGGCTGCGGGCTTCATCTACGAGTCCCCAGCCGATGCGGCAATCAAGGGCTCCGATGTGGCGGCGGCACTTGGCGCAACGAAGGATTCCCCGATGATCGGCTTCGTCGTCGAAGAGTCCGAGATTGGGTTCATTAGGTTCGAACTCTGGAGCCAGAGTGCGTGCAAGGAAGGAAGTTTGGTATGGGTGAACGTGTCTGACAATCGCGTGTACTATCAGGTCGTTAATGGCATTAACCGCGAGGAGACACTTGAATCACACAGACACGGTTTCCAAATTGCGATCGCCGTACAAATTGGCGTTGCCGATCCGTCTAAGGGATTCAGCAAGTACCCATGGCTACCTACAATGAACTCGCCTGTCTTTGGCCTCAACGAGGAGTATGGCGTTGAAATGTTTACGGAGCAACCGTCCGATCTTCTGCTTGGTCACATTCCCAATACACGCATCCCTATTCACATTTCACTAGACAAAGCGCTCGACCATCACACGGCAATCCTCGGGGTTACCGGCTCCGGCAAGACCGAGCTAGCCCTAGATATCATCCGTCGCGCAGCGAACACTGGAACTAAGGTGATTTGCGTTGACCTTACCGCTCGCTACGCCAACCGGCTCGCAGATATGGAGGCCAAGCTGCTTTCAATTGACGACACCCTCGCTCGTGAACTGTCGGAGAAGCTCTTCGAAGTGGAGACCGGAGAATTCGGTGCGGGAAAAGAGAAGAAAACGCTGAAGGGCTTCAGCGACAAGCTCCAAAAGAGCGTCGCGTTCATGCTCAAGGAGTTCCTTGAGGGCACCGGGGACGACACCCGCGTAGGCATCATCACTCTACCGGAGATATCAAATACAAAAGCGACGCTCTACATAACCGAGCTCTATCTAAGCCTTGTTTTTCGGTATGCGAGGAAGTACTCGCCTGGATGCCCGAGGATTCTGCTGGTGTTGGAAGAGGCTCACACGGTCATACCCGAAGCAACGACTATGGGTCTGGGTGACTTCGAGTCGAAAGGTCTTGTTGGCAAGATGGCACAGATCGCTCTGCAAGGCCGAAAGTATCGCGTCGGCCTACTGGTAATAGCCCAACGGACGGCTACGGTCAGCAAGACGGTCCTGACTCAATGCAACACGGTAATCAGCTTTGCTTGCATCGACGAGACAAGTCTTGGTTTCCTAGGCAACGTATTTGGGTCCGGCCATACCGCTCTCATTCCCAACCTCATGTTTTTGCAGGCAGTGGCATTTGGTAAGGCTATACGGAGTCAGAGACCATTGGTTATTCAAGTACCTTTTGACAACCAAAAGGCAATGGATGACGCTTAGCACAGGCGTGCGGGATAGAAACGCGCTCACTAGTTCGTCTTTTTCGCGGTTGGAGACTATCCGGAACTGAAAGTGCGGTCAGCGAGTTGACTGGTTATGCTAATAGCCGAGAGTTCAATTGAAGCGGCAATCGAAGCGCTGAAAAGCTCGCCGGGAAAATTCCAACGCTTGGTGGAGTGCTACGCACAATTAACTTATCCACATAGGTTCAAAGACTTAGCTCCATCGGGACGGAACCCCAATGACGTAACCGTCAAAGGATGGCCGGATATTTATTCAATCTCGTCAGATCGTCGACTGGATGTCGCGGAAGCCACTCACAGTGTGGCCTGGCCCGATCATCTGAAAGATGATCTCGAAAAAGCAGAGGCCTTGGGACCAGGGAGATTGGCCGGGTTTCTGTTTGTCGCTTGGGACAATGACCCCAGCCCTCTCGCCGACAACAAAAGAGCCAACCCACGCTATGACAAGTTGATGGGCTTTCGCGATCGCCTTATCGCGCTGGACGTCCCATCGGAGAACATCAATTTTGTTTTCAAGAAACAACTGGTCCGCACTCTCACACAGCCACGCTTCGCTAGCGTCTTGAAAGAGATATTAGAATTACCGTGCCACCCCCTTCCGTTCAGGTTGATTAGCCAAGTGCGAGAACTTTTTGGATTGCCGGGCCGTCTTGATGTCTTCGCCCCTACGGAAGAGGAATATTTGAAGGGCTTGGTTCACCGCACGACCATCACGGATGAGGTCGAAGATCGACTCGAAAGTCGCGGATGGGCCTGGGTGCGCGGACTTGGTGCAGCAGGGAAAACGGTTTTGGCCATTCGCATCGCGCTGGGCTACGAGTCCGAGTCCCGTCCAGCATACTATCTCGACCTAGCTAAGACCGATGCGAGCGCGTCTGAGGCACTTGATGTCATTACCACGCATGCCGATGACCAAGTGCTCTTCATTGTTGACAACATTCATCTGAATGAAGAGTTCGCCCGAGACGTTTTCGATCATTGGCAGACAGCTCCAATGCGCAGCCGCCTGCTCCTGCTCGGTCGTGATATTTCTATCTCCAATGCGAGAGGGATAGCCCATCCGCTTGATGAGCTCAAACCGGATGCGCTGACCTTGGAAGTAAGACCTGATGACCTCGCCGGAGTCTTTCTGCGCCTGGCGCGCAGATTCCTCGCCTCGCGCGACTATTGCTCCGTTCCTCCGCACGAAGTCCTGAAAGGATGGCAAGCTCGTTTTGGTGGAGACTTGATTGCCTTCAGCGCAGCCGTGGCGCACCGCATCAAAGCGTTGACGCAAAGCGACTGGCTCCTTCAGGCGCAGGACGCCGCGAAATACGTACAGGAAGCCTATCTCGAAAGAGTTAGCGAGGCAGAGCGACGCAATCTGCTGCGTATAGCGGTGCTTGCACAACTAGAAATGTATGTGCCGGAAGAGGCAATCGAATTGCCGAAGATCAGGTCCTTCCTGCAGATCGGCTTGGTTCATCGCTTAGCACGCGGTAGCGGGAAACGCGATGGCTATCAACTTGTTCATCCGGGCCTCGGCGACTTGCTGATAACGGCAGCTGGATACTCAGGAGAGAAGTTGAATCAATTCACTTCGGAGGACTTTAGCTACGTCGCCCATCGAGTTGCATCCTACGGCTTGCAAATCGTGGCCAGACTTGAATCGGCCAAGCGCGAACAAGAGGCAATTTCAGTATTGAAGAGCATCATTGAATCAGAACAGGGAGGAGTAGTCGCCTTGACGAGGCCAGGACTTCAAAACCTACGATGGAATTGTGAGCTCATCGTTCGTTTGAGAGTCTTGGCGGCGTCAGAAATAGACGAGAAGCTTGCCAATGAGTACTCGGCACTCAGCGAAGGTGCGCTTGGAACGCCCCTGGGTGTGATTGGTTCATCTCTCACTTACGCCGAGCGCAAGCTGCCGAAGGCCTACTCTGTGTTGGCCACCGTGTTCGCTCACCCAAAGAGCCTTCAGGCGTTGAGCGAGGTTGCATGTTACACACCGTTGGGCGCGCTTGGTACGTTCCTCGGCTACGCCGAGCGCAAGCAACCGAAGTTCTATATTGCGTTCGTTGCCGCACTAGCTCAACCAAAGGCCCTCAAGGCACTGAGTGAAGCGGCACTGCGCACATCGCTGAGTCCTTTGGCGTTCTTCCTCGACTATGCCGAGCACAGACTGCCAAAAGTCTACGAAGCGCTGGTCGCCACGCTCGCTAAACCAGATAACCTAACGGCACTGAGTGAAGCTGCGTTGCGCATCCCGCTGGGTAATCTTGGTCGGTTTCTTGACTATGTCGAGCGCAAGCTGCCGGACGTCAATGCAGCGTTGTTAGGGGTGCTCGGTCAACCAGAAAACCTAAAGGTACTTACTGAAGCTGCGTTGCGCACACCGCTGGCTAATATTGGTTCGTTTCTCGAATACGTCGAGCGCAGGCTGCCCAACTTCCATGCTGCGTTGGCTGTCGCTCTCGCTCAACCAGAAAATCTTATGGCAGTGAGTCAGGCTGCGTTGCGCATGCCGCTAGGTGATCTTAGTTCGTTTCTCGGCTACCTTGAGCGCAAGCTGCCGAACGTGTATGCGGCGTCGGTAGATGTACTCGCTGAACCAGAAAACCTAAAGGGACTGAGTGAAGCTGCCCTGCACACGCCGTTGGGTCAATTGGCTTCGTTCCTCGACTACGTTGAGCGGAAGCTGCCGAACGTCTATGCGGCATCGGTAGATGTACTCTCTCAACCAGAAAACCGAATGGCATTGAGTGACGCTGCCCTGCGCACGCCGTTGGGTCAATTGGCTTCATTCCTCGACTACGTTGAGCGCAAGCTGCCGAACGTCTATGCGGCATCGGTAGATGTACTCTCTCAACCAGAAAACCGAATGGCATTGAGTGACGCTGCCCTACGCACGCCGTTGGGTCAATTGGCTTCGTTTCTCGACTACGTTGAGCGCAAGCTGCCGAGCGTCTATGCGGCATCGGTAGATGTACTCGCTCAACCAGAAAACCTGAAGGCGTTGCGTGACGCTGCCCTGCGCACGCCGTTGGATCAATTGGCTTCGTTTCTGATCTACGCCGAGCGCAAGTTACCTATTATTGTCAAGACCCTGAACAAAACACTGGCAGAGGCAGAAGCCGTCAACACCATCGCCAGGGTTGCTTGCCAGTCACCTTTGACTGGCCTTCTCAAATTTCTCCGAACGGCGGCTTTTGCGGCCGCAGTGGTAGCCGCTATTGACCAAGACGAGTGGGATAGCTCGCGGTTAACTATCAAGTCTGATCAGCCTAATTATTTCCATGCACTCGCTAAAGCATTGCAGTCCCTTGGGAGGCCAGAACTAGCAGAAGCACCCGCAAGAGCGCTGATCATCGCTGCTGAACCGGAGCTTTGGCAAACAAGTGTGATTGGAACTCATCAGCTTACGCGCGTCATGGCATTTGGTCGCGGGGCGGGAAAAGAAGCAATCCTTCGCTTCCTGGCTCGCGTCGCCACACCGGCTTGGCTTGAGGAGAGATATGACAGCGCACATTCATACGGGATAGCCGCTTCCTTACTCACCTTGTGGGGAAGCTTTGATCAATCCATTCTTGATCATTTCCGCATTGATGCATTGAACATTCGCGTGACCTCTGAAGTCAAGTACTTGAAGCTCCTCACTCCCGAAAATCTCTTGGGGGCTATTGAACTGCTCGGATGTTCCAGTTTAATCGGATTGCACATAGATAGGTCCCTCGTAAGATGGCCGAGTATAAGTCAGGTTTGTGGGGCCATTCAACTTAGCGGGCTGGACGCTCAAATGGAGACTATCGGACACATCCAGATTCAGCTTTGGCTGGGACTGCGCGAGATGGCGCGGCTGCGCCCAGACCGAATCGAAGTTCCGCCCGCGGCAGGTGATCGAATGCTGGCTCTTTGGAAGAACGCGGCACAAGACAGTGACAAACACAAAGCATTGAGCGTCTGGATGATTGATTGGCTAGAAAGATGTGCCTGTTCCGGCTGGATATTGATTCCTGATCACACTTATTTGCCGAATAACATAGCAGGTTTAGGTGAATAGGAACCTGCGGCTTCCTTGATGGGTGGAAGTATTAGACTCGTCAGCCATCTGGTCTGTAAGATAGGCCGTGCTAAGGCTTGGCTTCCATCCAGTTGTCACCCACACCGACGTCGACGACTAACGGCACCGCGAGAGGGTGAACCGCTTCCATCTCCGCGCGAACTACTTCGGTCGTTTGCTCGATTTCATTCTCCGGCACTTCCAACAATAGTTCGTCGTGAACCTGAAGCATCATTCGAGCGCCAAGCTTCTCGCGACGAAGCCGCTCGTGAACTCGAATCATCGCGATCTTGACCAGGTCCGCCGCCGTGCCTTGAATGGGCGCGTTGATGGCTTCACGCTCGGCGCGAGATCTGAGAGCGTGACTGCGATTGTTGATATCCGGGATCGGGCGAATGCGGCCGAAGAGGGTTCGCACGACTCCGCTCTCGCGAACCTGCCGGGGAGTTTCCTCCATGTAATGTCGAACACCCTTATAAGTCTCGTAATAATCCTCGATCACCTTCTTGGCTTGCGCTCGCGATAATCCGGTGCGTTGCGCCAGACCGAAAGGACCGATCACGTAAGGAATCGCGAAGTTCACGATCTTCGCCAGGCGTCGCGCATCCGACTCCTCCTGTTTGGTCTTCGCGCCGAACACGTCACGCGCCGTGCGGGCGTGAATGTCCTCGCCGTGTTTGAACGCTTCGGTCATGACCGGGTCGCCGGTCATGTGAGCGAACACACGCAGCTCGATCTGCGAATAATCGGCCGACATCAGCTTGTATCCCGGCGAGGCGACGAACGCCGCGCGTATCCGACGTCCAAGCTCAGACCTGATGGGGATGTTCTGCAAGTTGGGATTCTGCGAAGACAACCTGCCTGTAGCGGACACAGCCTGATTCAACGTCGTGTGCAAGCGGCCGGTTTGCGGATCGATCAGCTTGGGTAACGCATCGACGTAGGTGTTCTTCAGCTTCGAGATCTCTCGATATTCGATGATCTTTCGAGGGAGTTCGTACTTCGATGCCAGCTCTTCCAGAACATCGGCCGATGTCGAAATCTTGCCGGTTTTTGTTTTGCGCCCGACTTCGAAATTGAGCTTTTCGAAAACCTCGCCAAGTTGCGCCGGAGAGTTGATATTGAATTCTTCACCCGCGAGTGCGTATATCTCAGCCGTGAGCCGCGCAAGCTCGATCTCCATTTCGCGGCCCGCCTTGTCGAGCGCAGCCAGATCGACTCGAACGCCAATTCGCTCCATGTCAAAAAGGATCTCGACAAGCGGCAGTTCGATCTCGCGATAAAGACGATCAAGCCCATGT
>Ga0134124_10001850_pt1 | contig 17042 bp, 11 predicted proteins | sample KB304_FD_96880 | JGI IMG/M metagenome (GOLD analysis project Ga0134124, IMG submission 96880) | Terrestrial soil microbial communities without Nitrogen fertilizer from Kellogg Biological Station, Michigan, USA - KB3-0-4 | ecosystem: Environmental > Terrestrial > Soil > Unclassified ...
AACTGGTGGCCTATTCGTCGGTCTCGCACCTTGGCTTCGTGATGCTGGGATTGTTCGCGTTTAATCCCAACGGGATCAACGGCGCGGTTATGCAGATGATCAACCACGGCATCTCGACCGGCGCACTGTTCATGTTGGCCGGCATTCTTTACGAGCGCCGGCACACTTACGAGATCGCGGAGTTCGGCGGGCTCGCCTCGGTGATGCCGACTTTTGCGACGATATTCCTGATCGTTACGCTTTCCTCGCTGGGCCTGCCGCTCATGAACAACTTCATCGGCGAGTTCCTGACGATCAGAGGCGCATTCGAAGCGAGAGTCTCCTGGGGCGCATTCGCCGCGGTCGGCATCATTCTGGGCGCGGCGTATATGCTGTGGCTCTATCAGCGAGTCTTCTTCGGACCGGTCACCAACAAAGCGAACGAAGGTCTGAGGGACCTGGACGCCCGCGAAGCCTGGCAGTTCGCGCCGCTGATCTTCCTGATTTTCTGGATCGGAGTCTATCCGAAACCGCTGCTCTCTTACATCGAGCCGCAAACAAATGTGGTCGTTGCGCAGGTTCAACCGGACTATTTCAAAAACTCAACCGAGCGCCCGCAGGTCGCCGAAGAACAACAAAAATAGGTTCAGAGTTCCGGGTTCAGTGTTCAGGGTTTGACTCTGAACCCTGAACCTTGAACCCTGAACTCTGAACTGGTGTTTATGCAAACTGACTTTCAAGCCATCGCCACCCAGGCAACGCAGTTCATCATGCCTGAAGGCATCCTCACCCTGTTCGCGTGCGCCGCGCTGGTGCTCGACGTGATGCTTCCTCGTGATCGCAAGCGCTTCGTAGCTTGGGTTTCACTCGCCGGTGTGGGCTTCGCATTTATTTCACTCTGGATTCTGTACGGGAACATAGTCAGTAAGGGCACTCCTCGCACGGCATTCTTCGATATGATCGTGCTCGACAGTTATGCCGTCGTGTTCAAGTCCATATTCCTGATCGGCGCAGCGCTCTCGATACTGCTCTCAATCAAGTACCTCGACATCGAAGGCGAACAGCGTGGCGAGTATTACGGACTGATCCTGTTCTCCGTGATCGGCATGATGTTCATGGCTTCGAGCGTGGACCTGCTCGCGTTGTTCATCTCGCTCGAGTTGATGGCGGTCTCTGTTTACATCCTGGTCGGCTATTTCAGGCGGGACAAGAAGTCGAACGAAGCTTCGATGAAATACTTCCTGCTCGGCGCATTTTCATCCGGCGTGCTGCTTTACGGCATATCGATGATCTACGGCCTCACCGGTTCGACTAATCTCGCGAAGATCGCGGCCGCGCTGCCGGTTGTCGCCAGCACCAGTTTCAACCCGTTTGGGGCGCAGACTCCCCCCGACATGCGATACCTGCTGCTGATGTCGATGATACTGATGGCCGCCGGGATGTTCTTCAAAGTCGCCGCCGTTCCGTTTCATATGTGGGCGCCTGACGCATACGAAGGCGCTCCTACTTCGATCACCGCATTCATGTCAGTCGGCGTAAAAGCCGCAAGCTTTGCGATGTTCGGCAGATTGTTTCTCTACGGTCTTCCCGATCTTCGCGGCTCGATCGCTGGAGACGCGGCGAACGGGATTGCGAGCCTGCCCGGCTGGGCGGTGTTGCTGGGAATAGTGTCCGCGATCACAATCGTGTGGGGCAATCTCGGCGCGCTTACTCAAAACAATACCAAGCGCCTTCTCGCCTACTCGTCGATTTCGCACGCGGGTTACGTGTTGCTGGGATTGATAGCGGGGAACCAGACCGGCTACACCGGCTTCGTCATTTATCTGTTCATCTACACGATCATGAATCTCGGAGTGTTCGGCTGCATCATCGCGCTTCGCCGCCGAGGCATTGTCGGCGACCGCATGGAAGACCTGAACGGGTTGATGAAGAAGGCTCCGGGTCTGACGGTGATGATGACGATCTTCCTGTTGTCACTTGGAGGGATCCCTCCGACCGCGGGATTCATCGGCAAGTTCTACTTGTTCGCCGGCTTGATAGAGACCGGCAACCCCTGGCTAGTTAGATTAGCGATATTGGCCGTGCTGATGAGCGCGGTGTCGCTCTACTATTACATTCGTTTCATCCGCGCGATGTACATTGAAGGCGAAGCCGAGCCTCAGGCGGTGACACTCGCGCCTCCGCTGCGCGTTGCGCTCGTAGTCGCGGCGGTGCTGGTCATTTACATCGGCGTGTTCCCGCAACGGCTGATCGACTTCACGCAAAAAGCGGCTACGAGCCCGGGGCTGAAGATCTACAATTACCAGCAAGGGGCAACAAAACCAGCCGAGCCTGCGGCAGCTCCGCCTCCCGGGCGCATGCCGGGCGAGCGTGATCGAGATCGCTAGCCGCTCTCCTGTAGAATCAGTTCATGCCTTCAGAAGAAAATGACACCGGAGACCGTGACAAGGGCGGCGGTGGAGTGAGCTGGCGTCAGGCGACGACAACGGTTGGACTGGCGCTTGCGATTCCGTGGATGATCGGCGTTCCTGCGCTCGTCGGATGGTGGCTCGATAAGAAGTATGCGACTACGCCGCTCTGGTTGATCGTAGGTTTGTGTCTGGGATTACTGAGCACGGCGCTTGATATATATCATCTGTTGAAACGATTCGGGCAATTCAAGTAAATCCATTCAAGTCCGTTGATAAGAAACTGTGGCCCCGCAACGTAGCCTCTGGTCCTCGGAAATTGAAAGTGCGATTTATTTAGGAAGTGAAGGTTTGAAGATTGCTTCTAGCTGTCGTTCCATGCGCTCTAAGCGTTGATCCACCGAGTCCAACCGCTGGTCAAAACGCCTCTCCAGGGAGTCTATTCGCTGGTCAAGACGCTGCCCTAGCTGCTCAACAAGCTTTTCGGTATTGCGTTGATTAAGCCACGATGCGCCGAAAATCGACAGCACGAGCGCAAACACGGTGATTGCTGCGGAGAGAATTGCTACGCTCGGACTCATAACTTAAACCAATATAGCAGGACAATCCTCACGAGTCACGTTGACGCCACGCACTTTAGGATTTCGAGTTGGCGCTCAGTCGGCGGTTGCGTCATTGGTAGGCGTAAACGGCGCCGCCCGTTGGCAGCTCCAACACCATTCATAACGACGCAAACGCCGCATCTAACGCCGTAATCAGCTCATCGATATCTGCTTTCGATGCGATCAGCGGCGGTCCGAGACGAATCACATTCCCGTACAAACCGCCTTTGCCGATAAGGACTCCTCGGCGGCGTGTTTCTTCAAAGACTCGAACCACGGATTGAGGATCGGGCTCTTTGGTCGTTCGATCCTTCACGCATTCGATCGCCTGCATCAACCCCATGCCTCGCACGTCGCCGATTACCGGATACTTGTCCTTTAGCTCTTCGAGTTTCGAGCGCAGATAGCCCCCGACGACTCGGGCATTACCAGGCAGATCGTTCTCCTCGATTACTCGAATCGTCGCAAGCGCCGCGGCGCACGTCACCGGATTTCCGCCAAATGTCGAAAACGTAAGTCCGGGATACTTGTCCGCGACTTCGGGTATCGCGGTCGTGCAGCCGATAGGCGTCCCGTTAGCCATACCCTTCGCGAAGGTCATCATCTCGGGCTGCACATCCCAGTGCTCGATGCCGCACCAGTAATCTCCCGTACGCCCCCAACCGGTCTGTACTTCATCGCAAATGAAGATCCCGCCGTAGCGACGGACGATCTCGGTGACCACTTTGAAGTAGTCCTTCGGAGGAGTGATGAATCCGCCGACACCCATGATCGGTTCGGCGATGAACGCGGCAACGTGGCCGGTCGTCGAAGTTTGAATGAGTTCTTCGACGTCTCGGGCGCACTCCATCGCACACGTCTCGGGCTTCAAGTTAAACGGACAACGATAGCAATACGGCGCGTGAGCATGAACGATACCCGGCACCATCGACGGCCCATGCTTCCACGTCGAATGCCCGCTTGCGGTCATATTCGTCACCGAGCGTCCGTGGTAGGCATGGCGAAGCGCGATTATCTCGGTCTGACCGGTGTAGATTCGCGACAATACCATCGCCGTCTCATCGGCTTCGGTGCCGCTGTTGGTGAAGAAGCTCTTCTTCAATCTGCCCGGCGTGATCCCGGCGATCTTTTCAGCGAGATCGGCTTGCGGCTCGTTGATGTAGAGAGTCGAAGTGTGCGAGATGCGCGCGACTTGATCGCTCACCGCTTTGACTACTTCCGGCCGGGCGTGACCGACGGAGGTCGTAAGCACGCCGCCGAAGCAGTCCAGAAAGCGGGTGCCCTCGCTGTCCCAAACATACATGCCTTCGCCGCGCTCGAGCGCAATCGGATGCTCATAATAGGTAGCCGCGCAGGGCCAGATGTATTCCTTATGCTTCGAGATCAGATCCGACGAGGACTCTTTTTCTGCCACGTTAGCTGTCATGCTAACCTCCGTGTCACTATGATTTTCAAGCGGTGAAGGCGGGATAATTAAACAACACGCACACTAGAGCGTCAATGTCACTAACTTCAAACGGCTGCAATTAGAAATGGGACTTTGGGTCACGGCACTTCGAAACGGCGATCGAGTGTTCCGTTCGGCAACCCCGTAGGGGTGCGATGTTTATAGTAAAGACCGCTGCGGACTTCCGAGCTCCGTTTGGAGCGGCATACACTTTAGCACGCAGGATATTCCACCCCTACGGGGTTGGCGACGTAGCGATCTCGATACTATAAACATTCTACCCCTACGGGGTTCTAAGAAACTCCTCGGACCTTCAATCGACGAGGAGCCCTGTCCGCCATAAGTCCCATTCTTAATCACACCACTTCAAACTTCGGGTATGCCCAGGGACTGAAGTTCTTCAACTAACCCAAAGTACTGTTTGGAAGGGCTCAGATAATATCGCGAAAAGAAGAAGTATTGAACGAGTCGGGCCCGGGGCTTTGTCATTGAAGCCGGATCGAAAAAGGTAATGGCCACGTGGGGAGGCCTGAAAAACCGCATCCCTCGGTCTTTCTCGAATGAAAGGATCGCTTCCTTTTGAACTCTCCCGTTGCTGAGCGCTAGCTCTTCGACATTTGCAAACCCTCTCATTAACTTCAACCCGAAGGTTCCAACCTTGCGCGGAGAAAACGTCAAGGCGTCGTCATCGAATTCCAGCTCGTGATAGGTGGACAGAAACCTGTGGATCAACTCTTCTTCACCGTAGGGTATTGGATTCCGAGCTGCTCCAGATAGGTCTTGTACCTGGTCGGATCGTAGTAATACTTCTTAAGCTCCGGCCGGAACTTTTCCATCTTCTCTTTGTTCAACTCGATCGCCGGCTGATCAGTCGGATTGATCAAGGGTGTGTACTTGATGTCTTTGGTTTGAACATCGTTGAAGTACGCCCACGCCTGTTTGATCAAATCGGGTTGAAGCAGAAAGTCGAGCGCGGTAGTGGCTTGCGCCTTTGCGCCCGCGGTCGAACCCTTGTGCGCTATCGGCGTGGCCATCGCAACCGCATTCGGCCACGCGTGTCCGGGCAGATTCGGAATGTTTGCAGGATAGCGCATATAAACCATCGGCAGGTTCCACGAGATGTCGCCAACGTCATCCGAGCCGCCGCCGGTCGGTTCCTTTGGGGCCAGCTCAATCGGTTTGACCTTGGTCTTGAGGCCTTCAACTTTCGCGCCGATATCTTTCTGAAGCGCCTTTGCGAGGGTCTGGTCGGCTTCCGTCCATTCGGGCATGCCGATCATCTCGATGTTCTTATTCTGAACTTCGGCGATCACCTTGTTGAAATGACAGGGCCACGCCGAGCCAACTATTCGCTGGGTGACGGTGGTGTCGGTCATCATCGTCGCAGCCTGCGCCATCTTGTTGCCTAGCTCGCTGAGCTCCTTGATGTGCGGATAGTCGAGCTCACGGAAGTAATACCACACCGCGGCTTCTGACGGCACAACATTGGGTTGATCGCCGCCGTCGATGATCACGTAGTGCGAGCGTTGCGGAAGCCGAAGATGCTCACGGCGAAAGTTCCACCCTGTGTCCATCAGCTCAACCGCATCCAGCGCGCTGCGGCCCGACCATGGCGCGCCTGCCGCGTGAGCCGCTTTGCCGTGGAAGAAGTATTGAACCGAGACCAACCCGCTGTTGTTGGCGGCTTGTCCGAAGGAGGTCACGAAATCCGAATCGACGTGACAGCCAAGAACGATGTCGACGTCTTTGAAGAGACCGGCTCGAACGTAGAACGCTTTCGTCGCGACCAGCTCTTCGGCGACTCCGGGGAAAAGCTTGATCGTGCCGGCGATTTTGTGTTTCTCCATCAGCTTCTTCAGCGCGATTGCCGCGGTGACGTTAACTGCCTGGCCTGAGTTGTGCCCCTCTCCGTGACCGGGCGCGCCTTCGACGATTGGATCGTGATAAGCGACGCCGGGCTTTTGTGAAGCTCGCGGTATGCAGTCGATATCGGTGACAAAGCCGATGACCGGCTTGCCCGAGCCATAGCTTGCGACCCACGCTGTTGGAATGCCAACGACTCCGCGTTCGACTTTGAAACCATTCTTCTCGAGAATGCCGGTGATGTACTTCGAAGTCTCGTACTCCTGAAAGCCCAGCTCGCTGAAGCTGAAGATTTGATCGACCATCTGCTGAGTCAGCGTCTTCATCGAATCGACTTCGCTGATCGCTTCGTGCTTCAAGTCATCGAGTTTGGATCCGTCCTGACTACGCGCGGAAAAACTCAAGGACGTTACCAACAGTGTTGTTACCAATAGCATCCGCAGCTTCATTGTCATTCCTCCGTTTCACGTTCGCGTAAATTCGTTTTTGATAAGCGTATGTGGAGTGGAATCCGTGCAAATCCGTCGAATCAGCGTTATCCGGGGTCTATCGATCGACCACGGATGACGCTGATTTGACGGATTCACACGGATTCTTGCGGCCGTTTTTCCGCTGGACATTCATCACCTGTTAATAATTTTCGAGAACAATGCGGCCATCAGAAAATACAGCAACGATACGCTTGCCGAAATCAAGAGACAAAAGGTCATCCATTTGACGAAACCGTAACGAGCCCAGCGCGGTCCTCGAAAACGAAAAAGGGCCAACCCGCCGATGAAGACTAAGACGCCGAGCGAAAGATAAGTCGGCAAGGCGTACAACAGAAGGTGCAGCAACGCGGCGCCTACCGAAACCACGAGCAAGAAGGCAGCCCACTTGCCGAAACCGTAACGAGCCCAACGCGCTCCCCGGAAACGAAAAAGGACTAACCCTGCGATGAAGAAAGCAATGCCGTTCGAGAGGTGTGATGGCAACCAGGTCTCAAGGATCCCCTGCGCCACAGTAAGGGTACCGAAGAACCAAAGCATCGGCACAACTCTCAGGTCCCAGTCATCAGGCTGAGGCAGCGCGGACTCAGCTACCGAACTGATTGGTGGATCAGGTTGTTGTATTGAATCAGCCTCCGGCATCACATAACTCAAGTAGCCCTCACGATGCGCGAGATTATGTCTTTTTACAGACCAAGTCAACGAACCGGATGCACAGGTAGTGGGTAATAGCGCGTTGATGAGTAAACGTGCCGATCTTGCCACGAAGACACTAAGTCACGAAGCCGCACAAAGAAAGCCTTTGTGGAGTTTCGTGTCCTGGTGCCTTAGTGGCGAGATTCTTCTCAAGTCACTATTACCCAATACCGATGCGCAAACATCGCTCCTTCCGGTGTCGCTCTAAGGTAATCCGGAGAAACCCGGCGTCGTTTGGTAGCGGTCAACCACGGGGAATCCTGTGCCCCCACGCTTGCAAAACGCCGCCGTTGCTGACACGATTGCTGCTCTCAGAATCAACTGAATTGTTTTTTGTAACCGCCTGATGATTTTTTCAGTCTTAGGCGTCAGGCGGGCGCGCTCGTGACCGTGCTTCCACTGGCGCGGACGCGAGCACGCTCTGCCAGCTTCATCAGGATTAATCAGGGATAGACAGGATACACAGGAACCTCGATAGCCGGAGTCTACGCGGCTTTCCCAATGCATCCCTGTTTGAACCGTCATCTCTGCCCGCGATTCCAGTCATTAAAAGCAGATTTGGAGAACACGGATTTGGAGGACAACATGAACCGAGGACGCTTGTTTGCACTCAAATCATTAGGCGCGATTGTTGTGGCCTTCTCGACGCTGGCGGTGTTGGGCGCTACGGGCCGCGCCGCCGATCCCGCGCCACAGAAAAAAGAGAAGGGCAAAGCAGCCGGAGCTTCGAAGATCAATGATGAATACTCGGCTAAGATCAAGGAGTACACGACCGAGAAGTATTTCCTGACCGAGCTTGTCGATCATCTCCCGGCCTCGGACAAGGTGCCCTCACCCGACAAGGTTCTCGGCTACGTCATAGGCACTCCGAACAAGCTGACTTACACAAAGGACATGTACCGCTACTATCGCGAGCTCGAGAAGTCGACGCCTCGCGTTCGAGTATTCACCGCTCCTGAGCGCAGCGAAGAAGGCCGAGAGCAGATGCTCGTCATCGTAAGCGACGAAGCTAATATCGCGAAGCTTGATCGCTACAAGGAGATCAACGGAAAGCTGGCGGACCCTCGCAAGATCACCGACGCCCAGGCTCAGCAGTTGATCGGTGAAGACAAGATTATGTACTGGGCGTCCGGCTCGATCCACTCACCGGAACAAGGGTCGTGTGAAATGCTGATGGAGCTCGCCTATCGTCTCGCGGTCGAGGACTCGCCGCTGATTGAAGCCATTCGAAAGAACGTTGTGGTGATGATTACTCCGGCGCTCGAGGTCGATGGCCGTGATCGTTCGGTCGATCTATACAACTACCGAAAAGCGAATCCGAACAAGCAGACGCCGCCGCTCCTCTATTGGGGAAAGTATGTCGCGCACGACAACAACCGCGACGGGCTCGGGTTGGGGTTGGCGCTTTCGCGAAATCAGATGAAGACGTTTCTCGAATATCATCCGGCGATCCTGCACGATCTGCACGAATCGGTTCCATTCCTGTACACGTCAACCGGGACGGGTCCTTATAACGCGTGGCTCGATCCGCTGGTGATCGATGAATGGCACGTGCTCGCTTATCACGAGATCGAAGAGATGACCAAGCGTGGTGTGCCCGGCGTGTGGACGCATGGTTTCTATGACGGATGGGCGCCGAATTATATGTTTTACGTCGCTAACGGGCACAACGCGATTGGGCGCTTCTACGAGACGTTCGGGGGCCAGGGCGCAGACACCAGTGTTCGCAACGTTGGTCCGCAATCCCAGCGAGACTGGTTCCGCCCAAACCCGCCGCTGCCCTGGGTGAAGTGGTCGATCCGAAACAACATCAACATGCAGCAGTCGGCGCTTCTGTTTGCGATGAACTACGTAGCAAATCAGAAGGACCGGTTTCTGAATAACTTTTACATCAAGAGCAAGAGGTCGGTTCTGAAGGCCACCAACGAAGGACCTTATGCGTGGGTGATCCCAGGCGATTCATCGCGTCCGGTTGAGGCTGCCGAAATGGTCAACCTGCTCCGGTTGATGGGAGTCGAAGTCCAGACCGCCACGAAAGAATTTGCGATAAAAGATCAGAAGTTTCCGGCCGGCTCTTACATTGTTCGGATGGACCAGCCTTACTCTCGAATGGCTGATATGTTACTGGACACCCAGTACTACAACGTGAACGACCCGCGACCCTACGACGACACCGGCTGGACGTTGGGCGCGCTTCGCAACGTGAAGACTGTGAGGATCAGCGACAAATCCGTGATGGACGCCCCGATGGTCCTGCTCACCAGCGACGCGAAGGTCAGGGGCCATGTCACGGGATCGGCTTCCACAGCCGGTTTCGTGATCAACCACAACACCGACAACACGCTGATGACTCTTCGGTATAAGCTGAAGGACGTCAAGATGAACGCCGCCGAGGATTCCTTCAAGATCGGCGATCAGCAGTTCAACTCCGGCTCGTTCATCATCAAGAGCGAAGGCAATCCGGCGGACCTTCGGCAGAAACTTGATGCGGCGGTGACCGAGCTTGGGCTCACCGCGGTTGCAGTCGACAAGCTGCCTGAAGCGAAGAGCCACGAGATATCCGTTCCGCGAATCGCGATCGTTCACACGTGGACCAATACTCAAAACGAAGGTTGGTATAGAATGGAGTTCGACAGGCTCCAAATTCCTTACGCGTACATCTCGGATCACGCACTGCGGGACACGCCGAACCTGCGGGAGAAGTACGACGTGATCGTCTTTCCACCGGTCGGCGGCTCGGCCCAGGGGATCGTCAACGGAACTCCGAAGCGCGGCGAGCCGGTGCCGTGGAAGCAAACGGAACTCACCCCGAACCTTGGTTTCTCGCCCGACCAGACCGACGATATGCGCGGAGGCATGGAACTTCGTGGCGTTTTGAACCTTCAGCGATTCATCGAAGACGGTGGATTGTTCATTACAATTGCGAACGTCTCACAGATACCGATCGACTATGGCCTGACCACCGGAGTCTCCGTCCAGGAGGGACGTCAGTTACAAGCCCGTGGTTCGGTCTACAGCGCAAGCTTTGCTGATAAGAAGAGCCCGATCGCGTACGGCTACGGCGACACACTTCCGGTTTATTTCAACCAGGCTCCGCTGTTGAATGTGAGCGCTATACCCGGCGGCTTCGGAGGCGGAGGCGGAGGCGGCGGTGGAGGTGGCGGCGGCGGTCTGCCTCCCGGACAAAGACCATCCGGTCGCGGCACGTTGACCGATCCCGACATCGTCCAATCCATGCCGCAAGCCGGAGTCAGACCGGTGCAACCGGCGCGTCCCGGCGAAGAAGGAATCCCCGAAGAGTTGCGCCAATTCGCAGCTCAATTAATTCCGCCCCCGAATATGCGGCCGCGAGTAGTTCTGCGATTCAACTCGAACGAAAAGGAGTTGCTGATAAGCGGAATGCTCGCGGGCGGGTCGGAGCTTGCGGGCAAGGCCGCGGTAGTCGATGTTCCAGTCGGCAAAGGCCACGTGGTGATGTTCGCCAACAATCCGATGTGGCGTCACCAAACGCAGGGGAGTTTCTTTTTGTTGTTCAACGCGGCATTGAACTACAACAACCTTGGGGTGGGAAGACCCGATCCTCCCGCTCGCCGTCAGGACGCCGCAACCACCGGCGACGATCAGTAGATCCGATCAACAATCGAGTGTTAAAAAAGGGGACGTGCAAAAACACGGCCCCTTTTTCAATCCTGTGGTCTTTGTGTCTTTACAATCTCATAGTACACTTGCGCTAAGCGAGGAGTTGGGTATGTCCAGCAAAACATTCCCAGAAGTAAGGAGGTCCACAAGACCGTACAACGACCGTCGTCGCGAACTGGCTTGGCTGGCTGCGCATGAAGAAGAGTATGCCGGTCAATGGGTTTTGCTCGAAGGTGAACGCTTAGTCGCGCATGGCGACGATCCGCTTAGCTTCAGAGAAATCGCACGCGCGGAACGAATTGAGGTACCGTTCATCGTCCACTGTAGAACGTGGTTTGGTCCGGCGATGGGAGGGTGGCTCTAAAGATAATGCGACGCCAGAAAAGCATTAGACCGTTTGGGAGGGCGGCACTCGACGCAACGCAGGCGCGTGCGCGGCTCAATCGCTTCTTGCTCTCAGAGGTTGGCAGTCAGTTCTGTGCGGGTGACCCCGACCTGGACGTGACCCGAGAGAAGTGGAGCGTTCCAATTCTGCTGGTGACGCCCGGATTCGTAGCAGGTCAAGTAGGCGAAGCGTCAATCAATTTGAACACTGGTGAAATGGAAGACCATACCGACAAAGAGCGAATCTATCTTTCGGCCGACAAATTGAGGAAGCGCCACCATGCAGCTATTAAGGCCGCCTTTCTACGCGCAAGAGAAGGATAGCTCCTGCCTCGCAGCTCAGCGCCAAACCATATGAATCTATCGCCCCGTTATGGTGTTGTTGTACACTTCGCTCATATAAGGAGTTGAGCCATGTCTACCAAGACGCTGCCAGAAGTGCGTAAGTCAAAACTTGCATACATCGACCGATCTCGTGAGATGGCGTGGCTGGACCAGCATGAGAAAGAGTACGCCGGCCAATGGGTGGTGTTGTGGGGCGATCGACTCATCGGACACGGCGATGATCCGAAACCCTTTATTGAGTTGGCTCACGCGGAGGGAATCGATCGCCCGCTCATTATTCACTGCAGGCGCGAATTCGGACCTTCGATGGGAGGGTGGCTGTGAGTCACAGCCTGGAATTCGCGCATCGTCACTTTTACGAGTTTTCCAAACACATCACCGTTCCGGTTACTCTCATGTCCTCGCGTTCGCGCTGGGCGGATGCGGTCGTGGCAGTCGATACCGGTAGCACTTTTTGCGTTTTCGATCGAACCTACGGCGAAACGTTGGGACTAGACGTTGAATCTGGTTTTGAGCAGAGAATCACTACGGCAACCGGATCTTTCTATTGTTATGGCCATGAAGTCACAATTGTGGTCTTCGGCCTCGAGTGGCAGGCGGTTGTCTACTTTGCAGAAGCCGACGCATTTTCACTCAATGTACTTGGCAGAGTCGGGTTTCTCGATCGCTTGAAGGTCGGCATCGTCGATTATGAGCAGCTTCTTTACCTCGGTCTCTACAATGAGCCGTAGTACTTGTGCGCTCCGCTATTGATCGCTTCTCACCGTCAGCTATACTAACTGCCCGTCGGGCTGAGTTCCGCCCAGCTTTTCAACAGTGGAGACTCAAAAGCTATTGAGGTGCTCATGAAAAAGCACAGGCTTCATCTTGCGTCGCTTCTTATCGCGATGTTGTCGTTCGCCGCGAGTGCCACCGCACAAACGAAGGTAACTACTCCGAAAGAACAACTCGGGTTCAACTTCGGCGATGACTACCAGCTCGCGAACTATTCCCAGCTTACCGACTACTGGAAAAAGCTCGCCGCGCAGTCCGATCGCATGAAGCTCGTCGAGATCGGCAAGAGCGCCGAAGGCCGAACCATGGTCATGGCTATCATTACCTCGCCGGAGAATCATAAGAAGCTGGAGCGCTACAAAGAAATCTCGCGCCGGCTCGCAACCGCCGAAGGACTCACCGACGAGCAGGCGCGCGCCCTCGCCGCTGAAGGTAAAGCCGTGATCTGGATCGACGGCGGCTTGCACGCTACTGAAGTCCTCGGCGCGCAGCAACTGATGGAACTGGTCTATCAGATGGTGAGCATGAATGACCCCGAGACGCTGCGCATTCTCAAGGATGTAATATTGCTCGCAACGCCTGTGAACCCCGACGGCCTGGATCTGGTGGCCAACTGGTATATGCGCGAGCAGGACCCGATGAAGCGATCGCTTGCGGGTTTGCCTCGGCTCTATCAAAAGTACATCGGTCATGACAACAATCGCGATTTCTACATGGTCAATCAGCCCGAGACCGAAGCCATCAACCGAGTCTTCTTTCACGACTGGTTTCCGCAGATCGTTTACAATCATCATCAGACCGGACCCGTAGGCACCGTGCTTTTCGCGCCGCCGTTTCGCGATCCGTTCAACTACTATCTCGATCCGCTGATTCCACTTGGAATCGACCTTGTGGGGGCCGCGATGCACGGCCGTTTTGTAGCCGAGAACAAACCGGGCGCGACGATGCGATCGGGTTCGTCTTACTCGACCTGGTGGAACGGCGGATTGCGTACGGTAACTTACTTTCACAACATGATCGGCTTGCTGACCGAATCGATCGGCAATCCTACGCCGATGGAAATTCCTTTTCTGCCCCAGCGCCAACTCGCGAAGGGAGACTTGCCTTTTCCGATCGCGCCGCAAAAGTGGCGCTTCCGCCAGTCGATTGACTATTCGATTACCGCGAATCGCGCAGTGCTCGATCTGGCTTCGAAGCATCGCGAGGATTTTCTGTTCAACATCTATCGCATGGGCAGGAACTCGATCGAGCGCGGAAGCGGGGACTACTGGACGATCACCCCGAAACGCATCGCCGAACTCCAGGCAGCGATCGCGAAGGATTCATCGCAGCCCACGCAGGCTGGAGGAACTGAAGAGCGCCAACGTCGCGCCGCGGGAATTGCCTCGGACGCGCCTGCAGGTGACAGCCCGCAAGCGTTCGCCGGCCAGCCGCGTGGCGTCTCGATGAAGTATTACGAGATGTTGCGCGCGCCCGACAAGCGCGACCCTCGCGGCTACATCGTTCCGTCCGATCAGGCTGACTTCCTCACCGCGACCAAATTCATAAACACGTTGATCAAAAACGGCATCACGATTCATCGCGCCACGGCAGCCTTCTCCGTTGCCGGTAAGAATTACCCGCCGGGTTCGTATGTAATCAAAACCGCGCAAGCTTTCCGTCCCCACGTCCTCGACATGTTTGAGCCTCAAGACCACCCCGACGACATTCCATACCCGGGCGGGCCGCCGACTCCACCGTATGACAACGCGGGCTACACGCTGGCTTATCAGATGGGAGTGAAGTTTGATCGCGTGCTTGATGGATTCGATGGACAGTTCGAAAAGATCAGCGGGCTGGTCAAGCCTCCGCCGGGAAAGATCACGCGAGCGGACGGCGCGGCAGGATTCCTGCTCGACCATCGCGTCAACGATTCGATCATTGCCGTCAATCGATTGCTCGCGAGCGGCGAAGACGTCTATTGGCTTAAGAATTCGGCGCTTCGTTCTGACAAGCCGTACGGCGCGGGCGCGATCTTCATAACCGCTAAACCAACGACGCTTCCCAAGCTTCAGAAACTCGCAGACGAGATCGGACTAAGCTTCGCCGGAGAATCTCAAAAGCAAATGGGCGAAGCTTACAAGTTGAGGCCGTTGCGAATCGGCCTGTGGGATCGCTACGGCGGGTCGATGCCCTCGGGGTGGATTCGCTGGCTGCTCGAGCAATACGAGTTTGCCTTCACTGTAGTCTATCCTCCAACGCTCGATGCCGGTGATCTCGCGGGCAAGTTCGATGTTCTGATCTTTCCTGACGGAGGAGTTCCGGCGCGCGACTCTCGCGGAGGAGGAGGAGGCGGCGGCGGCTTTGGCGCGATGCCTGATCCGCAAAACATTCCAGCCGAGTTTCGTGACCGGCTTGGCAACGTTACGGTAACGAAGACGGTGCCGAAGCTGCGAGATTTTATCAACGCCGGGGGGACCATTCTCGCAATCGGAGGCTCGACCAGTCTGGCTTACACTCTAGGGCTTCCAATCGCGAACGCATTGATGGAGAAGCAATCCGATGGCTCCGAGCGCGCACTGCCTAGAGAGAAGTTCTATGTTCCCGGATCGATTCTTCAAGTTCAGGTTGATAGCTCGAGCCCACTTGCTTACGGCATCGCTGAGAAGCTCGACGTATTCTTCGACAACAGCCCGGTGTTTCGCTTGAAGCCGGAGGCATCGATCAAAGATGTGAAACCCGTCGCGTGGTTTGACAGTGATAAACCTCTCAGAAGCGGATGGGCCTGGGGCCAGAAGTATCTCCAGGACGGGGTCGCAGTTGCCGAAGCAAATATTGGAAGAGGCAAGCTGTTTCTCTTCGGCCCCGAAATCACGTTTCGCGGCCAGCCGCACGGGACTTTCAAGTTTTTGTTCAACGGAATTTACTATGGAGGCGCCGAGCCGGTGAACCTCACATCGCGGTGAACTTATCGCTGGTCAAAGCAAGATACCTCTCGTCGACCGGACCCCTCGAGAGTCTTAAGTAAGTTGATTCGAAGTGTTCAAATGAAAGACCGCGCCTCAAGTCGAAGCGCGGTCTATTCGCGTTTACGGAAGTTTCCTACTCAATAACCTTGCCGTCCAGCTTTGTGGTTGACTCCAGGCTTTCGTGAGATTTGATCTTCCAGCCCTTATCGGTATGTTCCCACGTATCGCGCGCCCTGCCGCTGCCTTCGATGATATGGGCCTTGCCTTCGGGGTCGACCAGGCTGATTTTTCCGCCGTCGGTAATCTCAACGATTACTTCATCGTCTTCTCCTTCTTTTAGGCTTTCGACCTTGGTCCAGAAACTCTGGACCTCTTTTATCATCGGCGCGAGCTGGTCAATTTCGGCATCCGCCTCTTCGCGATTCAGGACCTTGCCGTCTTTCTTCTTCTCGGTGTATTCCTCGGATTGCGTGGATTTGATAAAGGCAAAGTCCTTGCTCAACATTGCCTTGTCGCGCTTGGCGTATATTGCCTCGATTTCTTTGCGAGCCTGACCTACATCGGCCTTTACCGCTACGCCGAAGATCAATGTTGATAGACACGCTGCGACCGTTAGTTTCAGTGACAGTTTCCCGTAGATCATATTTCCTCCGTTAATTTTTGCAGCCTGAGAAGCGAACCAGAGCGGCAATCATACCAGACTCCGGCTAAAGCAATCGAGGGAGAGATTCGTCACGATAGTGGCGTATTAGTGTGTTGGCGTGTTGGCGCCAACAAAGTAACTCTGCGTCCTCGGCGTCCTCGGCGGTTCTCTTGATTAATGGTGAGAATCAACCGCAGAGGACGCCGAGGACGCAGAGGGTCAACGCGATCGTGAAGGACCAAAACACTATGACCCACTACCTTCGTCTACCTGCTCTGACGTATTTCGCTCAGCAGTTCTTCGCGAAAGTATCCCGCCGGTATTGTGCCCTGCTTGATGAACAGAAGATGAAATGCCTTGGCGGAGAATCTGTCTCCCAGGACCCTGGCCGCCTCTTCGCGAAGAAGATAGATCTGGTCCTTGCCCAATCGATACGTGATGGCCTGAGTCGGGGTCTTGGAATAACGAAAGATCGCGGCCTCCGCGGATGTGCAGCTTGCGCGTTTGGAGTCGCCGGCTTTGCTGGAAGCGTCGCCGCACGAGCCGGGCAGGAAATCGACGACCTGCGAAAACAGATCAACCGCGTCATCGTAGCTCATGCGGCCGGTGTGAATTCCCGTGTCCACTCGCACTCGGAGATCGCGATAAAGCTTGCCCTGCAGTTGATACAATCTCTCCTCAGGCGTGTAGGCCCCTTGAGGAAAGCCCGGCTGAGGTTCAGCCATCAACGCTTCGGCGTAGAGTCCCCAACCTTCGGCCGGCATCGAGTCTTCCCACATCGACGATGAATCCTCGACCGCGCCCGGCGTCAACCATCTGACTGCGC
>Ga0134124_10001851_pt1 | contig 17042 bp, 25 predicted proteins | sample KB304_FD_96880 | JGI IMG/M metagenome (GOLD analysis project Ga0134124, IMG submission 96880) | Terrestrial soil microbial communities without Nitrogen fertilizer from Kellogg Biological Station, Michigan, USA - KB3-0-4 | ecosystem: Environmental > Terrestrial > Soil > Unclassified ...
CGCGGGTTTGATTTCTTCCACGATGATTAGCTGGTGCACGCCAGTCTGCGGGTCTTGGCGCCATTCGCAGGAGCGGCGCTTGACTGGCACCGGGCCTTTGATCACGCCGCTGCCCAGCTTGGCGGCGTCGTCGATCACCTTGCGCATCTCGGCGTGGTACTGGCACTCGTCCATCCAGTCTTCGATCTGGGTCTGGGCACGGCCAGCCTTGCGCGCGGCCTCATCCTTCATGGTGTCGAAGCGCTGCTTGGCCTGCGACAGCGACATGACCACGCCTTCGTATTCGACCTGTGGTTCAGGTGGTGCTGGAGGCTGCGCTGGCTGGCCAGATGCCGGCTGCCCGGCTGGTGCCGCAGGTTGTTGCGGTGCCTGTGGCTGTCCCATGCCCAGCATGTTGCCAAGGCGCTGCATCATGCCCGGCTGCTGCGGTGGCTGACCTGGCTGTGCGGCTTGCGCATTCTGATCCGGTGCACCCTGCGCCATCTGCTGCGCTGCCTGTGCGAGTGGCTTGGCTACCAGCCCGGCCTTGGCCAGTTGTGCCTCCAGGCTTTCGAACATATCCGGGATCGGCGTCGGCTGGATGGCGAAGTTGCGGTCATCCGTCGGCAGCAGCATGTCGCCCACACGCGCAGCAGCGGCGTCGACGTAAGGCTGGGTGATGTTGGGGAAGACAGTGGAGCCGGTTACCGGAACGCGGCGTTCATCAATGTTGCCGCCGCCCTGCATCGGCTTGGCGGCGATGGTTACGTACTCGTGGCGGTTGGCGTCGTCATATCCCTCGTAGAATTCTAAATCGCCTTGCCAATCTTGCTCTACGCCAATTGTTGCGCGTGCACCCACGGCATCGCGGCGTTTGCCTGCCAGCGTCGACGCCAAGGCATTGAGGATCTGGAGGCGGCGCTCTTCCTCTGGGTCAGGTTGTGCAATGACGTAGGCGTTCAGCTCGCCCTGCAAGTCTTCCATGCCAGCCTCATTTAGATGCATCGGCGGGAGTGAAACCCGCTTGCCGGAGCAATCCTTCTGGACAATGCGAAATGTGAAAATTGTTACCTAGAAACTGTGCGGATTATAACGCTGCGGTTGTTCCTTTGCACCAATCTTGCAACTTAGTACCCCATGCCACGGTCAAGAATTGCACGCTTGACAGATTTCGACTTGCGCTGGACTTTCGGCTTGAATGGCTCGGCGAAGGTAAGGCCCAGAGAATCAGCCTGGTCGGGCGAGCGCAGGCCGCGCTTCTTCATGTCCTCTTTCGACTCCATCTGCAGGCGGTTGCTGCTGTCGTATTTGTACTTGATCTGGGTAAGATCAGCTTGGAGTTCGTCGCTGTCCGGGATGTCGGCCGGCTGCTGCTCCAGCCATAACTTTGTCTCCCCCCACATCTCAGCACGCTTGTTCTTGTACTTGACCTCATCGATCGGCGCCGATGCGCTGTTGACCTGGACCAGCTGGCATTCCGATTCCGGCACCAGTTCTTCCAGACGGTCATAGACGCCCGCACCAAGACCGCCCACGTCGATCGCGCACTGGTCGGCGCCCACTTCCTTGATCACCATGCGCACGATGCCGGCCAACTCCATAGTGTTCTTCTTGCTATAGCTGCGAATCCAGTGCACCTTGCGGCCTTGCCTGAATGTAATGGATGAGCGGTCATCACCGAAGCGGGCCGGGTCCACACCCAGCTTCTTGGCTCCGATGCCTTCCGCCTTGGCGCTGCGTGCGTCCATGACGATCTGCGCCGGAATGAATGGATCGTGGCCTGACATCTGGAAGGCTTCGGCCGCTGTAGCTGGGTATTCCTGCTTGAACAGCAGGTCGCCCAGTTCAGCGATGCGTGCGCGGCGCCAGGCCATCTGGCCCAGCGTCAATTCGTAGCAATCGCGGTATTGCTCTTCTTCTGAGGTTAGCGCGAAGTCAGCATCCACTTCGCGGCTGTATTCCTCCTGCCAGTACCAGGGCACGAAGATGGCGATGTAGTCTGACTGGCCAGCTTCGGCCATCTGCCACTCCTTGTGGAAGTAGTTGCCCAGGCCATTGGCGGTCGATTCCTTGATAACCTCGGTGCCTTCCTCATCGGGCACAGCCTGGAGAATGCCGGCAGCGTGGTGCTCTGCATTTGGCCAGAACGCCACCTCTGAGCCATGGAAATACTGGATGGTGGAACCGCGGCCGACGCCCTTATTACCTGCCGTCCCGACTTTGTAGCCAGAATCCAGGCGGTCGAAGTGCAGTTCCTTGGCATTGGCGTAGCTGGTGTGCGGCCGTACTGGCGCCGGGCAGTTCTCGTGGTAGCGCGTCGCCAGCTCGAACAGGTTGTTCGTCGCCTCATCGCCGTGCGTCAGGATGAAGGCGCGAACGCCTTTGCGGTGCGTCACCTTGTGGTAATAGCGGCCCTCGACATAGGTGGAGCAGCCCTGTTGCCTCCCTTTCAGGATCAGCGCCCTGACCTTGCCAGTGCGTGCCAGCTGATCTTCCAGGCAAGCATGGATGTGCATCTGCGCAATATTCATCTTGAACGGCACCACGGCGCCGGACTTGGTGCGGATCTTCAGGCACTTCTCGGCGTACTTGATGAAGTCATCTTTCAGCTTCTGCCGGATCGCCAGCTCTTCCTCGCGCGTCATTTCAGGTCTTCCAGCGTGGCTTCGTGCGTCGTCACATTCGCGGTCATCTCGATGTTGGCCAGCTTAGCGTGCACATAAGGAGCGGCAGCCTTGGCGGCATCAATCCGGATGTCGCGCGGATTGTTGATGTTGCGCATCTGGTCCAGCAGGAATTCCAGCGGTGTCTGGCCTTCGGCTTGTACGCGATCGAGCAACGCGGCAGTCTTTTTATTCCTGACGCCAGGCTTGCGGCCGGCACCAGGACGCGCGCCGCCCTTCCCAGATGATTTCTTTACAGATTGTTTTTCAATATGGTCTTTCGTTTCCATGATTCATCCTCTCGGCGGGGCCTTAGCGCGGCCATTTGGAATTTTATTGCTCGCGGCTCGCTGGGCGAATCGCATTTAAGGCCATTTTCGGTACTTCGTTGCGCAATATTATTGCTCAGTTTCCTGTTTTTTTGAGTTCTGCTGCTTCCACCGGATGTAATTCACCACGTTCTCAGCGTTGCCTGCCAGCCCGAACATGCTCTCGCCACATGATTGGCAGGTATGGCCGGAGCCTGGCGGCAGCTGCTCGTAGCTGAGATCGAACAGCGGAGAGGACAGGAAGCGCTGGCCCGGCACGGGTTTGTCGGTCATCAGGAAGGCCGGGGCGCCGCAGGTGCGGTGAAGGTAGGCGTACATTCATGGCTCCATGATTTCTTGGATGTGCTTGCGGCGCAGGAGAGCGGTCCACATCTGCGCGCCGCAGGACTCGCACTTGACCTCGCCTGCGTATTCCATGGGCGATCCATCCAGATGCCGGATATAGGCCGAGGTCTTCGGCGAGCACGGCTCGGGCATCGCTTCCAGCAGAAACGCTGGCTTGCCGCAGTCTGGATGGATGTAGGCGTACATGGCTCAGCGCACGTCCGAGGCGCAGTAGTTCACGCCGGACTTGGTCGGATAGTCGGCGCTCTGCTGCGCGCCTGGCGATGCCCGGTAGCCCTGCATCAGCTCCGAAAGCGTCTGCCTCGCGCGCTCACGGCGGAGTGGTTCCACGGAATCAATGCGCTGCTCGCGCATGACCTGCTGGTACTGCTCAATTGTCATGATCTGCATCACGCTCTCCTTACGGTTTTGACCATGCGCTTGACCGCTTCGACAGACATGCGTGCCTGTTTGGCGATCTGGCGCAGCTGTTTCTTCTGGGCCTTGGCGGCTTCGATGGTGGCGTTGTGCTGGTCGATGTGCTGGCGCTGGGCCGCGCGCTGCAGCTCGTCATCTGGCATGGCTGCCATCTTCTGCTCCATGCCAGCCAGCATGCCGTTCAGCACCTTCTGGTCCATCAGGCGCTGGACTTCGACGGGGTGATTCAGCCATGCGGTCAAAGGGTCGATGCCGGAAGATGGGGCACCACTGATGACAAACCCAGCTTTTTCCATCTCGTCCAGTGTCATGAAGCGTTTGTTGCTCTTTCCTGGCTCTGGAAGATTGAAGGGCCGCACTGGGATCTTTTCGATATTCACGTTGCCTCCCGGCGCGGCTTGATGGCGATGTTGATCACTTCGGCCAGGTCTTCGGTGCTGTGGCTCTGCACCATGCCGCCGCGGGTGAACTTCAAGCCCTCGCGGTCAATCAGCAGGGTGTCGAAGTCGTAGGTCACGATGGCACGTGGGTAGGTCAGCGTCAGCCGGCCAAAGATGGTGAAGCGAGCTTCAAAGATGCGGCGCGCTTCGGCTAGGATGTTGGCGAAGTCCGGGATGTTGCACGGATACACGCCGAGGCGCATCATGCGCGCCACATTCAGCAGCTCTTCCAGGTTCTCGGCAGTGGCCGCGCGCTCGCGCAGCTGGACGGCGCAGGCAGCGAGCTGCTCGGTCTGGTCGATCAGTACGACGAAACCGAGACAATTTTTCTCGCCGAATGGGTCCTCTTGACATCGCACGGCATTTACATCGTGCCAGCGGATTTCCTTATTGTCGGCCAGCGGCAGCAGCTCGCGCACCGCCTGCTGGCGCGTAGCCTCATCGTGGAAGTAGCGCCATGCCACCGTCACGCCGTCGTCGTCTTTGAACTGGCTAAGGTTCATTTGAAGACCTTTCCGATGCCCATGCCGCGCTGCTGGCTGCGCAGGCTGCCGGAACCATAGCCCTGCATCATGTCGTCCATGGCCGAACCCTGGTCCATACCCTGGTCGCCCTGCATCGGCAGCTGGCCATTGTTCTTATACGCCTGCATGGCAAGGTGCATGGCCTGCTCAAACGAGTTCACGGGAATCTTGGTTTCCTCGGATTCCTCATCCTCGCCTTCAGCCTCACCAGCGGCGCCCATCTGGCCCTCTTCTTCGATGCCTTCTTCTTCGCCATTCTCCATCTCGATGCAGACGGACTTGGCCTGGTTGTTGGCGTCGACGTAAATCTTGATGCAGTAGCCGCCTTCTTCCTCGTCACCGCTCATGTCCGGGCTGTTGCCGGTATCGCCATCGCCGTACAGTTCATCGGTTTGCATGCTGTTCTCCTGTGAAATTTCTAACTTGGAATATGTTAGCAAAGAAATAGCCGCAAGGCTTTCGCGATGCGGCTATTTGGGGTGGCTCGTTGGGAAAGCCGGGGAGGGAATTACAGTGTACTACAGCAACACTTCCTGTGAGGGGCGCGCGGTAAATGTCGGCGTCCCTGTTGTATTTTCCGTCACCAGCTGCACCCATGTGCCGGCCGGCGCAATGCCTGTCAGGGTGCCAGTAGCGTTCTGGGTAATCGCCAGGCCAATGGTGAGCGTGCCCGTGTTGCCATTCACGAAGCGCGCCAGCTCTTGCGCGCCGGTCGTGCACGTGTTGTTCGTATAGGTGCGCAGGTAGACGGTGCCGGTCTGGCCACCGCTCAGTGTCAAGGCAGTCGAAATATCCACCGCGTAGGTCACGAAGGCGTCGCGCGTGCTGCTGATCTGGAAGCAGGTATTCAGGCTGCGCGTGCTGTAGCTGAAACTGCGCGTGGTGCCAGCCGTGACGCGGCCCTGCGCATCCGTGGTCAAGCCGCTATAGGTGCCTGCCGTACCGGTGCTGGGTAGGCTGATGGTGCCGCTGCCGGTGATCGTGCCGCCAGATAGGCCAGTGCCTGCCGTGATGCTGGTGACGGTGCCATTGCCCGTCCCGGCGCCGATCGCTGTGCGCGCGACTGCGGCATCGCTGGCAGTCACCAGGCTGCGCCCAGTGGTCGTGCTATTGCTGATATCCGCTGCCAGGTGCGTATGCGCCGATGGCATGAAGGTGGACGGAATGCCGGTCAGGCTGGTGTACATGCCGTCGAACAGCGTTGGCAGGCCGATCAGATCGACATAAGAGCCGCTGAAGTTGCTGGTACCTGCACCGATGGCAGAGCGCGCAGCGGAGCCGTCCGCTGCCGTCATCAGCGCCTGCCCGGTGCTGGTGGTGCCGCTGATCTGCGCCGCGCTGACGGCCACGTTCAGGGTGGTCCCACTACGCGACAGTCCGGTGCCGAGCTTGCTGTATTCCGGACCGTTGTTGGTGCCGTTATAGGTGACCAGCTGGTCGACCGCGCCGTCGGGCACGACGTAATATGTGATGGTGCCGTTGTTGGCGGGATTGCGCTGCTTGAACTCCATCGAGTCGGCAGTAGGCGTGGTGCTCTGGGCGATAGCTGCACCGGCCAGCGCCAGCAGCAGCCCTGCGAGAATCCGTTTCATGGTCTTCTCCTTATTGTTTGAATACTTTGGCGCGCAGCGTGCCTGACGCCAGGTTGATGTCGGCGCCGCTGCCGTTGTACAGCACCACGGTCACCGTATCGGTGGCGCTCACGTAAGCCGTCATCGTGATGCCTTGCAGCGATAGGCTGAAGGATGCCGCAGCGAAGTCCCCAAGCGCAGCGCCGGGCACCGAAATGGTGGTGGTGGTCTGCGTGCCGCCGACGATATTGGGCGCATCATACGTGGCGGAAGCAGTTGCCAGAGCGGTGACGGTGTAAAGCGGCCACATAGTCGATCTCCTTCATGTTTTCTCGTAAAAGCCGTTCCACGCAGCCGTGCAAGTCGGGTTGCTGCCGGAGGCATCCGTGATGCGCAGGTCGAACAAGGACTTTTCCGGGATGGTGATGGGCGGATCGGCCATGTGCGGATAGGGGGTCCCGTTCGTGTTGCCGATGATGAGCGGCATGAAGCCGCATGCTCCGGCTGCGTTGAAGAAGGCGAACCAGGTGCGCATCTGCGCAAACTGGGCCGAGCCACCACCCGCACTGCCCACGTTGATGAACAGCTGCGGGATGATCAGCGTGAAGCCGGCCGGCACCACGTGGGGAGCATGGTAGGCCACGCCGCAGCCCGCCAGGATGATGCCGTAGGTGACGGTCCCCGCCAGGTTCTCCAGAATGATGTTGCCGACGTTGGTGCCTACGGACCCGGCCGTCAGCCCGCGCATGCCGTTGTTGCCCAGCAGCGCGGTGCCAATCGGGACCGGAGTGGTACCGTTCAGGGTGAAGACGTTTGGCGTCAGCTCAGCGTAGTTGCCATCAATCGGCGCCAGTTGCAGGGTGCGCATGCCGGTGCCTGCTGCGGAATCATTCGCGCTGGTGCTGCGCAGCTGCATCTGGGTCGGCGTGGTGGGGAATGGATATAACCCCGTGCCGCCGAAGCAGCTCACTGGCGCTGTCACCGTGGGCGTGCCAAGTGCGCCGTTAAAGCCAATGCCGCTGGAGCGGCGGTACAGATTGGGGAATTTGTTGCGGGAGATGTAGGTGCCCCATCCGATGGAAACATCCGTTGGGTAGGTCATGGCCGCCTCCCAAGTCGCTAACGCAGGTTCCAGGTATCCGCATTGGCCCCGGTGATGCGGATCACGCGGATCGGCGAGCGGATGCTGACATTCACCATGTTGGCGGTGGTGGCGTCATAAGTCGGCGTGTAGAAGTTGACGCCATCGGTCGACAGTTCTATCAGACGCCCACCGGCTGCGCTGGTCAGGGTCATAGTGGCCGGCAGTGTCAGATCGGCCGCGCCGATGACGAAAGGCGTGCCACTGGTCAACGTGCCGAATTTGAAGTTGGCGGTGCTGGTGCTGGCGCTCGTCATGGCAATCTCCCTTTGCGCGAAGGTTAAGAAGTGTTGCCAACATTTTACGCGCCATATACCACCAGTTATCGATTGTGACGACAGGAAAACAAAACGCCGCGTCCATTGCTGGAGCGCGGCGCCTGCTTTACCACTTGGAGGAAGCCCGATTGTAGCGGAACTGCTTAGAACTGTGTCGCACCGCTGATGTAGTTTTGCAGCACGACAATCTCTTTCTTGAGCCGCTCGTTCTCGGCCTGCACTGTGGCGAGCAGATCGCATACATCTTGGTCTTCCCGGCGGCGACCAAGATGTTTGCTGCGCCCGAAGTTATGGCGGCAGAAGCTGACGATCTCCACGCCGGCCAGCATCACTACTCTGCCGTCCACGTGGCTTCTGTCCCATTTGGCAGCGGCGCGCAACACGCACTCGCTGTCATCCAGATTAAGTTCCTTTTGTTCGCTCATGTTCATGACCTGTCTCCTTCTGTTCATTGTTGCGGTTTCGCAACGCGTCGGCCAATTTCAACATCTCTCCCAGTAACTTAATTTGATTTTTGGCTTCGTCAAGTTCGGCTTTCATGGACACGCACTGCTGGCAACTCAATCTTTGCCTCCTTTCTCATCGCCCAACGCTGCCCGTATGCTGGCAAGCTTCTCTTCAGCGGCGGTGAATTTGGCTTTCCAGTAGTTCACATCCTGGTCATTGGCGAGTTTGGTGAAATCGATGCTTGGCTGTACGTGCTCAGGGGCGGCAACGGCTCGCATATCCCCGTCATAGAAACACAGGCCATCTGTGGGCAGCACGTCACCCGGCAAGCAGAACATCAGCTTGCCGTCCCGCGCTATGACCTTGTGGCCTTCGTAACCTGGTGGCGGGAGCAAACGCGCCAGAAATTCATCGACGGTCGGCACGGCTGGCACTTCCTCTGCTTGTGGTGCAGCGGCGGGAGGGGTGCACTTGGGGCATGGGTAGTAGTCATCAGGCGGGAAGCCTACCGTGCCGTTGTCGCCGCACATGTTGCAGCCGCCAAGCGCCTCAACGCGTGCTTCCAGCCGGTAAATTTCGGCATTCAGGTTGTGCACTACGCGGTCGGCAATATCCTTGTCGTATGCGTCGAATGGCTCGCCGCTGCCATCCCAGCATCGGACATGCCGCCGCGCACCGCTTGCTGTCAGCAAGGTGGTCAGCGGGTGATTAGGTTCTGGCGCTTCCGGTACTGCGCTTGCCTTCGCAGCTTCAGCCAAAGCGACGTTGCAGGATACGCGCACATATTCATCCAGCTCGGCACGCCAGAATTCCTGCCGTTCGTCATCGTGCTGAAGGCTTCGGACGATGGTGTCGAGCGTGAATTCAAACGTCATGTCGTCGTTGGTTGAGTCGAGCTTACTTGTGCTGATTGCCTTCGGTGTTTCAGAGGCGGCCAGGACTTCTACGCGCTTGTGGTTGCTGCGTCCTTTGATGACCATTGACGTGATGAAGTAGTAGTTGCTGCGCTTGTTGTATATCACCTCTTCGGCGTCGGTGCCAGCGTGAAGGATCTGACTGGCGGTTTCCGCATAGCCGGTGTCGCCAATCCAGAAGCGCAACTTGTCGCCCACCTTCACCTGGCCGGCGCGGGTGACTGGCTGCCAATCGGCAGCGGGTTTAGTCGTATCGTTCATGCTGTCTCCCTGTAAGCGCGCACGGCACGGCGCATCGAAACTTGATGGAATTTTCGGGCGTGGCGCGACCAGCCTTCAGCAACCATCGCGCTCTCAACGTCACGACGGCATTGGAGCCACAGCTTGGTGTTGCGGTAGTAGCCGCTTTCATATGTGCTTGGCATCATCTCTCTCCGAGTGGGGTGGGGCGGCTATTGAGCTTCGCCGCGAAATTTCGGGCATTGCATGATCCAGCCGGCGGAATAGGCACTGCGCGCCCATTGCGGCCACGATAGGCGCTTCGAGCGACCATCGCTTACACCGAGGCCGCGACTGCGCGCGCTGCGTCCCATGGCCTCGAATGCGCGCTTTCCTGCGAGAGGCTTAGCCATTCGCTCCCCCTTCAGAGGACATGGCAGCGGACTTCAGCGCACGGATCGCGGCGGCGCATTGCAAGCCATCCCACGCGCGGGCCTTGGCGTCCTCGCCCATCTCGGGATCATCACCCCACTTGGCGACCTTCGCATTGCCCCATACTTCACAGGCTTGCGCTGCTTCTTCCAGGATCACATTCCGACTCGCCGTATCATTCAGGATGCGCCGGTTAGGTTCAGAAGTCAGGTGATAGGCTTCTTCGCTGGCGTCGAACCATGCCGATTTTGGTGCGTTTGGCAGCTTAATTTGATATAGCTGCGATGCTTGGCTCTTCGCCTGTACGGCTGCTGTCTGTGCTGGTGCTTGGGCTGCGGCATAGAGGACGCGTACTCGGGAGCGATCCTCAAAAGTGTCGTAGACGAACCGGCTCACGTCGTTCCAAACCTGCCGGTCCCGCGATGCCACTTGATAAATCGGCTGCTGCGCAGTGGTAGGTGCTGGCTGTGCTGCGGCAGCGGAAGGAGATACCCAGCGGATGAAGTCCATGCGGTGCTGCCACAATTTCACTGTGCGCTCATCGGACGCTAGCATCAGGACTTTCTCAAAGGGATTAGACGAAGACCAAAACTCGCCCACGCGCCACGCCACTGCTTCCTCCACTGCTACAGGAGAGGCAGCAGCCAAGATGGCGGTTATTTCGGAGGCTGCCTGCGCAAGTTGATAGTCGAACTCGGTAGGGTAGCCAAAATCATCGGGACCGTTCTGGACGATCCGCGCGCTGCTATTCATCCATCCAGCAATCTGCTCAAGGGTCTTGCGATGATCAGTTTGAAGCGCACCGACATCACGCAGCGCTTCATTGATCGCATCTTTTAGCTTCTTCTGAGCCCAATCTTCAGCGAAGTAAGAGCGCGCGATATCGTCTAGCTTCTGTTCGCTCATCACCACAGCAGAGCCTGCGGAAGAGGTGCGCTCGGCGATGGCGATCAGTTCAAGGATGGCGGCAGGGTTGGCGGCGGCGATGTAGTCCCGATTGGCGTGCTCAAGCTCATATTTGCCACGAGTGCAGGCGACATGTGCAATAGCGCTGCCATTTTCCGTTGATACCTGATGATGCTCAGATACCCATTGTCCCGGCGTTGCCCTCTCTGCGAGTTTCTTCAGTTTCTGCAAGTCTTGAGTGTTCATATTATTCCTGGTGGGTGTGGGCGGTTAGGCCGGTTCGCCGTGCAAGCCGATGTCGATCTGGGCGATGTGCCCCTCCAACGGGCCCATGCCGACCAGCGTGGCGTAGAGGACTCCCTCATCGTCGGCTTGCAGCTTTGCAATGGTGTAGCGACCGGATTCCATGAAGTCGTCTTTGTCGGCAAAGACGGCAATTTCATCGCCAGTGCTGATGTTGCCTTCCGAACGCTGCTTGAAAAAATCAAAGTGCATGTTTTCCCCTTTGTTATACGGGCATCGTAGCGACGGCCGCTTGCCAGATTTCCCATGCGCATTGAGTATTCGCAAATGGGTATGCATTTTTATTGCCCTTCATATCTATGCAGTAACCATGGCTTTTCGCCCATGCTTCAAATTTCTTGCGTTGCTCACTCAATTCGCTCTCCTTTATCCGCCTCTGTGTGGGAGGCGGGTGGTTAGATGCTGCTGTCACTGAAGCCGCTCTTGTGTCCGCAGTCTCGGCAAATAGTGTCTACTTCGTAGTAGTAATACTCGCCATATTCAGAGTGATTGGCGCGGCCAGAATCGGCGCAGTAACCATCAACACGATCACCACCGCAGTTCTCGCAGTCGCCACCGGAGTAGTAGCTACGCTCCGGGATGGTTCCCTTCGCATGCAGGCGCTTGTGTCGGCCATCCGCTTTGCCGACATATCTGCCTTCGCGCTCGTTTCGGCTAATCATTTCGGCTCCTTCGCTGCACTCATGGCGATAGCAGCGCGTTCCACCTCGACGGCCAGTTCAACGGCGCGCATGATCGTGCAGCGATAGCAGCCGCCGAAGTCGTCTGGTGCGAAACGAGCTTCGGAGCCCGGGTTTGTGTCATCGCAGCCGGTTCGGTCATGGTACGGGGCGACCTTATCGATAAATTCCAGAGCTTTATTCATGGTTGTTGCCTTCCATTTGCGGAATAATTGCTGCTATCAGTTCAGCGCCAACAGGCCTTCCATCGCAGAACATGCGACGGATAGAACTCGCGTGCTGGCTGACCAGTAATTTCAGCAGCTTGTCCTGCTCGCTCGGCTCTGCCGGTACTGCTTCTTGCTGGGGCTGGGATGGGGCGGCAGCTACAAGCGCTCGGTAACAGTCAGATGCTGTCTCCCAAGATTGGGAGTAATGCCACTTCTTTTGAGCCGCATTCAGCATTTCGTGGGTTGGCTCAAGCGGTACAAGCCTATAACCCTTTGGCACAACCACTGCTGCTCGCTGTCCGTCATTGGGCTGGGGTGGGGCGGCGGTAGCCGGAAGCGACATAAGCCAATTTCGCACCGCGCGATATTCGTTATTGCGATAGGAGCCATCGGCGTAGATGCGGGGTTCCTTCAGATTGCGCCCGTCTTTCGCCAGATAGTCCTTGCAACCTTGCTCGGTGAAGCAGGCGGTCACGAATTCCCAATCAGTGGTGAAGCCGTGGCGGTGCCAGTCATCCGGAATATCGCCAGTTTCCTCGTAAGCACGCTCCATTTCCTCGAACTTCGCGTCACCCTTGAAGTAAGTGCAGTCTTCGATCCACCAAACGATATCCTCGTCGCCCTGGCTGTAATCGGTGTCGAAGCCGATATTGATGCGCTTCTGCTGCACAATAAACAGCGGCTGATCGGTGATTCGATTGTCCTGCGCGCGTAGCAGTTCGCCGATCTTGTGCAATTCTTCCGGCACGGACACTACTGCTCGCTGTCCGTATGCGCGGAGAGCGGCGCTAACGCATGCTTCGCCGTATTCCTTGGCGTATTCGATCATTTGCGGGCCAGTGAAGTACGAGCCAACCGGCAGCTTCTTTGCCAAATAAGTCACACCATTCGGATAGAACGTGGCATTGCACGGAGTTGGCAGCGGTGGCAATTCAGATACGCCTGGCACGTTATCTTGCGGGGTGGCGCTATCTTGGGAGAGGGCGGCTTGAGCCACGCGCAGCTGCTCTTTCAAGCCGGCCTTTTGAGCCGCAGCAATCGAGCGCTCCGTGCGCTGCGTGGTGCGCACTAGTTGCCACGCGATGTCTTCCAGCGGCTGGCCATTGATCGCGGCGACAAACTTGTTCAGTTGCGCGCGCTCGGTGGCGATGTTGCAATTGACGCAATCGAGGAAGTCCGACAGGCTGCCGTTGTCGAGAACCTTGTGGCCCGTATCACGACATGCCTCACAGTTGTATTCGCGCTCAGGCATTTTGCTGCTCCTTCTGGGCGTCACGCCAAGCTTTGTACCAAGCGCTCTTATAGGCGGAGTTCTCTTTCACGTCGAACTTCTTGCATGCTTCCTGCACTGACAGCGGCCGAGTCTTTCGCGTCACTGCTTTCTGGACCTGCGCCATGCTGCCGCTTTGTGGTCTTGCCATGATTTCCTCCGGTTGGTTAGTCACTGGAATAATTATGCATTCTTCACTGGATTAATGCAATGAGTTTTTAATGATAAAAGCCACCCGTAGGTGGCTCTCTTTTCCTCAGTAACCGCGCCGCTTTCGTCGTTCTTCGGCGCGGTCAATTTCAGCTTGCTTTGGCTTGTCGCCTTCGTGCACTTCATCACGATAGCCGTATTCCGGCACGCGCAGATTGCCGCAGTAAGCATTGGTGCCATCCCAATAGGTGCGCCAGAATGGGCCGGCCGGCTCCTTGTTACGATAGCGGTTGATTTCCAGGTCGTAGACTTCGGCCTTCAACATACCCCACTCGGCGCGGTATGCTTCAAGGCGGTAGCCATAGCTCTTCTCGACGCCGGCAATGCGCACATGCGGCAGATAGGTCGCCACAATCGCTAGGAATACGTCGTGCCGAAGGTACATGGAGCCGCCGATAAAGCGGCGATACCATGGCTTATGCTCCTTCTTTCGCTCCCACTCATACCGTTGCGATGAATCGCAGCAGGTGACCTCGACGTAGCCTGGCGGCGCTCCAACATGCCATGGACCGCGCAGCACCAATTGCGTGCCGTCATCCATATCCAGCCAGATGTTTGCCCCACCGTAGCCGTCCTGCTTGGTCGTGGCCAACACTTCGACTTCGACCCATTCCCCCGGCTCAAAGGAAGATTCATAATCTTCAGTAGAAGTAAAGACGTTCGAAATGCCAGGCTTCTGCGGCACATAGTCATGCAGCTTACCGTCAGTGGTGCGGAAACGGCGCATTGCGGTCATGCTGACCGCGCCACTGTGATGATGTTGCTGCAAGCGGCCATCTGGATGCCGCGCCATATACATGCCACCCTTTTCGCGCATCCATACCTTTCCATCCCAGTCGTTCACCTTACCGCGCACGTTCAGTTTGATGGTGGGTGCATTGGCAACGCCATCGTGCCAATCGACGTGTGCACCACGCACCCAGTCAGGAAGCTGCTGTCTGCCGGTCGGCAACGGTATGTCCACCCATGCGCCATTGCGGGAACCGGAGATGACGTTCATTTGTTCATCGCTCAGCATCATGCCGCCTCCTGCTGTTCTTGGCGAACGATGCTGCCATTCTCGATCCAGTGTGATTCCACCGAATCTGGCAGCGAAGTTGGCTGCTGCTTCAACGTGGCAAAGAGGAGAGCTGTACTCAGCTCGCCGTTCTCGACCAGCATGTCAAGCCAGCCGAGAAGTTCAGCGCGTGCTGGCACATCAAGCACGTCCACGCGATCCAGCACCAGGCACTTGATGCCGGACACATCGGCCACGGCCTGCGCCACCATAGCATCGGCGCGCCACTTGAACGACTCGGATTCCATCAGGTAGGAGCGCTTGCCGACGCGGATAGCCATGTCGGACTCGATGGTGACGCGCGGCCAGCCGGTATCCAGCGCAGCCTGTTCCAGATTGGCATTGATCGGCACCAGCGCCTCTGCCAGCAGTTGTGCCGGGATGCCATCGGGCGACAGCAGATCGGCAATCTTCGTCCACGCCAGCACATCCTGGTGATGCTTAGCGGCTTGCTCCGTCTTCTGTTTCGCTGCTGCGATGCCGCGCTCGGCTGCTTCGAAGTCCAGTACCTTGTTGGCCAGAAGCACACGCTTTGCTCGCGCGGCTTCGATCAGGGCCGACACTTCACTGATTTCCTGGCTGGCATCAACGGCATCTTCTGCAGGCTCCAGCGCATCATACTGGCCCTTAGCCATCTTGGCGGCGTCAAGGTCGCGTTGCAGATTAGCGGCCTTGTTCACCAGCACCTGCAGGCCGCGCTCATGGTCCGGCAGGCTCGCGACGGCCGCAGCATCCGGTGCGCCCGCTTCGGTGATCTCGCCATGCTCCTTGGCATAGGCCGCCAGTAGATTGGCGTGGCGGATCGCCGTCTCTTTCCCGGTTGGCACGAATTCCTTGATGAAGCGTGCCATGTCATGCACCAGACCCTGCTTGCCGCCGCGCGCACGCTCGCGCATGGCTTCCACCTTCTGCTGGAATTCGTCGTGCTCCTTGATGCCAGCCTCCAGCAAAAGTGCCAGAGCTGGCACTTTCTTGGCCGACGCTTCCAGTTGTGCGCGACGCTCGGTATTGCGTGCTGCGGTGTCTTGCTGCGCTTTGATCGCGCCCAACGACTCGTTCAGCGTGGCGGTCGCTGCATCATGATCGGCCAGTTCCTGCTTGAGCACGGTCAGGTCGCCCGATGGCATCTGCGGCACTTCCGCCGCCCAGCATTCCGCCTGCTTCGGTCCCCAGGTCAGATTAGCGATCTGGCGCCAGGCACCCTTCGCTTTGGTCGCCTCTTCCTTGGCATAATCGACGCCGCCCTGCAGGCCGGTCAACAGCATGTGCAGTACGGCCTCGGACTTGGCCTTGTCGGCCCCGCGCTCGATCAGCAGCGGCAGGATCGTATTGGGCGTCAGCTTCTTGTCCGACAGGCTCAGGATGAATTTGCGGCGCTCCTTCTCGTCCATCTGGGCGAAGCGCTGGCCGTCAAGCGAGACGCGCATGGCTTCGCTGATCTCAGGGCCGGTGAAATCGCCTTTAGGAACGTTGAAGCCGAATGCCTGATCAACATCGTTGTCACACACTACCAGTACGCCGCCAGCCTTCTGGCCTTCCTTCACCAGCGCGCTGTAATCCTTTTTCTTGGTGATGCCACGCATATCCTGCTGGGCGATCGCCATGAGCACGCAATCCCTAATGGAGCTTTTCCCCGAACCATTGGAACCTGCAAAAAGCGTGATCGGCTTCTGCGGCTGGATGCGGACCTCGCCGATGGTCAGCACGTTCTGGATCTGAATATCTGTTACCTTCATGTTGTAGACCTCAAAAGAAAAAGCCATCACCTGCCCTCTCACCTGTTGCCAGGTGGTGGAATACGGAGTTCAGTTCTCCGCAAGAGGGCATGTGATGGCTCACTGATTTATGTTTGGTTGCCGGATTCCACTCCGTCAACACCTGCATTCTTGCAATACTGCTGAGGAAAGTCAACAAGCCGGTGTCCCGGCCTGACGCTTATTCGATATCGCTATTCGCGACCGCCTTGGTACGCTTGCGGCCACCAGTGATCGGCGCCACGTTGTCGGCCACTTCCGGCGCAGCTTCAATGGCCAGCACTTCGGCAGGCACTTCGCTGCCAGCACCGAACATCTTCTCGGCTTCCTTGCGCGCATCGCTCATGCGGTCGGGTTGCTTGTCCAAGTCCATCACTTGCTGGAAGTTATCGCCCGCGACTTCTTCTTCGGCCGACGACAGGCTGATGTGCACGTTCTGCTTGTTGCAGCGGATCAGGCTCGGCGCCACTTCTTCGTCGTAGTCGCTGAACTGGCAGCGGAACTGAATCTTGACGGTGCCGCCGTCGAGCATGGTCAGCTTGAACTTGTTGGCGCGGCCGCCGGCCATGATGACCGTGCTGTGATCGTCGTCTGGGTCGTGGATGGTCAGCTTCACGCGCGGGATTTCCCAGTCGTAGGCCAGCGGGCCGATCTGCGGGTGCTTCAGCTTGCGCATGAAGTCTTCTTCCACGTCGCGCTGGCGGTCTTGCTCGTAGAACGATTCGATCAAGCCGGGGCGAATCTTCTTCAGGATGGAGTTTGGTGCGCTCAGTTCGAACTTCAGGTCGCAGGCTGGCACTGGATCATCGCCATGCATCTCGGTGCGCGGATTCCAGTGCACGAACAGCGCACGCTCTTTGATGAGTTCGAATGCCAAGTAGGCGGCAACCGGGGCTTGTTCTGCTGCTTCGATGACTTCTTCGGACATGCTGATTCCCTTTCTTGTGGTTGGTA
>Ga0134124_10001853_pt1 | contig 17037 bp, 13 predicted proteins | sample KB304_FD_96880 | JGI IMG/M metagenome (GOLD analysis project Ga0134124, IMG submission 96880) | Terrestrial soil microbial communities without Nitrogen fertilizer from Kellogg Biological Station, Michigan, USA - KB3-0-4 | ecosystem: Environmental > Terrestrial > Soil > Unclassified ...
AGGTCAAAGATCAATTCAACCTGATCATGGACGCGTCGATCGCCTACGAGATGGTGTCCCTGGCGACCCAGGACCACGGTGAAGCGGCGCGCGCGTTCGCGGAGCGTCGCAAGCCAACCTTCACCGGCTTGTAAGCGGCGTTGTAAGTTAAAACCATAGACCTCAGAAGGGTGTTCACATGAAATCGCAGAACAGCGAAAAGCGGCTGGCCGGACAAGTCGCCGTCATCACAGGGGGCGGCAGCGGCATTGGAAAGGAAACCGCGCTCGTGTGCGCCAAACAAGGCGCGAGCGTGGTCGTTAACGACCTTCGGGAGGAGAAAGCACAGGAAGTTGTTGATGCGATCAAGGCCATGGGCGGTTCAGCCGCCGCCGTTGCCGGGTCGATTGCAAAACTGGAGATTGCCGAGGCCCTCATTGACGCGGCGAAGCGGCAATTCGGAAGATTGGACATTCTCTTCAACTGCGCCGGTTTGGGAATCCGTGTCGCCGTGGATGAGATGACCGAGAAGCAGTGGGATCTGGTTGTCGACGTCAATCTTAAGGGAAGCTTCGCCACCATTCACTACGCTACCCCGATCTTCCGCGCGCAAAAAAGCGGAGTCATCATCAATGTTGCCTCCGAGGCAGGTCACGGGGCGAACCAAATGACGAACTACAGCGCGGCCAAAGAAGGCGTGGTAGGCCTCACTCGCGCGGTTGCTTTCGAGTTGGCGCCATACAATGTTCGGTGCAATGCAATCCGGCCGCGGGCATTTGACACAGGTCTCGCGGCAAAAGCGCATTATGAAAAGTATCTCGCTTTTGAAGAGAGGTTCGGACGGGTACCCTGGGGCCAGCATCCCATTTCACACACCATTTTCCCGCGTGCCGCTGAAGTAGCCGCCGTCGTGGCGTGGCTGTGCACGGATGACGCCCAGGACGTGACGGGGCGCAATTTCCTGGTTGGCGGTGGTGAAATCGCACTGATGCCCGAGCCGGTGGCCATGCGTTCATGCTTCAACCCGGATGGCTGGACCATCGAGTCTTTGCCCCGCATCAGGAAGTACCTTTTCGGAAACCTTCATAATCCCGCCGCCGGGTTTCCGGCCATCGAGCACGCCGAGATGGTCAAAGGACAAGATTAGGAACGATCGCCGTCGGCGCCCACCATGTCGAGGTAGGTCTTTTCTATACGGTCACCTTGGTGGTCTTGTGTCGGTCATTGCTTCCCATGGAGGGTTATTTTGGGGGATTTTGAAACGGCCTTTCGCGAGGAAGTCAGGGGTTTTCTCCGCGAGAATCTTTCTCCGCACGTGGCGGAGCGCGTGCGTGCGGGATATTACCTGTCGAAACAGGAACTTTTTGACTGGCAGCAAGCCCTGTTTCGTCGAGGCTGGATGGGGGCCGATTGGCCTAAGGAATATGGAGGGCCCGGATGGACGCCGGTGCAGCGTTACATATTCGAAGAGGAGTGTGCCGAAGCCGGTGCGCCAATCCTGATAACCCTGGGACTTAGCCAGGCGGCCACGCTATTGATGGTCCACGGCAGCGAGGGGCAAAAGCGCCGCTTTCTGCCAAAAATTCTCGATGGCACCGAAATTTGGTGTCAAGGCTGGTCCGAGCCCAACGCCGGCTCCGATCTTGCCGGGCTCAAATGCTCCGCGAGGCGTGAAGGCGACCACTATGTTGTCAATGGCACGAAGATTTGGACAACGATCGCGCATTGGTCCGATTGGTGCTTTCTGCTCGTTCGCACTGATTCCTCGGGTCGGAAGCATGAGGGAATCACCATACTTCTGGTCGACATGAAGTCGCCGGGGATCACCATACGGCCGATCATCAGCCTGGACGGAATGCATTCCCTCAATCAGCTATTCCTCGAAAATCTTCGAGTGCCGATCGAGAATCGCGTCGGCGAAGAGGGCCAAGGCTGGAACTTAATGAGGGCGGTCCTCGGGAAGGAGCGTCTATCCGCGGCAGGTGTCTGGAAGTGCAAATCCATGTATAACCGCTTGCGCGCCATTGCAAAAGACGAAATGAGAGAGGGGCGCCCCCTCCTGGAGCAACCGCGTTTTCGCGAGCGGCTTGCCTGGTTGGACATCCGAATCCGGGCTCTCGAGGTCATGCTGCTGGGAATAGTCGCAGATTCAAAGAACATGACCACGGCAATCGCGTCGCTTCTCAAGTTGAGGGGAACGGAGATTCAACAGGAACTGCTTGCCATGACCAGCGAAGCGGCAGGCCATTACGCGTTGCCGTTTTTTCCCGACGTGCTCCGCACTGGATGGGTTGAGGACCCCGTCGGTCCCGTGTTCGCCACGCCGGCCACGCCTTTCTATCTTTTCTGGCGCAAATCCTCCATCTCGGGCGGGTCGAATGAGGTGATGCGCAATGTGATCGCCGATGAATTGATGGGGCGCGTGCGATGATCGAATTGGATATGTCTCCCGAGCAGGCAATCCTGCGCCAAACCGTGATTCGGTTCCTGCGCGAAAAGTATGATTTCTCCAAGCGGCAGAAAATCATCAAGTCGCACAACGGATGCGACGAGACGATTTGGGCATCTTTTGCCGAGATGGGGTGGCTGGGTATCCCCTTTGACGAGGAATGGGGAGGCGCTTCCGGGTCGAGATACGATCTCGTTTTGTTGGCGGAAAGCTTCGGACGTGCTTTGGTGGTCGAGCCTTATCTGTCCACCGTGGTCTTGGGCGGGCTGACAATCCAGCAGCATGGCAGCGACGCGCAGCGGCGCAAGGTGCTACCGGACCTCGTTGCCGGTAGAACCCAGGTGGCCGCGGCATTCTACGAACCTAAATCCAGCTACGACCCATTTGATGTCGTGACCCAGGTGAGACAGAGCGGGGGACGATGGATTATCGATGGGCAGAAGGCGGTCGTCCTGGGGGCGCCGAGCGCCGATTATTTCGTCGTGAGCGCCCGCATATCCGGTGGCAGGTCCGATCATGAGGGCCTGGCTCTTTTCCTGCTCGAAAAAGACCGCCCTGGCATTTCGCTTCGCGGATACCGGACGATTGATGGACGCGGTGCCGCTGAGCTGACTTTGACGAACGTGGAAGCCACAAAGGACGATCTCCTTGGGGACGAGGGCTCCTCCGGCAAAGCAATTGCGGAAGCGGTCGAAGCAGGCGCTCTTTTCCTGGCCAGTGAGGCTGCAGGCGCCATGGCGGCCGCGCTGGAAATGACGGCGGACTACCTCAACCAGCGCGAACAATACGGGCACAAGCTTGCCTCCTATCAAGCCTTGAGACACCGTGTGGCGGACATGTATGTGAGAAAGCAGGAAGCATCGGCGCTGGTCATTGCGGCCGTTCGCGCCGCCGATTCAGGTGCAACGGAGAAAGGTGCGTTGGTTTCCGCGGCCAAGGCATATATCGGACAAGAAGGGCGAAAGCTGGCGGAAGACGCAGTCCAACTGCATGGGGCTATTGCAATCACCGACGAATACATCGTGGGTCATTATCTCAAGAAGATGATCGCCACGGATAGGATGTTTGGGGACGTCTCCCACCATCTTTCAATGTACTATGTGCAGGCATCTCAAGCCTGATCGGGTTGAGATCTGAAAAATGGACCTGGCCAGAGAAGTCGCGGCGGCGCTTGAGACCGGCGGAGATAGGCATGCGATAGAATTTCGGGGCACCTGGTTCACGTGGGCACAACTTAGAGCGATTGCGGCCCGCATTCTTGCCCTTTTGGACCATGCCGGTGTCCCGCCAGATTTTCCAGTCGCGCTGGTCTGCAGAAACCGTATCCCGCACGCAGCTGCAATTCTTGGATTCGTTGCGGCGAATCGCACGGTTTCAATGATCTATTCAATGCAGTCCGCGGCCGCAATCGCCCGGGATGTAAGAGACCTTCGTTGCGTGGCCGTCGTTGCAGATCGGGAAGACTGGACTCCAGAGGTACTTCAGGCGCTCGTCGACACTGGTTCTGTCGGTATCGCCGTCTCAACGGATGATCCCACGCACGTCGAGTTTGTAGCCGGTTCGGAACGGCTTCGCGGAGGGCCGCACCGGTCGTCATCGGGACCCGCCGGATTGGAGCTCCTGACAAGCGGTACCACCGGGAAACCAAAGAGAATCCGAATGCCGATGTCAGGGCTCACACGTGGAATCGTGACGGCTACTCTGGGTGAGCGGCGAGCCGATGAAGCACCGCCGTTCCTCATCTGCTGGCCAATTTCAAATATTCCAGTCGTCATCCTGATCGCGCAGGCGTGCATGCGCCAGCGCGTCATTCTTATGGAGAAATTCAACCTTGTTGGGCTTCTGGGTGCGATAAAAGCCCATCGTCTTGAAACGATTGCGGCTGTTTACCCGCTTATCAGGCAATTAATCGATGCGGATGTTCCAAAGTCGGACCTCGCATCCCTCAGATATATATTCGGAGGATCGGGCCCTCTCGACCCCGAAACGCAAGATCAGTTTGAGGAAAAGTACGGGGTCCAGATCCTTTGGGGATACGGCGCCACCGAATTTGCCGGAACCGCGGCCACTTGGACGCCGGAGCTAAGGCGGCAGTATGGCAAGAGCAAGCGTGGCAGCGTGGGCCGCGCGGTACCCGGGGTGAACATTCGAATAGTTGACCCCAGCACCGGCGAAGCGCGTCCCAATGGTTCCGAAGGGGTTCTAGAGGCTCAGGTTGAAGTTCTCGGACCGTCCTGGATTCGAACGAATGACATAGCTTTGGTCGATCCCGAAGGTTTTGTCTTCATCCGCGGTCGCGCAGATGGGGCCATCAATCGGGGAGGATTCAAAATCATTCCCGAACGCGTCGTGGAAGTTATTCGTCGCCATCCAGCCGTGGCCGATGCAGCAGTGGTGGGAGTGAAGGATCCGGGCTTGGGCGAAGTGCCGGCCGCGCTCGTCGAAATTTGGCGCGAGCATCCGCTGCCACCGGTTGATGAGCTCGAATCGCTGGTTCGGAGCAATTTGCCTTCCCATCACGTTCCGAAGCGTTTTCGATTCGTTCGCGAGATGCCGCGCACTGCTTCCATGGAAAAGATACGCCTTGAAGAGGTCCGCAGGCTCCTAGAGGAATAGCAAGTTGGACATTGCAGGACTCTAGTGCTAGTGTGGACGTGCACAGAAGGAGGAGACATGGAACCCGAAACCTATGGTCTGTGGGACGCGGACAACCATTTCTACGAGATTCGGGACTGCTTCACCCGCCACATCGAGTCCAAGTACAAGGATGTTGCGATCCAGGCCCGAAGGCACGACGACGGCAAGGAGTACTGGCATTACGGGGACAAGGTCCTCACTTACTGCAACGTCAAGTTCGATAAGACCGAAGCTCCGGGCTCGTTCAAGCAAATCCTGAAGAATCCCGAGCTGGGCGGTTTCGGCGATGCCCAGGAGGAATCGTCGATGCTGCCGGCCTTCCATGACCGCAAGGCCCGGCTCGAGTTGATGGACAGCCAGAATGTCGAGGCAACGATCTTGTTCCCCTCGATGGCGAACGGGATCGAACAGGACCTGCTCGACAACCCCGAAGCGCTCTACGCCAACTTCAGGTCCTTCAACCGCTGGGTCGAGGAAGATTGGGGCTTTGGCGGCGATGGCCGCATTTTCGCCACGGGCTGCCTGTCACTGGCCGACGCGGACCTCGCCGTGGAGGAACTGGACCGCTTGCTTAAGGCGGGCGTGAAGGTGGTCTACCTGCGGCCCGCCCCCGGTGGCGGCGCGCATCCCTGTTCCATCGCCGATCGCAGGTTCGATCCGTTTTGGGCGCGTCTGGAAGAAGCGAAGGTTCCGGTGGGCCTCCACGTTTCGGCCGGGTTCTTCGACCAGTCGGCCGTCTGGGGCGAAAAGCCCAGGCCGGGAACGCGCGATACCTCGGCCCTGCAGTTCGCGATGTTCCATATGGACAATCCGATCATGACGACGCTTGCGGCGATGGTCCTGCACAATCTGTTCGGCCGCTTCCCGGGCTTGCGCGTCCTCAGCGTGGAGAATGGCGGCGCCTGGGTCCCTTACCTGCTGAAAACGCTCAACAAGGCGGCGATGTGGGGCCGGTTCGGCGATTGGCCGGGCGGGCCGCTGCCCGCGCACCCCTCCGAGATGTTCAAACGCAACGTCTATGTCGTTCCGTTCCACGAGGAGAACACGCTGGAACTGGTCAAGCGCATCGGTGTGGACCGGGTCCTGATGGGCTCGGACTACCCGCACGCGGAAGGTCTGGCCCAGCCGGCCGAATTCGAGGAATCGCTCACCGCGCTTGACGAGGGTTCCGTGCGCAAGGTCATGCGCGACAACCTGCGCGATCTCCTGGTTCACTAACTGAAAGTCCCAGGTACTAAAGTCAAAGCAGCCACACGTTGTCGGGTTGCTATCACATCAACCGACCGCGGTCACTCACACAGCGGGCATCGGCCGGCCGCTAACAAGTGCATCTGCGATGGTCAAACCGGTTCCATCGGCGTGCAAGATGACGGGATTTAGTTCCAGCTCGTCGATGTCATCCGCTAAACCTATCGCAATATGAGACAACTGAACAACGAGCTCCAGTATGGGGGACGGATCGATGGTGGGGCCGCCGCGGAATCCATTCAGCATCACGGAGGACCGCAATTCATTCAGCATCGTTCGCGCTTCCTTCTCACTGACCGGAGCCACTCGGTAGGCAATGTCTCGAAAAAGCTCTACCGCCACGCCCCCAAAGCCCAAACTGATGATTGGCCCGAAGACCGGATCCTTTATGACTCCAATAATGAACTCCGGCCCTTTCGGTGCCATTTTCTGCACTAAAACCCCATGAAAAGCGGCTCGTGGCACGTGACTTAGAGCAACATCGGTAAGCGCGCGGAATCCTTGGGACAGGCGGGCGTTGGAATCGACATTCAGCCAGACACCGCCCACGTCTGTCTTATGCGGAATAAGGGGCGACTGAATTTTCAGGGCAACCGGGTAACCGAATTCTTCAACGGCAGCCAGCGCCGACGATTCATCCCTGGCGAGGCGCTCTTTCGGTACTGGAACTCCCAGCTCTCGAAGCATCGCTTTTACCTGATATTCACACAGCGGCGCTTCATCCAGTATCTTGGGGCGGGCGAACTGCGCCGACGCCGACTCTCCTCCCTGAGCCGTAAGCTGCGAGGTGGCTTTGGCAAGCTTTCCAACCGCCGCGCAGGCAGCACTGATATCGGTGTGAAGAAAAATACCGCCGTCCGCCAGTGCCACTCGAGCTTCCGGTGAGGGGTAGGTATAGGAGTAAACGATCAAGGGCTTTTTTTCGCCAAGGCGCTTCAAATTACCGGGCTCGAACGACAGTTTCTTTTGCGCCGCCGAGGCAATAAAAAAGATGGCGTCAATGTTCGGCTGTTCACAGAGGGCCTCAACCGTAGTGGACAACACAGCATTCGATGAGCCCTGTGCGGTCACGTCGGCCGGATTGTTGGGACTGCCATATGAAGGAATGCATGCCCGAATCTTTTCTCGAATCTGTGGGTCCAGCTGGGGCAAAACGGCTCCATTGCGCTCAAGACTGTCTGCCACCAAAGCGCCGGCGCCTCCGGAGGTCGTGACAACCGCGATGTTAGGGCCTCGGGGCGGCAGGCCGGTTGCCAGGAGTCCGGCAATCGCAAGGGCCTCTTCCACGTCGTGCGCCATAAGAACGCCGTATTTCTCGAATACGGCGTTGTAGGCGGCGTTCCAACCGGCGATAGTCGCCGTATGAGAAATGGTGGCGCGTCTGCCTGACTCCGACTGGCCCACCTTTATCGCTACTATTCGCTTTCCAAGCGCAATGGCGCGAGAGGCCGCACGCTCGAAACGCCCGGCATCGCGGATCGCCTCGCAGAACAGCATTACGATATCCGTTGACTCATCCTCGACCATGAATTCAAGAAAATCGGCCAAGGTCAGATCGACCTCGTTGCCCGTTGTGACGACATAAGCCACCGCGAGGCCGTTTCTTCGGGCGAGATCGTATATGGCGAAACCGACGCCGCCGCTTTGCGCGATTACACCCAGGCGTCGCGCACCGGATATCAATTGGCCGGACCACGGTTCAGCAAGGGTCGGGCTGAACGTCGCGGCAAGTTTAGCGTCCGCATTATAGAAGCCCTCTGCATTCGGCCCGACGATATGCATACCGGTCTTCTTGGCCAGGTTCGCGATCGTAGTTTGAAGTTGTGCGGCGTCACCGCCTTCCTCGGCAAAGCCGGCAGAAACAATGACCGCATTGCGGACCCCAGCCGACGCACAACGTTCGAGTTCGCCAACAACCGCGCGAGCCGGAATGGCGATTAACGCCAGATCAATCGGTTTCCCGATTGCCTGAACGCTGGGGAAGCAACGCCGACCTTCGAGTTCGGCATACGAAGGATTTATAGGAAAAATCTCACCAGCGTAGCCATTCCGAACGATATATCTGAACAGGCGACCGCTGATCTTGCTGGCGTCGCCCGACGCACCTACTACCGCTATGCTCTTTGGCCAGAGAATCGTACGAACCAATTCGAAAGACATTTTGAAACCTCGATATGAACTTGGAGACCGGGAGTCCGGAGGCCGGCCTCATTTAAGGGCACAGAGTGCCCGACCGGAACGGGAAAGGGGTCCGCCTTCAGTACGTTGCCGCCGCTGACGTACACGCGGCTTCGTGAAGGTCGCATTTAGGTGACATATTAGTCATATAATGCGACCCGCACAAGGTGCGCTCGAACGCCACAATCAGTCAGGCGGCTTGCGTGGTTCCGCGGCGCGTATGGCTTAAACGTCGACCCGCACTGTTGCGCGGGGATGCCGCCTTTGAAAGTTTCAAGAAACAGGCTTACCCTGAGGTCGCCCTAAAACCAGGGCAAACAATTCGGCCAGTTCGTTGAGAACTTGGTCTCCTCCGAAGGGGGCGTTCGTTTTGCGCCATACGTACCAAAAACGGTCCAACATTGCCCACAAGCTCATTCCCAAAATACGATGATCCAAGTACTTTGGCGCTCCCAGGCGAAGCAGTTGCTCGCCAAGTATGTCCGCCGACAACATTGAGCCTCTTGTACCTATTCTGCGCAAACGTTCGTCCTGCCAGGCGGCTTGACTCCACACGAGCATGTAGCCCGCGTGCTGGTCGAGATGGGAGAAATAGAGCCTTATCCAACTCTTCAGGTGCTCAAGAGTCCAGTTGACCGGCACGGCACCCAGCACACGGAAAGTATGATTACTTGACTCTCTGGCAGTTACTCCAGCGGCCAAAAGTAAATCTGCTTTTGTGGGAAAGTAGCTGTAAAACGCTGGTCTTGAGACTTCGGCGGCCGTTGCTATGTCGTCGACGAGCGTCCCGCCGTAGCCGCGCTCCAGGAATAAGTCCTTTCCCTTGGCGATCAGCAGTTCACGGGTTTCCATGGCTCGATCGCCCAGAGAGGTGACCTCTCGTCTGCTTTTCGATTCACGTTTAGGGACTGATGGTTTATTGCGAGTGGAGACCTCTCTCATCGAAGGCTTGGCGCTTTTACTTGTCGAACGCATGAAAGGTGTTCCTTAGGGCTTTTTTGCCTGAGCTGACTTGATATCTTACCCTGCAGCAGGTTTCTCGTCTAAGTCGGGAGTTGGTTGCTCGGGAAGCTTGGTTCCCCGGATAGGCTCCGAGCCGAAACAAATCTGTTGACACAGGTGTCACATCGAGAGAGAATAAGGCTCCGCCGGTAAAACTATTCCTCTTCCCCTTGGAACTATTGCTCAAGGAACCTTGATGAAAACGACCCATGCCCATGATTCGAACGCCGTTCCCTATTGGGGCGAAATGCTGGACTGTGACGGCCATCTGTACCTCGAGCCAAAGCTTTTAATGGAACTGGTCGGCAAGTCGGGAGGAGGGTTGATACTCGATTTTCTTGAAGGTTTCGTGGGCTCCGAAGAGGACGTCAAAAACAGGAAGCGCAACCGTGAGGAAGTGTTTTCGGTCAAGGGAATCAGCGCGCTTGGCGCGTGCGATCCACATGAGCGTGTCGAGGCTCTCGACTTGATGGGAATCCAGGCCCAGTTTCTGTTTCCCAATACCACCGAATGGGAAGTACGGGTAGACAGCGACGAAGCCCGAGAGGCTTGTCGTCGGTACAACGACTATTGCATAGACTGGTCCGCTCAAACGAAGGGCCGTGGTCGCGCCGTGGGAGAGGTGAACATGACTCGGTTGGATTGGGCCCTCAAGGAGCTCCGCCGAGTCCTGGATCGCGGAATGAAAGGCGTGACATTGTCGTCGGCCAGCCCCCCAGCGGGTGTTTCCCCGGCGCATGCGATGTGGGATCCGTTTTGGAGGATGCTGGAGGAGGCGAAGGTCCCGGCTTTCCTTCATCTGGGCACCGGTGGGATTGTCACGACGACACCGGAGGATCCAATGTTCGTGCCACGTGGATTCGGCAACGCTACAGACCTAAAAGGCAGAACATTTTCGCACCGGCCAGGCGGCGAAGAGTCCATAGGCCCCTTCTTCTTTCTGAACGCCCACGTGTCCTGTGAAGTATGGGTGCAGTGCATGGTGATGGGGCGGGTTTTTGAACGGTTTCCTGCGCTTAACTTTGGAGTGATCGAGTGCGGCGCTTCCTGGGTGGGGCCAATGTGCGACCGAATGGACCAGTTCGCGAGCGTGATGGCGAGGGTCGGCAACGTGTACAGCATGAAACCAAGCGAATTTGTTCGCCGCAACGTGCGCGTCACGCCGTTCGTACACGAGGATTTGACCAAGCTGGTTACCGCCTATGGCCTGCCGGAAGTCTACGTGTATAACACGGATTACCCTCATATCGAGGGCGGACGCGACCCGATCGGCAAGTTCAGCCATCACACCCGGGCTCTGGGTGGCACTTTCGCAAAACAGTTCTTTCGAGATAATGCGAAGCAGCTTTTTTCCTAGCAGTCGAGTCCAGCCGTGTTGCACATTGAATGACCTCGCCGCGGACGGGACGTGAGGGTGCTTAAAGGGTCTCTGAAATCAAGGGTAAGCAATGGCCTCATTACAAGGAAAGAGCGTCGTTATAACGGGCGCCAGCAGCGGCATCGGGGAGGCGACGGCTCGCCGGCTATGTGACGAAGGGGCGAATCTTACGCTCATTGCACGCCGCCATGATCGGCTGGAGGCGATGGCCAAGGCTCTGGGCGACCGAATATTGTGGAAGGTAGCTGACGTCACCAAAGCAGCGGACGTCACTGAGGCCATAAGAGCCACTTTGCAGCGTTTCGGCCGTGTCGATGCGTTGGTGAACAATGCCGGCGTTATGCCGCTATCGAAGATATCCGAAGGCAGGGTTTCGGATTGGGACCAGACCATAGACACGAATGTGAAGGGCGTGCTTTATTGCATCAACGCCGTCCTTGAGCCCATGATCCGGCAGGGCAGCGGACACATCATCAACGTTTGCTCTACCGTGGCCCAGCGGGTGCTCACGCCGGAGGGAGCAATTTATTCCGGGACGAAGGCCGCCGTCAGAATGATCAGCGATGGTTTACGGATGGAGTTGGCTGGCAAGGTCCGTGTGACGGTAGTGCATCCCGGATTTGTCGACACCGAGCTCAGAAACGGAATCCCTGATCCCACCCGACGCGAGCAGTTCAATCGCGCGGCTCCCAAGGCGCTGCGGCCGGAAGACCTGGCGGATGCCATCGCCTATGTCCTCAGCGTACCGGCCCACGTCGCAATCAACGAGATCGTCGTTTCACCAGCCGGATTTCCTTGATCGACAGGCGGAGCAATCATCAGGAGCTCCAGCCACAAGATTCAAACGATCACTTGGACAAGAAGTTCCATGCATTCGTTCTCCGGAGGAATTAGATGAAGATTGGCATAAGTGTCGGGTACAGCGGCTCCAAGATGACGCTTCCCATCAAGCGGGTGCAGCGCGCCGAAGAGCTCGGCATAGATTCAATATGGGCCTCCGAGACGTATGGCTCCGACGCGATTACGCCTCTTGCATACATTGCTGCATTGACCAAGAGAGTCAAGCTAGGTACAGGAATAGCGCAACTTGCAGCCCGAACCCCGGCAAATCTTGCCATGTGCGCGCAGACCATAGACGCAATGGCCGGTGAAGGAAGGATGATCGTTGGGCTCGGCGTGTCGGGCCCGCAGATTGTCGAGGGATGGTACGGGCAACCCTGGGGCCGGCCAAATACCCGCTTGCGCGACTATGTCGCCATCATGAAAAAAATATGGAAGCGCGAGGGCCCCGTTGTCCATGAAGGAAAAGAGATTTCGCTGCCGTATCGCGGCCCGGGAGCCTCGGGCCTGGGCAAGCCGCTCAAAAGTATCCTTCATGGGAATCCGGACATACCGGTCTACCTCGGTACTTCCACGGACACAAACGTGCGCATGACGGCGGAAATAGCCGACGGGTGGATCGGAATGCATCTCGGTCCCGGCAGTCTGAAAAAGTACATGCCGCTGATTAAGGAAGGGTTGGCACGAAGAAAGGACGGCAAGTCGATCGATGACTTCACAATTCGTGGCACCCTGTCGATTGTCATGGATGACGATGTAAGGCGCGCACTGGACATACGCAAACGCGCGGTAGCGCTTTATGCCGGTGGCATGGGGGCCAAAGAGAAGAACTTTCATAAGGATTGCATGATCGAGCGCGGATATGCGGACGCAGCCGAGCGTGTTCAAGAACTGTTTCTCGCAGGGCGCCAGGATGAGGCGGCAAATGCGGTCCCGGACGAATATGTCGATGACGAAAATCTGATTGGTCCACCAGAGAGGATCAAGGCGCGGTGGAAGCCCTGGTTGGATTCAGGCGTCACGATGATGTGCTTCACCCAACCCACGGATGAGGCATTGGAAGTCATCGGTAAGCTTCCCCGATAAGCTCGTGGTTGGCTCAGGTCGGCAAGTGGAATGAGAAGCCGAATTCCAATCATGAAGCGGATGTTTCATCAGGAGGACTGTGGCTCCGCATGAGGAGCCGTGCCCGCCTGTGCTTCAAAAAAAGGAGGTTTATGCCGAACGAAGCAAAAACAGATAACGCTGCCGTCACTTTGACGGTCGACTCAGGGATCGCGGTCGTGACCTTGAATCGACCGGAGAAACTGAACGCATTGAATCGTGATCTGCTTTACCGACTCGTCTCCACTTTTAAGCATATCGACCAGGACGCAAGTATCCGCGCTGTGGTGCTTACGGGCGCGGGGCGTGCCTTTTCGTCCGGAGCTGACCTATCGTCGGGCCAGGAATCACAGCATCCTTATGGCCGCCTGGGCGAAGTAATCATGCCCGCCTGCAGCCAAATTCGCCGTTGTTCAAAACCAGTCGTGGTTGCGCTGAATGGCGCGGCCGCCGGCGCTGGGGCCAGCATCGCGCTGTCGGGGGATATCGTCTTGGCGGCCGAAAGCAGCTATTTGCTGTTGGCATTCGTAAACGTTGGCCTGGTCCCCGATGGCGGCCTGTCGTGGATATTGCCCCGCACCATAGGTCATCCGCGGTTCGTGGGGATGGCGATGCTTGGCAGAAAGATATTCGCCAAGCAAGCGGCGGAGTGGGGTTTGCTCTGGGACTGCGTTCCGGATGATCGTCTGATGGTTGAAGCCCATGCTGTTGCGTCGCAGCTCGCGAACGGCCCGACCAAGACCATCAGTCTGATTAAGGAGTTGACTCGTTACTGCGATCGTAACGACTACGAAGGACAAATGGTGCTCGAGGCGCAAATGCAGCAAATCGCTTCCAATACCGCCGATTCGTCAGAAGCCCGTCGGGCATTCCTCGAAAAGCGGAAGCCGATTTTTAAAGGCCAATGAGCGACGATCGGGCGGGTGCCTTCTTGCGGAGAATTTGCACGTTGACTATTTTTCCCGACGCAAGACGACGGCCTAATCAAGTTGCAGCTTGCCGTCCGAAATGATCTTGTGATAGAGAGCGACTTCATTGCGCAGAATTTCGGCCGTGGCCTCCACGCTTCCCCCGCCAGGCTGCTGACCCAATTTGGCCAGTTGCGCAATGAAGGCTGGCTCTCTGATAATTTCGTTCACTGTTACATTAAGTTTTGCAAGTATGTCCGGCGGCGTGCCATTGGGGGCGGCGAGCAGACTATAGGCATAGACGTCGATATTCGGAAATCCACTCTCTCGCATTCCCGGGACATCCGGTGTGAAAGGGGACCGGTCTCCGGAGGTGGTGCTGAGCAATCTAAGTCTGCCCGTCCCGACGTGCCCGCTTAAGCTGGAAAAAGCATCCACCGCGGCATGTGTATCCCCGCGGAGAAGCGCCGTGAGGCTGCCCACCGAACCGTTGTAATTGACGTGTGTAACCGTAATCCCGGCAGTCTGGGCCAGCAACTCGCCCGCCAGATGGCCCAGGCTTCCGACCCCGTAAGTACCTATGTTTACCTTGCCCGGATTAGCTTTGGCAAAGGCAACGAGTTCTCTAATGCTCGTCACCGGAACAGTTTGAGGGTTGATTGCGACATACAGAGGTGTTTTCGTCCATCGAACAACGCCTACTAAATCCTTACGAACATCAAACGGCGCGTTGGCCATGGCTGAGCGTATCGCCGCGGAGTTCACCAGGTTCACAAGCGTGTAACCGTCCGGTGGTTGGTTAATCACGTATTGCACCGAAATAGTGGTTCCGCCGCCCGGGCGCGGATCCAGAATAATGCTCTGTGCCATTTTCGAGGTGAGGCGATCAGCCAACGCTCGTGCGGTGGCATCGCCGGCACCCCCTGCGGGAAACGGCATGACAATCCGGATGGGCTTCGCGGGGTATGCTTGCCCAAAAGCCAGCGGGATGGCAGCGCAGCAAGTGAGGAGCCCAAGGAGCAAGGGGACAATTTTGGTCGCGGCGCGCATCAACTCTTCCTTCCGATGGAGTGGGTCGATTTTTAACAAAAAATGACTGATGCGTCAAATCGGTGCTGACTTAATTTCTTCATCCCTGATACTATCGCCTGTATCAAAAACTCCTGGCATTCGTCAATGGAATGACGAAAGCGTCATAAGAGCAAGATGGCTGAAAAATGGGGTGGGTCGCTTCAAGCGTGCGGATCCAGGGCCAGCGGAAAAGTCCCTACCGCACGCCGGGCTGTAGCCAAGCTTGTTGTGACGGAGCTCTCGGAAGGAGTCCAGCAAAGCCGGGATTCAGACGGAACCTATTACGTCTTGCTTCTCCGCCGCTTCCAGGCCGGATCCGACCTTGATGACGAGTCATGTCTTTGGCCGTGAGCCGCGGAATCCGTCACCTTCCAATCGCCGCGGCCGGCCTTACTTTCGTCGGCATGGGCGCCGCAAACGGCGCACGGGTGGCGATGGTGCTGCTCCTTCTGAAGCAGGGAATGGGCCCGACCATGGTGGGAGCCTTGCTCGCGACTTTTTCGGCGATGTCGGTATTCTTTTCGATACCGATGGGCCGGGCTGTTGATCGATGGGGAATCCGCGTCCCGCTCCTATTGAGTTTGGCGGCGATTTGCTCAGGGGCGGCGATTTTGGCCGCCGCGCCTGGCGTTGAGCTTGCCTACGTCACGGCAGTGCTGGTGGGTGGCGGTTCCATCGGGGTGACCATCTGCCTCACCAATGCGGTAGGGTGGATCCAGGATTCCAATGTTCGCACCCGGGCTTTCGCCGTCTATACGATGGGAGTATCCGGTTCGAACGCGCTCGGGCCCATGGTCGCCGGTGTAGCCATAGAGGCGTTCGGTTTTCCGAAGGCATTCTCTTTAATCTGCGTTACAGGATTGTGCTCTCTGTTGTTGCTGAGGGTGTTCTGGAAATCCTTCCCCGCGGCTCATGAGATACCTCGCCGAACACATTCCAAGCACCTCTTTGAGCTGCTCTCGGATCGCAAGCTGGTGCCCCTCTACGTGGCTTCAATTCTCAATACCATGATGTGGGACAGTTATCAGTTCATCGCTCCTATCTGGGCCACACACGTCGGGCTGTCAGCTTCGACCATCGGCTTGGTTCTGGGAACGTTTTCCACCGCCACGCTCATCATCCGGGTCGTGATGCCGCTTCTCAGCCCGCACTTTACGGAGTGGAGCCTGATTGCGGCAACAACCTTCCTGGGCGGATGCGGTTTCGCCCTGTTGCCGTTTGCCTCCGGAGCATGGTCCATGGCTTTCGTGTCCTGCATTCTTGGCGCGGGCTTTGGCTTTGGTTACCCCATGATCCTCGCCGTTTCGTTTTCTCTCTCGCCGACGGGACATGAAGCGGAGGTGACGGGAGTGCGATCCGCTTTGTCCTCAACGGTCAGATTGGTCGCGCCCTTGGTATTCGGCGCTCTTGCCTCGTTGTTCACCGTTGGATCGATTTCCTGCGGCATTGCGGCGCTCATGTTCACGGGCAGCATGCACGCCCGCAGGCAAACATCGCAATAAAAAAATATAAAAGTCCGATTCATCTGCCTGTTCGATACCAACAACATTCAGGGGATTTCAATGTTCGCCGACTACATCGTTTTGGGCGCTGGAACAGCGGGCTGTGTGGTAGCGAATCGGCTGTCGTCCAAACGCGATCAGGAGGTGCTTGTTCTTGAGGCTGGAACCGATGATCGGCCGTCTAGGGCGTTCAGCCATTTTGGCGCAAACTCCCTCGTGCACATTCCGGCCGGTTTTACGATGAACATCACGGAACCGAAGGTCACCTGGTTGGACATATCGGACCCTGACCCCTGGACGAACCATAGGCGCCATGCATTCCCCCATGGCAAGATACTCGGCGGATCGTCCTCGCTCAATGGGCATCTCTTCGTTCGCGGCCAACGCGCCGACTACGAAGGCTGGAAAATGGCCGGTTGCCCGGGATGGGGCTGGGACGACGTTCTTCCTGCCTTTCAACGGATGGAAAACTGGGAACATGGTGAATCATCAACCCGTGGTCGTGGCGGTCCGCTGAATGTCTGCTGGACGCGAACCCAGCATCCACTGACGGCGAAGATGCTCGATGCTTGCGTCCAAGCGGGTATCCCGCGGGTGAGTGACTACAATACCGGTCACCAGGAAGGCGTCTCCTGGGCGCAAACCACCACGCGGGGAGGCAAGCGGGCATCAACGGCCGTCAGCTACCTCCACTCGGCGTTGAGCCGGCCAAATTTGCGTTTGGTCAAGCGAGCGCTGGTC
>Ga0134124_10001857_pt1 | contig 17014 bp, 10 predicted proteins | sample KB304_FD_96880 | JGI IMG/M metagenome (GOLD analysis project Ga0134124, IMG submission 96880) | Terrestrial soil microbial communities without Nitrogen fertilizer from Kellogg Biological Station, Michigan, USA - KB3-0-4 | ecosystem: Environmental > Terrestrial > Soil > Unclassified ...
AAGTGGCCCGTACCGGCCTTCAGGAGAAAGAAATTGCGGCACTTGGTCTTGAGCACGTCAGTGCCGTTATCAAGAGCCGGACCAGGGCAGGGTACTATCCGGGCTCAGGAGAGATCACAGTCAAGCTGCTGGCCGAAAAAGGAAGCGGTCGCCTGTTGGGGGGGCAGATTGTCGGATTGGAGGGCTCGGCCAAGCGGATCGACACGGTGGCGACAGCCTTGCACGCCGGATTTACAGTGGAGGAGATGATTAACCTCGACCTCGGTTACGCACCCCCGTTTTCACCGGTCTGGGATCCGGTGGTGATCGCTGCCCGGGCAGTTGCCAAGAAGCTCTGACCGAATCATCCAGGAGAAGAGGACTGATTGCCATCGCACTGTAACTAACCATGATCAGCAGGGCGATTATCGGAGCGGGGATTTTTTCACTCAGGAACCCGGTTAGCTAAGGAGTTTTGTTGGTTCGGCACTGGTGTTAACTTCTTCTAGTCTGTTCATTTTTCTGGGCTACAGCTTCAGCTAACTTCAAGTCTTCCTGCAGGATATGGTTAAGAAACCAGTCCCTTAAAAACTGCAGACTGTTTTTGCAAACTGTTTCGTCCTCCTCATGGAAAGCTTTCGTAAGCTGAACCACCATCTGCTCCCTATAGTATTTATGTTGTTGTTTTTGTGTTTCGAGTTCCGGATAGCCATAGTGGGTCATCAATCTTTCCTCGGTTGAGAAATGAAGATTGGAATATTCGTTCATCTCACGCAGTGACTGCATGACATAATTATGGTCAACCGGAGCTTGCGCTGCATCATAAAGCCGGTTCAATACTCCGAAGATCTTCCGGTGCTGTCTGTCAATCAAGGGAATATGGGTATTGAATGATTCCTTCCAGATAAAGAATGGCATGATGATCTCCTTTTGAATCATGTTGCCGGCTTTTCCGGGACTGTCTCACAGGCTATTTCCCGAAGAAAGCAGTGTTCCAGTAAACAATTAGTACTTCTCGGGCATAGCGTCATTTCATAGGTGCTGCTGAAAGGTGCTGGTCCATTCATCCTGATAGTCAACAGCTTGCAAATGAGTCGAGTTGTCTGATGGAGCGAGCAGAGAAGAAGTATAAGCGAGCTGTCAAATTCGGTCACTTTCTCAAGGTTCACAATCAGATGATCGCAACTCAAGATGGCATTTAGCAGTACCGACTGTAGATTAGATTTCTCGTTTGAGTCGATTTTTCCCTCAAAACGAAGCGTTTTTTGATACGACAGGTCGTTGCTGAAGTCCTCGATGCGATAGAGTAACACAGATGTCGTTTCTCCAATAGGTTCCGGTCGCTTGCAGATTTCTAGTACTTGGACCAGAGCGGGGAAGTTTTGTAGTGACAATCAAGGTTCGAACAGCTTTTCGGATTAACTGCTGATGAAGTGTTGTAAGCACCGTTGTACAAGGGGTTGGCATTACCGAATTTGTGCGTCAGGTTGCCATCACCGAAGTTAATACTGCGCGGCTGGTTCGAATCACTCATGGTGTGGTTTGCAGCGAGGTTAGTATGACAGACGCCGCAGACCACGGCTGCATTACCGCTGCCGAATGTATCGCTGGAAGGGTTTAGGGTCACGCGATATAGTGCCTTGATGTACTCGATATGCTTTGCGTGGGCGCCTCGACCTTCCATGGCAACTGTTTTACCAAAGTTGGTGGTACCCCCCCATGTCGTACCGCCGGCCGTCGTGTCGTAATCGTGGCAACTGTTGCAGCTGCCGCCGGCAGCCTGCAGTGTGCCGTCAATATGAGTTGGGCCGCTGCCGTTATGGCCGTGACACCCGGCGCAATCGCTGGCAATCGTCAGACCGGCGTGCAGATACGAGGAAGGAGCCGATAGTGGCGGTGCACCGTGGCATTGGCCGCAATTCGCCGCTGTCTTTGCGTATGTGGTCAGATAGGTCGTTGCGGTCCAGGTCGGTGATGTATTGGCGCCCCCGGCAAGTCTGTAGCCGTGGCAGTAGTTGGCCGAGCAGACTCCGGCGGAATAGGTCGGGATCAGGACGCCGCGCGAGCCGGGTGTGCCGGATGTGCCGATGTTCCGCGCAAAGTTGCTCCAGGTCAGATCGATCGTGCCATTGGCATGAGCTCCTGAAGCAGGGACCGTATGACAATCCGAACAGAGTACAACTCTCGCTGTGTAATTATTGACAGCCCGAAGATGAGCATCATGGGCACCAACCTGGGGGTCGTTTGAAACGCCGTTGGTAATGACTCCGGTCTGACCTGCCAGATCGGTTCCGGTACCGGCATAGCCGGGGGCCGACTGCACGGCACTAGCGGTACTGTAGCTTGCCTGGATAGTCCTTTTACCGTGGCACTTGGTACAGGTGGCATTATCGGAACTGGCTCCCCATGTGATTATGCTGGAAGAACCGTGACAGATCGAAGCTGAACAGGTGCCATAACCGTTTGCCGCGGGATTGATCGCTCCACTTCCCTGGGAATAGGTAAATCCGGATGCACCAAGTTCGATCAGGCCGTTAACGTGCGTCGTCGTGGAAACGGTAGTTTTCGTATAACCCAGATGACAGACGCTGCAATCGAGACCGGCTCCGGTCGAAATTGTATGGACCCTGTGGCTGCCTGTGCCGACAGCATCTGTCGATTCATCGACGTGGCATCCGGCACAGGTCAGGGCCGCCGAACCCCAGACAGGATTATTGTAAACGGCACCGCTGCTGCCATTCGTGGCACTCTGGCCACCGCTGTGACAGTAAAGATTGGCGCACGTGCCGAACAGCTGTGCACCGCTCTTGCTGGGGAGATAGTTTGCGCCGCTTCCGCTGTAGCTTGCACCCGCTTCCAGGGCATTAACCGGATTGCGGAGGAAACCCTGAACCTTCAGGGGACGTCCAGCGGTGGTGGCATGGGTAAAGGTCGCATAACCGGGATGGCACTTCTGACAGTTGGCGGCTCCCGGGTAATACACGTCGTGGCGGGCATGGCTTCCGGCCAGACCACCGGACGGCGCTGCCGCAGTCCCGGCCGGCGGTGCGTCGTGGCAGCCGTTGCAGTCCGTTGGCGAGACATAGTTTGCTGTTCCCCAGACCGGAGTCTGTTTCTCGAAATGACAGTTGACGTTCGAGCAGCGGGCAATGGTCAGATTGGGAATTGAAGTCAGATTGAAGAGTATTCCCTTGTCATATTTTGCTCTTATCGTAACAGAGGAATATCCTTTCAGGCTGTATGCCATGCTGATGACACCGTTCTGGTGACCGAAGTCGGTCAAAGAGACCGGTGTGTGACAGGTGCTGCAGCTTGATGTTGTCGGAGTGCTTGCAGTGGTCGGAGTTGCAGGCAGATGGTTTCGATGGTTGCCCAGGAAAGCGCTCGATTGTGAATTGAAGTGCGGGTTCCCTTTGCGGACGCCATCTCGCGGCGGCACAGAATGACAGTATGTTGTGCATGAGTTGAGAACACTGGCGGAATGGCCTGTATCGGCACTGAGTGTCAATACCGTCAGTGCGATGACTCCCGCTAGCATTTGCGAGCAGAACTTTCCATTCTCGCGCTTTTCCCCCATAACAAACTCCTTCTTCTCTCTTCTCACTGCATAATCTCAATAACTTCGAGGCGTGAAGGATGTCCTTTACGCCGCTCTGTTAATGGGCTGGATCCCACTTGGGAGTTGCACCGTAATGACAGCTGTTGTTAGAGCAGGTGCCGGTCTGATGTGCACCCGCATCCAGTCGGTTTGAGGTATATTTGTACTGTTTGCCTGCTTCGATCCTGTATCTCCGGTTGACCCTGACCTTTATGTTCTGACTTGGATTAAAGGCAATCGGGGCCATCTGGTGATCTGCAGGATCGTGGCACTTGCTGCAGCTGGCAAAACCGTCGCTTGGTCTGGCCAGTTTGCTGACATGGTTATTAATCGTATGAGCACCGCCACCGCCCGGGTAATTCTCAGTATTCGCAGTTGACCAGTTGTTATAGCTTCCTGTGAAGCCCTGCCGAGCCGGTGGATAGCCGTGACAACTGTTGCAGGCTGCTCCCCCCGCTGCAAATGCCGAGATTACCTCTGTCCCGGTGTGGGAATGACAGGAGGTACAGCGAATTGCGGAGTTATGGCTGTCACCGTTCTTCGAGGTGTAATGGACGGTGGTCGTGTGACAGGCATTGCAGATACCGTTAAAGGGAGGGGCGCTGCGGGCATAGTCGGTTCCGGTTACGGCGGCGGTAAACATCACACTCAGGCCGACCCCCTGAGGAGCACCGGTGTTGGCATCGGAGGTAGGGGATACCGAGTCATGGATCATATACAGGTTTCCGTCGCCGTGACCGTCATGGCAATCCCAGCAGAACTGACCAGCATTCAGGATCGAAGAGTGCCGGTTGCCGAAATGATGTGAACCGATTTTTTTAGAGCCGTTTCGAAGCTGGCCATCGACGGTTACACCGGCTGAGCCTATGGCATGGCAGTTCATGCAGACGCTGTTCTTGCCCCATGGAGCATCGGTAAAGTTCTTGAGTCTGAAAGGGTTAGACGCTGTTTTGTGAGGTATGGCGTAATCATGGCAATATTCGCAGGCATTGGTGACACTGAAGTCTGCAGCCGGGTTGCCGGATGGAAATGCTGCGGCTCTGCCATGGCCGGCCATTGTCCATGCGACAGTGTTGATTTTGGACGCCACTCCATTGTTCCAGAAAGTTCCGCTGAAATCATCAATATCCGCTGTTGCAACCAGGTGGCAGTCCTGACATTTTGCTTTCCCCCCCCAGGTGGCGCTGTTGCCGCCATGGCAGGAGATCGTGGCGCAACTGCTGGGTGTTGCCGGTGTACCGACAGTGGGGGTGTAGTTCACTCCGGCAGCCGTATTGGGGAGAAGATTGAACATCCTGTTGGCATGATTGACCGGAGTGGTAATTGTCGTGCCAGAAGCTGTGGTGTCATAGTGACAGGTATTGCAGCCGTAACCGAACATAACGACATGAACTGAGTGGCTGTTGGCCTTGGGAGAGCCATTCGGGTATGAAGGACCGGTGGACAGACCGTCATGGCAGCCGTCGCAACCCATTACAGCCCCTCCCCAAGTGGCAGTCGTGCGGGGTACACCGATGACAGCCTGCAGGGAAGTACCGTTGCTGTGGCAATAAATATTCGTACACTGTCCATAGCCGGCGCTCGGAGCAATGGCGCCGGTGCTGCCGGCTGCGGCTCCCTTGTACTGACCACCCCCGGTCAAGCCGCCTAAATCCCACTCTACCGAACCATTAACGTGATCGTTATTGTTACGGAGGCCATGACAGGAAGCACAGGGGATTGCTAGACCACCCGAGCCGCTGCCGGCATGGCGCTGATGACTGCCGGTGATCGGAGCTGCAGCAGCTGTTACCCCATGACAGGCGCCGCACGTTTTCTGGCTGCCGTCGGTTATTGTCCAGGTCGGGGCGGCAATGCTTCCCGCAGTAAGGGTCGAGCCGTGACAATATACACTGCAGGTAATAGCAGGGGTACCGGTCGTCATGGATATGCCGGCTGAAGCGCTCCAACTGTAACCACGGTTCAGGTTTGTGCCGTTGAATGCTCCGCCGTTGGTACTGCCGACGAATCCGGGGAAATTGCTCCCGTTGATTGAAAAGCCGATATCGATGGTGCCACTTGGCATCGGCCTGGCGATATACCCGGAGTGGCAGGTGTTACAGGACATAAAACGGCCTTTTGCATGGGTTTCGTGGGCACCGGGGTTGACTGCGGTGGCACCGGTTGCCGGCGCAGCCAGACCGGTCGACCCTCCGACTGTCGTAGTAGTCGGAGGATAGCCGTGACAGGCGGTGCAGGCTCCGGAAAAGGAACCGTTACCGCTGTTGTGAAAATGACAGGTGCTGCACACTTTTGGATCATTGCTGGCATGTTCGGGAGGGTAGAGCCCTCCGGGAGCCGGGACCATATGGCATCCCTGGCAAATACCGGTACCCTGATCGTTTTTGTATTCTTTTCTGCTGCCGGTGAAGCGGAAAAATACCTGACCCGATCCGTTAGTCCCTTTGGGAACCGCTCTTTTTATCAGAAAGACGTTGATCCCGTTTGCACCGGAAGGATCATTGGGGTCATATTCTACGTGCGCGCCATGACAATCGGTACACTGGATGTCCTGCCCTTTAAGGTTGTGACTGGATTTGCCGGTATGACAGTTCGTGCAGATATTCAGGTTATCCGGTTGTCTGGCCGCAACAGCTGCTCCCCTGCGATCAGTCCGGAGAATAAAACCGTCACCGCTGCTGATGCTGGTAAAATTTGCACGACCGTCAATAGTGCTGCTGCGTGAATCGGCAAAGTGGACAGCGTGACATGTCGTACAGGTGACGTTTCCATTTTTCAGATAATTGCCAAGAGCCGCGGTGGGATTGGCAATATTGGGAGGAATTGTTTTGAAACCGGATTTGGTGTCACTGTAATGGATCCCGACCGGATGGTTCCCCCGGGTGTGCGATTGAACATTGCGCGAACGGTGGCAGTCCAGACAGAGCTGGTCCTGATCATTCGGCATCCGCAGGAAACGACCGTTGGTATTGAAGTGCGGATTATGACAGCGGATGCAGGAGAGTTTGCCTTCGGTACGGGAACGGAGACCATTGGTCGTCATCTGCCATTGAACCGGAGGCCGGGCGCCTGCCGTTGGACTGGTGTCAGAACCATCCCAGCGGTGCGAAGTCTGGTACATTTTAGTGAGACCGATAGCAGAGTAGATTCCGAACGGATTGGCAGCATCAGACAGGGTTATCGGATTGCTTCCGGCGGAAGGGTCTCCGGGACGGTGGCAGTTCAGGCAGATAACGTCAAAACCGCTGCTGCCAAGAGAGAGTTGAACTGTATGGCAGGTAGCGCATGTATATCCCGCAGCCGGATCATAATGAGGCGCATCGACTGCTCCGGAATCGAACGGGTGCAATAAAGAGCACAGCGCTGTCACCAGTATCATTGCAACCAGACTCTTCATGGCTAACTCCTGAAACCCGGCTTAAACAAATACGAACAGGTCACCTTGTTCTGTTGAAGCAGTTGCACAAATCTTAAAAACCGAATGAGACTGAAAGCTTGACCGGGGGCAACTGTGTTACAAGGTCCACGGTATTTCCGTTGGCGTCTTTACCTGTCATTTGAAGGTCGCCGCTCAATATGGAGAAACTGTTCTGATCCAGAGTGAATCCGGTCGCAATATCACAGGTCAGTTCTGCAAACGGGCCAAATTTGATTGGTGCGGCGGTACTGGTTGATTGCACGATGAATGAGACAACCGGTGGATTGGGCGTATAAACCCTCTGTACAATTGCATTATCGTTGCGTCCGACCAGAGCTGTTTCTATGTTCGACACGCTGGCTCCGGCAGGAAGCCTTGTTGTCACCTGGATACCCTGGAGTGGAGCGGTATGGGCGCTGCTGATCGTGCTGAAGGTGATGGTTCCCGATTTCTGCTGCCGCACACTTGTGCTGCCTCCACCGCCGCCACAACCGGTCAGTACCAGAATAAACAAGAATGAACTTGCGAGCGTCGGTGCGATTCGATTCATGGTTCTCTCCTTGTCAACATCACCACTCAATCCCGATTGCTTTCTGAAGAATCATAATGGCATCATCGAGACGAATCTTCCCATCGGGTACCGGAATATGGTTCACAAGCGGAGCCACATCGCCGAAGAGCAGCTGTTCGAAGGTAGGGGCCGGAGTCACTCCGATTGAGATCTGCATGGCAAGCAGTGCATCGGCAATATCAACATTGCCGTCCCCGTTGATGTCCCCGTTGCGGCTACTGAGGCCCGCCGGCGTGAGGGCATAGATGTTCAGCGATGCCTGGTCGTAGATGGCGCCGCTGAGGTCGAGGAATGCTGTGCCGTTTGAGTTGTTCGGGGTCGCGATAAAGCCGTTCTTGTCTTTGGCAATGACAACCCCTCCGACAGATCTGACTTTAATGGCGGAAGGCGTTGCATCAACCACTGTCAGAACCGGCGCAGCAGGGTCATAGAACAGGGTGCGAGAAGTTGTGGATATCTTTCCGTATGAATCGATGGCAGTAAAAGTAACTACATAAGTCCCTGGAGCGGAAAACTTCGGAAGGGACACAGCAAAGTTGCCGTCTGAAGCGACATTGACCGGCATCGACGCTCCGTTCATGTTTGCCATTAACGTGGTCCCCGTGCTTGTCGTGCCGGAAATAATGTATGCTGCTTTAGCTGTTGCGCTGTCTGTCGCGGGGGAGGTAATTGCCAGTAAAGGCTGTCCGGGCGCATAAGTGACGGAACTGGTTGTCGTTGAAATCACCGGATTACCGGTGACGCTGACAGTGATGTTGATCTGATTTACGCCGGAACGCAGGGGAATTGTCGCTGTCCATTGACTGCCGCCCACTTCAGCCGGGACAGTGCTCTCGGCTACTTTTGCCAAAGAAGTTGCGGTCATGGTTGCAGGGACACCATTTACGGTTACCTGGCTGTTTGCCGGTGCAGTACCTGTGACCGTATAGCTGGCACTGCCGGTTACGGCACCGCCGGGTGTTGCAACGGCGACTGCCGGAGCCAGGGGGTCATAAATGACTGTGCCTGAATATGGCTGGCTGGAGATGCCTGCGGCATTGGTTGCCGTAACCGCAATGATGTTGGAACCGATCCCCAGTACTATTGCCGTATCAAACAGACCGTCATTTACCGGCACAGCCCGTGGTACTCCGTTGACCGTAACTGTTACAGTGGTCGCGGTGACATCGGAAACGGAACCCGAAATAATCTGGATCGGGTTGGATGTGGTGCTGCCGGTTTGCGGAAACAGCAATACGGTCATTACGGGCACGGAGGTGTCCAGAGTTATGTAGGCGCTGATGCTGCTGGTGCTGCTGTCTTTACTCGCCGTTACGATGAAGTTGTTGAGCCCCTGCTGGGTCAAAGAGACAGTAAGAGACCAGTTTCCATTTGCATCTACAATTGCAGAGGTTCCATTTACCGAAACAGATGAACCAGTTGTAACAGTACCTGACATTGTGATCGAAATGTTTTTAGTAACGGAACTTAACGGGTTGAGCGTAAGGGTGGGCGGGTTGCTGCCTGTTGAAGGGGGGGTGAAGGTAGTGCCCGGCCCTGAAGGAGTCGAAGCTGATTCCACACCAAACACCGCCAGAGTGCCTGTGCCATTGGGGATTATCAGGCGATTGAATGGATCTAGCAGGATATCTCCCGGAGTGGCCATCTGCCCGACACGAGTACCGTAACTGCTGATATAGCGCAGGAATGAAGTTGTAACCGCATCAATGACCTGGACGTTGGCCTGGAAAGAGTCAACCACGTACATCCTGCTCAGGAAAGTCCCGTCAGGCGAGTATTCAAAAGCTGCAGCTTGTGGAGAGGTAAATTTCAACGGACCGGCCCCAAAAGAACCGACAGTTTTCTGATACACGCCAGAGGTGGTAAAAAACTGTACTCTTCCGTTAAGTGTGTCAACAACGGCCAGCTGTCTGGATAACTTTTCAAAGGTTATCCCGGTCGGCTGCTTGAATTGCCCGCCGGCAGAACCGGTAGATCCGAATGTTCCGACCGGGGCATAATTGGCGTTGAATGCCTGAACGTTGTTGTTTTTGCTGTCGACGACAAATACAGCTCCGGTATCGTCGACCGTGATACCATTGGCGGTACCGAATGTCCCGAACTCAGCTGTTTTAGCCCCGGAGGGTGAGTAAACGGCAACAACGCTTCCCTGGCTGACGAGGATATCCCCGTTCTTCGCAACGGCAATTCCGAGCAGATTACTGCCGGCGGTGTTTATTTTCTGCAGAAGATTACCGGCGCTGTTGTATTTGAGAATCCCTCCACCACGCGGATCGGTGACATACATGTTTCCCGACCGGTCCGACGCAATTCTGACAGGCGTAACAGCTCCTTCGGTAATGGAAGAAAGCGTTGAAACGACGGGAGCACCGGCACTGTATGCCTTGCTGTTCCAGGCCATAATCCAGAAGGACAGAAAAAAGGATAATAACAATGACATGGCTACTTGAATTTTTATTCTACGATTGTTCATGACCATTGAATATCCTTCAAGGTTCAAGGTTTAAGTCCTTAAAGTTTATCCGACTTGGAGAAAAATGCAACCTGCCGATATTTTGTACTTTGTAACAAATATAAATGAACTATCAACTCCGGATACTAGGTATATGTCCGTATTTCTCATAGGTGTTCCAGGTTCAACCACGTAGGTGTTTGTGTTGTTTTGGGAATGCAGTTTGAATGGCCAATAAGGTGTTTCTGTAAAAACATTCTTATAGAACGAGGACAAAGAGTTATCTGTACGGTATAATACCATTGTTCCAGAAGGAGGATGGTATGCCCGCCAGGATAATAATAGCCGATGATCACTCTGTCTTTCGGGAGGGGCTCAAGCAGGTGATCGGTACGACTGTCGATATGAGTGTTGTCGACGAAGCGGTAAGTGGTCAGGAGCTGCTTAACAAGATACAGAGCAATGACTACGATATGGTGGTGCTCGATATATCCATGCCGGGCAGGAACGGACTTGACGTCCTGGTGGAACTGAAGAGCCTCAAGCCGAAGCTGCCCGTTCTTGTTTTTTCCATGCATCCCGAAGAACAGTATGCTCTTCGAGCCTTCAAATCCGGGGCATCCGGCTATCTGACCAAAGGAAGTCCCTCCAGGGAACTTCTGGATGCATTGCAGAAAATATCGCTGGGTAAAAAATATGTAAGTCCCTCACTTGCGGAATTTCTCGTCTCGGGACTCACTGATTCCAACCAGCAGGATCTCCTCCATAGTCTTTCCAACCGGGAATACCAGGTCATGAGCCTGATCGCCTCCGGCAAGACGGTAGGCAAGATTGCCGTAGAGCTTTCCTTGAGCGTCAAGACGGTCAGTACCTACCGTGCCCATATCCTCCGCAAGCTGAATATGAAGAACAACGCAGAGCTTACCCGGTTTGTCATTGAGAACAATCTGTTGTAAGGATGATATCCTGCCCTTTACACTGAACTTTAAGGAGGAATGACATGTCACTTGGAATCACATGGTACTCACTCGAAGAGGCTGCTGCAAAATACAACCTGGAAAAGCCATTGATCCTGAAATGGGTTGAGGAGGGTGTGGTTCGTGCCGAGAGTGCAGTTAAAGGGGAATTGCGGGTAAATGTCGATGATCTTCAACTCAAGCTGCGAGAGATGACAGTGCTCTGAGAATCGGCTCAGAACGATTGCAGCTCAGGTATATGGTGTAATGCCGACAATTTCACTCGACAAGCATTTCCAGTTTGTGCTAGCGTTTTTCAATGTTTTCCAGAAACCGACATAGCAGCATCAAATTCAGCTATCTATGTCGCAGAGTCATTGCTCTGGCACAGCTGCTGGTCATGTTGATGCTGGCGGTTCCGGCCTGCTGTTATGAGCTGGAGCCAGACCACGAAAAAGCGAGCTTCAGCCAGACCTCGACAGCCAATAATGCTGATCATAGTAACTGCCCCTGCTGCCCAGATGAAAACAAGGCCGATTCTGATAGCGATACTTGTTCTACCTGCAGCTATTGCTCGTATTATGTACCGTTAACTCCGCTAATCTCCGCCGACTACGATCCTTCCGTAACACAACTTATTTTTACTGAAAAGTTCACCAAACCGGCAGACGTCCATATCCCCATTTCAGTCCCTCCGCAAAACCTCGTTTAACAACTCTATAACTTTTCTTCTGAACAGAGACGGTACTTCCCGTATTCCGGCCATGCTTTCAGTGAGCCTGGCAACCCGAATACATGAGGCTGTGCAGCAACGTGCAGTATATGAAGCTATTGTGGGTAGCGAGTATGTAATACTCGCCCGGTGTTCGATTAACGCCCACGATTAACGGAGATTTCCATGAAAATGATGATGCATTTCGTCGCCTTACTGTCAGCGCTCGCGTTGCCGGCGTTGGCGACTGCAGCGGATGAAGTCAAAGGGGCTCTTACCCTCGCCCGCGTGGTCGAACTCGCATCGGCAAGTGCACCCGAAGTTCGACTGTCAACCACCCGCATTGCCGAAGAGGAAGCGAAGCTTGCCGGGGCAGGGTTTCGCACGCTGGAAAACCCGAAGCTGGACCTGGCGGCAGGGCCGAGGAACGGAACTAACAGTACCGTCGATGTCGAAGCAGGTTTTGAGATCCCATTCGAACTGGGTATCCGCCGTGAAAATCGGATTGCGGTGGCCCGGGCCGGTGTCCAGCGGGAAAAGCACGCGACCGGTGATGTCCGCCGACAGTCGGTCGCGGTTGCTGTCGGCGCTTACTACCGGATTCTTCAGGCTGAGGAGCGGTTGCGGTTCGCCCGAGACCGCAAAACAATGGCCGAAGGTTTTCTCCGTATTGCCGAGGAACGGCTCCTCGTTGGTGACGTGGCAAAATTCGAGGTTAACCTCGCCCAGACTGAAGTTGCCCGGGCGGAAAGCGATATCTCCGCTGCTCAGGGGCGCGTCGCCCTGGCACGGACAGCACTGGCGAAGGCCCTTGGCCTTTCTTCAGGGTCCGGCCTCCAGATTGCCGGCGACCTTAAGGAGCGGAGCTTCTTCGACTCTGTTCGCGCAGTTCCTGCGACTCATGAACGTGACGATCTCCTGGCGGCGCGGACCGAAGTGGATGCTTCACGGGCTGCAATCTCCCTGGCCGAATCGGAGAGATTGCCCGATCTTGCTTTCCGCGTGAGCTATAAACGTGAGGGTAGCGACAACATTGCCCTTGGCGGCATCACCGTCAGCCTTCCCTTCCTGAATCCACGTCGTGGCCCAATCCAGGAAGCCCGTGTGCAGAATCAGAGGGCGCAAATTGCTGCCGAAGTCAGACAGGCTGCCATCTCCGCTGAGATCGAGGGTGCGCGCAGCGCCTACGATGCTGCGGTCGAGGCGGTCCGCCGGTTAGAGGCGGATGGGCTTGCCTTGCAGCAAGAAAACGAATCCCTGGCCGGAGAAAGCTACCGGGCCGGAAAAATAAACCTCTCAACGCTGCTGCAGGTGCGCCGCGATGCATTGGAGACGCGGCGGGAATACCTGGAGCGCCTGCTTGAAGCCGCCGATGCCGGTGTTGGACTGGCCTCGGCCAACGGAAAATGGTCAACAAATTAACCCACACCACAAACAAAAAGGAGAAACATCATGCGTCGTTCAATCCTGCTGTCACTCGCCCTGCTCGTATCCCTCTCTGTTACCGCTTTCGCGGCTGAATCCGCCAAACCTGCCAAGGATCTTCACGGCTCCAAGGGCGCCAAACCCGGCTCTTACGAGGACTGGTGCAGCGAGCACGGAGTGCCGGAGTCGATGGACACCCGCTGCGACAAGTCTCTGATTCCGGCCTTCAAGGCTACCGGCGACTGGGACGAGAAGCACGGTCTGCCCAAGTCCCAGTGCAAGAAGTGCAACCCGAAACTGAAAATTGTCCGCCCGCCCAAAGGGAGCAAGTGACATGCGCAGTCTTCTCGTCCTGGTAACAATCCTCCTTCTTGCCGCGGCCTCTGGTTGCGGCAAGAAGGAGGCTGCCAAAGCGCCCGAAGCGGCCAAACAGGCTGCTGCCGAACCGAAGAAGGAAGCCGAAGCGGGCCTCTGCAAGGAACACGGGGTGCTCGAAGCCCTCTGCACCAAATGCAACCCGAAGCTTGCCCCCATCTTTCAGGCCAAGGGAGACTGGTGCGCCGAGCACGGTTTCCCCGAATCCGTCTGTCCGACCTGCCATCCGGAACGTGGCGGCAAGCCGGCTATGGACGTTGCAGGGGACGATGCCCCACCCGACGGAACCAAGGTGATCCTCAAGGGAAATGACATTGCACGATTGGCCGGAATCGAGACCACCAAGGCGGTAGCCGGTCGGGGTACGGCTGAGCTCATTGCTCCGGTCATCATCAACTACGACGCCACCAGAGTTGCCCAGGTGACTGCTCGCGCTCCGGGTGTGGTCAAACGGGTCTCTGCCGACATCGGCGACCGGGTGTCAGCAGGCACTCCGCTTGCTGTCATTGAGAGTGCCGCTGTAAGCGGTGACCAGTCACGACTCACCGCCGCACGTTCACGGGTGCAGACGGCCGAGGCGAACTACCGCCGCGAAGCGGAACTGGAGAAAAAAGGGATATCAGCCAAGAAAGAAGTCCAGGCAGCACAGCAATCCCTTCGCGATGCAACCGCCGAACTGGAGTCACTGCAGGCGTCTCTGCGAGGAGTGGGCGCCGATAATAATGGCGGCCGCTACACGGTGAAGGCCCCCGTTTCCGGAGTTGTTACCCAGCGCACCGTCTCATTGGATCGCTACGTGGACACTCAGACGCCGCTCTACGAGATCGTGGATACTTCATCCATGTGGGCAGAAATAGCTCTGCCGGAAGCAGAACTGGGAAATGTGAAAGCAGGTACAAAAGTCGTCATTACCGTGGACGGCCTCAGTGGTCGGGAGTATCGCGGCAGCATTGCCCATATCGCCCCAGTGATTGATCCTCAGACCCGGACGGCCAAGGCTCGGGTAAAACTCGCCAATCCGGGCGGGCTGCTGCGGGTCAACATGTATGGTCAGGCCCGTATTTCTGCGGGCGGTTCCCGCTCGTCTGCCGCTGTGCCTCGCGGTGCCATCCAACGGGCCAAATCCGTGAAACTCGCCTTTGTCCGCCTGGCTCCTAATGAGTTCGAGGCCAGGCGGGTACAGGTGGCGTCAAACCATGGCAGCGGTGACCTGGTGGAGATCGCCTCGGGCGTCGAGGTCGGTGAAGAAATCGTCGTCGCCGGCAGTTTCCTGCTCAAGACGGAAACGCTCAAGGACTCCATCGGGGCGGGCTGCTGTGAAGTGGATAACAAATAACTGCAATAGAACGCGGATTGAACGGATTTACTCTGATTTATAATCATTTTGTGTTTCGATTTATCCGTCTTTATCCGCCTTGATCAGATTTGATCCGCGTTCAATTTGCCTTGGATTATACTGTTTTGTTCCGGACTGTCCGGTTTAGGAGAGAATAATGCTGAATAAAATAATCCACTCGTCCCTAAGCCACCGCCTGGCGGTCCTGGTGGCCTGGTCCGTGGTCGCCGTTCTCGGGATACTCGCCTTCTCAAGGCTGCCCCTGGACGCCTTCCCGGATACGACCCCGGTCCAGGTCCAGGTGAATACCGTTGCCCCGGCCCTTTCGCCGCTGGAGATCGAACGTCAGATCTCGGCGCCGCTTGAGCAGGCCATATCCGGTCTGCCGAAACTCAAGGAGGTGCGATCCACCTCACGTTTCGGCATGTCCCAGGTAACGGTGATCTTCGAGGACGGAACCGACATCTATCTCTCCCGCCAGGTGGTCATGGAACGGGTACAGGGGGTCGCTCTTCCTGCCGGCATCGAAAAGCCGCAACTCGGCCCCGTGGCAACGGGACTGGGTGAGGTTTTCCATTATCTGCTTACCGCCAAGGACAAGTCTCTGGCCGAGCTCCGCACGTTGCACGACTGGGTTGTAAAACCCCAGATGCGCTCGGTGCCCGGAGTGGCGGAGGTCAATACCTGGGGTGGTGACGAGCGGAGATTCGAGATCGTTGTTGATCCGGAGGAGCTGGCCAAGCGCGGTCTGACCATGGATCGCCTGATCGAGGCCGTGGAACGGAACAACGCCAACGTAGGCGGGGGCACCATCGACCAGGCGGGGGAGTCGAGCCTGGTGCAGGGGGTCGCTATCGTCACTACGCCTCAGGATATTGAAGGTATAGTTATCACCGCCAAGGAAGGGGTTCCCGTACGGGTGGCGGATGTGGCCCGTGTGGTGGAGGGGCGCGAAATCCGCCGGGGCGCGGTGACGGCCGACGGCAAGGGCGAGGCAGTCCTCGGGCTCGGTTTCATGCTCATGGGCGAAAACAGCCACGACGTCACGACCCGGCTCAAGGCCCGGCTGGAGGAGGTCAAGAAGACCCTGCCCAAGGGGGTGGAGGTCGCCACCGCTTACGACAGGACTTCGCTGGTGGACAAGGTCCTCCATACCGTGGAAAAGAACCTCTTGGAGGGGGCGATCCTCGTTATCGCCGTTATCTTCATCTTTCTCGGTAATATCCGCGCCGGGCTGATCGTTGCCCTGGCAATACCGCTTTCGATGCTGTTCGCCTTCGACCTTATGCTCCGCTTCGGCATCGCCGGAAGTTTGATGAGTCTCGGGGCCATCGACTTCGGCCTGATCGTGGACAGTTCAGTCATCATGATCGAAAACGCGGAGCGCAGTCTCGCCGAGGACAGGAGCGAGCGGAGCATCATCGACGTGGTGCGCGAGGCAGCCATCGAGGTCCGCAAGCCGACCATGTTCGGCGAGCTGATCATCATGATCGTCTACCTGCCGATCCTGGCCCTGGAAGGGGTAGAGGGAAAGCTCTTCCGCCCCATGGCACTGACCGTTATTTTTGCGCTATTAGGCTCCATGGCCATGTCGCTGACCCTTATGCCGGTGCTGGCCAGTTTCAGCCTCAAGCGAAAAAAAGAACATAAGGAACCCTGGCTCGTCCGCAGGCTCAAGGAGATCTACCGCCCGATCCTGGGCTTTGCCCTGCGACGGCGCACAGCCGTAATCGCCATTGCTGTCGGCAGTCTCTGTGTTGCCGGGATTCTCGCGACACGGCTCGGCTCAGAATTTGTACCGCGCCTGATGGAAGGGTCCATCGTCATCAACACAGTTCGCCTCGCCAGTGTGTCGCTGGACGAGTCGGTCCGCTACGGCAGCCACCTTGAGCGGACCCTGCTGGAAAAGTTTCCCAACGAAATCGAGCGGATCTGGACCCGGACCGGGAGCGCGGAAATCGCTACCGACCCGATGGGTGTGGAGCTCTCCGATATCTTCATAACCCTCAAGCCGCGGGATAAGTGGAAACGTGCGCACACCCAGGGAGAACTGGTGGCGATCATGGAGAAGGAACTGAAAAACATGCCGGGCATGCGGATGATCTTCACCCAGCCGATCGAGATGCGGATCAACGAGATGATTGCCGGCATCCGCTCCGATGTGGGGATCAAGATCTTCGGGGATGACTTTG
>Ga0134124_10001859_pt1 | contig 16995 bp, 15 predicted proteins | sample KB304_FD_96880 | JGI IMG/M metagenome (GOLD analysis project Ga0134124, IMG submission 96880) | Terrestrial soil microbial communities without Nitrogen fertilizer from Kellogg Biological Station, Michigan, USA - KB3-0-4 | ecosystem: Environmental > Terrestrial > Soil > Unclassified ...
CGGCGTCAAAGCCGCTTTCATCGATATACGTCTCCGGATAGAGCGGTACGGTGGGTTGGTAATTCAAGGGCTGGGCGTGCTTGACCATTTCCGCGGCAAAATCCACGCCTTGTTTCATCTCATCCAATTTGCTCAAAGCGGTGATCATTTCATAACTGGCGCGCTTGCGGTCCTCAAAGGCGGTAATCTCCAGGCGAATGAGATGTTCATTGGTGTTGAGCGAAATGGCCGAGTTGGCAAAACGCATCAGGTAGCTCTCTTCTTCGTGATAGAAGAACGTGGCCTCGATGTTTTTTGAAAGAGCATAGGCGCGCAGGTCGCGCAAGGTCTCCAGAATTCGTTCCTTCACGGCTACTCTCCTATTGTCACATTGTCAAAACGGCAGACCGGAACGCCATGCCCCAACTGCATGATCTGGTTGGGTTGACCCTTGCCGCAGTTATCCACACCGCGCACTTCCCAGGTGGATTGGTCGCCCACGGCGGAAAGCGAATTGTAGAACTTGACGGTCTCACCCTTGTAGGTGGAATTTTTGACGACACGCGTAATTTTGCCATCTTCCACCAGCCAGCCAATATCGGTGGCAAAGTGGAATTGCTCGCGGTTGGACCCAATCGACCAACTCTTATCGCCATCCAGAATGATGCCTTTTTCGGTGTTTTTGACGATCTCATCCAGCGAACCATCGGCACCGGGGTCGATGTTGATGTTGGTCATGCGTTCAATCGGCACACGATAAAACGCAGTTGCCCGGTTGGCACCGCTGCTGCCGCTGAAGATGGTTTTGCCGGCGCGAGCGTTGGCTTCTTCCACCATCTGGCGGCTCGAAATCGCTCCGACGAGCAGACCCTTATCAATCAGCACATTATCCTGCGCGGGAACGCCATCATCATCATAGCCAAAACTGCCGGGACTGTTGGGGAGGGTGGCATTGGCGCGGGCGGTCAACTTGGCGGAGCCGTAGCGCAGCTCACCGAAATCACTCAGTTTGACGAACGAACCGCCCGCATAGGCGAGTTCGTAGCCCAGGATGCGATCCAGTTCGAGCGCGTGGCCGATGGTTTCGTGAGTTTGCAGGTACATGATGCCGGGGAGCAGAATCACGGAACGCTCGTCTTTGGGGCACGTTTCCGCCACCAGGACTTCGTTCATCTCCCGCACAATTCGCGCGGCATTTTCGCTGAACAGTTGCCGATCTAGCGTTTCCCAACCCCGTGTTGCACCGGTGAGTGGGGGGCTGAACTTCCGCGAATGGGACTCGCCGTGCGCGTCCAACCCCATGACCTGAATGCCGGGAAATACTTCGATAATGTTCTTCTCAATCTCGCTCCCTTCAGAATCGAGGTAAACGATTTGCTTGCGCACGAAGATCAACTCGCAAATTCGCTGGTCAACGCCCGGCTGGTTCAATTTTTCATCCAGCTCTTTCAGGAATGCGATCTTTTCTGCCAGCGGCACGGAAAACGGGTCAATAAGGTTCGGGCTGCTGAAAGAGGCCTGGATGGATTCCTTCCCGGCCAGGCGAATGGGGAAGGTCACCCGCTCCGCCGCCACACGAGCATTATCCAGGGCTTTCTCAAAGAGCGGATTGAGATTGCCGACATCAGACGAGGCCGAAAAGCCCCATGCCCCCTTGTAAAGCACACGGATGCCCACCCCGCTCTCACGGGATGATGAGGCATGCTTCAAATTGCCGTTCCACATCACCAGTTGGTTGGTTTCCTCAACCGGGTACCAGCGCGCATCAACGTAGGTCGCGCCTGCCGCCTTGAGCCGTTCGATCTGCTCTTGTATTTTCTTTCTCATAGGACTCTCTTTGGTGCTACGCACATTTATGTCAGCAAAACAATCATTGTTGGCAAGCCAGTGTTACCACCGGCTTGTCGGAAAAAGCAAAGTGCATATTTTGCATATTGCTTTTTTCATCCAACTCTCCCTCAGCAAAAACATTACGCAGATGCTTGGTGATGACGCTTCGCTCTCGCTGGAACAGCTCTGCCATTTGCTTCTGGGACAGCCAGACAGTTTCATGATCGAGATGAACATCGAGGGAAGCGCTGCCATCCGGGCTTTGATAGAGAACGATATTGTTTTTGTTGTTATCGGTCATAAGCAATTCCTGAGTTCGTGCAAAAAATGCAGCAACTGAGCAACGGCCTTCTAAGCCGTAGGTTCGTTGCAGCCACTAGACTGGGGTCTAGTGGTCGTCATGAGTTATTTTGACACTAGGGACTTAAAATCCCTCGTGTTAATTCATACCGGTTCGAGTCCGGCCTCCACTACCATTTGTCGGAATCGAACCGACGACCTCATCATTACGAGTGATGTGCTCAAGCAACTGAGCTAAAATGGCATTTTTGGTGCAAAATATCATCGTATTGGATATACTACCTCTATGAAAAAGTCACTTCTTGAAACCAATCCCTACCTGAAAGACCCGGCTGAGCGCAAGCGACTGATGCGGCGCTCGCTGGTTTCTTCGTTTGCTATCGAAGGGATTGTTCTGAAAGAAGAACCCGCCGGTTCCGTCAAGGAAGATTTACAGACCTTTACCGCCGGCAGTCGGCCAGCGTCCGCACGATCACCCCGTTAAAAATCCTCTCCATCGGCTTGTAATCTCGATCCATCCCGGCCTGTACGGCAGCGAAATATTCATCCCGCTTAGCCTCTTGTATCTCCGAGAAATCCAACGGTGGCAATCCGGCCTGCAACGCCATCAGTACCGTGAGAAGCCGGGCTATTCTGCCGTTGCCTTCCCGAAAGGGATGAATCAGGATCAATTCCACATGCACTTCTGCCAGCGCCGCGACAACGTCCTCGATTTGCTCGAACCTGCACGGAGTGAGGCGCGCAAGCTGGTCATTCTCGAACTGCTGCATCAACTCGGGCACATGGGCGGCAGCCGCGAACATGAAGCCACCCTTGCCTATGTTTACGGTACGGTAGGCTCCGGCCCATGGAAATACGCCTTCAAGCCAGTGTTTGTGAAGCCAGAGGATGTCCTGGGCGCTGAAACGATGATCGTTGTCAAAGTGGGTCGCGGCCTCATCCATCAAACGCTCGAACCGTTCCTCCTCGACATGCTCCATTTCGGCCCTACTCGTGATGCCAAGCAGGTTGCGCAGTACCGTGCCGTTGGAGCCGGGTTCGTATTGGTCTTCGGGGAGGCGCGATGTGGAGTAGCGGCTGGTCATTTTGATGCCCTGATTAACAGCCACCTGCTCTATCAATTGAGCTAAAGGGGAACTGGTGCTCATCTCTGAATGTCGTCGTATGAAGACATATTCCCTCAGCAAGTGTTACGTTTATAATATCTACATTGGACTGGATTGAATTGAGAAAAATCTCGTTATAGCTAACCTTCCATCAGAAACTCCACTCTTGTTGCTGCATGAATGTATTCAGGTTGATACAAGGGATTCCAAAGTGATTACACACGTTAGGAATTTTTGGCGAATTTGGCTTTGCTTGCTCTTCTGTCACCAGCGTTCCCCCATATATTTTGGCACAAGCAATTACAAAAGGATCAGCAACCGGCCAACCGTTTAACTGCTGTTTCACACCGATGAGTTTATGAAAAAGAGGTACCGAGAATATTTCGGCCACAAATTGCATCTCGGCAGTTGTAGGCGTGAGAAAAAGGTCTTTACGTGGCATTAACCATTTATTCACATGTTGATCCGGGTTGCCCCGTTCCAGTTCTTTCCATGCTTCACGCGTTGAAATTAACTGCTTCGCTTGATAGAGATCGTCAAGTCCAGACCACATGGAAACAAAGACATCCGGGTAAAAATGCTTAAGGGGGCTGAAGGAACTGGTGTCGAAAACATAAATCATGGTGCACCACCTTGCATGATTCTCTGTTCAAGACCAGGAAAGTTTTTGGGCTTGATCCCCAGAAAATCGGATGCCTGCTCCACGGAAAATTGGCGACGGTAATAACGGGTAACAACTTCCTTGGCAAACCGCTCGCTCAGATACGTATTCTGTGTTGCGTAATAATTCCCGCGGCCACCTTGTTTCTGCTGGCCTTTCCAGTGTTCTGACTTTTCTTCGTAACATTTCTGACCTACCCGCCCTTGGTCGTAGAACCGACGCAAGATAGCTTCCCTACTGACACCGTATCTACGAGCCAAATCAGCAAATACGTTTTCATCAAGATGTTCGACATGTTCAAGGTTTTTTGTCTGTTCATTAAAGTCCGTAATAGGGATCAATATCTCTGCCGATATTGCATTACAAAATTGTTCAATTGCCTTCTCGCGCTGCGATAGATCATTGATATAGGATTTGTCAAACTTGCTGATTCCGTTGATGCTCAACAAGAGGTGAGACAGTTCATGCATCAAGCTGAAAACTTGCCTGGTCTTTGTTGTGCTGTTATTCAGGTAGATGATCGGGAACGAAGCATCAGACAAGCAAAAACCAGAAATTGCCTTTTGCTTAAATGAATCCTTAAATACAAATATGCCTGCGTTTTCTATCGCTATACGCCACTGTTTTAACGCAACGTCCTCATCCCTCCATTTGATTTGGTCGCTGAGTGAAATGCCGAGTGTCTGTCTGATACTTGCTGCCTGGTTAATGATGGCAGAGTCGGTCAGAAGTCTTACGTGCTTCCAGATTGGTTGATCGGCTGGATTTTGGCCTTCAAAAAGCTCTGTTAAAGCCAACTGGAATGCATGTGCCCGTCGTATATGTAAATGGGTATCTGGTAGCAAATGTTGCAGGTCTGCATCCGGTAGGGTTCTAAATTCTTTGGCTGGAGTTGTTTCTTGTGGCGGGGACGGTAGGAAGAATACAGCAAGAGGCCTTTTGTAAATTTCGTATGCCAGCTTTTCAAGCTGAGGATAGGTCGGGGTACTGGTTCCTGATTCCCATTCCTCAATCTCGATTTCTTTACGTTTCAGCTTTATGGCAACTTCACACACAGCTAGGCCAAGCGATAATCGCGCCCATTTGAGTACTGCTGGCTGAATGCCTGAAACAGGTTCCATTTTCATCAGTTAACCCTTGTCACATTTTGCAATTATGCTGGACACTTCGATTTAATGAATTCAAACATCGGCCGAAAAATTTCAAAGCTCGCATTGCCCAAGGAGGGAACATACTCTTGCGCAAACTTGATCTTGTCTCCTGAAAACTCGATTAGTTCACCACCTCCGGATATGCCACGTTTTCCATACCAACGACCAAGTAAGTTTTCATCGTAGAAAAGCAATTCGATCGATATGTGTGAATCAGAACCCTTTCCCCAAGGCTTATCCTCGGGATTCAAGACTTGCTTCTTTAGAGCATTATTCGATGGGACTGGTAGCAGCATTGCAAAGTGGCTTTGGTAAGTCAGTTTTTTTGTTAGTCCCATGAAAGGATCAGCAATTTCATCGCAATTCTTCTTTAAACCATTCCAATCGTCATATGCCTCATCAAAATCAAAAAGCGCAAATAGCGTCCGGCCAGGGAAATTTGTTTTAAGCTCATCACGGGAAAAAAGATTTCGTAAAAAAATCCGATCAAATGCGTTATGTATGCAAAATGGCTTAGTCTCACCAGGAAACAGCTTTTTCCAAGCAGTTTCTAGGATATATTCGTCTGAAATACCCTCAGTAAAAAGTACTGGCTGTGATGAATTTTTCAGGTAAGTAGAAATACTCATTATAGTTTCATTCTCTGTCAAGAAGATCCTATTTCCAGACAATATTTTGATAACCTCATCTTTGACTATTGAATTAACCTTAACGATATTATCTATAATTTCAAAAACATTCAGGTGAGAATCTTTCAACGATGTCAGTGTAACAGCACTATGGCTGCTCATCAGCACATGATTATTCTTGGATGTGGTGTCGGTAATCTCAAATACCTGCTTCAGGAAAGCAAACTGCCATTCCGGGTGGAGAAAAGCATCCGGCTCGTCAAGGAGGGTGATACAATTGCGGTCTTTGAAAAGTTCGATGATGGAATAAATATAGACCGACTGGAATTGGCCATCACTGAAATGGGCAATAGTGGCATCGATACCGCTAGTCAGTTGTAACGGAATAGAAATTTCCGCAAGCATACCCAGCGTTTTCAAGTTGTCAAACTGGCGGAAAAGGTCGGTAATTTGTTCATATGCATATAGATTCTGAAACAGTGAAATATTGATGGGGATTTTGTAGAGATCATCGCCTTGATTATACACATTGCGGTGATTGAACTCACCCTTAACACATCCTATTAGCTTGACGAGAAAGTCCTGTGTTATGCCATCAGCGCCCCAAAAATGAGTGCGAGGATCAAAATCCTCTATCCCTTCGGCTTTTAGAAATTTTAACCTGCCATCTGCAAATAATGGACGCTTCAGTACCAACTGTATTTCTGGTGCAATCGAGGATATCCCGAGTTTGTTGCAAACAAACTGCCGAGCCTTGTTATCGTCTTTTTGGATCAGCAAAATAGATAGCAGTAGTTGTTTATATTCAGGGCCAATGCCAATAAAACGGCGGCTTTCATCAAAATTAGCACCCTTGATGCGTTTGCGAAAAGCCTCTTCGTACTGTTTCACCAGCATTGCAACTGTGTCATTGTGGCCGGAGTAGTAGATCAGCACATTGTCGGGCAATGGTGTTTCGCCGATAGTTTTGCGATTTTTCCCATTGATTGTAAATTCGCCGGATTTCCAGATGATCTCAGTTTCTTTGTCATCAATCTCAAAACATATACCGTATTCGAAATCTAGCCATACTTTATCTTTGTCATATTCGTAAAGGTGGCGAAAGATCTCTATCAACGCCTCAAACAGGTTGGATTTGCCAGTGCCGTTTTTACCTACAAAAACATCAATAAAGCCACTGCAATCAAAAGGGAGGATAAAGTCTTTAAGGTTCTTATATTGACTGATATAGACAGATTTCAGGCGCATGGCTAATTCCTCATATCTGCGCCATTACGGCATTCAGTAAAGTGGACTGCTTTTGTGTCGAAGCGTCGATCTGCTTGTCAAGATTATCACACAGAGCCATGAGCTGGTCGATCTTGGCTACGATACGGCGTTGTTCGGCGAGGGGAGGGAGTGGGACAAGAGTATTCTTTATTTTCCCAACATTGAGATTAGGTTGCGCAGCGCCTTCAGCGATTGATCGAATTTCCTCATAAATTTTTATGAAGAAATATTTGAGATAGTTTTTAATTTCTTTTGATGAAGAGTAAAAAACCATTGCAGCGATTGCCTGGTTAGTTGCGCCTGGAGTTTCTATCTCGCTAATTTGTCCTCTTGTTTTGCCTTGGCCATACATGGCAATAATCAAAGTGCCTGAGGGGAAAATTTTACAGTTAGTATCTTTGATAGCCTTATCTGTTATGAATGTTTCTGGTTTATCTGCGAAGAGCTTGTTGGTGGCAGAACTGGTGTACCATGGAATATCTCCATTATAATAGTCTCGGTTAGTTGTTGCGGGTGTTGATCCTGTACCGACATCAACAAATTCGTTTACTCTCACCCACTTCCACCCGTTGGGCAATCGATAAGGAACTTCCTCCGGCTTAATCTCCGATAGAGTCTTAGGCACCTTGATCTTCCCTTCTTTCACCAAACGCCTCTTATCAGCCTCGATATCTTTCAAAAGCTCGCTTACAGGCTGATCATTGGTGTTCTGTGGAACCAGCTTACCCATAACGGCAAGTTGAAGAATGGTCTTCCGCAGTTCTGTTACGTTTTCTTTTGCCAAGTAAAGTTCGCCGAAGTGCTTTGCAATGAATTGCCAGGCATTGATGAATTTGTTGGTTTCCTGCGCGGAAAGGAGTCGGTTCACGGCGGAAGTATGAACGATAGTCCGCTTCTTTTCTCGTTCAGTACGCAGCTTTTCCAATTCGTCACAACGTGCCATAAGTTGGTCAATTTTTGCGACGATACGGTGTTGTTCAGCACGTGGGGGGAGAGGAATAATAGCTTCATTGGCTCTGACAATAGTTAATGTGTGAACAGTTGTCCCCATACTTTCTTTATGAATGCTGCTAATCCAATGATGGGATTCAAAAAAACGACTTAAAAACAAAGGGGAAATTTTAAATTGGTTCTTGAATATCAAAACGCTAGCGTCTTTAAAATAGAACTTGTCTTCCTCTTTAACAACATACGGCACACCAATTGTACCAACACCAGTGATCATTACATCACCGGGCGCTGGCGACAGTCCACTTGATGTGAGAGATTGGAATAATTCTTCTGTAATAAATAGTTCATTGTTGACGAAACCTTGCTTTGACAGCTTTACGATTTCCCTTGCGCGATAAAAAGGAACGCCACTGTCTCTCCAATCATTTTGGAGGACTCGACTACTCGAGCCAATTATTCCAATATCACCCAATCGTACCCACACCCACCCATGCGGAAGTTTATACGGCACTTCCTCCAATTTAATCTCTAACAGCGGCTTGGGCTTTTTAATCTTGCCTTTCTTTACCAGATGCTGTTTCTCCGCCTCTATCTCCTTCAGCAACTCACTTGCAGGCTGTTCGTTTTGGTCTTGAGGCACTAGCTTTCCCTGCATTGCCAGCGTCAAAACAAGCTCACGCAGTCTTTTAATGCCATCTGGTGCAGTAAAGGCAATATCAAAATGCTTTTCCAGCAGTTCCATCAATTGCCTCCCAGCGCCTGCATCAGTTCATGCTTAAGCGCAGATTGGGCTGCTTCCAGTTGGTGGGCAATTTCCAGATATTCCTGCATCAGTTCATCCGGATCACGGTGGTTTACTTCCACTTCATGCGGATTCTTGCTATCAAGATTGTAATTTCGATCAACAATATCTTTTACAGACACCTTCCAGGCGTTCTCTGTTGTCTTGCGTTTGTTCCACCAATTCTTTTCCAGGTCAAATTCCTGAATGGTCAGCGGCTTGGAGCGTGAATAGGATTTGTACCCTTCAGGATATGGGTGCTCAAAGAACCAGATATTCTTGGTTGGTCCACCTTTTTCAATAAAGAGAATGTTAGTGTTAATCCCGGTATAAGGGCTGAAGACGCCCTTGGGTAGACGAACAATAGTGTGTAGGTTGAACTCTTCCAGAAGCTCGCGCTTGAGGCTGGTCTTCACACCCTCACCAAACAGGAAGCCATCAGGCAGTACCACTGCTGCACGACCAGTGTCATGCTTGAGCAGGTGCATGATTAACGCCATGAAGAGGTCGGCAGTCTCACGAGTCTGATACTTTTTGGGGAAGTTGTTTTCGATACCATCTTCTTCCATACCACCGAATGGCGGGTTGGTAATGATGATGTCTACCCTGTCTCTGGGGCCGTAATCCTTAAGCGGACGGCTGAGGGTATTGTCGTGAAGAATGTTAGTAGGCACATCAATGCCATGTAGCATCAAGTTGGTCATAGCCAGCATGTGCGGCAACGGCTTCTTTTCAACGCCGTGAATGCTTTCTTGGAGCCGCTTGTGATCTTCGCCGGTCTTTACCTGCTTTTTAATATGCTCGATGGTACTGGTTAGGAATCCGCCAGTGCCGCAGGCTGGGTCAAGTATTGATTCGCCCAGCTTGGGGTTGAGAATATCCACCATGAATTGCGTAACAGCACGGGGAGTATAGTATTCACCAGCGTTACCGGCGGACTGAAGATCGGCCAGAATCTTTTCATAGATATCATTGAACAGGTGACGGTCACTGGATGAGTTGAAGTCCACATCCTCTTCGATGGTATTGATTACCTGCCGCAGCAGAGTGCCTGACTTCATGTAGTTGTATGCATCTTCGAATACTGATCCTACCACTTTGCCATGTGGCGAAACACCAGCAGCCGTAGCAAGCTTCTTGAGTGATGGAAAGAGGTCATTATTGACGAAGTCGATCAGCTCTTCGCCGGTTATCCCTTCAGGATCTTTTGCCCAATTTGTCCAGCGGAAACGGTTCTGAAGAGGTGATTTATAACCCGGTATCGTGAGTTGCCATTCCTGCTCCTTGTCATCAAAAATTTTGAGAAATAGTAGCCAGACAATCTGGCTGATCCGCTGAGCATCGCCATCGACACCCACGTCCTTCCGCATGATGTCCTGTATGGTCTTGATTAATGTTCCTATCGGCATGCGATTATCTCCGAATTATGCATAGTAGAGTTCTTGCTCCAGTTCGTGCACGGCATTCTGATAGCCGTCAAACCCGCCAAAAGCACGGACGATCTCAATAGGAGTGCCAAATTGAGAAAAGGGTGAAACTGAAAGGATCTGAGGTTCTTCGATATGGACAACGCCTTCATCGGCATATTTATCGAGTAAGGCTTCAAGTACACGTTTTGCCTGGTCACCATATTTAGTGAAGTAATTGCGTTTTCGCACCTGATCCGCCCGTTCCTTGCGGGTCAGCGGCGGCATGTCCCATGCCACATGACAAACCAGGTCGAATGGATCACAATTTCTACCGATTTCGTCGGCAAGGGCTTCAAAGAAAACCCCTTCGTTGGCAAGCTCGTCAATGATCGCCTGTTTCTTTTCAGCGCTGCTCCATCGCCGCAGAAAATCATCCATTGAGGCGAACTCTTTTGCCAGAGCCGTTCTGGTATAATCCTTGAGCGAACTGGTAATCAGCTTTCCATTGGCATCAAAGTACTGTACCCGCTCTGCAACCACCTTTACTTCTACATTGGCAACGACATAGCGCCTGATTTCTGATTTGTAATCGTCATTATCCTCGTCTTCAGCGACACCATCCCATTTATCGCCTTCTCCAGGGAGAGGGTATGTTGGGGCATTCCCTAACTCTTCATTGCTTGGCTCATCTGGTGGCACTGGTGAATCATCAGGATTTTTTGGGGTGTAAATCTGTACAGGATCACCATCAAAATCAGGGTCGGCAAACAGCTCGGTGGCCTTCTTGAAATCAATGATTGTGAAATAGAACTTGTTATAGTCCTCGTTGATACGGGTACCACGGCCAATGATCTGCTTGAACTCGGTCATTGATTGAATACGTTGATCAAGCACAATCAGCTTGCATGTCTGAGCATCGACGCCGGTGGTCATCAGCTTGGAGGTGACCGCAATTACCGGATATCTGGACTCTGGGAAAATGAAGTTGTCGAGCTCTGCCTTGCCTTCTTCATTGTCGCCGGTAATCCGCATGATGTACTTATAATTCATGGCAACCAGATCGCCATTTTCGTTAACCAAGGCCTGGCGCATCCGCTCGGCGTGGTCGATGTTATCGCAAAAGACGATGGTTTTATCGAAACGGTTTGTCTGTTTGAGAAATTCGGTGATTTTTTTAGCTACCAATTGGGTTCGTTTTTCTAAAACCAGTGTCTTGTCGAAATCCTTCTGGTTGTAGATGCGGTCCTCAATTTCGTTGCCTAACTTATCCAGCATGCCCTTGTCGGGTCGCCAGCCGGTCAGGTCTTTGTCAATGTCGATGCGTACCACTTTGTATGGAGCTAGAAATCCGTCTTCTATCCCCTGCCTAAGTGAATAGGTATATATCGGCTCCCCAAAATAGTCGATATTCGATACTTCCTTGGTTTCCTTCGGAGTCGCCGTCAGGCCGATCTGAGTGGCCGATGAAAAGTATTCGAGAATCTGCCGCCACGCCGAATCTTCAGCCGCGCTTCCACGGTGACATTCATCCACTACGATCAAATCGAAAAAATTGGGACTGAACTGCTTATAGATGTTCTGCTCTTCTTCAGTACCGGTAACTGCCTGATAGAGCGAGAGGTATATCTCATACGACTTGTTCGCCAGCCGATTCTTGATTTTTGTCATCGCTGAACCGAAGGGTTTGAAGTCATTGGTCATAGTCTGATCAACCAGAATGTTTCGGTCAGCCAGATAAAGAATTCGCTTTTTGGTCTTTGACTTCCAGAGCCGCCAAATGATCTGGAAAGCTGTTAACGTTTTACCTGTCCCGGTAGCCATCACCAACAGGATACGATTTTGACCTTGAGCAATAGCTTCAATGGTTTTGTTGATGGCCAATAGCTGATAGTAGCGAGGGGTCTTGTTGCTGCCGTCGCTGTAGTAATCCTGTGTGACAAGGTTTTCCTGCTTCTCGGTCAATCCTCTGTGTGTGGACCACAATCCCCACAGTGCTTCAGGTGATGGAAAATCCTCCGGAGCCAGCTCGCGTTCGATGATACCGTCAACGGCAATCTTATTGTGAAACAGAAATCCATCACCGTTGGAGCTGAAGGCAAAGGGCACCTGAATCAAATCGGCATATCCAAGCCCTTGCTGCATGCCATCGCCAATTGAGTGGTTGTTATCCTTTGCCTCGATAACGGCAATTGGAATATTGGGCTTGTAGAAAAGAATATAGTCGGCCCGCTTGTGCTTGGCGCGGGTATGCAGCTTACCCCTAACGATTACCCGCCCTTTGGTAAGAGGAAACTCTTCACGAATCTGAGTTAAAATATCCCACCCTGATTGCTCCAGAACTGGGGTTATGTATTTAGTACAGATATCGCGTTCACTGAGTTGTTTTTTGTCCATAGGTTGAATGTCCTGAATTCATATCAGAGGCTTATTTCATACCTTACCGCTCGACCTTGATTCATTGATGAAATAAAAAGCCGCCCAACCGGCATTCAATCCGATTCAGCGGCCATTTTTATGATCCTATTTTCCACATCCAAATCATCCCCATTTCATATCATAAAATCGCCTCACCTTACTCCGGCAGCACCGGGCTGTCAACGGTTCACATCGGCATGAACAAAAAGCCTTTCCTACTATTTCCTGTCCAAAAACACAACCTCGGCCACCGGAACCTCCCTCTGCTCACACTGGCACCTGGCGCAATATTCTTCTCCGGAATCCTCAACACGTCGCTGTACCATGGCAAGAACCTGTATCCGCTCGATGAAGTCCAATCGCCCTCGCCAACAATCCGGGAGAGTTGAGCAACACAGATCCCCTTTAGTCGTGCAACTCGATATAATCCCATTTTGCCACTGCTACGAGGGAATCACCAGGTCAGAGAACGGGGATAGCAGTAAATCACTCATACCCTGTTCGCCTTCAGTTCCTTCAGGGAATAAAAGGTGCCCCGCCAGTAAATACCGCCCTGGACAAGATTCAACAGCATGGTGCGCAGCAGGATGAATACGAAAAGGGCGGTTGTAAGCGGATAGCCCACAGCATACCAGCCTTTTGAGTGGTGAAAACGTGCCGAGTCCGCAAAAATCAGGGTGATCAGGCAGACTATGGCGATATAGATGCCCCGTACGACGCCATGGGTAAAGAAGATCGCAATAAAAGGCCAGATGCTGCCCATTATGTGAATGAGGCATCCTGACAGTATCAATGGGATATTATAGTCCGCCCCTGAAAAGGCATTCTTCTCCAGCCCGTGAATTACCTCGCTGACAGATGAATACCACTCCACCTTGAGAAACTCCGGCGCATAGGCGACATCCTGCCTGAAGCCGTTTTTCTTGATTATTTTACCCAGTTTGATGTCGTCGTCAGGTCGAAGCCGGATGGTTTCGTGCCCACCTGTCTGCCGGTAGACCTCACTCCTCACCATATTGAATGCGCCAATGCCGATATGGAAGGAACTCCCGGCATCCCTGGCTTTCCACGGCCGGGAAAAGAGTGAGAAATAGATGATGAACGATGCTCCGAACATGGACAGAAAGGTCGTCGGCATATGCATGGAAGGTGTGGCTGCGAGGTGGTCCAGCTTGTGTTGTGCCATGAACGCCACGGCACGGGTCAGCACCGTCGGCTCCATGATGATGTCCGCGTCGGTGAACAGCAGGAGATCCCCGGTTGCCCGTCTGCTGCCCAGCCACAGGGCGTGGTTCTTGCCCAGCCATCCCTGCGGGAGGCTCTCGATGTGGATCACCTTCAGGCGTGGGGATGATGCGGCCATTTCATCCAGTATCCGTCCGGTATCATCCTCTGACCGGTCATCCACTACTATCAGTTCGTAATCGGGATAGTTTAATTCAAGCAGTGACTGCAGGGCTTCGCGTATATTGCGCTGCTCGTTTCGGGCAGGTACGATGATCGAAACACGCAGGGGGTTGCTGCCAGGGTGGGGGGATACGTCGCGCAGGGCCAGCACCTTGCGGTTGCCGGTGAACAGGTCGAGTGCCGCCAGGGAGTAGAGTATCAGCGTGACTACGGCAATCCAGAACATGATGGTCATTGAGATGGCCGGCATGGGTCGACGCTGGTTCCATATACCCGCATCTGCCTGTCCATGGCGTCAAAGCTCATCTTGCCACTCCTCCACGATAAACCCGCCCATGCCGTCCATCCGCACATACCACAGTTCATCGAAACCTTCGGCCGGGGCCGGCAACTCCAGCCTCCCGGCCGCTCCCACAACCCCTCCGTCGGGTATCCGCGCCCTCCCCTCCCTTAGCCGGTTGCGCTCCAGCGCCTCCAGCACCCTGGAGCTGAAGTAGTAGCCGATGACCTTGAAACCCGCCTCTTTTGCCTGTGTGATGAATCGCTGCCGCTCTGCTGTCGAGGCGTTGGTGTTGTCGATGACGAATGGCTGTTTCGCGGCGATGCAGGCATGCAGCAGCAGCTTTTCGCGGTGGCGGGTCTTCAGCATGTCCAGGTTGATGCGGACATGGGTATCGAAGAAACGCTGCCGGTAAAAGGTGCTCTTTCCGGCGGCCGGTATGCCGATGAAGATGATTGCAGTCATATATTGCCTTTTTTGCGAATTGTTCAACGACCGTTACACTCTACAACAGATTCCCATGTATTCATTACAGAATAAAAAAGGGCATGAAGGTGTTAGCCCCCATACCCCAAAATCTAGCCACAAAATGTTTTCAGCCCGTTATATCCTTGCTCTCATTTACGATCCATTTAAGCTGTTCTTTCAGCATGTTCAACTCAGTTGGAGTATATACTTTATAACCTTTATCGATCTCTTTTCTCAGGTCCATTAGCCTTTGCCGCACAGTATCGGGTTCAGTTGCACAGTTTTTGGCAACAATCAGACATTCATTCTTACGGTAGGATTCCATGTTTTTTCCAAATGATCCAAATGGCAGCGGAAAGTTTTCTGCTCCAAAAATTGATATTGCTGAGAATAGTATAGAAGCCATCACAACTGAGATTACGGTAGTGACTCTTTTCATGGCTGGCCTCCTCTCTCATTTCTAACTTCTCTATATCATTATATTAAATCAGCATATTCCTGTAAATCAGTTCCAGTATCAGAGTACCCCCCCCATTCATAAATCCAGTATATGGCCGTAATAACGTCGTTCATGAGATGCTTGATGAAAGCCATGTCAATTCTCAAAAGCTGAAGACAGTTGTTGTATTTTTTGTAGAGAAGCGTACACTGAGATTAGGAAGTAGCACAATGACAAGTACCGAATAAGACGTAAAAAGCTTATTTCGAGGAAAGTCGGAGGCCGCTTCCTTTTTTTATGCAAAAGTTTCTTATTTCATGCTCAGGGTGATATAATAATAACGGATGGAAGGCAGTAAAAGCCTTCCTGAAAGAGGTTACCTACCATGGCAAACATCCCACCAGGCGGGTTAAAGAATATACGATGCTTCATTGCTCCAGTTGATTTAATCAACTGATAAATTCCTGAAAAGGAAGCATATAACTGGTGAAAAGAGAAAGCCCACTGAACGACTGAGTGGGTTTTTTTCTTTGTGCGGCCAGAATGGGTCTATTTTGCTTCAATGGATTATTAATTTCCGATACGTTACAATTAATATGGAGAAAAGAGGTGGTATAAATGAAATGTGAATATGACGATGGTTTTAAAGTTAATTATTCAGGTTCGCTGAGTATCAGGAAAGGTGACGAGGTAGACCTTTATGTAAAGGAAAAATTCATATCTTCTGCTGCAAAGAGTGGCTTGGAAGCGGCAACGGCTCATAATAGCTGCGGTGAACTGAGAGAGGCTGCTTATAGAGTAACTGATGTCATTCACGGTGCGTGGTATCAAACTAAATCATAGAGTTATATGAATCCCAGTTGGATATGATACTTATGTTGCAAATAAGCCGTCCTCTTAATGAAGGACGGCTTTTATAGTCTTAAATTTACAGTTTATAGTCTATCACAGTCCATCAATCAAATGGGATCTCTTCACACCAAAGCTGACTGTATGCTTTCTCCTGGGCTTCTGGGAGAGAGTACCCTAATAGTTGCGTCAATATCTGCGTCAACATACTTGCAAAATAGAACAGGACCATGCTAGTTGCATGGCCCCGTCAATTCTGTTAAGCAATATCAACCAGTTGGTGGTGCCCGAAGCCGGAATCGAACCGGCACAGCATTTCTGCCGAGGGATTTTAAGTCCCTTGTGTCTACCAGTTCCACCATTCGGGCGTAGTTGCCAGCAGACTGTTTATCAGCAGTTTACCCGCTCTTTAAGCTCTTTGCCGGTTTTAAAGAATGGGGTCTTCTTTGAAGGGATGCGTACGACTTCCCCGCTTTTCGGATTTCTCGCCTCACGTCCAAGACGCTCACGAATAGTAAAACTTCCAAAGCCGCGGATTTCCACCTTGTCACCGGATTTAAGGGCCTCTTCAATCGAATCAAAAACCGTATTGACGACGATTTCAGAAACCTTGGCATTTAATATTCCGTGTGATTGCAATACCTTTTCAATAAGTTCGCTCTTGGTCATACTTCCCTCTGGCAGATAATAATATTGAATTTAGTTTGATTTGTTGGTCAGGCTCTGTTTCAGCAGGTCGCCGAACGTTGATGTCGACTCACCCTGCGATCCCATGTACTGCTCAAAATCAGCCTTTTCCGCCGCAACATTCTTCGATTTTATGGAAAGGGATATCCGGCGTTCCTTGGGATCGCAACTTAATACAACAGCTTCAAGCTCGTCGCCTATAGCCGCAAATTCCTTGGCTGATGCAACTTTTTCACGAGAAAGTTCGGATACGTGAATCAAGCCTTCAATGCCTTCTTCCAGCTCTACAAAAACCCCGAAATCGGTCAGGGAAGTAACTTTGCCGGTGACCAGCGCTCCGGCACGATATTTACCCGGTGCAAGACTCCATGGATCCGGTTCAAG
>Ga0134124_10001861_pt1 | contig 16986 bp, 17 predicted proteins | sample KB304_FD_96880 | JGI IMG/M metagenome (GOLD analysis project Ga0134124, IMG submission 96880) | Terrestrial soil microbial communities without Nitrogen fertilizer from Kellogg Biological Station, Michigan, USA - KB3-0-4 | ecosystem: Environmental > Terrestrial > Soil > Unclassified ...
CCCCGCCGGCCACGCCGGGCGCCGCCGCCGAGCGCTAGCCGAACTCGGCTCGCAACGCCGGCATCACCTCGCGCGCGAAGAGCGTCATGTTCTTCAGCGTGTGCTCGTGCGAGAGGCTGCCGACCTGGAAGATGCCCTGGATGATCCCGCAGCCGGCCTGCTTGATGCCCTCGCGCATCTTCTGGCGCACCGTCTCCGGGCTGCCGACGATCGCGTAGAGCCCGTCTTCCGCCTCCTTCCACGACGAGAGCAGCGAGATGAACTTGCGCTTGGCGTGGCCCGGGCGCAGCTGCGACTGGATGGAGGTATGGCCGGGCGGGAACATGTACTCGCGGGGCAGCCGTAGCAGCTTCTTGGCCAGGTACCAGAAGTGCGGCTCGAACTCGCGCCGGGCCTGCTCGTCCGTCTCCGCCACGTAGATCATGCAAGGCCAGCCGACGCGCTCGGCGGGCACCTCCTCGCCGCGCGAGGCGGCGTACTGGCGGAGCATGTCGAAGTGCTCCTTCATGACCTCGAACTGCGAGTAGGGCAGCGCGATCCACGGATACTTCCGCTCGGCCACGAAGCGGATCGTCTCCATGCTGCCCGAACCCGGGATCCAGATCGGCGGGTGCGGCTGCTGGTACGGGCGCGGCCACACGTTGACCCAGCGGAAGTCGTAATGCTTGCCCTCGAAGTGGAACGGCCCCGGCTCCGTCCAGGCCCGGATGATGAGCTCGTGGGCCTCGCGGTAGCGCTCGCGCACGAAGGTCGGATTCACCTCGTAGGAGAACGCCTCCACGCCGAGGCCGACCACCATGCCGGCGATGAGCCGGCCGGCCGACATGACGTCGAGCATGGCCAGCTCCTCGGCCACGCGCTGCGGATGATCGTAGAGCGGCAGCGCGTTGCCGAGCACGAGCACCTTGATCCGGCTCGTGCGCTGGATGAGGGCGGAGGCCATGAGGTTCGGCGACGGCATGAGGCCGTAGGCGTTCTGGTGGTGCTCGTTCACGCCGATCACGTCGAAGCCGAGCCCCTCGGCGGCGACGAGCTGGTCGAGATAGTCGCGGTAGAGCTGGTGGCCGCGCCGGGCGTCGTAGAGCGAGTTCGGCACGGTGAGCCAGGCGGAGTCGTGGCGCTGCTCGAAGTCGTCCGGCAGGTACGGCCACGGCATCAGGTGGAAGCAGACGAATTGCATCGCGGTCCTCCTCAGCGCGCCAGGAACGACAGCACGGTCTCGGCGAAGCGCTCGGGCTGCTCGAACGGCGGCAGGTGTCCGCAGTGCTCGATCACGGTCATGGTCGAGCCGGCGATGCCGCGGTGGTAGGCCTCGCCCAGCGCCAGCGGCAGCAGGCGATCCTGGGCGCCCCAGACGATCAACGTGGGCGCCTTGATCCGGCCCAGCCGGCTCGTGAGCTTGCGGTACTGCACGTGGGTGTTCCACAGCAGTCGCGCGGCCGCCTCACGCCCGCGCAGCGCCATCTCCATCCGCTCCGGCGGGGGCACGTCGGGAATCAGCGACGTCGCCAGCGCGGAGGTCGGATCGGCGAAGAGCAGCTCGCGCGCCTTCGGCGCCGGCGCCAGGAACAGATCGGGCCGCTCGACGCCGGGTACGCGGGTGCCGGCGGCGTCGACGAGCACGAGGCGCTGCACGCGCTCGGGATGGCGCACGGCCAGCTCGGCGGCCAGCCAGCCGCCCAGCGAGAGCCCCACGACGTCGGCCCGCGGCAGGCCGAGCGCGTCCATCACGTCGAGCGCGTGGAAGACGAGGTCGTCCATGGCCTCGATCTCCTCGAGGCCCTGGGAGGCGCCGAAGCCCGGATGTACGGGGAGGTAGACGCGCCGCCGCGCGGCCAGGCGGTCGTGGACCGGCATCCACCGGAACATGCCGGCGCCGTGCAGGTAGAGCAGGGGAGGCCCGTCGCCGCCGGTGAAGAGCTGGACGTCCTTGCCGCCGATGCGCACGATCTCTTCCTTGCTGCTCATCGTCCTCTCTCGGATGCTCAGGTGGTCCGGGCGCCGCGCTCGGCCAGCCGCACGAGGCCCTGGGGAAAGCACATGACGCACACGACGTAGAGTGCGCCCAGGAAGACCAGCCAGTTGTCGGTCCAGGTCGACAGGATCTCCTTGATGCCGACCGCGATCACGGCGCCGACCAGCGCGCCGTAGAGCGTGCCGATGCCGCCGAGCACCGCGATGATCACGACCTCGCCGGACAGCGCGAAGTACAGCAGCTCGGGCGACACGAAGTTCTGATGGATCGCGAACAGCACGCCGGCCAGCCCGCTCAGCCCGCCCGACATCACGAGCGCCAGCCGCTTGTGACGATCGACGTCGATGCCGATCGCCGCCGCCCGCGCCTCGCTCTCGCGGATGGCCACCAGCCCGCGGCCGAACGGCGAATTCACGATGCGCCGCGCGGCGAGGAAGCCGCCCGCCACGACGAGGAGCACGACCCAGTACATGTGGCGCTTGTCGGCGAGGTCGAGGACGAGGGCGCCGGCGCCGATCCGCGGCCGGCTCCCGCCCGGCAACCCGTCGCTGCCGCCGGTGACGGCGACCCACTTGATGGCGATCTCGTAGAAGAGCTGGGCGAAGGCGAACGTCAGCATGGCCAGGTAGACGCCGCGGGAGTGGACGGCGAAGCGGCCGACCAGCGCGGCCAGCGCGGCGGCGGCGAGGATCCCCAGCAGCAGCGCCGGCCACAGCGACGTCGAGAGATGGCGCAGCGACAGGGCGGCCGCGTAGGCCCCCACGCCGAAGAACCCGGCGTGACCGAACGAGACGAGGCCGCCGTAGCCGAGGGCCAGGTCCAACGCGGCGGCGAAGAGCGCGAAGATCAGGATCCAGGTGGCGAGGTTCAGGTAGTACGCGGAGTACAGGCGCCCGACGCCGAAGGGCGCGGCGAGCAGGGCCAGCGCGGCCAGCGCGATCGGCAGGCGCCGGCTCATCGTCGGGCGCCGCCGCCGAACAAGCCGCTGGGCCGCAGCACCAGGACGACGGCCATGACGAGGAAGACCAGCGGGGTGTGGAAGGCCGGAAAGAGCGCGACGCCGAAGCTCTGGACCTGCCCGAGCAGCAGCGAGCCCACGATGGCCCCGGTGAAGCTGCCGAGGCCGCCGATGACGATGGCGATGAACGCGTCCAGCACGATGCCGCCGCCCATCTGCGGCGAGAGGCTCGTCATGGTGCCGAGGATCACGCCGGCCGCGGCCGCCAGCCCGGAGCCCAGCGCGAACACGATGGTCGTGAGCCGGCGGACGTTGACGCCGAGCACGGCGGCCATGGTCGGATCTTGCGTCGCGGCCCGGATGGACAGCCCCAGCGGCGTGCGCTCCACGACCAGCCACACCAGCACGGCCAGCACGGCCGCGGCCACGAGCGCGAACAGCCAGTAGGCGGGGAACGTGATGCGGCCCAGCGTGACGGCGCCGGCCAGCGCCGCCGGCTTGTCGAGCGAGACGATATCGGCGCCCCAGACGACCTTGGCCGCCCCCTCGAAGAACAGCCCTAGCCCGAAGGTGAGCAGCAGCGGCAGCAGGTGCGAGTCGGGAAACCGCACGCGCAGCGGGCGCAGCAAGCCGCGCTCGATGGCGGCGCCCACCAGGCCGAGCGCGATGGGCGCGACCAGCAGGGCCAGCCAGAAGCTGCCCAGCCGCGTGGAGACGACGAGGCCGGCGTACGCGCCCAGCATGAACAGCGCGCTGTGCGCGAAGTTGATCACGCCCATCATGCCGAAGACCAGCGTCAATCCCGTGGCGACCAGGACCAGGTTGACGCCGACCGTCAGCCCCATGAGCAGCTGAGTCAGGATCGCGTCGATGGACATACGCTCAGAGCTTGCAGGTCCCCGTGTCCGGGTGCGCCACGTCCTTCAGCATGTCCACGACCGTGTGATGCAGCGGGTTGGCCTGCACGATCCGCATGTGGATGTCGAGGATCGGGTTGTGGTTCTTCGGATCCCACCGCAGACGCCCGCGAGGGCTGTCGATCTTCATGGGCTCGAGGACCTGGATCAGCCGCTCCTTGTTGGCCACGTCGCCCTTCGTCTCGCGGAGGGCGCCGAAGAGGGCCTGGGCCACGTCGTAGCCGGCGCACAGGAAGTGGTCCGCGTCCTTGCCGACCTGCTCCTTGCACGCCTTCACGAACCACTTGTTCTTCGGGATGTCGTAGGACGGCGTGTAGTAGGAGTTCGAGTAGATGCCGACGGCCGCCTGGCCCTGGGCCGCCAGCACGTCCTCGGAAACCAGGTTCGAGGGCGCCACGATCTTCACCGACGAGGCCAGGCCGAAGTCCGCGAACTGCTTCACGAAGGCGACGGCGTCGGCGCCGGCGAAGTTGGCGAAGATCACCTGTGGCTTGCTGTCGCGGATGGCGGGGAAGTACGGCGCGAAGTTCGTCGTGCCGAAGGGCGGGAACGACTCGCCCACGACCTGGCCGCCGGCGCCCTCGAAGGCCTTCTTGAAGTGCGCCGCCGTCTGCTGGCCGAAGGCGAAGTTGAAGGCACATATGTAGGCGCGGTCGCCGAGCTTGGCCTTGGCCCACGTCGCCGTCGGCGCCGACGCCTGCCAGCCGCTGCTGGAGAACCGGAAGTGGTACCGACTGCACCCCTGCTCGGCGAGCACGTCGTTGGTGGCGATCGGGTTGAGCCAGAGCTTCTTGGCGTCGACGATGGGGTTGCGGATCGCCGCCGCCACGCCGCTGTGGATGGTGCCGACGATCACGTCGACCTCGTCCTTGTCGATCAGCTTGCGCAGCTTGCTGACGCCGACGCTCGGATCGGCGGTGTCGTCCTCCTTCACGATGGTGTACTTGCGGCCGGCGATCTCCCCGCCGATCTCCTTGGTCCCGAGGGTGAAGCCGGCGAAGGTGTTCTCGCCGAGGACCGCGAAGGCCTTGGAGAACGGCAGCAGCACGCCGATCTTGATCGGCTCCTCGGCGCGGACGGCGGCGGGGGCCATGGCGGCGCCCAGCGCGGCGGTGGCGGTGCTCTTGAGGAAGTGGCGTCGATTCATGCGGCTCCTCCTGGGCGGTGGTTCCTCAGGCGACCCCGAGGTACCGCTGCTGGACGTCGCGATTGTCGCGCAGTGACTGGGCGGTGCCGGAGTACTCGATGCGGCCCTGGTCGAGGACGTAGCACCGGCGGGCGAGCGCCAGGGCCACCTCCAGGTCCTGCTCGACGAGCAGGATGGTGATCCCCTCGGCGTTGATCCGCTGCAAGATGTCCATGAGCGCGTCGACGAGCAGGGGCATGAGGCCGCCCGACAGCTCGTCGATCAGCATGAGCTGGGGGCGCGCCAGGAAGCCGCGCGCCAGGGCGAGCATCTGCTGCTCGCCGCCCGAGAGGTCCTGGCCGGCGTGGCCCAGCCGCTCGCGCAGGCGCGGGAAGTACTCGAACACCCGGGCGCGCGTCGCGTCGCCGGCCCCGGAGGCCAGCGTGGCGACGCGCAGGTTCTCGTCCACCGTCAGCCGCGGGAAGATCCGGCGCTCCTCCGGCACCAGGGTGATGCCGCGCCGGGCGATGACGTGGGTGTCGAGCGCGGTGACGTCGACGCCGTCGAAGCGGATACGGCCCGCGCGGGCGCGGACGATGCCCATGACGGTCTTGAGCAGGGTGGTCTTGCCGGCGCCGTTGCGCCCCACCAGCGCCACCGTCTCGCCGCGCTCGACGTGCAGGTCGACGCCCTGGATGACGTGGCTCTCGCCGTAGTAGCTGTGCACGCCCTCGAGCGTCAGCACGGCGTGACTCAGACCGCCACCGGCCGCCGCCCGCGGGTGCCGAGGTAGACGGCCTGTACGTCGGCGTGCTCGCGGATCTCGGCCGGGGTGCCCTCGGCGAGGACGGCGCCCTGGTGGAGGACGGTGATGCGGTCGGAGATCTCCATCACGACCTTCATCTTGTGCTCGACCAGGATGACGGTGCGCCCGGCCGCGATGCGCTTGATGAGGCCGATCGTGCGCTCGGTCTCCTCGGGACTCATGCCGGCGGTGGGCTCGTCGAGCAGCAGCAGCCTCGGCTCGCACGCGAGCGCGATGGCGATCTCCAGATGACGCTGCAGCCCGTGACCGATGGTGGCGGCCGGCTGGCCGGCCTTGCCCTGCAGCTCCACCAGCGCCAGGATCTCGTGGGCCCGGTCGGCGACGCCGGCGACCCGCTCGGCGGGCGTCCAGCAATCGAGGATGGTGCGGCGACACTGCGCGGCCAGCCGCACGTTCTCGAACACGGTCAGCCGCGGGAAGATCGTCGTGATCTGGTACGACTTCGCGATGCCGCGCCGGGAGACCTCGAACTGCGGCCGCCCCGTGATGTCCTCGCCGGCGAAGCGCACCCGTCCCGAGGTCGGCGCCAGCTCGCCCGAGATCAGCTTGAAGAGCGTGCTCTTGCCGGCCCCGTTGGGTCCGATGATCGAGCGCAGCTCGCCCTGAGGAACGACCAGGTCGACCGCGTTGACGGCGGTCAGGTTGCCGAAGCGCCGGGTCAGTCGATCGGCTTGCAGCAGCGGGTCGGCAGTCACGCTGGGCGCTCCGGGACTCTCTGGCTGAGCAACGCGCGTACCCTAGCGCGTCCGTCGCCCGAAGGCAACGTCTCGGCTCGTCGTGTACCATCGGGCGGGCGCGATCTCAGGGAGGCAGCCGATGACCACGAACGAGCTGTGCTGGATGAGCGCCGTCGAGCTGGCGGCGGCGATCCGCGCGCGCCGCCTGTCGCCGGTCGAGGTGACCCAGGCGGTGCTCGAGCGCATCGAGTCGATCAACCCGCGGGTGAACGCCTACTGCACCGTCGTCGCCGAGCGCGCCCTGGCCGACGCTCGCGCCGCCGAGGCCGGCATCATGCGGGGCGATGCGCTGGGCGTCCTCCACGGTCTGCCCATCTCGTTCAAGGACCTGACGGCGACGGCGGGGATCCGCACCACGATGGGCTCGCGCATCTTCGAGCACTGGGTGCCGGGCGAGGACGCGATCGTCGTGGAGCGCGCGCGCCGGGCGGGCGCCGTCGTGCTCGGCAAGACGAACACGCCGGAGTTCGGATGCAAGGGCGTGACGGACAACCTCGTGTTCGGTCACACCCGCAACCCGTGGAAGCTCGACCGGATCGCGGGGGGCTCGAGCGGCGGCGCGGCCGCCGCCGTCGCGGCCGGCCTGGGGCCGTTGGCCGAGGGCAGCGATCTGGCCGGATCGATCCGGATTCCCGCCGCCGTCTGCGGAGTCGTCGGCTTCAAGCCGAGCCTGGGCCGGGTGCCGCTCTGGCCGGCGTTGAACGGCTGGACCGGGTTTTCCCACACGGGCCCGATCACGCGCACCGTCGCCGACGCCGCGCTGCTGCTGTCGGCGTGGGCCGGGCCCGACGAGCGCGATCCCAAGTCGCTGCCCGCGACCGGAGAGGACTTCGCGCGTGCCGTCGACGGCGGCGTTCATGGCCTGCGGGTGGCGTGGAGCGCCGACCTCGGCGGCGCGCCCGTCGACCCCGAGGTGCGGCGCATCACCGGGGCCGCCGCCAAGGCGTTCGTGGATCTCGGCTGCCGCGTCGAGGAAGAGCATCCACCGCTGGGCGACGCCATGGAGCTCTTCATGGACCTCACGGCTCCCATGCGGGCGGCGGGGATGGCGGCGCACCTGCCGCGCTGGCGGGATCAGCTCGATCCCATGCTGCTCCTCCGGCTGGATCGTGCGGAGAAGATGAGCGCCATCGACTGGGAGCGGGCGACCCATCGCCGCACGACGCTGTGGCACGGCGTCCGTCGCTTCTTCGAGCGCTACGACGTCCTGGTGACGCCGACGACCTCGGCGGCGGCATTCCCGATCGGGCAGACGTTCCCGCCGGAGATCGACGGGCGCCCGCTCACCAACCAGCTCGAATGGTTCCCGTTCACCTATCCCTTCGCGATCACCGGCCAGCCCGCGATCTCGGTGCCGGCCGGATTCACCGCCGAGGGATTGCCGGTGGGGCTGCAGATCGTCGGCCGGCGGTTCGCGGATGCCACCGTCCTGCGCGTCGCTGCCGCCTTCGAGGCTGCGCGGCCGTGGGCGGGGCGGCGACCGCCGCTGGACTGACATGCGCTAGACTCGTCGTATGCGGAGGCGGCTGGTCGTCGTGCTGTTGCTGGCTCAGGGGCTCATGACGCCGGGCGGCGGGATCGGGACCGGCGACATCAGCAAGGACGACTTCAACTATCAGGTCCCCACGCAGTCGCCCCACACGCTGGAGCGCGCCTGCACCACGAAGGTCGGCTTCTGCCGGGTCGCCAACCTCACACCGCCCGGCCAGCCCTGCTACTGCCTGACCCCGGCCGGCGTCCGCGTGGACGGCTACGTGATCGCCTACCGCTTCAGCGACGTGCCGTCGGTCGTGAAGTAGGCGACGCCCTCAGGCCACACCCAGGAAGCGCGACTTCACGTCTTCGTTCGCCAGCAGCTCGCCCGGCCGGCCCGAGTAGACGATCTCGCCGCGCGTGAGCACGTGCACGCGGTCGGCGACGGACGCCGCCATCGGCAGGTTCTGCTCCACGAGCAGGATCGACAGCCCCTCGCGCTTGAGCTCGCCGATCACGCGCCCGACCTCGCGCACGAGCAGCGGGGCCAGCCCCTCGGTCGGCTCGTCCATCAACAGGACCGTCGGGTTGCTCATCAGGGCGCGGCCGATGGCCAGCATCTGCTGCTCGCCCCCCGAGAGCTTGTTCGCGCGGTTGCCGGCGCGCTCGCGCAACCGGGGGAAGAGGCCGTAGACGCGCTCGAGGTGCCAGCCGCCGGTCCCGGCGCGCGCCACCTCGAGGTTCTCGCGCACGCTGAGCGAGGGGAAGACCCGGCGCCCCTGCGGCACCAGGGCCATGCCGTGCTCGATGCGCCGGAACGGCGCCCACGCCGTCACGTCCTCGCCGCGGAGGCGGACGTGGCCGCGGCGGGGCGGCGTGAAGCCGACGACCGAGCGGATGAGCGTGGTCTTGCCCATGCCGTTACGGCCCAGGATGGCGACGACCTCGCCGGGCGCGACGGCCAGCGAGACGCCGTGCAGGACGTGGCTGTCGCCGTAGTAGGTGTGCACGCCGGCGACGGCGAGGATCGGGTCAGGCACCGAGGTAGATCTCCCGCACCGTCGGATCGTTGCGGACCGTCTCGCGCGGGCCGTCGGCGATCACGCGGCCGTAGTGCAGCACGGTGACGTGCCGGGCGACCTCGAGGGCGATGTCCATGTCGTGCTCGATGATGAGCAGCGTGATGCTGGGGTCGAGCCGGTGCAGCAGCGCCGTCATGAGCTGGGCCTCGGCCTGCGAGAGCCCCGCCGCCGGCTCGTCGAGCAGCAGCACGCGCGGGCGGCCGGCCAGGGCCATCGCGATCTCCAGCTGCCGCTGCTCGCCGTGCGAGAGGTGGCGCACGGCGGCCGAGGCGCGCTCCTCGAGGCCGACGGCCGCCAGCGCCTCCCGCGCGCGCGCCTCCAGATGGGCGAAGCCGCTGACCGGCCGCAGCATCGCGAAGCGTGCCGGCGTGTGGGCCTGCGCGGCCAGCAGCACGTTCTGCACGACCGTGAGGGTGGGGAAGAGGTTGGTGATCTGATAGGTCCGGGCCAGGCCCAGGGCGGCGCGCCGGTGCTGAGCCACGCCCGTGACGTCGTCGCCGAAGAGCGTGATGCGCCCGGAGGACACCGGCAGCGCGCCGGCGATCAGGTTGAACAGCGTCGTCTTGCCGGCGCCGTTGGGGCCGATGAGTGCGCGCCGCTCGCCCGGACGCACGGCGATCTCCACGCCATCGACGGCGCGCAGCCCGCCGAACGACTTCGACACCCCCTGCAGCCTGAGCGCGAAGGGCTCGGTCACGCCACCCAGCCCCCGGGAGACATCAGGCTTGGGGGCCATGTCGGGGCCCCCATGTCTAGCAGCGCTTGCACGGTGGATAGTCCCGGCTGTACAAGCGGCTGCTTCAGGTAGTCGTCCGGCGTGTACTTCCAGAACTGGCTCACGGCCGGGATCGTCGCGATCACGGTGTTCTGCAGCTTGCCGCCGACCCGCTCGACCTTGCGGACGTAGATGTTCTGCACCGGGTTGCCGTAGGCGTCGACCGAGAGCGGGCCCCGCGCGGTGTCCTTGATCTCGACCTTGCGCCGCGCGGCCAGCAGCGCCGGCCGATCCTCGACCTTGCCGCCGACCGCCTTGATGGCCTCGGTGATCCACCGCATGTTCGTGGAGGTGGCCTCCGAGTAGTAGGACGAGATCTTGCCGGCCTTGGCCTCGAACGCGCGGGCGAACTTCTGGTTCTGCGGGGTGTCGATCGCCTGCGAGTAGTGCAGGGCGGTGATGGTGCCGACCGCCTCGTCACCCATCTGCGGCAGCACGGATTCGTCCGTCGTGGTGCCGCCGCCCAGCAGCGGCAGCTTGCCCTGCAGGCCTGCCTCCTGATACTGCTTCAGGAACTGCAGCGCCAGCCGGCCGACGAAGAGCGCCAGCACGGCGTCGGCGTCGCGCTTGAGCTGGGAGAGGAACGGCGCGAAGTCGTTCGTGTTGAGCGGCGTCCAGATCTTCTGCACGATCTGCCCGCCCTGCTCCTCGAACACGCGCTGGAAGCCGCCCACCTTCTCGTAGCCGAATGCGTAGTCCATGCCGATGGCGGCGACCTTGCGGTACTTCGTGTTCTTGATCACCCACTCCGCGAACGGGTGCATCGGCTGGCTGGTCGTCCAGCCGGTGCGCACGATCCACTTGGCCGGCTTGCGCTGGGTGATGTCGTCGGCGGCGATCACCGGGTACGTGGCCGGGATCTGGGCGCCGTCGATGAAGGGCTGCAGCGCGTAGCCGACGTTGGCGAGCAGGCCGCCGGTGAGGGCGTGGACCTTGTCCTGCTCGACGAGCTTGCGCGACTTGTTGAGCGCGGTGGCCGGCTGGCCCTCGGTGTCCTCGACGATCAGCTCGAGCTTGCGGCCGCCGACCTGGCGGCCGATCTCGTCCAGGAAGAGCTCGGTGCCGTTGACCATGTCCTTGCCGATCTGGGCGAAGGGGCCGGTGAGCGGCGCCAGGAAGCCGATCTTGATCGGCCCGGCCTGGGCCGTGGACGCCGGCGGCGCGGCCAGCGGAAGCACGAGGGCGGCGAGCAGGACGGCGGCCAGCGCGCGAGCTCCCAAGGGCGTCATGACGGAACCTCCTTCTGGATTGGAACGGGGAACCCCGCCGCGGGTTCCAGCACCTCAGCGGTCGCGCCGGAACGCGCCGAGCACGCCGCGCGGCGCGAACAGGATGACGCCGATGTAGACGGCGCCGAGGATCAGCAGCCAGCGCTTGGTGTACACGCTCACGAAGTTCTTCAGGAACACGATGACCGCCGCGCCCAGCGCGGGCCCGGCGAGCGTGCCGGGACCGCCGAGCGCCACCATGAGCAGCGTCTCCACCGAGGTGACGAGCTGCACGTCGACCGGGCTGACGAAGCCGTTGTAGTACGCCCAGAACACGCCGGCGAAGCCCGCGAAGGCGCCGGCGATGACGAAGGCCAGGTACTTGTGCAGCCAGACGTTGTAGCCGAGCGCCCGCATGCGCGACTCGCTCTCGCGGATGCCCATGAGGCTCAGGCCGAAGGGCGAGCGCACGAGCAGGCCGAGCAGCGCCCAGGCGAGGAGGGCGGCCGCCAGCACGAAGTAGAAGAAGGGCAGCGGCGCGCCGAGGCTCCAGGGCAGCGGGATCTCGGGGCGTGGCACGCCGGCGATGCCGTTGTCGCCCTTGGTCATCGACACCCAGCGAAAGGCCAGTCCCCACACGACCATGCCGAGCGCGAGCGTGATCATCAGGAAGTAGGTGCCGCTGGCCCGGATGGCGAGCAAGCCGAAGAGCGCGGCGGTGAGGGTGGCCAGCAGCACGCCGGCCACCAGGCAGACCACGAAGCCCCGCTGATGGTCGGTCGACAGGATGCCGACCGCGTAGGCCGCCACGCCGAAGTACGCCGCGTGGCCCAGCGACGGCAGGCCCGTGTAGCCGAGCAGGACGTCGAGGCTCATGGCCAGGATGGCGACGATCGCCGCCTGGGTCAGCAGGGTCAGCGGATACGCGGAGAGCGTGGGGGCGACGAGCGCGACGACGAGCGCCGTGGCGCCGCCGATCACGAGCGCGCGCCGGCTCGTCACGTGCGACCGAACAGTCCGGTGGGCCGCAGGGCCAGGATCAGCGCCATCGGCGCGAAGAGCGTGAAGTAGGCGAGCTCGGGGAACAGGGCCTTGCCGAAGTTGTCGAGCAGGCCGACGAGCAGGCTGCCCACCATCGCGCCCGGCAGGCTGCCGAGGCCGCCGACGATGACCACGACGAAGGCGTACGGCAGGATCTCGAAGTCGAGCCCCGGATAGACGCCCAGGAAGCCGCCGCCGATCACCCCGCCGAGCGCGGCCAGGAAGGCGCCGAGCGCGAAGACGCCCATCGAGACCGTCGGCACCCGGATGCCGACGCCTTCCGCCATCTCGGCGTCGTCCACGGCCGCGCGGATCATGGCGCCCACGCGGGTGCGATCGAGGGCCAGCCACAGCGCCGCGCCGATCACCACGGCCAGCACCATGATGAAGATGCGGTAGCGCGGGAAGCGCAGCCCGCCGGCGGTCACCACGCCCTGCAGCGCCGCCGGCACCGGCAGCGAGTAGGGGTCGCCGCCCCACAGCAGCAGCGCCAGGTCCTGGAAGATGAGCGCGAAGCCGATCGTCATGAGCACCTGGCCGAGCGTCTGACCGCTCAGCCGGCGCAGGAAGAGGCGCTCCATGCCCACGCCGATCAGCGCCACGGCCAGTGCCCCGCCCAGCAGGGCCAGCACGAAGCTGTGCGTGCGCCAGATGACCGACAGGCCCACGTAGCCGCCCAGCAGGAAGTACGAGCCGTGCGCGAGATTCACGATGCGCATGACGCCGAAGATCAGCGACAGCCCGCTGGCGAGCAGGAAGAGCAGCGCGCCGTACGACAGCCCGTTGAAGGTCTGGGTGATCCAGAACTCCGCGCTCACTGCGACGCCGGTCGGGGGCTCAGCCGGGCCGCGGGGGGACGACGTCGACCGAGATGGGGGGCGCCATGGCGGCGAAATTGTACTATAGGCGCGCGCAGCCGGAGCCACCACGCCCGGGAGTGACCGGGCGCGGTCGAGAGGGGATCAGTGAGACTTCCGCCCGAACGGTTCGAGTATTCGGCCATCGTCGATCGCCCGCGCTGGACCCTGCCGCGCGGGGCCCGCATCGCCGTGTGGACCATCGTCAACATCGAGGAGTGGGACATCGAGAAGCCGATGGCCCGCCAGTACCTGCCGACCCCGCAGGGCGTGGCCGTCACGCCCGACGTGCCGAACTGGGCCTGGCACGACTACGGCATGCGTGTGGGGTTCTGGCGTCTCTTCGAGGCCCTGCGCAAGCGCAAGCTGCCGGCGACGACGGCGATCAACGCCGGCGTCTGCCGTTCCTATCCCCGCGTCGCCCAGGCGATCCTCGAGGCCGGCTGGGAGTTCATGGGGCACGGCGTGCGGCAGGGCGCCATGCACCTGCTGCCCGACCAGCGTGCGGCCATCCGCGAGGCCGTGGAGACGCTCCAGAAGTTCACGGGCAAGAAGCCGAAGGGGTGGCTGGGGCCCGGGCTCACGGAGACGTGGGAGACGCTCGACTATCTGGCCGAGGCCGGCATCGAGTACGTCTCCGACTGGGTCAACGACGATCAGCCCTACGAGATCCGGACCACGCGCGGCCCACTCGTCTCCGTGCCGTACACGCTGGAGCTGAACGACATCCCGATGATGGTGATCCAGCATCACGAATCCCCGGCGTGGGTCCAGCGCTGCCGCGATCAGTTCGACCGGCTCTTCGCCGAGGGGGCGAAGAACCCGCGCGTGATGGCAATCGCCGTGCACCCCTACATCCACGGCGTGCCGCACCGCATCAAGTACTTCGAGGCCGTGTACGACTACATGCGCGGCAAGAAGGGGGTGTGGTTCACGACCGGAGAGGAGATCTCGGACTGGTACAAGACGCAGCGCGCGGGTGCCAAGTAGCGTCTATCGCTTGACTTCATTCGTGGCGTGTGGGACCTTCGCCGCCACTCACGTTCGGTCCGCTCGTTCGGTCCGCTCGGGTCGCGTAGGTTTCTTCCTTTCGGCGCAACGTCGCATAGATAGGGAAGGAGAGCCCGATGGCCGCAACCGACCCTCGTCGTCCCTCTCGCCGCAGCTCTGTGACCCGCCGCGATTTCGTCAAGCGCACCGGACTGGGCGCGGCCGCCGCGCTCGCCGTGGGCGGACGCTGGAGTCGGGCGGCGGCGGCGGCCTCACCGTATCCCGAGTGGATTCCGGCCAGCACCAAACCGCCCAAGCGGGGCGGGGTGCTCACCCGGGCGTCGGCGTGGGATCCGCCGGTCATCGATCCGCGGCTGACGCAGTCGGTCGGTCTCTACCAGTTCGTCGGGCTCACCAGCAACCGGCTCGTGCGCTATCCGTTCTCCGACGAGGCCACGACCCCCAGTGACCTGACCCTGAAGGGCGATCTGGCGGAGTCGTGGGCGCCCAGCCCCGACCATCGCGTGTGGACGTTCAAGCTGCGCCAGGGCGTGAAGTGGCAGAACGTGGCGCCGCTGAACGGACGCGAACTGGTCGCCGCCGACGTGAAGTACTGCTTCGAGCAGTACGCCAAGGAAGGCGTGCAGGCCTTCACGTTCCAGGAAATCGAAGGGATGGAGACGCCGGACAAGTACACGCTGCGCGTCCATCTCAAGACGCCCAACACGCTGTTTCCGCAGAACCTCGCCGAGCCGGTGGCCGTGATCTTCTCGAAGGAAGTGATGGAGGAGGACGGCGACCTCAAGAAGCGTCTCATCGGCACTGGGCCTTACACGCTCAAGGAGCACACCCGCAAGGTCCGTGTCGTGCTGCAGCGCAATCCCGACTACTTCGACAAGGGCCGTCCGTACATCGACGAGTACGTGATCCTGTCCACGCCCGACGCCGCCACCCGTCTCGCCGCCTTCCGGACCGGCCAGGCTGACTTCATCTGGCTGGCCAGTCCCTCGGAGGTGGAGACGGTGCGCAAGACGAATCCCGCGGTCGTCGTGCAGTCGTACCACAACACCCTGGCCCCCTTCGGGCTGGCCCTCGCCCAGGACCGGGCACCGTTCAACGACGTCCGTGTCCGGCGGGCGATCTCCATGGCCATCGACCGCCAGAAGATGGTCGACACGGTCTTCGAGGGGCACGGGATCCTGGGCTGGGGCGTGCCGTACATCTACTACCAGGACACGCCGCCGACGGCGAAAGACCTGGGCCCGTGGTGGCAGTACCGTCCCGCCGACGCCAAGAAGCTGCTCGCCGAGGCCGGCCATCCCAACGGCTTCGAGACGACACTCTTCTACTACGAGTACTTCCCGCAGATGACCTCGGAGGTCCAGCTGGTGCAGCAGGACCTCAAGAAGAATCTCAACATCAACGTGAAGATCACCAAACTCGACTACACGACCTATTACGGGCGTTACGTCGAGGGCAAGTGGGACGGCATGTCGTGGGGGTTCCAGTCGGGCCACGCCATCGGCCTCGACGAGCGGACGTACATGTACATGCACTCCAAGTCGACCAAGAACTTCTTCCGGGTGAACGACCCGGTCATCGACGAGCTGACGACCAAGCTGCGGCGCACCCCTGACCGTAACGAGCAGCGCGCCGTGGCCAAGAAGATCGTCGACCGCGAGTATGACCAGGTATTGCGGATGTGGATGCCCTACGACAACGGCTTTCTGGTCTTCCAGCCGCACATGCGGAACGCGGCGGCCGGCGCCCTGCGTCGGTCGGACGGATACGGGTCGCCGACACTGGCCCGAGCCTGGCTGGACAAGTAGCGGGGGGCGGGGGCGGCCATGTACAAGTACGTGTTCCGGCGACTGATGCTGGCCGTTCCCGTGCTCCTGATGTCCTCGCTGATCGTGTTCGGCCTCATGCGCGTGATGCCGGGCGACGCGCTGACGGCGCTCATGGCCGAGTCCGGCAACGTCGGCGAGAAGGAGCTGAAGAAGCTCCGCATGGACCTGGGCCTCGACAAGCCCTATCCCGAGCAGTACGCCCTCTGGGTCTGGCAGATGGTGAGCCTCAACCCGGGCGACTCGATCTTCACCAACGAGCCCATCCCCGTCGCGCTCAAGAAGGCCGTCCCGGTCACGCTGGAACTGGCGACGCTGGCGATCATCCTCGGGCTCGTCATCGCCATCCCGATCGGCGTCCTGTCGGCCACGCGGCAGGACACGGCCCCGGACTACGTCGGCCGCGTCGTCGCCGTCTCCGGTCTGTCGCTCCCCGACTTCTGGCTCGGCACGCTCGTCATCACGTTCGCGGCGATCTGGTTCCACTGGATCCCTCCGATCGGGTACACCAGCCTGTGGGACTCGCCGTGGCGGAACCTCCAGCAGTTCCTGTTGCCCGCGGCCGTGCTGGGCTTCCGGCTCTCCGCGGCCACGATGCGCATGACGCGCTCGACCGTCCTCGAGGTCTTGCGTGAGGACTACGTCCGCACCGCGTGGGCCAAGGGCCTGGCCGGCCGCTTCGTGGTGTACAAGCACGCGCTGAAGAACGCGCTGATCCCGGTGGTGACGATCGTCGGCGGCCAGCTCGGCACGCTGCTGGCCGGCACCGTCGTCGTGGAGACGATCTTCGCGCTGCCCGGCATGGGCCGGCTCACGGTGGAGGCGATCCTGTACCGCGACTACCCGGTGGTGCAGACCAACGTCATGCTGGTGGCGGCCACGCTCGTCACGCTGAACCTCATGGTGGATCTCACGTATGCGTGGCTCGACCCGCGCATCCGGTACCGCTGATGGCGACCGTCACCGCCCGCCACGCGGATTTTGCCGAGCCGGTCGGCGCCTGGGGCCGCGCGCACGCGCTGTGGACGACGATCCGTCGCAAGCCGCTCGGAGCCGTGTCGGCGGCGGTCATCGTGACCCTCGTGCTGACCGCTGTTTTCGCCGACGTGCTGGCGCCCTACGATCCGGTCGAGACGCGTCCAGAGATCCGCCTGCAGGCCCTGAGCTGGGCGCA
>Ga0134124_10001863_pt1 | contig 16981 bp, 15 predicted proteins | sample KB304_FD_96880 | JGI IMG/M metagenome (GOLD analysis project Ga0134124, IMG submission 96880) | Terrestrial soil microbial communities without Nitrogen fertilizer from Kellogg Biological Station, Michigan, USA - KB3-0-4 | ecosystem: Environmental > Terrestrial > Soil > Unclassified ...
ACGCAGCAGATCACGCGCACTCTGAACGTGTTCTCGCGGGCGGGTTTGAGCTCGGGCCCCCAGCGTTTCGTCCAGAAGTTCAAGGAGTGGATCCTCGCGTTCCGCATCGAGCGTGAGTTCACGAAGGAAGAGATCCTCGACCTGTACATGAACACGTGCTTCTTCGGGAAGAGCTCGTACGGTGTCGTGACCGCGGCCCGAACTTATTTCGGCAAGGATCTCGGCGAGCTCTCGATCGCAGAGGTCGCGCTGCTCGCGGGCATTCCGAACCGACCCACGGACTTCAACCCGGTCGCGAGCGTCGAGAGAGCGAGCGCGCGGCGCGCTTACGTGCTGCGCCGGATGAACGAGACCGGCGCAATCACCGATGCGCAGTACCAAGCGGCGCTCGCCGAGCCGGTCATCGGCAAGCGCTATGGCGTAGAGACCCAGGTCGATGCGCCGTACGTCGGCGAAATGGTGCGCGCCGAAATGGTTCGGCGTTTTGGCCCGGAGGCCTACACGGCGGGCTTCAAGGTGACGACCACGCTCGACAGCCGGTTGCAGAAGGCCGCGAACCGCGCGATGCACAAGACGCTGCTCGAGTACGACGAGCGGCACGGCTACCGAGGTCCACTCGCGCACGTCGACTTGCCCGTCGCCGCGACTGCCGAGCACGGTTCGGCGTCGGCGGCGGCCGAGCTGCGCGCGTTGCTCGACGATCACCCGAGCGTCGTCGACTACGAGACAGCGGTCGTGCTCGCTGTCGAGCCGCAGAGCGCGCGCGTGTTCTTCGCCGACCGCGGCGAGCAAACCATCGGCTTCGACGCGATGGCGTGGGCCGCGCCGTTCGTGAACGACGACGCTGTCGGCACGAAGCCGACCTCCGTCACCGAGGTGCTGAAGGTCGGCGACATCGTCCGCTTCCGCCAGGATTCGGCGGGCCATTGGCGGCTCGCGCAGATTCCCGAGGTCGAGGGCGCATTCGCGTCAGTCGATCCTCTCGACGGCGGTCTCGTCGCGCTGACGGGCGGGTTCGATTTCTATCTGAGCAACTACAACCGAGCGACACAGGCGAAGCGTCAGCCCGGCTCGTCGTTCAAGCCGTTCGTCTATTCCGCCGCGCTGCAAAACGGATTCACGCCGGCCACGATCGTCAACGACTCGCCGCCGGAGGGCGAATACCAAGCGGAGCTCGAGCGCGTCTGGCGGCCGGAGAACTTCAACAACGAGTACTTCGGCTTCGTGAGCTTGCGCTTCGCGCTACAGCATTCGTTGAACGCCGTGTCGATCCGGATCGCGAAGGCGATGGGCGTGCCGACGGTCGTGCGCTACGCGCGCAAGTTCGGCTTCGACGACACGGCCGTTCCGAACAACCTGTCGATCGCGCTCGGCGCGGGCGGCGTCGCGCCGCTCGACCTCGTGACGGGCTACGCAACGTTCGCGAACGGCGGCTACCGTGTCGATCACTATTTCATCCAGCGAATCGCCAACGCGGCTGGTGAAGTGGTCTACGAGGCGAAGCCGGCGTTCGTGTGCGCGGATTGCGGACAGCCACCGCCCGCAGCGGTCGCCAACAGTTGCGCGAGGCCGCCGGCCCAGTTGCCGAGCGCGAAGCCCGATGCGGCCTCGCCCGACGCCGACCTCATCAACCTGAACGCGGTCGCGCCGCAGATCATCACGCCACAGAACGCGTATCTGATGACGGACTTGCTCAAGGATGTCGTGCGTGGAGGCACGGCGGCGAGAGCGCATACCGCGTTCCCCGACCGCACCGACCTCGCGGGCAAGACGGGCACGACGAACGAGGGTCACGACACGTGGTTCGTCGGCTTCAACTCGGACGTCGTCTCGGCGGTCTGGGTCGGCTTCGATCAGGATCGCTCGCTCGGGGGCACGGAGCAGGGCGGCCGCACGGCGCTGCCGATGTGGATCGACTACATGCGCGAGGCGCTCGCGAACGAGCCGGTGCATACGCTGGCGCGTCCGGTCGGCATCGTCGAGTACCGAATCAATCCGACCAGCGGACTGATCGCGAACGACGCGACGCGAGACACCGTGTTCGAGCAGTTCGACATCGACAACGTGCCGGCGCGCGAGCCGGAGCAGGGCTTCGTCACGCCGGATTCGACGACGCCGACGACGCCCGCGCGCGCGGGCGATCCGCTGTTCGACTGACGATCGCGGCGCGACTCGCGCCCGAGGAGGACGACCCATGCCCGGCCGTCGACCCCGTAGCCATGCGCAGGCCACCAATGCAACGCGCGAGCGGCTCGCGCACGAGGCCGCGCGCATGATGGCCGAGAGCGGCATCGAAGACTTCGGGCTCGCGAAGCGCAAAGCGGCCGAGCGGCTCGGTATCCGCCGCGCGGGTGCGCTGCCGACGAACGCCGAGATTCAAGTTTGCCTAGCGGAGCGGCTGCGAATCTTCGAGCCGGACGACACCCAAGGCCGGCTCGAGAGTCTGCGGCGCGTCGCCGCGGACGTGATGCTCGAGCTCGAGCCGTTCGCGCCGCGCCTCGTCGGCGCGGTGCTCGTCGGGACCGTGACGATCGCGTCTGGCGTGGAGCTGCACGTGTTCGCCGACGCACCGGAGCTCGTCGCCGCCGAGCTCGAGCGCAACGGCACGGCCGTACGCGATTGCCAACGCCGCTACCGGCTCGACGCCGAGACGACGGTGCAGAGACCGGGTTTCACTTTCGAGCGCGACGGGGAGCAGGTCGAGGTGATCGTGTTCCCGGAGCGCAGCGCGCACCACGCGCCGCTCTCCCCCATCGATCAGAAACCGATGCGCCGCGCCGCGCGGGGCGCAGTGCTCGCGTTGCTCCAGCCTTAGCGCTTGCTGACCGGCAGGTACTCCCGCTTGCCGCGGCCGACGTACAGCTGGCGCGGCCGGCCGATCCGCGTCTCGGGGTCGGAGACCATCTCTCGCCAATGCGTGACCCAGCCGACCGTACGCGCGATCGCGAACATCACTGTGAACATCGACTTCGGGATGCCGAGCGCGCGATAGATGATTCCCGAATAGAAGTCGACGTTCGGGTAGAGATTCTTCTCGACGAAGTACTCGTCCTTGAGCGCTATTTCCTCGAGCTTCAGCGCGAGCTCGAACAGCGGCTGGTCGTTGCGCTGGCCGAGCTTCTCGAGCACCCGATGGCACATCTTGCGGATGATCGCGGCGCGCGGGTCGTAGCTCTTGTAGACGCGGTGCCCGAAGCCCATGAGGCGGAACGAGTCGTTCTTGTCCTTCGCCTTCGCGATGTACTTGCCGATCTCTCCGACGCTGCCGATCTGCTCGAGCATATTGATCACGGCTTCGTTCGCGCCGCCGTGCGCGGGTCCCCAGAGCGCGGACATCCCGGCCGCGATCGCCGAGTACGGATTCGTGCCCGAGCTGCCGGCTAGGCGCACGGTCGAGGTGCTGCAGTTCTGCTCGTGGTCCGCGTGCAAGATGAACAATAGATCGAGCGCTTCTGCCGCGACCGGGTTCACTGTGTACTCGTCGGACGGCACGGCGAAGAACATGTGCAGGAGGTTGCTGCAGTAGTCGAGGCGGTTCTGCGGATAGACGAACGGTTGGCCGAGCGAGTGCTTGTAAGCCGCTGCCGCGATCGTCGGCAGCTTCGCGATGATCCGGTGCGCGAACGTGTCGCGGTCCGCCGGATTCCGAATGTCCGTGCTGTCGTGATAGAACGCCGACATCGACGCGACTACGCCGCTGACCATCGCCATCGGGTGCGCGTTGTGATGGAAGCCGTTGAAGAAACGCAGCAACGACTCGTTGATCATCGTGTGCGTACGTATCGAGCGATCGAACGCGCTGAGCTGCTGTTGCGTCGGGAGCTCGCCGTGCATCAAGAGATACGACACCTCGATGAAGCTCGAGACCTCGGCGAGCTGCTCGATCGGATAGCCGCGATAGAGCAGGACGCCCTTCTCACCGTCGATATAGGTGATCGAGCTCTCGCAAGCCGCGGTCGCCGCGAAGCTCGGGTCGAACGTGAACACGCCGCGCTCGCCATAGAGGTGCGCGATCTTGAGCACCGGCGGTCCGAGCGTGGGACTTAAAACCGGCAACTCGGTCTTGGTGCCATCCGGGGCGATCAGCGTGTAGCTCTTGCTATTGGCCATGCAACATCCCTGACAAGCGAGAACGCGAAGCGAGCCGAGCCGCCGGAGTCTATAGCAGCCCCGAGCAGCGGTTCAAACGACGAACAGGACGGTCAGGTCAGTTCGCGGCCTTGGAGTAGCGCTTGCGGAACTTGTCGACGCGCCCACCGCTGTCGACGATCTTCTGCTTGCCCGTGTAGAACGGATGGCACGAGGAGCAAACCTCGACGTGCAGGTCTTGGCCCAGCGTCGAACGAGTCGTGAACTCGTTGCCGCAGCTGCAGACGACTTTGATCTCGGCGTAATTCGGATGGATCTCGGGTTTCATGAGCGGTGCTCCGAGCGGGCGCGCAAGAATAAGGCCCGACACCCTCGAAAACAAGGCCGCGGGCCGGCTCGGACCGCCGGAGGCTTTATCCACAGAATCTGTGAGTAACTCTGTGCAGATCGGTTGTGTGCAGCGCGGCGAACGCCGTCCCGAAACAGTTTTGCCGCGTTTGATCAAAAAACGATCAAGAACGTCGACATCAGTTTTTTCAAAGGGTTAGCTGTCCATTCAAAACTCGACGGACAGGAAAGCGACGCAAAGCGCTTGTTTCTAGAGATCCGTCAAGACGGTGTGCATAAAGCGCTCAGCGGAGGGCCTGCGAGCCGCTCGCGGCCCGCCGGGCCCGCAACGCCACGACGAGCGCCGCGAGCGCCCGGCCGCGGTGGCTCACGCGATTCTTGGCACCGGGGCCGAGCTCGGCCGCCGTCTGCCCCGTCGCGGGATCCACGAATACAGGGTCGTAGCCGAACCCGCCGGAGCCGCGCGGCTGCGCCGCGATGTGCCCTCGCCACTCGCCGCTGGTTATCACGGGTGCCGGGTCGTCGGCCGAGTCGAGCGCGACCAGCACGCAGATGAACCGGGCGCCGCGCTCGTCGTCGGGCACCGAGCGCAGCGCGTCGAGCAGCTTCGCGACGTTTGCTCGATCGTCGGCCGCTTCGCCCGCGTACCGCGCGGAGCGCACTCCGGGCTCGCCGCCGAGCGCGTCGACGATGAGGCCCGAGTCGTCGGCGATCGCGGGCAGGCCGCTCGCCCGAGCGGCATGTCGCGCCTTCGCGAGCGCGTTCTCGACGAACGTGACGCCGTCTTCCGCGGCCGGGCCGATGCCGAGGTCGGTTTGGGGAACGACTTCGAGGTCGAGCCCGGCATCCCCGAGCAGCGAGCGAAGCTCGGCGAGCTTCCCGCGGTTGCCGGTCGCGAGAACCCAGCGCCGGCCGCCGCTCACTTCCCGAGGATCTCGGCCTGAGCCGCGATCAAATGCTCGATGCCGCGCGCCGCGAGCGCGAGCAGCGCGTCGAGCTCCGTGCGCTGCAACGCGTGACCCTCGGCGGTGCCCTGGATCTCGACGTAGCCGCCGGCGTCGTTCATCACGACGTTCATGTCGGTTTCCGCTTCGGAATCTTCTTGGTAATCGAGGTCGAGGATCGGAACGCCCTGGTAGACGCCGGCGGAGATCGCCGCGACCTGACCGTGGATCGGATCACGGGGGATCTTGCGCGTCTTCACGAGATGACTCGCCGCGAGCGCGAGCGCGATGTAGCCGCCCGAGATCGCCGCGGTTCGCGTGCCGCCGTCTGCCTGGAGCACGTCGCAGTCGACCGTGATGGTGTTCTCGCCGAGCGCCTCGCGGTCGACGACCGACCGCAGACTCCGGCCGATCAGCCGTTGAATCTCGAGCGTTCTGCCCGCCTGCTTGCCCTTGCTCGCCTCGCGCTGAGTGCGCGTGTGCGTCGCGCGCGGCAGCATTCCGTACTCCGCCGTTACCCATCCCTGCTGCTTGCCCTTCAGGAACGGCGGCACCTTCGATTCGATCGACGCGGTGCACAGCACTCGCGTGTCGCCGAACTCGGCAAGCACCGAGCCTTCGGCGTGTCGCGTGTAGCGGGGCGTGAAGCGCACGACGCGCAGCTCGTCGGGGCGGCGTCCGCTCGGGCGCATCGGGCGACTCCAGTGGGCTATTCGAGGTGGGACAGCTTAGCAGCTCGAGCGCGGCTCGCAGCGCCGGCGCTCTGCTCAGTCGCCGAGCCAGCGGACGGCGGCGACGCTCGTGTTGTCGCTGTACGGCGAGTTGCGCGCCACCGCGCGCTCGGCGAGCGAGCGCATCGAACGCTCGAGCGATTCCTCACCGTGGGCGCTCAACGCGGCGATGTCCGCGTCGTCGACGCCTGACCACACGCCGTCGGTGCAGGCGAGCAGCACGTCACCCGGCGAGAGCTTCTTTCGGCCGGTGATGCTCATGTCGGGAAGCGGCGCGTCGCCGCCGAGGCAGCATTCGACGAAGTTGCGCATCGGATGACCGCGCAGCTCGTGCTCGTGGATCAGCCCTTCGCGCAGTAGCAGCTCGACATGGCTGTGGTCGCGCGTGCGCTCGCAAATCGTGCCCTCTCGCAACTGGTACACGCGGCTGTCGCCGACGTGAGCCCAGTAGGATGCCGCGTCTTGGACGAGGCACACGGCGCACGTCGCGCGCGGCTTGTGGTCGAGCGCGACGTCCTTGCCGAGCTTCACCACGCGGTCGTGGGCACGTGCGAGCGAGAGCGTCAGAAAGCCCTGCGGATCGAAGACGGGCGCCGGCGACTCCGCGAAGCATTCCTTGAGCGTCGCGACCGTGTCCTCTGCCGCGCGCGCGCCGTGCGCGTGCCCGCCCATCCCGTCGACGACGACCAGGAGCACCGCAGCGTCGTGCGCGATCACGTCTACTCGGTCTTGGTTCTCCGGCCGATTGCCGGCCAGGCTCAATTTGGAATATTCGACCCGCACGAATTCCCCGACCGCCTCCGTCCCCTTCGACCCTTAATCTCTAGACGCCGCCGCGGTACACGGATAGCCCGACACTCGCTGTTGTAAACTCGCTTGCCGCAATGCGGCGCACAGATTGGCTCAAACGTTTGGCGGACTCAATCGAATGGCTCACAGCATGACGGGATTTTCGACGGCGGAGGAAACGATTCCGCCATTTCGCGTCGTTTGGGAGATCCGCAGCGTCAACCATCGTTTCCTCGAGCTCGGGTTCAGGATGCCGGACGAGCTGCGTGCGATCGAGCCGGAATGCAGGAGCTTGGTCAGCGGGTCCGTGAATCGCGGCAAGGTCGACTGCACGCTCAAGATCGTCGCTGCGGACGCCAATGCCGAGCGCGGCGCGCTCGTCGCCGACGCGCTCGCCGCCCTCAAGGCAGTTGAAGTCGAAGTGCATCTGACCTTCCCCGACGCCGAGCAGCTGAGCGTAGCGGAGATATTGCGCTGGCCCGGCGTGATCCGGGGCCCAGAGCAAGGCGTTGCCGGGCTCGGCGCCGCCGCGTTGCTTCGCTCCCTCGGCGCCGCCATAGCGGCGTTCGGGCGTGCGCGGCAGCGCGAGGGCGAGCGGATTGCCGAGCTGCTCGAGAAGCGCGCCGCGGGAATCACTGCGTTGCTCGACTCGGCGAAGCCGCTGCTCGACGGCGCGCAGAGTCGGTACCGCGACAAGCTCCGCGAGCGTCTCGCCCGGCTCGACGTGCAAGCCGAGCCCGAGCGGCTCGAGCAGGAGCTCGCGCTGATCGCTCAGCGCATCGACGTTGCCGAGGAGGTGGACCGCCTCGAAGGCCACGTCGCCGAGATCCGCGCGACGCTCGCTCGTGCGGAGCCGATCGGCAGGCGCCTCGATTTCCTGATTCAGGAGTTGAATCGCGAGGCCAATACGTTCGCGTCGAAGGTCCAGGACGAGGCCCTCACGCGGACGGCCGTCGAGCTCAAGGTGCTGATCGAGCAGATGCGCGAGCAGGTCCAAAACCTCGAATGAGCGCGAGTGACCGCGCGCCGCGGCGCGCGAAGCGCAGCACGGGCGCCAAACGCACCGGGCCGAGCAGGAGCGCCGCAAAGCGAGCGGCCCCCGGTGCGAAGCCCGGACGCGTCGAGGCTGGAAAGGGTGCGCGGAAGGTCAGGCCCCCGAGTGGTCGAGCCGCGGCCGGCTCCGCGCGCGGGGGGCTGTGGGTGATCGCGGCGCCATCGGGCGCCGGCAAGACGTCCCTTGTCCGCAAGCTGCTCGAGCGCGATCCGCGCCTGCGGTTCTCGATCTCGTACACCACTCGCGAGCCGCGCAAGTCCGAAAAGAACCAGCGCGACTATTTCTTCGTGAAGAAGCCGACGTTCAAGAAGCTCGTGCGGCGCAATGCGTTCCTCGAGTACGCACAAGTGTTCGACAACTGGTACGGCACGAGCCGCGCGTACGTGGACAAGGTGCGGGACAAGGGCTACACGGTGCTGCTCGAGATCGATTGGCAGGGCGCGCAGCAGGTCCGAAAGCGCGCGCCGGACGCGCAGACGATTTTCATCCTGCCGCCGAACGCTGCCGAGCTCGCACGACGATTGCATGCACGCGACACGGACTCCGAGGAGACGATTCAGCGCAGGCTGCGTGATTCGCTCGGCGACATGACGCACTGGGACGAATTCAACCATTTGATCGTGAACGACGACTTCGACGCGGCGCTCGGCCAGCTCGCGGACGTGATCCGCGGCGGGGACCAAAGCCATCGCACCGCGTTGCCCGCGGTTCGGGCCAAGGCCAAGGCGATCCTTCGCACCGCGAGCCGATCCCCCGGCGCCGGTGCTTGAGAATTGGTCGGGCAAGGCCATCTGAAGTACACTGGCAGACCCTGCGCCCAAGGAGGGCAGCCCGGATGGCCCGCATCACCGTAGAAGATTGCCTCGAGAAGATCCCGAACATGTTCCAGCTCGTGCTCGTTGCGGCGAAGCGCGCTCGCCAGCTCGCGAACGGCGCCCATCCGATGGTCGACTGGGAGAACGACAAGCCGACGGTCGTCGCGCTCCGTGAGATCGCCGACGGCTACGTGAACGAAGAGATCCTCACCCAACGCGACCAGCCGGTCGAAGACTTGCTCGACCTGAGCGCGGTCGCTCCGCCGATGCCCGGCGACGACTTGCTCGGGCCGAGGCCGATCTCGATCGGCGACTGACGCCATTCAGCGAGAGGCGCCGGCCAACGCCGGTCAATAGCTAGCCGCCATGGATTATGGTGCCGCCATCGAACGAACGTTCTCGTGGGTGGGGCGCACCGACGATTTCGGCCGCCTGCTCGGGCAGCTCGAGACGTATCTGCCGAGCGCGGACATGCCCGGCATCCAAGCTGCGTACGAGTACAGCGCGAAGGCCCACGAGGGCCAACAGCGACGCAGCGGCGACGCGTACATCACCCATCCGGTAGCCGTCGCGGAGATCCTCGCCGGGCTGCACCTCGACTCGGGCTCGATCAAGGCGGCGCTGCTGCACGACGTGCTCGAGGACACCTCGAGCACGCTCGCGGACATCGAGAGCCGCTTCGGCAAGGACGTCGCGCTGCTCGTCGACGGCGTGAGCAAGATCGATCATCTGCGCTTCGACAGCGCGGCCGAGGCGCAGGCCGAGAGCTTCCGCAAGATGCTGCTCGCGATGGCGAAAGACCTGCGCGTGATCCTCGTGAAGCTCGCCGACCGCACGCACAACATGCGCACGATCCAGTCACTGCCGCTCGAGAAACAGCGCCGCATCGCACGCGAGACGCTCGACGTCTACGCCCCGATCGCGAACCGGCTCGGCGTCTACACGTTGAAGGTCGAGCTCGAGGATCTCGGCTTCAAAACGTTCTACCCGTTCCGCTACCGCGTGCTGCAACGCTCGTTGCGCCGCGCGAAGGGCAACCAGCGCCAGCTGCTGCGCAAGATCGAGGGCAAGCTCACGAAGGGACTCGCCGAGGCGAAGATCCAGGCGCGCGTGCACGCGCGCGAGAAGCACTTGTACAGCATCTACCTCAAGATGCACCGCAAGCAGGCGCATCTGTCCGACATCGTCGACGTCTACGGCGTGCGTGTGATCGTGCCGGATATCGACACCTGCTATCGAGCGCTCGGCATCACGCATCAGCTGTTCAAGCCGATGCCGGGCCGCTTCAAGGATTACATCTCCATCCCGCGCGTCAACGGCTACCAGTCGCTGCACACGACTCTGTTCGGGCCGAGCGGCATTCCGCTCGAAGTGCAGCTCCGAACCGAGGAGATGGACAAGGTCGCCGAGCGCGGGGTCGCGGCGCATTGGTCTTACAAGGCGATCGACAAGCACAGTTACAGCACCGAGGAGCGCGCGCGCGAGTGGCTCGCGGGGCTCATGGAGATGGAGCGCGCGGCGAACTCCGAGGAGTTTCTCGAGACCGTCAAGGCGGATCTCTTCCCCGACAAGGTCTACGTGTTCACGCCGAAGGGCGACATCATGCGGCTGCCGCGCGGCTCGACGGCGGTCGACTTCGCGTACGCGGTGCACACGGACGTCGGTAACCGGTGCGTCGCGGCCAAGATCGACCGCCGGCTCGTGCCGCTGAAGACCATGCTGCACAACGGCGAGACCGTCGAGATCGTGACGGCGCGCGGCGCGCGGCCGAACCCGAACTGGGTGAACTTCGTCTCGACGGCGAAGGCGCGCAACGCGATTCGCGGCTATCTCAAGAACCTGAAGCGCGACGAGGCGCAGGAGCTCGGCCGCCGCTTACTGAACCAGGAGCTCATGCCCTACTCGCTGAGCTTGCGGAAGCTGCCGAAGGCTCGGCTGGAAGGACTGCGCGCCGAGCTCAAGCTCAAGGACGACGAGGCGCTGTTCGAGCAGGTCGGTTTGGGCGAGCGGCTCGCGCCGGTCATCGCGGGCATGCTCGCGCAGCAGACGGACGAGACGGAATCGCAGGCGACGCCGCGCAAGCCGCTCGAGATCGCGGGCACCGAAGGCATGGTCGTGAACTATGCGCGGTGCTGCTATCCGATCCCGGGCGACGAGATCATCGGCTTCATGTCGAGCGGCCGCGGCATCGTGATCCACCGGGACAACTGCCGCAATCTCGCGGAGTACCGCAAGCAGCCCGCGAAGTGGATTCCGGTGAACTGGACGAGGGCCGTGAAGGGCGTGTTCGACTCCGAGATCCAGGTCCGCACGCTCGACCGCGTCGGCCTGCTCGCCGAGGTCGCGGGCCGGATCTCCGCGACGCACACGAACATCGAGCATGTGCGCGTCGACACCGAAGGCGACGCGTCGGCGCTCACCTTCCGCCTGAAGGTCCGCGACCGCCGCCAGCTCGCGCAGGTGGTTCGTAGCATCCGCTCGATACCGGGCGTCGTGCGCGTGTCGCGCAGCACCGGCTAGTCACAACCAACGAGAACGAGATGGCGAAGCAAGCGATCCAGACGAAGGACGCGCCGGCGGCGATCGGCACGTACAGCCAGGCAATTCGTGCAGGCAACACGATCTATCTGTCGGGCCAGATACCGCTCGACCCGAAGTCGATGCAGCTCGTGACCGGCGACACGCGCGCGGAGATCGAGCGGGTGTTCGACAACCTGGCCGCGGTCGCGGCGGCCGCCGGCGCGTCGCTGGACAACGCCGTGCGCATCACCGTTTATCTCACGGACCTCAAGAACTTCGCGCTCGTCAACGAGGTCATGGCGGAATACTTCAAGGAGCCGTACCCAGCGCGCGCCGCGATCGGCGTCGCGGCGCTGCCGCGCGGCGCGGCCGTCGAAGTGGACGCCGTGCTCGTCGTCTGAGCTTCGCCGGACCGTCGGGCACCCTGCGACAGCCGGAATCCGCGTTCGAGCGGCCGGTCAACGGCCTTTCGGGCGTCGGGCCGAAGGTCGCCGAGCGCTTCGCAAAGCTCGGCGTGCGCACGATCGGCGACCTGCTGTGCCTCCTACCGCAGCGTTACGAAGACCGGACTGCGATCGCGCCGATCGGCGCGCTCGTGCCGGGCGAGAAGGCGCTGATCGAGGGCACGATCGAGCTCGCCGAAGTCGCGATGAGGCGCCGCCGCTCGCTGCTCTGCCGCGTCGCGGACGGGACCGGGGCCGTCACGCTGCGCTTCTTCCACTTCAACCGCTCGCAGCAAGACTCGTTGGTCCGCGGCGCGCGCCTGCGTTGCTACGGCGAGGTTCGCGCGGGCCCGACGGGCCTCGAGATGGTCCATCCCGAGACGCGCGCGCTGACGGCTTCCGATGTTGCGCCCGACGTGACGCTCACGCCGATCTACCCGAGCACCGAGGGGCTGCACCAGTCTCTGCTGCGCCGGCTCGTCGGCCGCGCGCTCGCCGTGCTCGAGCATCAACCGCTCGTCGACTACCTCGCCGATCTGCTCGACGAGCGGCAGAGGTCGAAGCAGCGCGGGGGCGCAACGGCGGAGCCGAGTGACTCGATCGCTTTGTCGTCGGCACTCGAGCTGTTGCATCGACCGCCGCAGGATACGGCCACCGCGCTGCTCGCGACGGGCCGCCATCCCGCGCAGCGCCGAATCGCGCTAGAGGAGCTCGTCGCGCAGCGGTTGTCACTGCGGGCTTCCGCCGACGCGATCCGGAGCGAGCGCTCGTGGCCGTTGCCCGAGCCGCGCGAGGCGCTCGCGCGCTTTCGCGCCGTGCTGCCGTTCCCGCTCACGCGCGCGCAGCAGAAAGTGTTCGCGGAGATCCTCGCGGACCTCGGCCGAGACGCCCCGATGAACCGCTTGCTACAGGGCGACGTCGGCTCGGGCAAGACCGTGGTTGCGGCGCTCGCGGCGCTCGTCGCGGCCGCGGCGGGTATGCAGACCGCGGTGATGGCGCCGACGGAGCTGCTCGCGGAGCAGCACGCCGCAAGTTTTGCTCGCTGGCTCGGTCCGTTGAACCTGCGCGTCGCGACGCTGCTAGGCTCGCAGAACGCGCGCACGCGGGCGGCGTCGCTCGAGGCGATAGCCGACGGCGCCGCGGCCGTCGCGATCGGAACCCACGCGCTGTTCCAGGAAGGCGTCACGTTCGATCGACTCGCACTCGTGATCGTCGACGAGCAGCATCGGTTCGGCGTGCAGCAGCGCCTGAAGCTCAGGCAAAAGGGCGAGCGCGAGGCGCGCACGCCGCATCAATTGATCATGACCGCGACGCCGATCCCGCGCACGCTCGCGATGACCGCGTACGCCGATCTCGACTGCTCGGTGATCGACGAGCTGCCGCCGGGCCGCCAACCGGTGCTGACCTCGGTGCTGCCCGAGAGCAGGCGCGTCGAGCTCGTCGAGCGCGTGGGGGCGCACTGCGCTTCGGCCAAGCAAGCGTACTGGGTTTGCCCGTTGATCGAAGAGTCCGAAGTCGTGGAGTCGAGCGCGGCGAGCGCGCTCGTCGAGGAGTTGCGCGCGGCGCTGCCGAAAGTGCGAGTCGGCCTGATCCATGGCCGCATGCGCGCGGCGGACAAGGAGGCGACGATGCGCGCGTTCAAAGCGGCCGAGCTCGACCTGCTCGTCGCGACGACGGTGATCGAGGTCGGCGTCGACGTGCCGAACGCCTCGCTCATGATCGTCGAGAACGCCGAGCGCATGGGTCTCGCGCAACTGCACCAGCTTCGCGGCCGAGTCGGCCGCGGCACCGCGGCCTCGCACTGCGTGCTGCTCTACAAGCCGCCCCTGAGCCCGCTCGCGCGCGAGCGGCTCGGTGTGCTGCGCGATACCCAAGACGGCTTCGCCGTCGCGCAGAAGGATCTCGAGTTGCGTGGGCCGGGCGAAGTGCTCGGCACGCGGCAGACGGGAGTGCTGCAGCTGCGGGTTGCCGACCTGGTGCGCGATGCGGATCTCCTGCCACGCGTGATCGAGCTCTCCGACGAGTTGCTCGAGCGCCATCCCGAGCGCGTCGCGCCCTTGATCCGGCGCTGGAGCCGCGGCACGACCGAGTTCGCGAAGGTCTAGCGCGTGCCGCGAATTGCCCACCACGCGCGCGCGCCCCTAGAATCGCGCCGCTAGAATCACGCCCTGGAATCGAGGGAATATCGAGACGGCGGAGTCGCGGAGCGGCGTTGAACGAAGGGTCCGAGAGCGAAACACCGGCGAACGACGCGGCGCTGACGAGGACCGTGCGCATCGCGATGCCCACGCCGCAGCGAATGTCTCCGTGGGAGCTCGCGCGGATCCTCGCAGGCCATTACTCGCGTTACGGGCGGCTCATGCGGCTGCACCGCCCGATCGGCATTTGGCTGCTGCTGTTCCCGACGTTGTGGGCGGAGTGGATAGCCTCCGCAGGCAAGCCGCAGCAGCACGTGTTTCTGATCCTCGTGATCGGCACGATCGTCGCGCGCTCCGCGGGCTGCGTGATCAACGACTTCGCCGATCGGCGCATCGACGGCCGAGTCGCGCGCACGGCCGACCGGCCGCTCGCGACCGGAGAGGTCGCGCCGATCGAGGCGCTGCTCCTGTTCGCCGCGTTGATGCTGATCGCGCTCGGCATCGTGCTCACGCTGAACAGGCTCACGGTGATGCTCGCGATCGCGGGCGCGGGCGTGACGGTGTTGTATCCGTTCACGAAGCGATTCTTCTCGGCGCCCCAGTTCGTGCTCGGCATCGCATTCGCGTGGGGCGTGCCGATGGCGTTCGCGGCCGAGCTCGGGATGGTGCCGAGGCTCGGCTGGCTATTGTTCATTGCGGCCGTGATCTGGGTGATCGTCTACGACACGCAGTACGCGATCGCCGATCGCGACGACGACGTTCGAATCGGAGTGCGCTCGACCGCGATCCTGTTCGGAGACCTCGACCGCATCGTCGTCGCCGCGCTGCAGATGCTGCTGCTCGTGACGCTCGTGCTCGTCGGCCGCGACGCGGAGCTCGGCGCCTGGTACTGGGGAGGCCTCGTCGCGGCCTCGGCTTGCGGCCTCTATCAGCAGTACCTCATGCGGGATCGCGAGCCCGGGTTCTGCTTCCGTGCATTCGCGAACAACGCTTGGCTCGGTGCGAGCGTGTTCTGCGGAATCGTCCTCGACTATTTGTTCAAAAGCGGCGGGGTTTAGCCCTGAGGCGCAGCGGCTCCGAAGCGGCGGGCGTCTCAGCCCGATCGCTCGGGCGTCCGCGCGACGGCCCAAACGTCGCAGCGCGCGGCGCCCGCGCGACGCAGCGCCGCCGCGAGCGCGTTCACCGTCGCACCCGTCGTCACGACGTCGTCGACGATCGCGAGCCGCGCGCCGGCGAGGTCGCGCTCGACCACGAACGCGTTCGCGACGTTCTCGAGCCGCTCCGCAGCGCCGCGCCCGGCTTGCGCGACTTCCGCGCCGCGACGCCGAATCCCAGCGAGGAGCACCGGACGATCGAGCGCTCGGCCGAGCGTGCGCGTGATCTCGGTCGCCTGGTTGAAGCCGCGCTCGCGAAGCCGCCGCGGGTGCAGTGGCACCGGCACGAGCGCGTCGACGCCGCGGGCCGCGTCGCGCAGGACGTCGACGAGCGCAAGCGCGAGCGTGCGGCCGAGCCGGCGCGCGCCGCGGTACTTCAGCGCGTGCACGTAACCGTCGAGCGGTGCCGAGTATGTGAACGGCGCGAGCACACGTTCGACATGCCAAGGCCGTCCGCGCCGCGGGCAGCTCGCGACGGGTCGGCCGAGCCCGCAGCGCTCGCAAGCGTCGGCGACGCGGAGCAAGGCTGCGGCACAAACGGCACAGAGGCCCGCGCGAGACGCCTCGGCGCAGCCGGGACAGACCTCGAAAAACAACCGCTCGAGCATTCGGCCGTGAACCGCCCCATCGTCAACCACGACTAGTGCCCGAAGTTGACAGGCCTCGGGCGCACCCGGATGCTGACCCGCGTCGGCGGTCAGGCGCGAGCACGAAATGTCTGCACTCGAGCGGGAAATCTCAGGCTGCGCGCGCGTGAGCGCGGAGCCTCGTCGCGATTGGACGTTGGAGCAGGTCGAGGCGCTGTATGCGCTGCCGTTCAACGATCTTCTCTACACGGCGCAGTGGGTGCATCGCCAGCACTTCGACCCGAACGCGGTGCAGGTCTCCACGCTGCTGTCGATCAAGACCGGAGCGTGCCCCGAAGATTGCGCCTACTGCCCACAGAGCATCCGCTTCGCGACCGACGTCGACACGCATCCGCTGCTGTCGCTCGAGGAGGTACGTGCCGCCGCCCAGCGGGCAAAGGACTCCGGCGCGACGCGGTTCTGCATGGGCGCGTCGTACCGCGGCCCGAAAGACTCGCAGCTCGAGCCGATCGCCGAGATGATCTCGGCCGTCAAGGAGCTCGGGCTCGAGACCTGCGCAACGCTCGGGCTTCTAAAGGCGGGGCAAGCCGAGCGGCTCGCGGAGGCCGGGCTCGACTACTACAACCACAACCTCGATTCGTCCGAGGAGTTCTACTCGAAGATCATCAGCACGCGGACCTATCGGGACCGTCTCGAGACGCTCGCCCGCGTGCGCGCGGCGGGCATCAAGGTCTGCTGCGGCGGCATTCTCGGCATGGGCGAGACGCGGGGCGATCGCGCGGCGCTGCTGCAGACGCTCGCGACGCTCGATCCGCAGCCCGAGAGCGTGCCGATCAACGACCTCGTGCCCGTGCCCGGCACGCCGCTCGCAGGGTCCGAGCCGCTCGACCCGTTCGAGTTCGTGCGCACGATCGCGGTGGCCCGAATCCTGATGCCGCGCTCGCACGTGCGGCTCTCCGCGGGCCGGGCAAGCTTCAGCGACGAGCTCCAAGCGCTCTGCTTCCTCGCGGGTGCAAACTCCATCTTCTATGGCGAGAAGCTGCTCACGACCGGCAACCCCGATACGGAGGCCGATCAGCGTTTGTTCGCTCGGTTGGGGCTCGCTCCCGAGCCGCGATCCGCCTGAGCGTGGCCTCGCGCGAGCGGGCTTCACGCGGCGCGAGCAAGATCCCCGATGAGCGTTAGCCTCGACAGCGCGCTCCCCGAGCGGCGCGCAACGCGCCGCTCGTTCGATCGCGCGACGGGCTTCGACGACGCGAGCTTCGTTCACGACGAGACGCGGGGAAGATTGCTCGAGCGCCTCGGTCTTTTCGATCTCGAGCCACGCGTGGCCGTCGACCTCGGCTGCGCGACCGGCCGTGGCGCGCTC
>Ga0134124_10001864_pt1 | contig 16965 bp, 18 predicted proteins | sample KB304_FD_96880 | JGI IMG/M metagenome (GOLD analysis project Ga0134124, IMG submission 96880) | Terrestrial soil microbial communities without Nitrogen fertilizer from Kellogg Biological Station, Michigan, USA - KB3-0-4 | ecosystem: Environmental > Terrestrial > Soil > Unclassified ...
AGCCGACAAGATGCGCGGCGAGATCTTCAGCAATCTCTCCCGCTGGCAGACTGCCCAGATCGCCCGCCACATCAACCGGCCGTTCACCATGGACTATCTGAACCTGATCTTTACCGAATTCACCGAGCTTCATGGCGACAGGCTGTTCGGCGATGACCACGCCATAGTCGGCGGGCTTGCCCGGCTGGATGGCGAGCCGGTCATGGTCATCGGCCATCAGAAGGGGCGGGATACCAAGGAGAAGGTCTACCGGAACTTCGGCATGCCGAACCCCGAGGGGTACCGGAAAGCGCTGCGGCTCATGAAGATGGCGGAGCAGTTCAAACTGCCGGTCATCACCTTTGTCGATACTCCCGGTGCTTATCCCGGTATCGGCGCTGAAGAGCGCGGCCAGGCCGAAGCGATCGCCAGAAACCTGCGCGAGATGGCCAGCCTGACCGTGCCGATCATCGTCGTGATAACCGGTGAAGGGGGTTCCGGCGGGGCGCTGGCCATTGCCGTCGGCGACCGGATCATCATGCTGGAAAACTCCGTCTATGCGGTCATTTCGCCCGAAGGGTGCGCCGCCATCCTCTGGTCCGACGGGACAAAAGGGGCACAGGCTGCGGAGGCGCTCAAGCTGACCGCCAAGGACATCAAGGCACTCGAAGTCATCGACGAGATCATCAAGGAGCCGCTCGGCGGGGCACACCGGGATCATGAAGCCATGGCAAAGACCCTGCAGGAAGCTCTGGTCCGTAACCTTGCAGAGCTGAAGAAGGTTCCGGAAGGGAACCTGGTCGAGGAGCGTTATCAGAAGTTCCGGAAGATGTCGCGGTTTATCGAGTAGGGCAGGGTGACATCATAAGATTGAAAAAGGCGGCCAATTGGCCGCCTTTTTTGCGTTTGCATCATCCGTTACTGGTTGTGAATGGTCTACTTAGACGTTTTTGGCAACGGCTTCCTGCGGGGGAATCATGAGGTCACTTACGCGACAGAAGAAGAGTTTGGCCGCATAAAAAAAGGCAGCCCGTATGGACCGCCTTTTTTATTACCTAAATTGGTGCTGCTTCCTTACATCTTGTGGCACTTGATGCAATCTTCGGTTTTGAAGGCATCCTTGCCGTTGTGGCAGGCGCCGCAGGATTTTCCACCCTTGTCCATGTCGCTCATCTTTGCCTTGAGTACGCCGGCCTTGAAGGGGAAGGTCTTGGTGTGGCAGTCGGCGCATTTGTACATGCCGAGATGGAACTCATGGCTGAAGGTTGCATCGCCGGCTTCGGTCTTGAAGAGGATGTTGCCCGGTTTGTAACCCTTGTGACACTTGTCGCACTCGCCGGCCACGGTGAAGGCGTCCTTGCCGTTATGGCAGGTGCCGCAGGATTTGCCCTTCTCCATGGTCGCCATGGTCGCCTTGGTCCCGCCGGCCTTGTAGGGGAATACCTTGGTATGGCAGTCAGGGCACTTGAACATCCCGATATGGACCTGGTGGCTGAATACGGCATCGGTGGCCCCCTTCGTCTTGAAGGTGATCTCGCGGGGCTTCATCCCTTTGTGGCAGTTGCCGCAGTTGCCTGCGACCGTGAACGCCATCTTGCCGTTATGACAGGCGCCGCAGGTCTTGCCCTTTTCCATCTGGGCCATGGAGACATTCTTATCCTTGCCGGTGATGATCTTGCCGTCATGGCAGCTTCTGCAGGAAAGCCCCGCCTTGGAAACGTGCGCATCATGGCTGAAAGCGACTTCCGTAGCGCCTTTCACTTTGAAGGTTACGGTTCTTGGCTTCCCTTTGTGGCATTTGGTGCAGAACTTCTCGTCCTTGATGCTGAAAGCCTTCACGCCGGTATGGCAGGCGCCGCAGGACTTGGTCGCCTCCATCTCCGCCATGGTGTATTTCTTCTTCTGCTTCATGTTGAAGATGGCGTTATGGCAGATCTTGCAGTTGTTCTTGTATTTCTCGAGGTGCAAGTCGTGGCTGAAGATTACCGGCTCGGCATTTTTGAACGTAAACGGTATATCCTTGGTCTCTTTTGCCGCCGAGAGCATCGGGAGCATGGTCAAAATGGCCAGCATTATCAGAAAACGACTCAATTTCATATATTACTCCTAAAATGTTGGAATAGATTAAGGGGGGGAGTCGTGATAATATACACATCCACCTATAGGGCGTCAATCTTAATTCCTATATTATCGGCCACCTTTGTTAGCGATTGCGACACCTTGCAACCTGTGCTATACAACTCTCTGAAACTGTTCAGGAGAACTTTCAAATGCATCAGATAGACCGGATAATCAGGAATGCGCTTGATGAGGATATCCATACCGGAGATATAACCACCCAGTCCCTTCAGCTTGCTCCGTGCCGGGTTTCGGGATTTTTCAAGGCCAAGGAGGAGATGGTCGTCTGCGGCCTGCAGGTTGCTGAGCGCGTCTTCAGGACCCTTGACAATGAGCTGGCTTTCTCTTCGGAATTCACCGACGGTGCCGAGGCCGCAAGCGGAGCGGTCCTGGCTGTTTTCACCGGCGATGCCGCCCTGCTCCTGCAGGGGGAGAGGGTTGCCCTCAACCTGATGCAGCGGATGTCAGGTGTTGCGACGCTTACGTCGAAGTATGTCCATGCGGTCCAGGGGACCAGGGCCAGGATCGTCGATACCCGGAAAACGACCCCCGGTCTGCGGGTTCTCGAGAAGTATGCCGTACGTGTCGGCGGCGGGATAAACCACCGGACCGGACTGTATGACGGCGTTCTGATCAAGGAGAACCATATCGTTGCTGCCGGCGGAATCATGGAGGCGGTGAAGCGCGCCAGGAGCTACATCCCCCACACCCTGAAAATAGAGATCGAGACTGAGACTCTGGAGGATGTAAAAGAGGCTCTTTCCGCCGGGGCAGACATCATCATGCTCGATAACATGACTCTTTCGACCATGGAAGAGTCGGTAAGAATTATTGCCGGCCGGGCGATTGTCGAGGCTTCAGGAGGGGTGAACCTCTCTACGGTCAGGGCGATTGCCGAAACCGGAGTCGATATTATCTCGGTCGGCGCACTCACCCATTCGGCGCCATCCATGGATATCTCCATGCTGCTGGAGGGTGCGTGACCCGTTCCCGGACAGGAGGGGAGCACTTTCCCGGCGGGACCGGGGAGCAGATACTCTCGCTTCTCCGGCAGAAAAAAGAGGCGCATATATCCGGAGAGGAGATCAGCCATACCCTCAATATCTCCAGAAGTGCCGTCTGGAAGCAGATAAAGGCTCTGCGCGCCGCCGGATACATGATCTCTGCCGAGCCTTCAAAGGGGTACAGTCTGGATGCCTCTCCCGACACTCTTCACCCTTCCGAGATCCGGAACGGTATGAAGAGCCTGCTGATCGGAAGAAAAATGCAGTCAGTCACGGAAACAGTCTCTACCAATGCCGCTGCATTCAGGCTGGCCGAAGAGGGGGCCGAGGAGGGTACGACCCTGATCGCCGACTTCCAGTCAGGCGGAAAAGGGAGGTTGGGGAGGATCTGGGCATCCCCGCAGGGGGTCAATCTTTACTGCTCGGTGATCCTTAGACCCGAAATCAAGCCGGTCGCTGCACCCCAGCTCACCTTTCTTTCAGCTGTTGCGGTAGCCCGGGCGATCGAGCGTCTTACCGATCTGAAGCCACGGATCAAGTGGCCCAACGATATCCTTATCGAAGGGAAAAAAGTCGCCGGCCTGCTGAACGAGATGAGCGCCGAAACCGACAAGGTGAACTTTGTCGTCCTCGGAATAGGCGTGAATATCAACATGCGGGCCGAACAGTTTCCCTCCGATCTTCGTCACCCGGCGACATCGCTTTTCCTCGAAGCAGGGAAAACGGTCAGCCGCACCGCTTTCACCAGGGCTCTGCTGGAGGAGCTGGACGATCTTTACCGGGAATTTGTCAGGGAAGGTTACGCTCCGGTCAGGAAAGCTTGGCTGGAGAAGAGCAGGCTGGAAGGTGCCGTCGTCACGGTTACGGATAACGGCTCGTCCAGGAGCGGCAGGGTCAGGGGGATAAACGAATACGGGGCCCTGATCCTTGAAAACGGCGAGCAGATTCTCTCCGGAGACGTAGTCATAGTTTGACAGGAGGCTGGATTGCTGCTGGTAATAGATGTGGGGAACAGCAACATAGTGCTCGGCATTTACGATGGAGAAAGCCTTCTGAAGGATTGGCGCATCTCCACCGAGAAGTCCAGGACAACTGACGAGTACGGGGTTCTGATCCACGATCTTTTCAGGCTCTCCGGCATTTCGTTCGGGAGTGTGAACGGCATCATCATCTCTTCGGTCGTGCCTACCCTGACCGGAGTTCTGGAGAATCTTTCCCTGCAGTATTTCGGCTTTAAGCCCTATACCGTCGGCCCCGGAATAAAGACCGGCATGCCGATCCATTACGACAACCCCAGAGAAGTAGGTGCAGATCGTATTGTCAATGCCGTGGCCGGGTACGAGAAGTACCGGAGCGCGCTGGTCATTGTCGATTTCGGGACGGCGACCACCTTTGACTACGTTAACAAGAAGGGCGAGTACTGCGGCGGGGCAATTGCGCCGGGGCTGATGATCTCTATGGAGGCGCTGTTCCAGAAGGCGAGCAAGCTGCCGAGGGTCGAAATAGTCAAGCCCCCCCATATTGTCGCCAAAAATACCGTCAACTCGATGCAGGCCGGGATCTACTACGGGTACATCGGACTGGTTGACGAGATTGTCACCAGGATGAAGGCGGAAAGCCGTGAAAAGCCGCTTGTCATCGCCACCGGAGGACTTGCCGGGCTGATCGCACCAGAGTCGCGGACCATAGAAAAGATAGAGGAGTTTCTGACACTGGACGGACTGAGGATCCTGTACGCCCGAAATTGTGAAGGATAACGACTCTTCCGGAGATTCTTGCTTTGCCAAAGCAGCCGGAGAATGCGAATGAACAGAGTATTGCTGAAACATCTTACTTAATACGGGGGGTAACATGGGAAAGTACGACACTGCAAAGATCCGTAATCTTGGCATCATCGCTCACGGTGGCGCCGGAAAAACCTCACTCTCAGAAGCCATCCTTTTTGATACGGGGATGATCGACAGGCTGGGACGAGTCGATGACGGCTCTTCCACGATGGATTTCGAACCGGAAGAGATCAAACGCAGGATTTCAATCACCTCGTCCCTGGACCACTGCGAGTGGCAGGGCCATTCGATTCATATGGTGGACACCCCCGGCTACGGAGATTTCATAGCCGACACCCGTGCCTGCATGAGAACGCTCGACTGTGCCGTGGTGATCCTTTCCGCCATATCAGGGGTCAAGGTCCAGACCGAAGAAGTCTGGGCATGGGCAAACGAATTCGAGATTCCGCGCATCGCATTCGTAAACAAGCTGGACCGGGAGAGGGCGAATTTTTTTCGTGCCATCGATGATATGGAGAAAGCGCTCAAGGCGAGAGGGGTGGCAATCCAGATCCCGCTCGGGTTGGAGGAGGATTTCGAAGGGGTCATCGACCTTATCAAGATGAAGGCCTACCGCTACAAGACGGACACCTCGGGCAGCTTTACCGAGATCGAGATTCCGGCTGAATATCTTGATGAGGCAAAAAGGCTGCGGGAGCAGATGGTCGAGACGGTTGCGGAGGCTTATGACGCGCTGACAGAGAAATATCTTGAATCCGGAGACCTGACCGAGGAGGAGATCCTTGACGGTCTGCGGGTCGGGACTATCAGGAATACCTTCACCGCGGTGCTCTGCGGCTCTGCAACTGCAAATATCGGGGTAAAGCAGCTGCTTGACGCAATCTGCGCCTATCTCCCCTCTCCGCTGGACCGGACCAAGGCAGTCGGCATCAACCCGAAAACGCAAGCCATTGAAGAGCGTGCTCCGCTTGAATCCGAGCCGTTCTCCGCCCTGGTGTTCAAGACGACTTCCGATCCTTATACCGGCAAGATCTCGATCTTCCGTGTTTACTCCGGAGTCCTGAATTCCGACTCGACGATCATGAATGCGACCAAAGGGATCGAGGAGAGGATCGGCCAGATTTACGAGCTCGAAGGTAAGAAGCAGAAACCGATCAAGCAGGCTGTGGCCGGAGACATAGTTGCAGTGGCAAAGCTGAAGGAGACGGTTACCGGAGATACCCTCTGTGATCCGTCCAGACCGGTCATTTTCGAACCTGCTCCCCTGCTCAAACCGGTGATCTCCTATGCCATCGAGCCCAAGACCAAGAACGATGAAGACAAGATCCACAGTGCCCTTCACAAGATGATCGAGGAGGAGCCGACTCTCGAATCGCACCGGGACGAGCAGACAAAAGAGTTCATCATATCGGGTATGGGGCAGGTGCATCTTGACGTTATCGTCGAGAAACTGAAGCGGAAATTCAATGTCGAGGTTCTGCTCAAGACCCCCAAAATCCCTTATCTGGAGACGATTCGCGGCAGCGTCAAGGTCCAGGGTAAGTACAAGAAGCAGTCGGGTGGACGCGGACAGTATGGCGACTGCTGGATAGAGATGTCTCCCATGCCTCGCGGCGAAGGGTATGTCTTTGAAGACAAGATCGTCGGCGGTGTCATCCCCCGCCAGTACATACCAGCTGTCGACAAGGGTATACAGGAGGCTTCCCAGGAGGGATTCCTGGCCGGATTCCCGGTAATTGATTTCAAGGTCGCCCTTTATGACGGCTCGTTCCATACCGTTGATTCATCCGAAATGGCATTCAAAATCGCGGGGTCGATGGCGTTCAAGAAGGCGATGGAGTCGTGCAAGCCGGTTCTTCTGGAGCCGATCATGAATGTAAAGATAACGGTTCCCGATGAGAACATGGGGGATGTCATCGGCGACATAAACTCCCGTCGCGGCAAGGTCGTCGGGGTGGAACCGAAGGCGAACTCCCAGATCATCCGGACGGTTGTTCCGATGTCCGAAGTCCTGGCATACTCGAACGACCTCCGTTCCATGACGAGCGACCGTGGCCTGTTCAGCATGGAGTTTTCGCATTATGAGGAGGTTCCTTCCCATCTCATGCAGAAGGTAATCGCCGAGGTTAATGGGGCAAAGGGTTGATTATTTAATTTCTATATTTAATTTTATAAGTTCAAAAGGAGAAACCAACGTGAGTCTCTTCAACAGGAAGCAGGAATCTGATTTTGATGGCCAGCAGAAGGACAGCCCGGGGAAGAGCAAGGTGTCTTTGCTCATACTGCTCATACTCGTGGGAGGGTTCGGGTACCTCTACTTCTTCACAAGCCTGATCGTGCCGCATGAGGTGCCGTCACCCCCGCCGGCAACGGTTCCGGAGGTGAAGAAGAGTATGCCGCCCAAACCGGGAGATCAGCCGGCAGCCCCGGCTCCGGCCGCAGCGGACGCAACCAAGGCCGAGGCTGCAAAGCCCGCCACTCCCCCTGCTCCTGCGCCCAAGCCGGCAGCCGCACCGGCAGCTCCGGCCAAACCTGCTCCTGCAGTTGCTCCGGCTCAGCCCCAGGCAGCCGCTAAACCGGCACCTGCTGCGCCTGCTCCCGCTCCTGGCAAGAAGGAAGCTCCGCCGGCTGTGAAAAAAGAAGAGGCTGCGGCTGTCAAGCCTGCTCCGGCGAAGCCGGCGGCAGCTCCTGCAGCGAAGAAAGAGGAGCCCAAGGCAGCATCGCCTGCAGCCGAGAAGCCGGCTGTAAAGAAAAAGGCCGTGACGTACGCCATTGCGGTCGGGGATTTCCCTGCCGGGGAAGAGGCTGCAGCAGCCGAGGCCAAGCTTGCCAAACTGAAGATCAAGCAGGTCAGGAACCAGGCGTTGAAGAAGAGCAGGAAGATGACCAGGCTCTTTTTAGGGGCATATACCGATTATGATGCGTATACCACGGCGCTTGAAAAGCTGAAGCAGTCAGCCAAGGGCGCGTTTGGTGTCGAGAAGAACGGCAAATACAGCATATATGCAGCCTCTTTCTCATCTGCAGCCGGTGCGGAAAAGGAGAAAAAACTGCTTCAGGCAAAAGGTGTATCCGTTCAACTGCAGCAGGTTGTTCTTCCGCTTTCGTCTGTGAAAATAACTGCAGGGCATTTTGCTGCAAAGGGTGATGCCGACAAGGCCGCTGCAAGGCTTAAAGCTGAAGGGATTGCCGTCAAAGTCATTCCGGCCGGGAAATAAGCCAAGAGTGTCTGAAAAAGTAAGCATAAAGCTCCCTGCGCATCTCGCCAGCCTTGTCAGGCCCGACGCCCCTGCAGGCGATAAGATGAAAGCCATTAGCGGCGGGGTTGCTGCGTCTCCGATGGAACGCGCGACCCTGCTCTTTTTCCTCTGTCATGATAAGAATCAGGAGATCAAGTCTGCTGCACTATCTGCCATGAGAGCTCTGTCTCAGGCTGTAGTAGATGAACTGTACGCTTCTCCTGCAATCCACCCGAGGATGCTTGAACTGCTGCAGAAACTTTATCCGGTAGCAACTCCGGCAGAGACGGCTGAGGATGATTCTGTCGAGAGTGGAGAAGAGCTGGAAGAAGAGTCGGAAGAAGATGCAACGCCTTCTGGTGAGGAGGAAAAAGAGGAAGAGGAGTACCGGAGCAAGTACCAGCAGGCCCAGACAATGGGGGTCGGCGAAAAGATCAAGATGGCTCTGACCGGAGACAAGGAGTGGCGGTCTCTCCTGATAAAGGACTCGAACAAGCTGGTCAATGGTGCGGTGGTAAAGAATCCCCGGATCACTGAACCGGAGATCCTGACCATTTCAAAGTCAGTGATCCAGAATGACGAGATACTTCGTATCATCTGCCATAACAAGGAGTGGGTAAAGAACTACGAGATCAGGAAGGCGCTTGTCCTGAACAACAAGACCCCTCTTCCGGTTGCGATCAGATTCATGGGATTTCTGACTGAAAAGGACCTTGCAACCATCGCAAAGAGCAAAAACGTTTCGAGCGTACTTACGAATAATGCGAGGCGTATGTTGCTGAACAAAAAGAAGAGTTAGGAGATAGTTGATGGCGTTGGTCAATGATGTAAAGAAAGAGATAAATGCGAAAATAGTCTATATCGGCCCCAAAGGGGCGGGTAAGTCTACTGCGCTGCGAAGTATCTACAGCCGTCTGAACCCGGAAAGCCGGAGCGATCTGAAAAGCATGGCGATCGGAGGGCATCATATGCTCTTCTTCGACTTCTCTTATCCACTGCCGCTTACGAAAGAAGGGTATGCGGTACGCTTTCACCTGTATACAATTCAGGCCGAAGGAGAGTCGCCTTTACCCTGGAAGATGCTCCTTAAAGGAGTAGACGGGGTTGTGATCCTTGCAGATTCGTCTCAGGGGATGACCTACGCTAACCTTGAAAGCTGTGCGCAGCTTGTTGATGCGCTTGCGCATTACGGTATGAACTGCAGCGATATCCCTGTCTCTCTGCAGTGCAACAAAAAGGATGTGAAAGGCGCCCTGTCTCCCGACGATATAAAGAGAGAGCTTTTTCCGGAGGCAGAGAACACTCCCGTACCAGTATCTGCACTTACCGGAGAAGGCCTTCTGGAGGGCTTAAACGTAATAGTAAATGATGTTTTGCGAAACCTGGGACAGGAGGGGCAAATTTCGCTGGCCGAAAAAGAGCCGCTTATCCGCAGTGAATATGCCGTGGAAGAACCTGAGGATTCTTTTCTGCACTGTTCCGGGGATAGCCCGGGTTTTGCCGTAGAGATTGCAGGAGAACCGGTGGTGCTGGACAGGTCAACTGTTGAGCTTCCCCTCAGGCTTACGGGCGGGGCTTGCGGCAAGAGTGCCGAATTCAAGGTTACTGTGTCCATAGGGATCTGACAGATGGAATTGTGTGTCGACAGCCTGGTGCTCTATAAACTTTTGCTGGCAGCTTTCCTGGGCGCGGTGATCGGTCTGGAGCGTGAGATCCACGGCCGCCCGGCAGGCTTCCGAACGCATCTGCTCGTTTCGCTCGGCTCCTGTCTGTTCGTGATCACCTCCATTCGTTTCTACACCGTTTTCGGCAATTTCAGCGGGTCAGTCCCGGTAGGGGTCGATCCGGGAAGGGTCGCTGCGCAGGTAGTGACCGGAATAGGCTTTCTGGGGGCAGGGGCGATAATCAGGGAGAAGTTCTCGGTCCGGGGACTTACAACTGCAGCCTGCCTCTGGGTTGCCTCTGCCATAGGTCTGGCCTGCGGCGTCGGGCTTTTCGGCATCTCGATGCTAGTTACGGTGATCTCTCTTATCAGCCTTCTGCTGCTGAAAAGGATCGAGGCGATACTCAAAAGGGATTCGTATGTTTACATCCGGGTCTGGTGCGAGGATCGTCCGGAGCAGATGCAGCTGATCAAGACCCGGCTTGAGAGTTGCAACCTTCATCTTCTTCATACGACTATCGAGAAGAATATTGCGACTTCCGAACTCCACGTTGTTTATCAGGTCAAATACAGTTCGAAGGACCTTTCAATAGACCCGGTTGATGCTGTCTCCTCGATCCCGGGGATGAAGCGTGTGGTAATAGGGGGGGAGTAGATGAAAGACTGCAGGGGCGCTGCTTGAAGGAACGTGCCGACAGGCTTCTCGTCGATCGCGGCCTTGTGACTTCAAGGGAGCGTGCAAAAGCCCTGATCATGGCCGGCGAGGTGGTGGCCGGCGATCACAAGGTCGACAAACCCGGACAGCTTATTGATACCGGGCTTGAATTGCGAATAAAGGGTGATATTCCTTTTGTAAGCAGAGGCGGGCTCAAGCTTCAGAAAGCCCTCGATTTCTTTGTGATAAATGTCGACGGCGCTGTTGCCCTCGATGTCGGAGCTTCGACCGGCGGGTTTACGGACTGCCTCCTGCAAAGGGGTGCCAGACGGATATTTGCAGTTGATGTGGGCTACGGGCAGCTTGCCTGGAAGTTGCGCCAGGATCCGCGGGTACTTTGCCTGGAAAAGACCAACATCCGTTATCTCGAACCTGAACAGCTGCCTGAAAAGCCTGATATCGCGGTCATAGATGCCTCTTTTATCTCGCTTGACAAGGTTCTGCCGAACACGGTCCGTCTGGTCGGAAGCAAAGGAACAGTTGTCGCCCTTATCAAACCCCAGTTCGAAGTCGGAAAGGGTGAGGTGGGGAAGGGTGGCGTCGTGAGGGACCCAGAGAAGCATTCCGCTGTCATCGATTCTGTCTGCGCTCTTGCAGAGAGTTTGAATCTGCAGGTCGTCGGGGTCACGGAATCACCGCTCCTCGGCCCGAAAGGGAACAAAGAGTTTCTGGTCTGCCTGAAAAAACTGGAATAGTTCATGAGGTGTGAAAATGAGTTGTCTTTTCTGCAAAATAATCACCGGCGAGATTCCGTCCAAAACGGTCTATCAGGACGAGAAACTGATAGCGATAGAGGATGTCAATCCTGCAGCACCGCTGCATCTGCTGCTGATACCGCGAAAGCATATTGCCAATGCGCTTGACCTGCTGCCGGAAGATGATCTGCTGATCGGGCATCTGTTCAGGGTCGCGTCGGCGCTTGCAAAGGAGCGGGGCTATGATGAAAGCGGCTTCAGGATAGTGACAAATACAAATGCCGATGCCGGGCAGTCGGTGCTTCATATTCATTTTCATCTGTTGGCGGGAAGAAACATGCAATGGCCTCCGGGCTAAGACGGAAAGATTATGTGGAGGTGAGTTTATGCGTTTTATCATATTAGCGTTGGTGTTGCTGGCAATCCCTGCTGTCTGTTCTGCCGAGATCTACAAATGGGTCGATGAAAAGGGCCAGACCGGTTATGCAGATGATCTTGGAAAAGTCCCGAAAAAGTATCGGGACAATGCTGCCGTTGCTGATAAACAGGAGCAGCCGGTCGAGATAATCGACAAAGGCGAGGTTGACAAGTCGCCTAAAAAGGGCGGTGAGGTCAAGGATGATGCGTCCGGTGACAAGGGCAAAGGTAAAGATAAGGATAAGACTAAACAACTCTTCGACGGTAAGAGTGGTGAAGAGTGGAAACGGGATCTTGCCCGTCTGAAGTATGAAGTCAAGTCTCTGGAGGAGCAGTCTGCAGGGATAAAGGAGCGGATGGCTGAAGGGAGTAAAGTGAGCCGCGGCGAGTATCTGACCCTCCAGAATACGCAGCGTGACCTTGAAGTACGGATAGATAAAGCCAAAAAAAAGCTGGAAAAAACCAACGACGCTGCTGAAGCAGCCGGAGTCCCGGCAGAGTTCCGCTGACCTGCAAGAAAGGCAGTTTTTTACAACAAAAGCCACCCGCTAAAGGTGGCTTTTGTTTAACCTGCTACCTTTACAAATTGGTTGACGTTCAGGTAAGCAGTTTGCTAACTTGAATAAAACAGATATCATTGTCTCCCGGCTGTAAATTCCAGGAAAAAAGAATGCCAAAAATAAAAATCGATGAACTCCGCTGCAAGGGGTGCGGCCTCTGTACGATCGCCTGTCCCGGCAAGCTGGTTACCATGAGCGATACCCCCAACAGCTCCGGCTACACCGTCGCCCGGTTTTCCGGAGCGGAAAAGTGCACCGGCTGCGCCCTCTGTGCCGAGATGTGCCCGGATGTTGCCATCACGGTCTTCAAGGAGCAGCAGAAATGAGCGGCAGACAGTTCGTCAAGGGGAACGAGGCTGTTGCCATGGCGGCCATCGAGGCTGGCGTGCGCTGCTATTTCGGCTACCCCATAACCCCCCAGAGTGATATCCCTGAGTACCTTGCCCGCGAACTCCCCAAGACCGGTGCCACGTTTATCCAGGCGGAGAGCGAAATCGGTGCCATAAACATGGTGCTCGGCGCGTCCGCTGCCGGCGTGCGGGCCATGACCTCCTCATCCGGACCGGGCATCTCCCTCAAGCAGGAGGGGATCTCCTACATGGCCGGCTCCGAGCTGCCGGGGGTTATCGTAGACATCATGCGCCAGGGACCCGGACTCGGCGGGATCGATGCCTCCCAGGCCGACTATTTCCAGGCAACCAGGGGTGGCGGTCACGGCGGCTATCGCATTATCGTCCTGGCTCCCGGCTCGGTGCAGGAGATGTACGACCTGACCATGCTTGCCTTCGACCTGTCCGACATTTACCGGATTCCGGCCATGGTGCTGGCCGATTCGGTGCTGGGGCAGATGAAGGAGTCCATAACCCCCAACCCCCGCCCGGTGTGTGAACTGCCGCCCAAGGATTGGGCCGTGCGCGGCTGGGCCGACGGCACCGAGCAGAACGTGGTGAAATCCCTCAAGCTCGGCGACGGCGAAATGGAGAAGTTTCACTGGGAAATGCAAGCCCGCTATCAACTGCTGGCGGACAGGGAGAGCCGCTGGGAGGAGTTCCGGACCGACGACGCCCGCCTGATCGTCACTGCCTTCGGTTCCACGGCACGGATATCCCGGACCGCCGTCGAGATGGCGCGCGAGGCAGGCATGCAGGTCGGCCTGCTGCGGCCGATTACCCTCTTCCCGTTCCCGAAACAGGCCTATGCCGGGCTGTCCAGGCGTTGCAAGCTGTTCCTCGACATCGAACTCAGCACCGGGCAGATGATCGAGGATGTGCGGCTGTCGGTGGAGCGGGATACGGAGGTGGCTTTCTATGGCCGTCCGCCGGGAGCCGGTTCCCTGCCGACGCCGGAAGAGATTTTCGAGCAGATCAGGAAGGTGTACCCATGACTCAGGTTTTCGGCAGGTCGCCCAGTTTGAAGGATGTGCAGACCCATTTCTGCCCGGGCTGTCACCACGGTTCTATCCATCGCCTGGTTGCCGACGCCCTGGATGAGTTTTCCATTCGCGAACAGACCATCGGCTGCGCTTCGGTCGGCTGTTCCGTATTCCTCTACGGCTATTTCAACATCGACGTGGTGGAGTCTCCGCACGGCCGGGCTCCGGCGGTCGCCACCGGCGTGAAACGCGCCCGTCCCGACCGGATTGTCTTCACTTATCAGGGGGACGGCGATCTGGCCGCCATCGGCATGTCCGAGATCATTCATGCCGCCAACCGCGGCGAAGATATCACCGTGATTTTCGTCAACAATACCACCTACGGCATGACCGGCGGCCAGATGGCCCCCACCACCCTGCCGGGGCAGAAGACCTCCACCTCTCCCTATGGCCGTGACATCAAAAACGAAGGTGCGCCGTTCAAGATGGCCGAGCTGCTTTCCAATCTGGACGGAGTGGCCTTTTCCGCCAGGGTGGCGGTCAACAACCCGAAGAACGTGCTTGCCGCCAAGAAGCTGATCAAGACCGCCTTCCGCTACCAGGTGGAAGGGCGGGGATTCTCGTTCATCGAAGCGCTGGCAGCCTGCCCCACCAACTGGGGTATGCAGCCGCTGGCAGCCAACGAGCGGGTCGGCAGTGAAATGGTCCCCTATTTCCCCCTCGGTGTTTACAAAAACACCGACAACTTGTAGCAAGGAGCGGCAGCGATGCGCCATGACGTTTTTATCGCGGGCTACGGCGGTCAGGGGGTTCTCCTGGCCGGCAACCTGCTTTCCTATGCAGCCATCTTTGAGGGACGGAATGTCTCCTTTTTTCCCTCCTACGGAGTGGAAAAACGCGGCGGTGCCGCCATGTGCACGGTCGTCATCGCCGACGGCGATACCGGTTCTCCGGTGGTGGGACATCCCTCCGTTGCCATCATGCTCAACCAGTTGTCCTTCGACAAGTATGCCGGCAAAGTCAAGCCGGGCGGATTCTGTATCGTCAACTCCAGCCTGGTGGAGGCCGGCGAATCTGCCTTGCCGGGAGTCACGCTGATCCGTATACCGATGAACCAGATCGCCATAGAGCTCGGTGATGCACGCATGGTCAACATGGTGGCCTGCGGTGCCTACGCGGCAGCCAGCGGTGCCCTCGCGCTCCCTTCGCTCTATGAGGCGCTGAAGAAGTCCCTGCCGGAGCGCAATCACAAGTTCATCCCGGCGAACATCAAGGCGATAGAGGCTGGAGCCGAAAGGGTCAGGTCGCATTTGGCAGGGTAATGGCGGTTTTCCCCATTGACACCGTTTTTTAAAAAGGTTATAAAAGCAGTTCGTTTATTGACAACAGTTTCGGCGACGTAGCCAAGTGGTAAGGCAGAGGTCTGCAAAACCTTTATTCAGCGGTTCAAATCCGCTCGTCGCCTCCAATAAAAAGAAGGGGTCAGCCAATCAAGGCTGGCCCCTTTTGCTTATTACTGAACCCTTCTGTGGAACATCCTTTTCTTTATAGAATGAACTGTTTGAGAAATGGAACTTCATGGAGGTGGCGCAAACTTTTGAATTATTAATATTCTTTAGCAATTGGCTTGCCAAGAACTTGCACAATACCCTATAATCCTTCTCGTTAATCAGCCTATTATTCCCTTCAATTTATGCCTTGGTCTGATACACAAGGTTGACAAAGCCCAAGCTATACTTATCAAACAGGATATGACGAAGCTGCCGCGTTACGGTTGCCGGGTCACAGTAACCACTAAAAGGGGGTAAGTTCCATGTCAGAAGAAGATTCAAGCAAAGGAATCAGCAGACGTGACTTTATCAGGGAGGCGGCAGTATTTGGCGCCGGAGCAGTGGTGTTGAACGGAATAGTGAAGACTGAAGCCCTGGCGGAAACCGGCAAGGATGCCCCGTCACCGAGCAAACAGGACATAATTGCCACTGTCAAGGGTGGGGGCAATGCACAAAAATATGAACAGATAATGAAAGTCGCCAGGGAAAGAATGCACCCCAAATGCCGAGTCTGTCCTGAATGCGACGGCAGAGCCTGCGCCGGCGAGTGGCCTGGCATGGGTGGGATCGGCTCTGGCCGTGCCTTCATCAATAACATCGAAGACCTTGCCAAGCGGCATCTGGTTATGCGAACCCTTCATAACGTAACAAAGCCGGACATGTCCATCACGCTCTTTGGCCAGAAGCTGGATTTCCCCATTCTTGCTGCCTGTACCGGCGGCACCACCTACAACATGGGTGGCAAGATTGAAGAAGACGAATTCATCGACGCGATTCTGGGCGGCTGCGCCAAAGCCGGTACCATGGGGATGGCAGCGGACGGCATAGGCGACCCGCTTTCAGTCTATGAGACCAGGTTGAAGGCGATTGCTGCCCAGGGTGGCAGAGGCATTGCCATCATCAAGCCTCGTACTCAGGATGAAATCATCAAACGTATCCGTCTCGTCGAAGCGTCCGGTGCACGGGCAGTGGGCATCGACATCGACTCGGCCGGCAAAGCCGCCCGTGCACTCCCCGGCCAGACTGTTGAGCCGAAAACCCTTGTCCAGTTAAAGGAACTGGTCCGCTCGACAAAACTTCCTTTTATTATCAAAGGGATCATGACTGTCGATGAAGCGGAAATAGCTGTAAAGGCGGGAGCAGCGGCGATCGTGGTTTCCAACCACGGCGGCAGGGTTCTCGATCATACTCCCGGCGCAGCAGAAGTGCTGCCAAAAATAGTTGAAAAGGTGAAAGGGAAAATCATCATTCTTACTGATGGCGGCGTCCGCTACGGTGCCGACGCACTCAAGTACCTGGCTATGGGAGCAGACGCCGTTCTGGTCGGCAGGCCGGTTGTCCGCGGTGCCTTTGGCGGAGGAAACGACGGGGTCGCCGTGGTGCTGACCAAGATGAAGAACGAGCTGGTTGACGCCATGGTTCTGACCGGTACTGCCAGCGTCAAAAAAGTGAAAAAAAGTATTCTGGCCTGATATGGGGTGGTCGGACTCAGGAATACGATTACCTGAGCCCGACAGTTTTATTGTGTAGGTTTTTGATTGAGGAAAGGAGATGTTCCATGAAAATTCTGATAGCGGCTGTTGTTGTCTTGCAGCTGCTAGTTATTAGCGACCTGGCTGAAGCAACATACGCGGACAAGCTCATCGCTTATGGTGGCGGCGGCCAGGGGAAGGTCATATTTGACGGCCGGACTCACGCTGCTGCGGGCATATTATGTAGCGAATGCCATCCGGCGCTCTTCGCGACACGGAAACAGGCACTGCTCACCCTGTCTGACCATGACAAGCCCAACGGCTGTTTTGCCTGTCACAACGGGATAAGGGCTTTTTACGAATGCGGTAAGTGTCACAGAAAATAGTCACCAAT
>Ga0134124_10001869_pt1 | contig 16937 bp, 13 predicted proteins | sample KB304_FD_96880 | JGI IMG/M metagenome (GOLD analysis project Ga0134124, IMG submission 96880) | Terrestrial soil microbial communities without Nitrogen fertilizer from Kellogg Biological Station, Michigan, USA - KB3-0-4 | ecosystem: Environmental > Terrestrial > Soil > Unclassified ...
AATTTGGAGTGCGGCGGCAAGGTACTCCGCGACGCCGCTTTGGCTAGTGATTGAATCTATTGCGAACGGAAAGCGGCGTCGCGGAGTACCTTGCCGCCGCACTCCAAATTAAGGCACCGCCGAGGACTGCCTTGCCTGCCAACACGCTTAATACATACGATATGATTGCCATGGATAAGCCCTTGCCGATTCCCTCTCTTCAAGATGTGCTGATGGCGCGCCGGCAGATCGCGCCGTATCTTCGGCGCACTGCAATGCATTCGTATCCCGCGATCGACGCGTTGATCGGCGCACAGGTCTTCATCAAGCATGAAAACCATCAACCCGTCTGCAACTTCAAAGTGCGAGGCGGCGTGAACCTCATTTCTCAACTCAGCGACGAAGAACGAGGGCGCGGGGTGATCGCGGCGTCAACAGGCAATCACGGACAATCGGTCGCCTATGCGGCGCGGTTGTTCGGAGTCAAAGCCCGAATCGTCGTCCCCGAAGCCGCTAATCCCGGAAAGGTCGCGGCGATGGAGGGTATGGGCGCGGAAGTGATCTTCCACGGCGAGCGCTTCGACGACGCGCGCATTCACTGCGAGGCGCTCGCTCGCCAGCACGGATATCGCTACGTTCATTCCGGCGATGAGCCGCTGCTGATCGCCGGCGTTGCGACCGAGGCGCTCGAGATGTTGGAGGACGAGCCGGACCTTGAAGCGATCATCGTTCCAATCGGAGGTGGGAGCGGCGCGGCAGGCGTGTGCATAGCCGCGAATGCGATCGCTCCGAAGATTCGAGTGATCGGCGTTCAGTCCGAAGCGTCACCGGCGGCTTACGAGTCGTGGCGCGAGAAGCGGCTGGTCGAGGCGCCGAATCGAACGATCGCAGAGGGGCTTGCAACCGGCAGTGCTTTTGATTTGCCACAGAGAATTTTGCGCGAGCAGCTTAAGGAATTCATTCTCGTCAGCGACGGCGAAATCATGCGAGCGATGGTATGGATGCTCGAGCGAGCACACTCGCTCGCCGAAGCTGCCGGCGCGGCTCCGCTAGCTGCGGCCTACGAAATGCGCGGTGAGCTTGCGGGAAAGAGAATTGGGCTGGTGTGTTCGGGAGGCAACGCATCTCCGGAACAACTGAAGGAAGCTCTCAGCAGCATTTGAGCGAACCAGTTCAGTTTTGAGTTCAAGCTTCAGCTCGCGCATCATTATCAGCGGGCTGGAAGGCCGAGCCCACAGCCCGAGGTTGATTAGAACTGAGCGGTGTCTTAATTTGGAGTGCGGCGGCAAGGTACTCCGCGACGCCGCTTTGGCTGGTGATTGAATCGATTGGGAAAGGAAAGCGGCGTCGCGGAGTACCTTTGCCGCCGCACTCCAAATTAAGACGACTCTAAATCGACCGCGCTCGGATTTTGTGCTCTAATCCTTCGTCGATGAACTCACACATATTAGGAATAGACCTTGGCGGAACAAAGGTGCTTGCGGCGGTGCTCGACGCTGAAGGCCGCATCCTTGCTCGCGCGCGCGCTAAGACGCAAGCGTGGCGCGATGACGAAGAGGTCTTCCAAACGATCGCTCACACCAGCCATCGAGCCATCGAAAAGGCGCGCGTCAAACCCGCGGAGATTGCCGCGGTCGGAATCGGAGCGCCCGGTCCCATCGACTTTGATACCGGCTACATCATCGAGACCGCCAATCTGAAGTTCAAAAACTTTCCTCTCGGGCCGCGGCTTGCGGAGGAGTTCAAATGCCCGACCCTTGTTGAAAACGACGTAAACGCCGGACTCTACGGCGAGCTCAAGGCGGGAGCGGCGCGCGGCGCCAGCGAGGTACTTGGAGTATTCATCGGAACAGGGATCGGTGGCGGGTTGATTATCAACGGCGCGTTGTACAGAGGCTTCAGCACCGGCGCGGGCGAAGTCGGTCATATAATCGTCAAAGCCGGAGGACCGCGTTGCGGTTGCGGGAATCGCGGCTGCCTCGAAGCAGTCGCCAGCCGAACCGCAATAAGCCGCGACATTCGAAACGAAACAAAACCAAAAGGGCGCCGAGGTGGATCCAAGCGACCAGTCAAACAAGTCGATCTGCTGTCGGGCAAAGAATTGAAGGCCGCTTATGACTCGGATGATCAGCTTGTGAGAAAGATCATTCATCGCGCCGCTAAGTCGATCGGAATCGGAATTGGCAGCATCCTGAATCTGCTCGGCGTCGAGATGGTGGTTCTCGGTGGGGGAGTTATTGAAGCGTTCGGCTGTGATTTCGTCGACCGGATACGACGCTCCGCGGGAGAAATTGCGTTCGACGTCAATTTCAAGGATGCGAAGTTCATACGCGCTGAACTCGGCGATGATGCGGGCGTGATTGGAGCAGCAATGCTGGCAAGAGAGTCGCTGGAAGGCCCGGTCAATAAGACTTAAGAACCGTCTTCGGGTGTGGTTAGGAGTTGGACTTGGGTGGGACTTAGATCACCAGCAACTCAGAGCGGTGAATCGAGCGTTCCGCCCGGCAACCCGTACGGGTCCGATGTTTATAGATACGGACGCCGACTTGGACTTCCTAGCTCCGTTAGGAGCGGCATAGAGTCGAACACATTTCACCCCTACGGGGTTAGCGGCATAGGGAACGCGCCACTATAAACATTTTACCCCTACGGGGTTCCAGGGAACTCTCAGGGAACGGATACCAATGGAACCGCAGCCCGGTGATGGCGTTTGAAGGACTGATAGTTGATGTGGTTTTATTAGCCGCATATTTTAAGAAAAGGATAACGAGCAAGGTTCGTAAACAAGTATGGCCGCAATAATGCAACAAGTAACCGGAATGCTGAAGCGCACGTGGGAGTGCAAACAATGTCATGAATCCGTAGGCGAGGAGCACACGATAGCCTACCACCTGATCGATGGAATCCTGTATGGCTGGTGTGACGCGTGTTTCAGCCAGCGCGCGACCAATCCCGCCATCGCCGAAAGCACTGCATGAAGTTAGTCCGACTCAGCGTCCTCTGCGTCCTCTGCGGTTGAGTCCCGGCACTGATTAAGAGAACCGCAGAGGGCGCTGAGGACGCAGAGGACTGCCCGCCGGCCCACACGCTAAATACACCATCGCAAACCCGCTCGCCTTGACTAGGGCAAAGATAAGCCTGTAAGTTACAGCCGACCCACTTCCAGGAGGACTCGTGGAGACGGCCAAGGGCAAGACCCGCGAAGAGATCATCAATCGGCTCGCAGATCGAATAGATAGCTTCGAAAAGTATAGTCAACCGCACTCACGTTTGATGGCTGCGCTGGCCCTGCATCTGGCTCGCAGGTTCGGACTCGCGGCCGCGGACATAGACGCAATCGTAGAAGCCGCAATGCTTCACGATATCGGTTTGTACGCGATGTCACCGTCGTATCATCCGCTGCCGCGGCCGCTCGCGTTTGAAGCGCGTCTCGATCTGTGGCGGCATCCGGTGATCGGCGAGCAGCAGATGGCCAAGCGAGACGCGATGCGCCACGCGCAGTTGCTCGTGAGATGGCATCACGAGTGGTGGAACGGATCAGGTTACCCGGACATGCTCGCGTTCGAAGACATCCCAATAGGCGCGAGAATCCTGCGAGCAGTGGAACTCTACAGTGCGCTGATTTGTGATCGACCCTACCGCGAGGCGCTCAGTGAGCAGCAAGCCATCGAAGCTTTGACGTCGTCGGCGGGCGTCGAATGCGATCCTTATGTCGTAAAAGCGCTCCTCGCGCTGCTCGACGAATTGCGAGCCGCCGTCGAAGACGCGGAGGCTGTTCGAGTAGCTGAAGCACAGGCCAATCAGAGCGAGCGCCAACCTGCGCGCGATGTCGAGCCGTCGCCCGTGAGGGAATTGGCCGCTGAGGATCAACCGTTAGCTCACGTTCTGGCCGAGCCCGAAGCGTCAATGACGATTCCGGCTTCCTTACCTGACGGGATCGATCAACCCTCAGACGTTGCCGCTTCTGAGATGGAACCGCATTCTGAAGCTGGTCCTGATCCGCGTGCCGCGACCGAACAACCAAACGCTTATTTCCAGGCAATCGACGCCGAACCTTTCGAGACTCACCAGCAACAAGCATTCGAGCCGCCTTCCTCGCCTTTTGCACCCGAACCGGCGGTTCAACCGGCGCCGCGGGACATCGAGCCTCCCAGATCCGTTCCTCGGGTTGAACTGCTTTTGTCCAAAGCTCAATCGACGGTTCAATCAACGGACAGCGCGCACTCTAATGCGCCGCAGTGGCGCGCGTGGATCGGGTCTCGCTACAACAAAAAGACGTTGCTCGGCTTTCAGGCAAGCGTGCTGCGACAGATCGAGTTTCGCTCGATCGCAATCCCTTATTTGAGCGAAGCGCGGCTGGACCTGTACCTGAAGGCGTGGGGCAGGCTGATCTTCGCAAATGACCCGCGCGCCTGGGCGGGAACTGTAGCGCGCGCTACGGTCGAAGCGACCGAACCGCTTGGAGAGGAAATCATCGCACGCCTACTTGAAGACGTTTATGTTCCACGCAGCAGGCTCGAGAACCCTGCCCTGCGACGTTGGTTCGGCGAAACTGATTCCTGGTGGCTGGACAACCTTCGCCGCAATATCGACCGCCTCGACGATCAACTCATGCAAGCACAGGCCATGATGCTCGGGCTTCAGACGGGAGACTACGCGCTTTCATTCAACGACGAGACTCGAGAGTTGAGGCGTCCTCTTACGACGGTGTTCTGGAGATTGGCCGGCCGAGCTCTTTCAGCTCCCGGCGCGCAACCGCATAATCGCAGCTTCAACCAGCCGGTCGAGGAGTTTATCAAGCACGCGCGCGCCGATCTGCTTCTATTGAGTGCGCCTTCCTCGCAAATGGATCGTGGCATCGCCGAGGAGAGATCTGAATGGCGCGAAACGTGGGTGAAGGGCGCGAGCGCTGACACCGACCGAAAACCAAGCCACGCGATGACTCCCCAATCCAGGCAATCTTATTTAGCTTCAATCGAGCGGCTGTTAAGACCCGCTTCTCATTTTCGGACCTGGGCAATCGAATATCAGGAACCCGGTTTGGCCGGCGTTCAGGAGCTTGTCGACCTGATCAAAGAGCATCGCCCGGTGAAAGCGACTTATTCAAAAGACGTAACAGAAGTCGCGGGGGGACTGCGAAGCTACATTATCGTCGCCGAGAAAACGGCCGCACGCTAGTCACGGGATACTTCGCGTGCTTTGCGGTCCTTTGCGGCTTTGCGTTGAGTATTGGGTCTTACTACTTCAATACACAGCGCAAAGACGCAAAGGACCGCAAAGCACGCGGAGTCTATTAGGCAACACAGAATCCAAACACTACTCAGGCGTTTATCTTTCGCACATCGTTAGTTGGATGAGACGCCAGGTTTCGACTAACATTGTTCTGTGATCACCACGTAACCAGATTCGAAGGAGGAGCTGACTATGTATAAGGTCTCGGCTAAACAATTGGTTTCAGTTGCGCTGTTCTCGGCATTGCTCGCCGGAGTAATCGTCGCCTGCGCCCAACGGATTCTGGAGCATCGCTCGGCGCCGGTCGAACCGGTCGCCATTGCCGACCCAACCGTCGCCACCGATGAACAGAACAACATCGAGATCTACAAAGCAGTCAGTCCCGGCGTAGTCAACATCACGAACACCGTCTTACAGGAAGGCTATTGGGGAGTGTTCCCTTCCGAAGGAACCGGCTCCGGTTCGATCATAGATGACAAAGGCGACATCCTGACTAATTTCCACGTCGTTCAAAACGCGACCAGGCTGGAAGTGCAGATTGAAAACGATAAGTATCCCGCGACGGTCGTCGGCACAGACCGGGACAACGATCTCGCGGTGATCAAGGTCGACGTTCCGCGCGGGCATCGCTTCACCGCGGTTTCGCTTGGCTCATCGTCGGGGTTGCAGGTCGGCCAGAAAGTGCTCGCGATCGGAAATCCTTTTGGGCTCCAGCGCACATTGACGACGGGGATCATCAGCGGGCTGGAACGTCCGCTTCGAGATCCGGCTTCGAGGCGAACGATTCAAGGCGCGATTCAAACTGATGCTTCGATCAATCCCGGAAACTCCGGCGGGCCGCTGCTGAACTCCAAAGGCGAAATGATCGGGATCAACACCGCGATCTACAGTACGAACGGTTCGAACGGTCAACAAGGCGGCTCGATTGGGATCGGATTCGCAGTCCCGGTCGATATAGCCAAGAAGATTATTCCGGATCTTTTAAGCAAGGGGTACGTCTCGCGCCCGTGGTTGGGGATTACGACGATGCCGCTTGACCGGCGCATCGCTCGCGGAATGAGCTTGCCGGTCGAGCAGGGCTTGATCGTAGGCGACGTTACTCGAGGGAGCGGGGCCGCGTCGGCTGGGCTTCGAGGGGCAGTCGTGCGCGAATCGATCTGGGGCGGCATCGTGCTTCAACAAATCGGAGACGTGGTTCTCACGGTTGATGGGCAGAAGGTGACGAGCACCGACGATCTTCAGAACGCGCTGCAAGACAAGAAGCCGGGGCAATCGGTTGACGTAGAGATTCTCCGTGCAGGCAGCAAGATGACCGTGCCCGTCCGCTTGAGCGAGCGCCCGCCGGAGCTGCGGTGAGTGAGCTTCAATCGAATTGCATGAAATGAATTTTAGCGATTAGCGTTCTGCTCTCTTTGCTCGCGTTGCTGACGGCGATACTCTTCGACGGCGACGTCGTGCTCGGAAGCTGTTCGCGAAAACTTGTGGCGGCCTTCCGTTCCGTTCACAACGAAGTACAAGTCTTCCGTGTTGAGCGGATACAGCACCGCCTCCAATGACGCCCGGCCCGGCGAAGCGATTGGACCGGGAGGCAGCCCAGCAACCAGATAGGTGTTGTAAGGCGAGAGCCGCTGGCGATGCCGTGGCTGGTTGGGATTCCCATCATAGTCGCCCGCAAGAATGGCCGCATAAATAAAAGTAGGATCACTCCCGAGCGCCATCCCGCGCTTCAAGCGATTGAAAAAGACCGAGGCCATATGCGGGCGTTCATCGGGCACCTTTGCTTCCTTTTCGATTATCGAAGCCAGCGTGACTACTTGATTCACCGTCAATCCGAGTTGGCTTGCGCGCATCGTCCATTCGGGCGTGAACACTTCCTCGAAGCGATTGACCATCATGTGAACTAATTCTTCGGGCGTCGTCCTGGTGTTGTAGTTGTAGGTGTCGGGAAAAAGATAGCCCTCGAGGTTGCGCGCGGTTGGCGCAATTCGCAGGACCGGCGTTTGATCGTCCATCAAGCGGCGAAATTCATCCGCGGTGGCCTTGCCGGTCTTTGTAGCGAAGGTCTCAGCAATGTCGAACCGGTTATAGCCTTCGGGAATGGTTACGCGTTCGATGAAGACTTCACCGCGCCGAATCTTATCGAAAGCCTGCAGCGGTGAGATCGGCGAAGCGAATTTGTAATCGCCAGCCTTAAGACTGCCCCCGCGCCCCGTGGCCCGCACATAAATCTTCAGCGCCAGCGGATGACGAACGATGCCGGCTTCAGCCAAACGATCGACGACCCCTTGCGTTCCGGTGCGCGGATCGATAGTGACTATTCGGTCCGCGTCGTGCTCCACGGGTGTCGTAGCGGTCTTCCTCGCCCATATTGCCAACGCGCCGAGGGCAAGAATCAGAATCAACAGCAGCAGTGCTATGCGTCTAAGAGGTCGCCGTCTGGAAGAAGTCATATGAAGTGTTTGCCGAATTCCCCTTCGCGCAGGCTATGTTGATGCCGGTTCCTCGGTCCGCGTTGCAGCAAGGTAATCACGCAGGATTATCATCGCGGCGAACTCGTCCGATCGAGCGCGCCGCTTGGCCCTCGAATACCCTCTTTCAGACATCATTTGCTCGGCTTCGTAGCTTGTGAGCCTCTCGTCCTGCGTAGTGACTTCAACGCCGACCCGCGCGCGAAGCTTTTGCGCGAACCGCATGGCTGCCGCGGCGGCGTCTCCAATCGTTCCGTCCATCCTCAGCGGCAATCCGACTACTACTGCTTCGGCTTCGAGGTCGTCGACGATGAGCTTCAATCGCGCAACGTCCTTCTCGTCGCTCGATCGTCGCATGGTGTCCAGCGGACGAACCGAGAGCCCAAGAGCATCCGAAATAGCAATTCCGATTTTCTTACTGCCGAGGTCGATGGCAAGCACGCGCATTGACGAAAAGTATAGAAAGCGGGCTCGCGAGGTGTCAACGAAGCCGTCAACGGTGTAGTGGGGTGATATTGTCTTGCTCGCTCACATTCGCGTTTCTCCTCTGCGACCTCGGCGTCCTCCGCGGTTGATTCCGAGCCACTGAGCAGGAAAAACTTCGGAGTACGCCGGGAACGCAGAGGACTGCTTGCCGGCAACACGCTAATACCCACTACCGGCAACGGCGTCGACTGACGACGGGGCTATCTTGGAATAACCGGCTGCGCAGTCGACAAAGCGGTTCGGTAAATTGATGTCAGCCATCGTGAATTAAAGATTACCGTTCAATTGACATCAAAAGCCGGCGAGCGTATATAACCGCTGTCAGTTCCCGGTAACCGGTTCAGGCAGGTTTCGGCGCTCGAGCGTGATGTAATCCAGCACGAACGAATCGAATCCCAGGTCCCACGCGCAGAACTTCGAAGGATCGGTTAACAATCATCCATCAATTGCGACCTCGAAGGAGAAACCGTGACGATCAAACATCATTCGACGTTTCGCGCAGCGTTGCTGATGACGCTGTTGTTAATCATCACCATCGCATCAACCCAAATTCGAGCAGACAGCGGGAGCTGCGCAGGAGGAAATACCACACTGCCATTCACGGATGTAATGGGCAATCCATTCTTCTGCGACATTGCCGAAGCGTTCTTTTCAGGACTGACAAACGGCACGACGCCGACCACCTACAGCCCCGGTCAGAACGTGCCGCGCGAGCAGATGGCGGCGTTCGTCACACGGACGCTCGATCAATCGCTCAAGCGCGGGAGCAGGCGCGCGGCGTTAAAGCAATTTTGGACTCCTACTTCAGAAGTTGGCTTCGGGTTGACTCCGGTGGGAGTCGGCCCGGTGTTAGTCGAATCAGACGGCGGCGATCTCTGGGTTACGAATTCCAAAAGCGAGGGTGTCTCGCGCGTGCGGGCAAGTGACGGAAAGCTGCTCGAGACATGGACGGGGGCGCCGGGCGCAATTGGGGTGCTGGCCGCGAAGGGACTGATATTCGTGACCGGAGGGACAACCCCAGGTAGTCTATATCGGATCGACCCAACCCAGCCGGCGGGCGCGGTCGCGACGCTGACCAGCGCGCTGGGCGATTCTCCGGTCGGCATAGCTTTCGACGGAGCGCGAATCTGGACGGCCAACACCGGAGGGTCAGTCTCCATCGTCACGCTCGACCCGTTGAGCGTGACCAATGTGACTGTAGGATTCATTTCACCAATCGGAATTCTATATGATGGCAACAACATGTGGGTTACAGATACCGGATCCCGCCCGGGCAACCTGTTTAAGCTGGACTCGAGCGGCGCAATCATCCAAACGGTGACCGTGGGCGATGTGCCGGAGCTTTCAGTCTTCGACGGTACGAACATCTGGGTGCCCAATTTTGATGCGTTGTCGGTAACGGTAGTTCGGGCATCGACGGGGACGGTCCTCGCGACCTTAACGGGCAATGGCCTGGTTTTCCCACAGGTCACTGCCTTCGATGGCGAACGGATTCTGGTAACGAGCAAGTTTGGAAACAGCGTCTCGCTGTGGAAGGCCGCCGATCTGAGTCCGCTTGGCACCCTCAGTACCGGCACGGGCACAAATCCGACTGGAGTTTGCAGCGACGGCCTCAACTTTTGGATCGTCATGCAGGGAATCGACAAACTCGCGCGGTTTTAATCCGGGAAATTCAGAGAACTTCGCCCTACTGGAGGAAGGAATTGTAAGTGGGACTTGAGCATGCGCAGCCCCGACTCTTCGCCAAGGGAGCGTCCTGAGAATTCCCTCGAACCCACGTAGGGGTAGAATGTTTATATAGAGTGGCGAGTTCCATATTGCCAAGCCCGTAGGGGTGAAATGTCCTGTCAACTTCATACCGCTCCTAACGGAGCCAGGAAGTCCACGTCAGTCCGTCCGTAAACTATGAACATCACACCCCTACGGGGTTGCCGAGCGGAACGCTCGATTCACCGCTCTGAGTTGCTGGTGACCTAAGTCCCGAACTCCTGATCACACCCGTCCTAACTCAATCCTTGCGCCGGACATTTCGCGCGGGTTAATATGGATTCTGCTAACGCCCAGCAAGGAGCATCAGATGCGGTTCAAAACCAAGATCGCTATTGTCGTCTTTTCTACGATCATTGCCTTCTACGCCATCGTCGGCAGCTTCATGTCGAAGTCCGGGCAGGTGGTTGCGCGCGGCAGCCAATACGGCCAGCTTCAGATTTTCGATGAGGTCCTCAGCCACATCATCCGCGACTACGTCGATCAACCTGATCTCGAGAAAGTAAGGATCGGCAGCCTCCGCGGGCTCGCCGAGGGGCTTGATCCCTACAGCGCTTATCTGACTCCCGAGCAGGTCAAGCAGTACGACCCGAAGGCGAATCGCGCGGAGACCGGGCTGCTCCTTTCAAAGGTCGGCGGCTACGCTTACGCGGTTGCGGTGCTCAAGGGCTCGCCCGCTGAACAGGCAGGCGTTCGCTCCGGCGATTTCATCGAGTATGTAGGAAAGGTTCCCTCTCGCGATCTGAGTCTCTATGACATCGAGCAACTGCTCAGCGGTCAACCCGGGACTACGGTCGATGTCCGCATACTGCATCAGGGACAATCGCGAAAAGTCTCTCTCTCCAGAGCCAAGCTTGCGCAACCGGCCATCGAATCTCGCATAGAAGAACCCGGCGTAGGGTACCTGAAGCTCACGACGCTGGCTGAAGGCAGGGCCGCCGATGTTAAGACCGCTGTGAGCGACCTGGTATCAAAGGGCGCTCAGAAGATCGTATTGGATCTGCGCGGCGCCGCCAACGGCAAAATCCAGGAGGGCGTCGCGGTAGCAAACCTGTTCGCCGGTTCCGGCACGCTTGCGCGAGTGCTTGGCAAAGGCGACAAGGAGATCCAAACCTTTACTGCGGACCCCGCAAAGGTCGTGTTCAACGGACCGCTTGTCGTGGTGATCGATCGGAGCACAGCCGGGCCGGCCGAGATCATTGCCGCCGCGGTGAGAGATCAAAAGCGCGGTGACCTGGTTGGCGAACGAACGTTCGGGGCAGGATCCGAACAAGAAAAGTTCTCGCTCTCAGATGGCGGCGCATTGTTGATGACTACGGCCAAGTACGCGCCCGCGACCGGCAAGGCGTTTATGGAAGATCCGATCAACCCTACGGTGAAAGTTGATCGCCCGGTCGAAGCCGAAGTGATCCTGCCGGACGGCGATGACGATGACGACGGTGAGGAAAAGCCCGATCAGCAACAGCCGCAGGTGACGCCACCGAAGCCCGCGCCGCCGGTCGAAGACGTTCAGCTCAAGAAGGCGTTTGAGATAATCAAGCAGGCGCCGGTAAAGGCCGCGGCCGCGCAGAAGCGGGCCGCTAACACGAAGGCTCCGGTTTCCGATGGAGCAGTTCGAGAATCTCGTCTCGCGACATAATCTGAGATATTCAATCTTATTCAGCACCAAAAAAGCCGCTTCGATGGAAGCGGCTTTTTTGATTGACCTCCGCGTGCTTTGCGGTCCTTTGCGTCTTTGCGTTGAGTATTGGGTATTAAAGGCGCAAGACCCAATACTCAACGCAAAGACGCAAAGGACCGCAAAGCACGCGAAGGACTACGCTGCGCTAACGTCGAAGCGCATTCCGCAGAACGAACCAAACGTTGGCGGGGCGCTCCGCCAGCCGGCGCATGAAATACGGATACCAGTAGCGACCGTACGGAACATACACGCGCATTCGATAGCCTTGCTGAACCAGTTGCGCCTGCAGGTCGCGCCGTATGCCGTAGAGCATCTGAAACTCGAACTTGTCTCGCGACATGTCTTGCGCATCAGCAAACTCGCGGGCCGCATTAACCATGTTCTCGTCGTGTGTCGCGATGCCGTGGTAGATTCCTGAACTCAAAAGAATCCCGCTCAGCTTTACGAAGTTGGCGTCGACGTCAGCCTTACTAGCAAACGCCATCGACGGCGGCTCTTTGTAAGCTCCCTTGCATAGACGAATCCTGGCGCCGATCTTCAACAAGTCCTCGACGTCCTTTTCGGTGCGGTAGAGATAAGCCTGAACAACAATCCCGACGTTATCGAATTCGCTTCTCAAGCGTCTGAAGACCTCGAGGGTGCCGTCTGTCTTGGATGAGTCTTCCATATCGATGCGAACAAAGTTGCTATAGCGAAGCGCCGCCTCGACGATCCTGCGAGTATTCGCGTAGCACACGTCCAGCCCGATATCCAGTCCAAGCTGTGTCAGCTTCACCGATACGTTTGAGTTGAGGTTGTTTTCTTCGATGCTGTCGAGAACGCGCACGTACTCGTCGACTTCATTGCGCGTCGCGGCTTCAGAGGTGATCGATTCGCCGAGGTGATCGAAGGAAGCGCTGATGTTCTTCCGATTCAGTTCCCTGATGGCCTGGACTGCATCCTTGAGTTCTTCGCCGGCTACAAAGCGGTGGGTGACGTTGTTGAAGGACTGAAAACGAGTGAGAAATTTTTTGAAGCCTTCGCTTTTTGAAAGATAGAGAAACGTCGATTTGAGCATCTCTTTGGCCGCCTATCGGTTCAGAACGTAGTCGAAAAGACGCGTCGGAAGCAGGCGTTTCAGGGCCAGCCCGAGCCGAGCGTGGCCGGGCGCCGCATAGCGGATTCGCGGGCGGTCGGCGGCAACAGCCTTGAAGACCAAGTCGGCAATGTCTTCCGGACGGCCCGCCAGTTTTCTTAACCGCTGGATGCCGGCCGCGACCCGTTCGAACGTCTCCGCGTACGGACCGGCGTGCTCGATTATCTCTCGCGCTTCTTCATTGGCTACGCCCAGAAACTCGGTAATGATAAATCCCGGTTCGATCACAACAACCTTGATTCCAAACGGAGCAAGCTCGCCTCGCAGCCCGTCAGAAATGGCTTCCAGAGCGTGTTTCGTGGCATCGTAGACCGACGACAGCGGGCGGGCGATTCTTCCGGCGACCGAGCTGATGTTGACGATCCGGCCGCTCCGCTGCTCGCGCATAACCGGAATAACCAGTTGAGTGAGGGCGATCAGCGAGAAAAAGTTGGTCTCGAAGTTCCGCCGGATCGCATCAAGGGGGACGAGCTCAATCGGACCGCGCTGCCCCCACCCGGCATTGTTCACAAGCGCGTCAATATGTCCAAACGCGTTCAGCGTTTCCTGTACCAGCCGCGCGCGATCCCGTTCGTTTGTGATGTCTCCCACGACGGCCAGCGCGCGCCCGCCGGCCGCTTCAATGTCGCGCTTCAAGGCGTCCAGCCGATCGGCTCGTCGGGCGTTTATCACTACGGTTGCGCCTTCGCCAGCCAGCCTGCGAGCCGAGGCTTCCCCGATTCCCGCCGAAGCCCCGGTGATTATAGCTACTTGCCCGCCGAGCGTGCTCATTCGCCGTTCTCCGCTTCCTCAGAATCTTTCAGCGACATAGTATTTCATCATCGCGCGCCAGGTCGGCCAATCGTGCGGCCACTCGTAACCCCACAGCGAGAGTTCGTGCGGAATGCTCTTCTGAGCAAGAATACCCGCGAGCCTTCGCGAAGCGTTGGGGTTCTCGTAGTTCCCCTGGCCGGTGACGATGTGGATGTGGTCCTTTTGCCGAAGCGCTTCCAGTCCCGGCCCCTCGAGTCCCGGCAGATAGTCAACCGGGTTGTTGAAGAACACGTTGTCGTCGTAGTAGTCGCCCTTGTAATAGCCGCGTATGTCAAACGCGCCGCTCATCGCGATGCAGCCGGCAAATAGATCGGGCCGGCGGAAGAGTTGATTTGCGCAATGAAACGCCCCGAGGCTTGCGCCCGCGGTGATGATTCCTATGCGACCCTGGCAGCTATTCCAGATGAAGGGCACCACTTCTTCGGCGACATAACTGTTGTACTGCACCTGGCGGAGCGCTTTGTACTTCGGGTGCAGCTCATCGTTAAGCCAGCTTTCGCGATTGATGCTGTTTATCGAAAAGACTTTCACCTTGCCTGCTTCGATCGACTCCTTGATCGCGTCGATCACATAGAAGCGTTCGTACTCCAGATAGTCTGCCGCCGCTGTGGGAAACATAAGCAGCGGAAACCCAAAGTGCCCGTAGGTCACAATCTCCATACGACTATTCAGGCTTGGGCTGTGCCAGGCGTCAATCACTCGTTGCATAGAATTCTTCCTTGTTCGGCTTTTTGGTGTTCGGATGATGAGACTCGTGTGTGTTAGGCAAGCGTGTAAGCTAGCCGCATCCGGCGGGAATTTCAAGCACGGGCCAGAAGTGTGTCTGCGCGCGAACCACGAGTGTGCCGTCGAGAGCGTTTTTTCTTGACTCTGATTGGGCCTTGCGCTACTATGCGGCCCGCTTCAAGCAGACGGCTTGGAGTTTTGACCACAGCGACGAGAAGTCTTGGGCAGCAAGTGAAAGCTAGATAAGAAGCCGCAAAGGGGCGTTCGCGACGGAGCGAGCGTCGCTTCGCGGCTTTTTGTTCTCAAGCTTTCAGAAATAGCCTCAAGAGCATACCGATGAGACAAGCTGCCCGGATTCGCAAAACATCGGAGACTCGGAGGAGGATTCATGTCGATGTCACACGGCAAGGTCAAGTGGTTCAGCAACGCAAAGGGCTACGGGTTCATCGAGCAACCCGGCGAAGCCGACGTGTTCGTTCACTATTCGGCAATACAGGAGGAGGGCTATAAGTCGCTCAAGCAGGGGGAGACTGTCGAGTTCGAAGTCGTCCAGGGACCGAAGGGACCCCAGGCAGAAGGAGTGAAAAGACTGTAGACTTCCGATCAGGCGCATAGACGGAGCCCCGCTTTTAGGAGCGGGGCTTTTTTTGTTCCTCGATCGCCGGTCTATATAATCTCAGCAAGCGCGCTCTCTCGACACGTTCTCTGAACAGCAAGCAACCACATCTGTCTGCTGGCATCGGAACATCTTTGAAGTACCAGCGTGTCAATAATCGGGAAACCTCGACCATGCATGCCGCAAGTCGTCGGGGCAACGAACTTGAGACTCTATGGAGGAGTGACTTATGAATTCACAGATGATTTCCAGGCTCGCGCGCTTATTCCTGATAACCCTGCTTCTTAATTCAATCGTCATTTCACTCGCGCCCGCCCAATCGGTATCGCCTCCATCCAAGTCATCCGAGGAGAAAAAAGCCCGCGAAGAGCGCGACAAGAAAGCGCTGGCCCTGGTCGACGAAATCATCCGGGAGACCGAGTCCCTTCGACTGCCTGAGAATCGGGTTCGCATAAACATGGCGTTGGCCGATTCGATTTGGCCGCGCGATGAAAAGCGCGCACGCTTGCTTTTCAAACAGGCCGTAACAGCCCTCGAGGAGATCACTGCGGCAACGGCAGATGGTCGGGACCGCGACTATCTCGCGCAGCTTCCGCAGCAGCTAAGGCAGGAGATATTACAAGTTGCGTCTAACCACGATGCAGGATTGGCCCTGGATTTCTTGAGGGCGACCCGCCCCGCAATTCCCCGCGAGCAGGCCTATTGGCAGCCGAACTTCGAATCACAGCTTGAGATGAGGCTCGCCAATCAGATCGCAGCAAGGGACCCAAAGACAGCGTTAATGGTCGGTGAAGACTCCTTGAAATTGGGGCTCGGCCAGGATGCAACTAATCTTCTTTACAATTTGAGCTCACAGGACAAGGCGGCCGCTGAAACCTTCTTCAATGACATAATGAAACAGCTTCGAAGCGGTGAGTCGAGCAGGAGTCAGGCCGCGCCGTACATCGCATTAACACTCTTGCGAAACTGGGTTGAAACAAACCGGACGCCATCCGAGCCGTCCCAGGATCGACCGGCATCCGGCCCTTCTCTGGCAAGTCTGAATGTGGATACGGCGCGCGAGCTCAGCGGTATGATCATCAACGAGGTTTTGAACAGCGGATCGTCTGACGCGAGCAGTGGGTTCAACCCGCGCACCCTTGATGGAGGCGCATATTTTAGTTCGTATCCGGGACAGTTGCTTGGGATCATTCAACAGTTGAAGCCGATGCTGCCCGATGTCGAAAAGCTGTCGCCCGGTCAGTTTTCAGCGCTCACCCGGAAGATCGCCGAGTTTGATAAGAACAATGAAGCGCAACAAGGCCCGTGGGCAAAATATCAACAACTCAGTCAAACCGGAACAGCCGAAGAGCTGATGCAGACCGCTAAGACGGCTCCGCCCGGGGTTTCGGAAGTCCTCCTTCAGCAGGCAGCCTGGAAGGCAATCAGTCAGGACAACGCCGACGTTGTGAATCAAGTGATGGAGCGAATTTCTGATCCAAGACAGCGCGCCGAGATCGAGTTGAATCTGGCGCGCAGATCATTCCAACGCGCTCAATCCGAGAAGAAAATAGCCGAAGCTCGCTCGTTATTATCTCGCCTCCCCATCGAAGAACGCGCAGTCTTGTTAGCCCAGATGGCCACGTTCGTCGCGACCGACGGAAACAAGCCGATGGCGCTGCAGCTTCTGGGCGAAGCCGAAGCGTTGTTGGGAGATCGAGCGCTCGGCTATGAGCAGCTCAGGGCCCGGCTGCAGTTATCAACCGCTTATGAACAACTTAATTTGGGCAGGTCCGCCGACCTTGTCGAGAAAACAATCAGTCAACTCAACGAGCTTGCAGTTGCGGCGCTGGTCTTGAATGGATTCGACGTTCAACAGTTCTTCAGAAATAGCGAGTTCATCATCAACGGCGGCAATTCGTTGAATGAGATGGCCCAGGAGTCAGCGCAGAGGCTGGGCTCGCTCTCGCGTTTTGATTTTGATCGAGCGAAGTCGGTAGCCGAAGAGTTTCAGCGGCCGGAGATGCGCATCATGGCGTTGGTTCAGATCGCGCA
>Ga0134124_10001872_pt1 | contig 16928 bp, 14 predicted proteins | sample KB304_FD_96880 | JGI IMG/M metagenome (GOLD analysis project Ga0134124, IMG submission 96880) | Terrestrial soil microbial communities without Nitrogen fertilizer from Kellogg Biological Station, Michigan, USA - KB3-0-4 | ecosystem: Environmental > Terrestrial > Soil > Unclassified ...
AAGTGGTGCATGGTTCCGGACAATCTTGAGGGTTTACCCGCATCTAAAACTTGCGACTTCCTGCGCCCTGGAAAACAAGATCACCCCCGGGCGCTTTGGAAAAGTAGTTGCGTATTGAAAGGAATCCGTTCAAGATATTGAAAATGCATTTGCGCAGCAGCCGTTAACAACCCTTTGGAAAGATAAAGGAAACAGCAGTGATGAAACCGCGTTTCGTCCGCCTTGCCGAGACCGGTCGCAAGTCGGTCCGGATCTGCGTCGACGGTGTCGAATTCGATGCACTGGAGGGCGACACGGTGAGCGTAGCCATTTTGGGCAACCGCTCCCACCTTCGAACGACAGAGTTCGGGCCTGAAAGGCGTGCCGGCTTCTGCATGATGGGTGCGTGCCAGGACTGCTGGGTTTGGACCGTCGACGGCAGCCGGTTGCGAGCATGCACGACGACGGTAATTGCGGGCATGAATATCTCGACGAAACAACCGGAGGTGCAATGGGCCAACATCGCGTGATCGTCGTCGGTGCCGGGCCTGCCGGTGTCCGATGTGCGCAGATGCTGGTGCAACGCGGAATGCGCGCAATCCTTGTGGACGAGAATCGGCGCGACGGTGGGCAGATATTCCGGCGCCAGCCCGACTCGTTTGGCCGCTCCTACGGCAAACTCTACGGAACAGAAGCGCCGCAGGCGCGCGACATGCACGACACGTTCGCAAAGATGCGCGATTCGATCGATTACCTGCCCGAAACGTTGGTTTGGAACATCGCCGGGAAGCGGCTGCACCTGGCATGTGAAGGTCGCGCGTTCACCCGCGACTTCGACGCGCTGGTGCTCTGCACAGGTGCCACGGATCGAGTGATGCCGGTCAAGGGATGGGAGCGTGCAGGCACCTACAGCATCGGCGCAGCGCAGATCGCGCTGAAGGCGCAAGCCTGTTCCATCGGCGCGTCGGTCGTCTTCCTCGGCTCTGGTCCACTGCTTTACCTTGCGTCCAGCCAGTATGTCGAGGCCGGCGCGAATGTCGTTGCGGTACTGGACACGTCGGCGTTTTCGAGGCGCGTGCGCGCTTTGCCCAAGCTGCTTGCGCGTTTTGACCTGGTGCGCAAGGGCGCAGGTCTGGTTTCTTTTCTGAAACGCGCGGGCGTCAAGGTCGAGACAGGGGTCGAGCCGGTTGAGATTCTCGGCACCGACGATGCCGGCGTGAGCGGCGTGCGCTATCGCGACGCCGGTGGTGAAGTCCGAGAGCTGGCCTGCGAGGCGGTGGCCATCGGACAGCACCTGCGGCCAGAGACGCAGCTCGCCGACCTCGCCGGATGTCGTTTCGCCTTCGATACCGCTACGCGCCAGTGGCTTCCAGAGTGCGACGAACTGGGCCGCAGTTCCGTGAAGGACGTGTACCTGGCAGGGGATGGAGTGCGCGTGCTGGGCGCGGATTGCGCAGAAGTAGCCGGTCAACTTGCGGCCGCCGCAGTGCTCGGCGACCTCGGCTACCCCATCGATGCGCAGGGGCTCGGGCTGTTGAAACAGAAGCGCACACGGTTTGAGCGCTTCGCCTCGGGCATCGCAGAGGCGTTTCCGTGGCCCGCGGAGCAGATCACCCGTGTGTCGGACGACACCGTCGTGTGCCGCTGCGAGGAAATCAGGGCCGGCGAATTGCGCCGGGTCGTCCGCGACGAAGGAGCTCGTGAAATCAACCGGGCAAAAGCATTCAGCCGCGTAGGCATGGGACGCTGCCAGGGAAGGTACTGTGCGCACGCTGCGGCCGAGGTGATCGCGGGCTGCGCGAATGTGCCGGTGGAACAAGTGGGTCGGCAGCGCAGCCAGGCGCCGGTGAAGCCCCTTGGCATCGCGACGCGCCAGGAGGATGCCTGATGAAACCGATGAATGCAGATGTGCTCATCGTCGGCGGCGGCATCATGGGCACCGCCGCAGCGTTCTTCCTGCGCCGGCGTGGCCGATCGGCCATCCTGCTCGAGCGGGGCCTGGTCGGGCAGCAAGCCAGCGCAGTGAATTTCGGCGCGGTCCGGCGTCTTGGACGTTTCCTGCCGCAGTTACCACTCGCGACACGGTCGAGGGAAATCTGGGCCAAGCTGCCCGAGTTGATCGGTCACGACAGTGAATTCCTCGCATCCGGGCTCATGCGGGTCTGTTATCGCGAGGAGGAGGCCGATATCTTCGAAAGCTACGGGACAGATGCCGCGCATTACGGACTGGCGCTCGATATGTATCGCGGTCAGGCCATGCGGGCGAAGTTTCCGTTCCTGGGTCCCGAGGTGCTGGCGGCACAGTATTCGGCGACGTGCGGGCACGCCAATCCCCGGCTCGCCGCGCCGGCGTTCAGTCGCGCCGCCGCGCGCGAAGGTGCGCAAATCGTGGAGAACACCGACATCGTGAGGGTCGAGAAGGACGGCGATTCGTTCCGCGCCACCAGCGCTGATGGACGGTCCTTCCGTGCGCCGAACTTGCTGATCACCGCGGGCGCTTGGGCAGGACAGCTCAGTGCGCAGTTCGGCGAGCCGGTCCCGATCAATGGCCAAGGCCCCCAGATGGGCGTCACAGAGCCCATGCCCTATGGCATTGTTCCCGTCATCAACGTGGGTTCGGACAAGCTGGAGGAGATCATCTACTTTCGCCAGGTAAAGCGCGGAAATATCGTCTTTGGCGGCGGTCGCCGGAGTACGGCTTACCTGGATGAGCGCCGCGCGAAGGTGGAGCCCGAAAACACGCTCACCCAGTTCCAGCGTTTGCGTCGACTCGCGCCCGCCCTGGCACGTCTGAACCTCATACGGGTCTGGAGCGGGGTGGAGGGCTACCTGTCTGACGAGCTGCCGGTGATCGGGACGAGCCGCAAAGTCAGCGGACTCTTCTACGCGTTCGGATTCTGCGGGCACGGCTTTCAACTCGGACCCGGGGTCGGCGATGCGATGGCGGAGTGGATCGATACCGGTAGCACAAGCACACCGCTTCAGCCATTCGACATCGGTCGTTTTCTCTCGTGACTAAGGATTTTGGCGTGAATAAGCGCGATTTGATACTGAGCCTGGCCCGCGGGAACGAGGCCCTGCCCTATGTTCCGGCCGCTTTCTTTCTCCACTTTCCAGCCGCTTTCCATGCCGGGCAGGCGGCGGTCGACAAGCATCTCGAGTATTTCCGGCACACCGGCATGGACCTGGTCAAGATCCAGTACGAGAGCGTGTTCCCGGCGCTTCCCCAGATTCAGACCCCCGATGACTGGGCCCTGATGCCGCGCTATGGGAGAGACTTTTTCGACGGCCAGCTGGCGGCGATCAAGGGCCTGGTTCAGGCGGTTGGCCGTGAAGCGGTGGTCCTCATGACGCTGTATTCGCCCTTCATGTGTGCGGGGCACACGACGAGCCCCGCCCGGATCGCCGAGCATCTGAACCGCGAGCCGGACAAGGTACGCCGAGGGCTCGAGATCATCACCGACAGCTTGCTCGGGTTTGTCCGTGAATGCATTGCACTGGGCGTCGATGGTTTCTACACCTCGACGCAGGGAGGCGAAAGCGGCCGGTTGGCGACGCCGCAGGTATTCGATGATTACGTCAGGCCATTTGACCTCGCGTTGATGGAAGAGGCCGACCGCGCGTGCGCATTCAATATCCTGCATGTCTGCGATTACCATTTCGACTACGATGACTTCTCGCCGTTCCTGGAATATCCGGGAACCATTGTGAGCAGCCCGTTGAAGCTGGGCCGGCGCCAGTTGACGCCCAGCGAAGCCTCTGCGCTGTTTGAACGCCCCTACATGGGGGGACTGGACAGAAAGGGCGTCCTGCTGAATGGCACGCCCGATCAAATTCGGCGAGCGGTCGACACGGTAATTGCCCAGGCTCCGCCCCGCTTCATTTTGGGCGCCGATTGCACCGTGCTCTCCGAAACGCCCTGGGATAACCTGAAGATTGCCGTTGATGCCGCACATGCCCATAAGCGGTAACCGGCGTTTGCCGGAGAAGGTGAGTCGCAGGGCGGGTGGGCCTGCAGGGTTTCTCCGGGGGTCCGATCGGCGCCGGTGACCGGTCTACCTCGCTTGCGCGATCATTCAAGATATTGAATAATCTTTGCTCGTCCTGTTTGCGGCGAGCGGGGCCCGCCTCTTTTGTGTTAGTCGACCATTGGAATAGGAATTGAGATGTCTAACCGTACGAAGTCCATGCGGCGCAAAGCCGCGATCATTTCCCTGGTCTTGTCTGCCGCGCTGGGCGTGCGAGTGGCGCATGCCGCCGATCTGGTGATTGCGGCTTATGGCGGCATCTGGGAGGAAACGCTGAGGCAGTGCGCGATTGCCGCGTTCGAAAAGAAGACCGGGAAGAAGGTCGACGTTGTCTTGGGCTCGCCCTCGCAATGGCTCAATCAGGTCGCGGCGAGTCCCGCGAAACCGCCGATCGACATCATGTACATGCCGCCCGACAACGCCCTGGATTCCGCCAAGCGCGGCCTGTCCGAGAAGCTCGATCCCGCCAAGCTGCCGCATCTGAAGGAAATCCCCGCGCGCTTTGTCGATTCGGTCGATGGTTATGGCGCGGCGATGAATTACGGCGCAATGGGGGCGGTGTACAACACCAAGACAGTGCCCAACCCGCCGAAGACCTGGAAGGAGTTTGTCGAGGGTACCGTGGCGGGCAAATGGAAGGGCGCAGTGCCCAGCATCAACTATGTCGGAGGCGTCTACACACTGTGGATGTACGCGCATCTTTATGGCGGCAGCCCGAGCAACATCGCTCCCGGACTGGCGCAGATCAAGCGGATGATGGCCAGCGGCAATCTCAAGCTCTGGGTCGACCCCAATCAGCTGCTCAATGACCTCAAGTCCGGCGAAGTCGACATCTCGATGTATTGGGACGGCCGGGCGTGGGCGTTCATCGACACCAACCCCGAATTCAACTATTACACTCCGCCGGACAGCGCGGTGCTTCCGAACTACGTGCAAAAGGTCAAGAACAGCCCCGACCTCGCATGGCAGTACCTGGATATAGCGATGAGCGCCGAACCGCAGGCGTGCTTTGCCAACAAGATCCGCTATGGTGTCACCAACAAGAACGTCGTCTACGATCCCAAGGTGAAACCCAAGATCACCGACCTGAACCTGGTGCTGTTGCCCCCTGCCAGGGAACTCCAGCAGTACCAGGCGCAGTGGGTCGAGCAGTGGAATAAGGAAATTGGCCGGTAAGCGCTGAGGCAGGTCGCAGTGCCGCATTGGATCTCGCGGCCTGCACAGCCGCTTCCAGTTGCTTGTACGTTCATTCAAGATATTGAATCGTTCGCCCGTTCTCCGTCTGCAACGACCGGGCCAGCGCCTTTGCTGGTCGTCGTTGATTGGAAAGAAGGTTGCCAAAAAATGTCGAACTACCTGAACTCCATCCAGCGCAACGTCGTCATTCCTGCCCTCATCTTGATTGCCGCGCTGGGAGTCCGAATGGCGCACGCGGGCGACCTGGTGGTCGCCGGCTATGGCGGCATCTGGGAGGAAAGCCTGCGGCAATGCGCGATTGCCGCGTTCGAGAAGAAGACGGGAAAGTCCGTCGACTTTGTCCTGGGCTCGCCCTCGCAATGGCTCAATCAGGTCGCGGCAAGCCCGGGGAAACCGCCGATCGACATCATGTACATGCCGCCCGATAACGCGCTGGATGCCGCCAAGCGCGGTCTGGTAGACAAGGTCGATGCCGGCCGGGCGCCGCACCTGAAGGAAATCCCCGCGCGCTTCATCGACTCGGTCGACGGCTATGGCGCGGCGACAAATTACGGCGCAATGGGCGCCGTCTACAACACCAAGACGGTGCCCAACCGGCCGAAGACCTGGAAGGATTTTGTCGAAGGAACGGTCGCGGGCAAATGGAAGGCCGCTGTGCCCAGCATCAATTACGTCGGCGGCGTCTATACACTGTGGATGTACTCGCATCTGTATGGCGGCAGCGCGGCCAATGTCGCTCCGGGCCTGGCGCAGATCAAGCGGATGATGGCCAGCGGCAACCTCAAGCTCTGGGTCGACCCGAATCAGTTGCTCAATGACCTCAAGTCCGGCGAAGTCGATATCGCGATGTACTGGGATGGCCGCGCCTGGGCCTTCATCGACAGCAACCCCGAGTTCAACTACTACACCCCGCAGGACAGCATCATGCTCGCGGCGCATATCCAGAAGGTCAAGGGCGGTTCCGACCTCGCATGGCAGTTCATCGACGTGGCGATGAGCGCCGAACCCCAGGCCTGCTTTGGCAACAAGATGCGCCAGGGCGTCACCAACAAGAACGTCGTCTATGACGCCAAAGTGAAGCCCAAGATCACCGATCTCAGCCTGGTGGTTTTGCCGCCCGCCAAGGAACTTGCGCTGCACCTGCCGCAGTGGGTAGAGCAGTGGAACAAGGAAATTGGCAGATAGGCGGCACGCGGCTTCATACGTTGGTTGGTCTTCGCCCTTTGTGAAAGGAATTCCAAAATGTCTCAGAGTACAGTGCAGCGCACAGCCCTGGTCTTATGCCTGGCCTTGACGTCAGCGTGCGCACATGCTGCCGATCTGGTGGTTGCCGCCTTTGGCGGCATCTGGGAGGAAAGCCTCAGGCAATGCTACATAGCTCCGTTCGAGAAGTTGACGGGCAAGAAGGTCGATGTGGTCCTGGGCCAACCTTCGCAATGGCTGCATCAGGTCGCGGCGAGCCAGGCAAGGCCGCCGATCGATGTGATGTTCACACCGCCCGACAATGCGCTGGAAGCGGGCAAGCTCGGCCTGGTCGACAAGCTCGATGCCGCCAAGACACCGCACCTGAAAGAAATCCCCCAGCGTTTTATCGATTCGGTCGACGGCTATGGCGCGGCGATCAATTACGGCGCGATGGGGGTGCTCTACAACACGAAGGCGGTAGCGAACCCGCCGAAGACCTGGAAAGAATATGTCGAGGGCACGGTGGCCGGCAAATGGAAGACCGCCATGCCGAGCATCAACTATCTCAACGGCTCCAACATCCTCTGGATGTATGCGCGCCTGTACGGTGGCAGTGTGACTAACATCAGCCCCGGTATGGCCCAGGTCAAGCGGATGATCGACAGCGGCAACATGAAGCTCTGGGTCGACGCGAATCAGGTGCTCAACGACCTCAAGTCTGGTGAAATCGACCTCGCGATGTATTGGGATGGACGCGCCTGGGCGTTCATCGACACCAACCCCGACTTCAAGTACTACACGCCGCCGGACAGCGTCGCGGTCCCAAGCTACGTGCAGAAGGTCAAGAACGCGCCCGACTACGCGTGGCAGTTCCTGGATGTGGTGATGAGCGCCGAACCCCAAGCCTGCTTCGCCAACAAGATCCGCTACGGCGTCACCAACAAGAACGTCGCCTATGCCGTGAAGGTGAAACCCCAGATCACCGAATTGAGCCTGGTGACCCTGCCGCCCAAGGACATCGAAAAGCACAAGCCGGCGTGGGTCGAGCAGTGGAACAAGGAGATCGGCCGCTAGGCTTCGAACGGGTCAGGCAGGTCAGGCTGTCGCAGACGCAGTCGTCTGCGCGGTATCGCCGGGCGCGATCGCTGCGTCAGCGGGAAGTTCGGAGAACTCCTGCGCCAGTTCCGCGTAGCGGGCATAAACGTCCTGTGCGCCGCCGTCGGGCGGTGCGACATGGCCCTCGAGGGCCGCGAACAGCCGGTGCTTGACGAAATACCGCCACGTGACCGGAACCTTGCTGAGCAAGGTGGTCAGCGCGGCGTAGCGTTGCAGCGTCCACACGCGTTCGAACTGCAGCCGGCCCGCGCCGTGGCAGTAGTGTCCGGCTTTCCGCGCCTGGATCGCCGGGGCCATCTTCTTGCGGAGTTCCGCGGTTGTCGCCTCGTCCAGCGTGCCGTCTTCGCGAATCACGACGCCGTAGTCGTTCTTCGCGCCGTCCCTCGACACGAAGCCGCGACGAACGTCGGCCTGCACCAGTTCCACCGAACGCTCGAGCGGATTGCCGTACCCGCCCGCTCCCGGCCCTTCGATGAGGATGATGTCGCCCGGGTCGCACATCACGATATCGCTGTTGCCAAGGTTGACCGGATGGGGCGAGTCCGGATTCTTGATGAATCGCGATGTCGCCCCGGGGCCGCCCCCGAGCACGCCCCATGCCGAGAAGTTCGAACGGTCGCGGTTGCGCGCGGTCACCATGCTGTGCGGCGCGAACAACTGGAATTCCATCATCGCCCCGCTGCCGCCGCGATAAAGCCCGGCGCCTCCGGAGTTCGGGATCAGGCCATATTTGAGGATCCGGATCGGCACCTCCGCCTCGTTGATCTCGACCGGCGTGTTCTTCAGGAATGACATGTTGGCACCGCTGCCCTCGGCACCGTCGGCGCCCGGGCCGCCGCCGGCACCGCCACCGACCGGACCGATCGAGGCCATGACGGTGCGCCCGCCGCGCGCGGTCGTCTTCACGTTCATGACCGAGAGCCCGCTGCCCGGCGACGCCGGCAGCCGGTCGGGCAGCGCCTGCGTGAAGGCGCCGATGATCGCTGTTTGAATCACGTTGCTCAAGAGGCTGCGCATGCCAACGGCTGCCGGCGGCGTCGCGTTGACGACCGAGCCCTGGGGCAGGATGGCCCGCACCGCTCGCACCGTGCCTGCGTTGAGTACGGTCTTCGGGTCGAGGGTGGCCATCACATAGACGAACCCGACCGTCACCAGCGCATGACGCTCGTGACCACCGGTCGGCATGTTCAGCGAGGAAGCCAATTGCGGGTCGGAGCCGGTGAAGTCGATCACGCAAGAGTCGCCCTGGATTTTCACCGTCACGCAAATGCGCGCCGGATAGCCGTCGACCGAATCCTCGTCGGCGTAGTCGGCGAAGTGGTATTCGCCGTCCGGGATCGCACGGATGAGCGTCCGGGCTTGCTGTTCCGCGTAGTCGATCAGTTCGTACATCCCGGTCTTGAACGTGTCGCGGCCGAAGCGCTCGATGATCTCGTGTACCTTGCGCTCACCAATGTTGACGCAGGCGATCTGCGCACTGAGGTCACCGCGGTTTTGCTCCGGCACGCGAACGTTGGTCTGGATGATGCGCAGCAGATCCTGGTTCATCACCCCGTCGCGCATCAACAGCATCGGCGGAATGCGCAATCCCTCCTGTTGCACTTCGGTGAGTGTCCGCGACAGCGTCGCGGGCACGGCACCGCCGACGTCGGTGTTGTGGACATGGCAGCCGGCAAAGCAGATCAGCTCGCCGTCGCTGAATATGGGTTTCCACAGATGCACATCGGGCGAGTGCGTGGCGACGAATCCGCTATACGGGTCGTTGGTGATGTAGATGTCGCCTTCACGGTAATCGTCGAACATCCGTATCACCCCGCCGTAGTCGAGGCTGGTGTACCACGTCGCGCCCAGTGTCATCGGGGAGGCGAAGGTCCATCCTTCCCTGGTCATGAGCTGGCAGGAAAAGTCCTCCGTTTCCTTGACGAAGGTTGAGTGCGCGGTGCGCATGACCGTATATCCCATGCTGCCCGCGGCCGCAGCACAGTGATTGGCGAGCACCTGAAGGTTGGCTTTGTCGATTGTCATGACAGGCTCCCCATGTTGATCCGCAAGTTGCTGATGGCATCGACCGTCACGGTGAAGCCCGCCGGGACTACCGTCGTGCAGTCGTTCTGCATGACGACGGCCGGTCCGGCGAAGCTCTGGCCGGCGACGAGCAAGTCGCGCTGGAACAATGCGACTTGCCGCATGGCGCCATCCAGGCGCGCCGTGATCGTGCTGATCGGCCTGGCAGTGCCGGGTTGAAGCGCACTTCTGGGAAATTCCGGCTTCGCGGTCTTGCCGCTGATCACCAGCCGCAGCGAAATCACCTGCAGCGGCGCTTCGCGGTCGGCATGGCCATAGAGGCGCTCGTGCTCGAGGTGGAAAGCGTGCGCAACCGCCGCGAGGTCTCCACGCTCGATGGCGTCGATCTCGAGCGGCGTGTCGATCTCGAACGACTGCCCGCGATAACGCATTTCCGCCGAATAGAGGTACGTGGGCGTGCCATCGTATTTCTGATCGTCCTTGAGCCAGGACAGCGCGCGCTTGCGCAGGGTGGCGAACTCGCCGCGGATCACCTCGAGCGCGTCGGCCTTGAAGTCCAGATAGACCGTCTTGATGAAGTCGTTCTTCAAGTCCGCGATCAGCCCGCCCAGCGCGCTCAGCACGCCGGGAGTGGGCGGTACGAGGGTTTCCTTCATCCGCAATTCGCGGGCCAGGAAGCACGCCATCATCGGCCCCGCGCCGCCGAAGGCGAGCATCGAGAATTCGCGCGTGTCGACGCCGAAGCGCGAAATCAGCCCGCTTACCTCCGAGAACATGCCCGAAACCGCAACCTGGATGATGGACTCGCCAGTCTCCTCGATTGACCGGTTGAGCCTGGTCGCCAATTCACCGACAGCGGCGCGCGCCTTCGCGACGTCTACCTTGACAGCGTTGTAGCCGAGATCCGCGTGACCGATGAGTCCGCAGGCGACGAACGCGTCGGTGATCGTGGCGCGCTGGCCGCCGCGCCCATAGCAAGCCGGGCCGGGGCGCGATCCCGCGCTCTCGGGGCCGACCTTGAGCACGCCTAACGAATCCACCCACGCGATCGAACCACCGCCTCCGCCGATCGAAGTGACCGAGACCGACGGGATATAGATATGGAACTCGCCGATGCGCTCACCGGTGCCGTATTGCGGCCGGCCATCCATGATCAGTGCGACGTCGGCGCTGGTGCCCCCGACATCGAGGCTCATGCAGCGCGAAACTCCGCTGATCTCGGCGACGTAGCTCGCGCCGATGACGCCGGACGCGGTCCCGGACAGGATCATCTGCACGCACTCCTGCTTGCCCTGTTCGGCCGTCATCACACCGCCGTTCGACTTCGTCAGCATGGCCTCGGCGGACACGCCGGAATCCTTGAGCGCCCTTTGCAGCGCACCAAGGTATTGCGCCACGCGCGGCTGCACATAGCCGCCGATCACCGCGGTGATCGTGCGCTCGTACTCGCGGATGATCGGCCATGTTTCGCTGGAACAGAACACCGGCAGATCAGGCGCGACGCGCCGCGCCACGGCCTTCGCCTGCAATTCATGCGCAGGATTGAAGTACGAATGCAGGAACGCGATGACGACACCTTCCGCGCCGGCGTTCCGGGCGCTGGCTACGGCCGTTGCCACCGCCTGCTCATCGAGTTCCTGCAGGACGCCGCCATCCGCGCCCAGACGCTCGGGGATGCCAAATACCATGTCGCGCTTGATCAGCGGTTCTGGCCGCTTGGAGATCAGGTTGTACATATCCGGAATCTTCAACCGGGCGAGTTCCAGGACATCCTGGAAGTGCTCGGTGGTGAACAGCGCAAGCCGCAGCCCGGTTCGCTGGATGACGGTGTTCACGCCGACCGTCGTGCCATGCGTGAAGTAGACGATCTCTCCGCCCGGAATGCCGTAGCGCGCGCCGACCGCTTTAAGGCCTTCGAGCACTTCCGCGCCCGGATGATCCGGCTGCGAAAAGACCTTAAGGCTTCTGATCGTCTTGCTCGTCTCGTCGAAAAGGGCGAAATCGGTGAACGTGCCCCCGATATCGACGCCGACTCGGTAACCCATAGTGACCTCCAGGTTAGGATTCGCTTCGCGCCGAAGACGGCGCGAGCGCACGACAAAGGGAATTGCATGCGCTTCGACGAAATCATTCACTATTTTGAATTGCAATGCAAGCGCTATCGCGGAACGATTCGCACAAATGGCCGGACCGGGACGATGGAAGAGGACATCGGCGCCGCGTACTTGCAAATACAGGGGAATTCCTTCATTATACTGAAATATCAGGAGATCGACGTTTCGCGGCCTTTCGGTTTCCCGGATGATTCCCGGCGGCCCCGGCGTATTTTGATTTCTACGAAATGACACAACAACACCGTAAGTCGAAGGCGAATGGCGGCGTAGCCGACAGCGGCGCCACGCCCAGCGTCGGGCAGCGGCGCGACGGGTCCAAGCGGCATTCCATCGCCTCACGGAAAGCTCCGCCGGCCGCCAATCGCGCCAGCAGCGCTGAACGGCCGGCAGGCGACGACCACCCGCCCGTCGTGCCACTGGTGGGCGACGCGATCAAGCGGTTGCGCAGCCAAAAGGGTCTGTCGCTGATCAGTCTTGCCAATGAGTCGGGTGTGTCGGTCGGCATGCTCAGCCAGATCGAGCGGGACCTCGCGAACCCGTCACTGCGCGTGTTGACGCAAATTCTGCATGCTCTCGGCGAGTCGATGAGCGCCTTGTTCCCCGAGAGCGAAGCAGCATTGACGGATCCGTCATTTGTGCGAAGACACAAGCGCCATCCCATCCTCGACCTGGGCTATCTCCGCAAGGAACTGTTGTCCTCAGGCTCGCCGCACAACCTGCAGATGTTCGTGCTTCACGTTCCGCCGAACGGGTCTTCGGGAACGCAGCCGCTTTCGTATCCGGCGGAAAAGGGCGGGCTCGTCCTGGAAGGCGAAATCGTGCTCAAGGTGGGGAACGAGGAGGCGGTGCTCGATCAGGGCGACAGCTTCGTTTTCGACAGCTCTCTTCCCCACGGTTTCCACAATTCGTCCGACTCGCCGGCCAAGGTGCTTTGGATCATCGGCCGGGTCTCGGTCGATCGACATCTTTGAGGTTGCCACGATGAGCAATGCGGTCCGCGTGAAGCTGCAGGGCATCAGCAAGCACTTCGGAACTGTCCAGGCTCTCAAGCCGATGGATCTCGATGTCGAGCCGGGCGAACTGGTGGCGTTGCTCGGTCCTTCGGGATGCGGAAAGACGACGACGCTGCGGATCATCGCGGGGTTCGAATCCCCGGACACCGGCAACGTGCTGATCGGCGCCAAGGACGTCACCGACTCGCCGCCCAACAAGCGGGCGATCGGTATGGTATTCCAGAACTACAGCCTGTTCCCGCACATGAACGTGGCCGAGAACGTCGCGTTCGGCCTGAAGATGGGTGGCGTCGACCGCGACGACCGTACCAGGCGCGTGCGCGACATGCTGGAACTCGTTCGGCTCGGGAAGTTCGAGGACCGCCAGATCCATCAGTTGTCCGGCGGCCAGCAGCAGCGTGTGGCGCTGGCGCGGGCGTTGGTGACAAATCCAACGATCCTGCTGCTCGACGAACCGCTCGGCGCGCTGGACAAGAACCTGCGCGAACGCATGCAGTTCGAACTGCGGGAGATCCAGCGCAGGCTCGGAATCACCTCGCTGCTCGTCACGCACGATCAGGAAGAGGCGCTGACGATGAGCGACCGCATCGCGGTCATGTCGGAAGGGCAGATCCTGCAGATCGGAACGCCCACCGAAGTGTACGAGCGGCCGCGGACCAGGTTTGTCTCCGAGTTCCTCGGAACCTCCAACATCCTGAGCGCAACGGTGCGCGGTGAAGTGCGATCCGGCATCTGGGCGGTCGGCTTCGATTTCGACCCGCAGGCGCAAGGCCTCGTGGCGATGCCCGGGCCAGTGGCCACCGGGGCGCAGATCCAGCTCGCGATCCGGCCGGAACAAATGCGGATCGCGGAACCTGCGGACGGTTCGCTTCGCGCACAGGTACAGGACGTGGTTTTCCGCGGCAGCTACTACGCCTACGAAATGGCCGTCTCGGGATCGGACTCGCCGATGTTCCTCTATAGCCATGCCCGCCTTGCAATTCCGGCCGACCGCCAGGTCAGCCTCAGCTGGTCCCCGGAATCGGCGATACGCCTGAGCGACCTCACATGAACAGGGAACGGGTCGGGCCCGAGGCCGCCGCAACACCTAGAAAGTCCTGGCGTTATCGCCTTGCCAACATGAGCTGGGCGATCCCGGCGCTCGTCTTCCTGCTGGTCTTCTTCGTCGCGCCGCTGATCGGGAATATCGTCCGCAGCACCACCGAAGGCGCCGCAGTCACCTCGGGGGCTTCGATTTATTACCAGAAGCTGCTCTTCGATTCGTACTACTCCGGCGTATTGCTCCAGACTTTCAAGGTCAGCCTGATCACGACGATCGCCTGCCTGGTGATCGGGTACCCCATTTCGTACTTCATGGTGCGGTACGCGGGAAGATGGAACACGTTGATCGTGTTCTGTTTGATCGCGCCGCTGCTGACGTCGATCATCATGAGGACGTTCGGCTGGAACGTGATTTTCGCGCGGCGCGGACTTATGAACGTGTGGCTGATGGGGGCGGGCCTGATCTCCCGCCCGCTCGACACTCTCAACCAGCCGATTGCCGTCTACGTGGGGCTGGTGCACGTGCTCGTGCCGTTCATGGTGCTGTCGATCACTTCGGTATTGCAGGGGATCGACATCGGCCTCGAGGAGTCGGCGCGGGTACTGGGGGCGAGCCGGCTGCGGGCGTTCCTGTCCGTGACGCTGCCGCTGAGCGTGGACGGAATTGCGACCGGCTGCATCCTGGTATTCGTGCTGACGAATGGCAGCTTCCTGACCATGTTGCTACTTGGAGGGGGCAAGGTCACGACGCTGGCACTGCTCATCTATCAGCAGTTCAGCGTGACGCAGGACATAGGTTTCGCCGCGGCCATGGGCAACGTGCTGCTCGTCTTCGCGCTCCTCTGTCTGGCATTGCAGGCACGATTCGTGCGGCGTGGAGGGATCAAGACATGAAGAACGATGCCATGCCGGCCGCGCTTGTCAAACGGCGCGCCAAGAGGGATCCCGCCGCACTCGGGCTGGGGATTTACGTCGTGCTGTTCATGACCTTCCTGCTGCTGCCGATCATCGCGGTGGTGGTGGTCTCGTTCTCGGCATCGACGTTCATCTCGTTCCCGATCCAGGAATTCTCGCTGCGGTGGTATGAGCGCATCTTCGAGTACAAGCCGTTCATGAACTCGCTCCTGGTAAGCCTGCAGATCGCGGTGGCTTCAGCGTTCTTTGGCGTGCTCATGGGCGTGCCGGCCGCCCTGGCGGTGGCGCGGTCGCACAGTGCCTGGGCCGCCGCCGTGGCGAACGTGTTGCTGGCGCCGATCTCGATACCCGCGATCGTCCTGGGATTTTCCTTGCTCTATTTTCTGTCGGCGCTGGCGTTCGGGATCTCGTTCCTGTCGCTGTTGATCACGCATACCGTGGTCGCGATTCCGTACATCGGCCGCACGGCCCTCGCGGTGTACCGTGCGTTTCCCCCCGATCATGAAGAGGCCGCGGCCATTCTCGGCGCCTCCCGCTGGCAAACCCTGCGCCATGTCACGCTGCCGATGATCCGGCCCGGCATCTTCGCCGGAGCGCTGTTCGCCTTCCTGATCTCGCTCGACAACCTGCCCGTCTCGTTCTTCTTCGGCACGGCGAACACCAATACGCTGCCCGTCGTCATGCTCAGCTACATGCAGAATCAATTCGATCCGTCGATCGCGGCGATGAGCGCGGTGCAGATGCTCATTGCGGTCGCGATGCTGCTGGTCGTCGATGCGGTCTATGGAATCGAACGCATCATGACCGCCGTCTAGCAGCCGGTGTGCTGCCTGCGATCAGCAGGACCGCGCAGGGGTCAGTTGTTGCAGCGTGCTTCCAGCGCATCGATGAAGGACCGATCCCAGCGGCCTTCCTTCATGGCCTGGATGGTCTTCGCCTCGGCCTGCAGGTGGGCGATCGCCTTTTCGATCAGCTCCAGGGCGCCTTCCTGCGGGATGGCCAGCAAGCCGTCCTGGTCGCCGACGACGATATCGCCGGGGTTCACCACCATGCCGCCCACGCTGATGGGCACGTTGATCTCACCCGGCCCGTCCTTGTACGGCCCGCGATGCGTGACGCCGCGCGCATAGACCGGGAATTCGCGCTCGCGGATCTCCGCCACGTCGCGGATCGCCCCGTCGATCACGACACCGGCGACACCGATGCCGGCGGCGTAGAACGACAGGATGCCGCCGACGACCGCGTTGTTGAGGTCGCCACCGGCATCGACCACCAGCACGTCGCCCGGACGGCAGAACTCCAGGGCGCGCAGGTACGTCAGGTTGTCGCCGCCGCGCGAGCGGGCCGTGACTGCCGTGCCGGCCATCGTCTGTTTGACCGGGCGGTGGTAGGGATGCAGTCCCACGGTGCCAATGTTGCGATGCATGTTGTCGCTGAGTGCGGCGACCGGGATGTCGCGCAGCGCGGCGATGACCTTCGGCTCCGCCTGGGCGGCCGATGGGACCTTGCGGAGGGCTTTGTATGTGCTCATGGAGGCTTCCTGCGTTGATGCGGACGGTAGATATTCAGTCCAGCGCCGCGACCGCACGGGCGATGCGGCTGCAGCCTTCTTCCAGAATGTCGAGCGAGGTTGCGATCGACAGCCGGAAGTAAGGCGACAGCCCGTAGGCGGTGCCGGCAACGACCGCGACGCCAACGCTCTCGAGCAGGTACATCACCACGTCACCGTCTTCGGCCAGCACTTTGCCTTCCGCCGTGGTCCTGCCGATCAGGCCCGCACAATTGATGTAGAGATAGAAGGCGCCGTCCGGCGCGCGGCAACTCAGCCCGGGAATCGAATTGATCCGCGCCAATGTGGCATCACGGCGCTGCTTGTAGACGCCCACGCTTTCGGTGACGAAGCTCTGGTCGCCGTTCAAAGCGGCGGCGGCCGCGGCCTGGCTGACCGCGCAGCAGCTGCCGGTGGACTGCGACAGCAGCGTGTCCAGTGCCTGCACCAGGTCGCGCGGACCGGCGGCCCAGCCGATACGCCAGCCGGTCATTGCATAGGTCTTGGACACCCCGTTGACCGCCAGCGTGCGATCGCGCAGCTCGGGTGCTGCGTTCAGCAGGTGGGGCGTGTGCTGGCCGTCGAAGCGGATGTGTTCGTAGATGTCGTCCGTCATGACCAGCACCTGCGGATGGCGGGCCAGCACCTCGGCCAGCGCCCGGTACTCGGCGATCGTGTAGCTGGCCCCCGTCGGATTGCTGGGCGAGTTCAGCAGCAGCCAGCGGGTTCTCGGCGTGATCGCCGCAGCCAGTTGCGCTGGCGTGAT
>Ga0134124_10001878_pt1 | contig 16894 bp, 15 predicted proteins | sample KB304_FD_96880 | JGI IMG/M metagenome (GOLD analysis project Ga0134124, IMG submission 96880) | Terrestrial soil microbial communities without Nitrogen fertilizer from Kellogg Biological Station, Michigan, USA - KB3-0-4 | ecosystem: Environmental > Terrestrial > Soil > Unclassified ...
CGTCGTTCACTGCGTCAACAGCATGAAGATGACGGCCAGCGCCATCACGAGCGTCGCTGTCCAGCCGAGCACGCGGTGGCGCCGCGAGATGGTGTGCGGCCCCATGAGCCGGCGCGACTGGCCGATCCACATCATGGCCACCATGATGGGCACCGAGATGACGCCGTTGACCATCGCGCTCCAGATCAGCGCACGGATGGGGTCGAGCTCGAAGACGCTCATCGCGGTGCCGATGCCGGTGGCCGCGACGATGATCAGGTAGAAGCCGCGCGCGCTGCGAAACCCGCGCGAGAGTCCGCGCCGCCAGCCGAACACCTCGCTCACCGCATACGCGGCAGAGCCCGCGAGTACCGGCACGGCGAGCAGCCCGGTGCCCACGATGCCCAGCGCGAAGAGCGCGAACGCGAACTCGCCGGCCACCGGGCGCAGCGCCTGCGCGGCCTGCGAGGAGGTCTGGATGTTGGTGACGCCGTTGAGGTTGAGCGTCACCGCAGTGGCGATCACGATGCACAGCGCAATCACATTCGAGAACACCATGCCGACATAGGTGTCCAGCTTGATGCGCAGGAGGTGCTCGGCCGCGTACTCCGGGTGGGTGCGCAGCTGCGCGGCGCCGGGACGGCGGTTGTTGTCCTCGACTTCCTGCGAGGCCTGCCAGAAGAAGAGATAGGGGCTGATGGTCGTCCCAAGCACCGCCACCACCATGCTGGCGTAGGCGGACAGCGGCACGCCCTTTGGGTAGTGGGCCCAGGGGGTGAGCGTCTGCACGGTGACGTCGCGCCAGGGCACCTGCACCGACAGCACCACCGCGACGTATGCGAAGAGGGCGAGCGTGAGCCACTTCAGCACGCGCACCGACCTCTCGTAGGAGAAGAAGATCTGCCCGAGCACGCACGCCGTGCCGAAGCCGACGACGTAGGGCATGTGCGGGCCACCCGTGAGCAGCCGCGCCGCCTCGGCCATGGCGCCCACGTCGGCGGCGATGTTGATGGTGTTGGCCACGACGAGCAGGCCCACGAGCACCAGGGTGAGCCAGCGCGGACAGGTGCGCGCGATGTTCGCGGCGAGTCCGGTGCCGGTGGCCCAGCCGATGCGCGCCGAGAGCATCTGGATGCCGATCATCAGCGGCGTGGTGAGCAGCAGCGTCCACACGAGCCCGAAGCGGAACTGCGAGCCCGCCTGCGAGTAGGTGGCGATGCCGCTCGGGTCGTCGTCGGCAGCGCCGGTGATGAGGCCCGGCCCGAGCCGGCGGGTCAGGCCGTTGAGGCCGCCTTCGGGCGGGGTCGCCTCGCGGTGCGCGTTGGAGGTGTCGGGGGTGGCCATGCGCGCGCGACCCTCAGATGAGCCCGGAGGCGATGTTGATCGACAGCGCCAGCACGGTCGTGTTGAAGAGGAAGGCGATCACGCAGTGCACCGTGCCGGCGCGGCGCATCTCCTTGGAGGTGAAGGACACGTCCGCCGTCTGTCCGGAGGTGCCGATCACGGCGGAGAAGTAGACGAAGTCGCCGTAGTCGGGCGCATCGTCGTCGGGGAACTGCAGTCCGCCCGGGCGGCCGCGACAGGTGTTGGAGTAGTAGTCGTGCGCATAGTGCAGGGCCATCATGGTGTGGGTGAAGGCCCAGGACAGCAGCACGTTGACGGCCCCCAGCCCGACATGCGCGGCCTTGAGCGCGCCGCGCGCGTCCTTGGCCACCGAGAGCTGCCCCGCCACGGCGAAGAGGCTGGCGATGGCCGCCACCATCACCAGGGTCAGAACCACCCACTGGCCCTCGTCCTGCAGCCGCGCGCGATGGCGCATGCGGTCGTGCGAGGAGCGGGCCATCATCACCCCGGCCAGCACGAGGTAGAGCGCCAGCGCCACGTTCCAGCCGATCAGCGCGCGGGTGACGCCGTGCATGGCCACGCTGTCGGGTATCGCAAACCCCGTGAGGAGCCCGACCGCCGAGGCGATGAAAAGGCGGGGCCGGGCCTGCAATTGCCGCACGAGTCGGTTGCGTCGTAGGTTCATCGCGGGCTCCTGTTGCGAATCGCATCCGGGTTCGAGGGTGCCGCGCATTGTGTCCATGCGAGCGCGCCGGCTGCATCGGGCGTGCCCGCGCGCCAGGGTGGCGCAAGCCGCCCGCATGCGAACTCCGTCACGCAGTGCGGGCGCAGCCCTGCATGAGGCGCGCTCAAGCCCGCGTGCGCTGCGGCCGATAAGAAGTCGACGGCGCCTCCAGCGCGCCCACAGCCCAAGGATTGCGACCTCAGCATGAACTCGCCCGCATCAACCCAACCGACCGGCTCGCTCGGTCGCCGGCTCGGCGCCGGATTTGCCGTCACCCTCGTGATCGCCCTCGGCGGCAGCGGCTACGGCGCGTGGTCGCTCAACCGCGTGGCTCGCCAGACCCAGCAGCTCGTGGACAGCTCGGTGGCCACCGACCGCGTCGTGTCCGAGTGGTATCGCAACGTCTCGGTCGCGGTGAAGCGCACCACGGCCATCGCGGTCAGCGACGATCCCAAGCTCGCCGAGTTCTTCTCCAAGGAGGCCGTCGCCTCCACCCAGTACTCGCAGAGCCTGCAAGACAAGATCGAGCCCATGCTCACCCGGGACGAGGAAAAGCGCGTGCTCGCGCAGCTGCCGGCCATCCGCAAGAACTACGTCGATGTGCGCGACCGGCTCTCCAAGCTGAAGAAGCAGGGCGATGCCGAAGGCGCCGCGAAACTGCTGGACCCGTACCTGGCCGCGGCGGACGAATACCTCGGGCGGCTGAAGACGATCTCCGAGCTGCTGCGCCGCGACATCGACGAAGGCGCCGACGCCGTGCAGGCGGCCAACCGAGACGCGCAGGTCGCGCTCATGGCCTTCGGCCTGATCGCGCTGCTGTGCGGCGGCGCGTTCTCCATCTGGCTCACGCGCGGCATCACGCAGCCCATCCGCCGCGCCGTGCAGGCGGCCGACCGCATCGCGGCGCTCGACCTCACCGAGCGCATCGAGTCGCACAACCGCGACGAGACGGGCCGCCTGCTCGCGTCGCTCTCGGGCATGCAGCAGTCGCTGCGCACGCTGGTCGTGCAGGTGCGCTCGGCCACGGACAGCATCCACACCGCATCCTCCGAGATCAGCTCGGGCAACGTGGACCTGTCCTCGCGCACCGAGGAAGCCGCGTCGAGCCTGCAGCAGACCGCGGCCTCGATCGAGCAGATGAACGGCACGGTGCAGCACTCGGCCGCGAACGCGCGCACCGCCGACCAGCTCGCCACCGGCGCGGCCGAGGTCGCGGTGCGTGGCGGCGAGGTGGTGGAGCGCGTCGTCTCCACGATGAAGGACATCAACGACTCGTCGAAGAAGATCGCCGACATCACGGGCGTGATCGACGGCATCGCCTTCCAGACCAACATCCTGGCGCTCAACGCCGCGGTGGAAGCCGCGCGTGCGGGCGAGCAGGGCCGCGGCTTTGCGGTCGTGGCCAGCGAAGTGCGCAGCCTCGCGCAGCGCAGTGCCGCCGCCGCCAAGGAGATCAAGACCCTCATCGGCGACTCGGTGGAGAAGGTCGATGCGGGCTCGCAGCTCGTGGCCGACGCGGGCCAGACGATGAACGAGGTGGTGGCCTCGGTGAAGCGCGTGTCGGACATCATTGGCGAGATCACCCACGCGGCCCAGGAGCAGAGCCAGGGCATCGGCGAGGTGAACACCGCCGTCGCGCAGCTCGATCAGGTGACGCAATCGAACGCGGCGCTGGTCGAGCAGTCCGCGGCCGCGGCCGAGAGCCTGAAGGCGCAGGCGCAGCAGCTCTCGCAGACGGTGCAACGGTTTCGCGTGAGCGAGGAGGCCACGACCTCGTGGACGCCCGCGCCCGCGCACGTCGAGCCGCGCCTGGCGGGCGCACCGGCGCTGCCCGTCGCTCGTGCGAGCAGACCCTTGGCCCAGCCGCCCGTGCTCAAGCGCCCGAGCCCCATCGCGAAGGCGCCCGCGCCCGCCGCTCCCCCGGCCGCACCCGTCAAGCCCACGCCGGCCTTTGCGGCCACGGTTCCCGCGGCGGACAACGACGGCGACTGGAGCACGTTCTGAGCTAGTGGTCCGCGGGGATGTCCGCGCTGCGCCATGCAAGCTCGAACTGCTTGCCGACCGCGGCGGCCTCGCGCGCGCGTCCCTGCGCCACGAGCGCCGAACGCAGGCCGAACAGCGAGCGGCCGCTCAGGATGTTGCGCTTCAGGTCCTCGCGGAACGCGGCCTCGGCGCCCTTCGCGTCGCCGCTGTCCAGCAGCGCGCGGCCGAGCATCCAGTGCGAGCCGAGATACCAGTTGGAGGGCTCGTCGTAGGCGAGCTTGTCCTCGGCGGCGGCAGCGATGCGCAGGGAGCGAACCGCCGCGGGGAGGTCGTGCGCCATCCATGCGAGCCGGCCGTCGAGATAGGGGCCCGCCACGGCCAGCACGTCGAGCGCGCTGTTGTTGCCCCAGCCCGCGTCCTGCGGCGCCGTGGCCGCCACTTCGGCGAAGCGCGAGCGCTCGGCCTGCGCTTCTTCCGGGTGTCCCGTGGCCGCAAGCGCCAGCGCACGCGCGAAGTGGTGCATGGTCAGGGAGATGCGGGCCTCGCTCGGCGGCTCCTCGAGCGCGAGGATCTCGCCCCAGCGCTCGGACAGCACCAGCACCTGCGCCGGCGTGGCGTAGAACGTGTCGAGGAAGGGGATCTCCCTGAGCTGCGGCGCGACGAGCGAGGCGAGCTTGCGCGCGGCATCGGCCGACTGGCGCGACTGCCCCGCCATGCCGTAGCTCACCGCGAGGAAGTGCAGGTTGTGGCCGTAATAGCCCAGCGTGTACATCGACTGCACGCCGGCAGCGCGCAGCTTCTCGTCGGCCAGCGCCGCGGCTTCGTTCACCCGGGCCGCGGAGATGTAGTCGCCGGTTCGGATGTAGATGTGCGCGGGCATGTGCATGAGGTGCCCCGCCGAGGGCGCGAGCACTTCGAGGCGGCGCGCGCTCGCCAGTGCCTTGCCCGGGTCGGGCGACATCTCCATCGCGTGGATGTAGTAGTGGTTCGCGCCCAGGTGGTTCGGGTCCAGGCGCAGCGCGCGCTCGAGCACCGCGACGATCTGCGTCGTGCCCTCCTCGGGCGTGCCGTCCGGGCGCCACAGCTTCCAGGGGCGCAGGTCCATCAGGCTCTCTGCGTAGAGCACGGCCGCATCCACGTCCTTCGGGTATTTGCGCGAGAGCTGCGCCATCGCGTCCTTGTAGGCGAGATTGAGCGCGCCGGTGTCGGCCTTCGGGTCGGAGGAATAGCGCTTGGAGAGGGCCTCGATGTAGTCGCGCTCGGCCGGGCTCGCCTTGTCGCGCAGGGCCTGCGCCTTGCGCACTTCCTCGAAGGCGCGCGCATGGGCCTCGGGCGCCATCGGCAGGTTGTAGTTGGGGCCCAGCGCATACGCGATGCCCCAGTGCGCCATGGCGAGGTTCGGGTCGAGCTGCGAGGCGCGCGTGAAGGCCGCGACCGCGCCCTCGTGGTTGAAGGCGTAGACGAGGCGCAGGCCCTGGTCGAAGTACGCCTGCGCCTGGGGCTCGCGCGTGCTCACCGCATGGTGAAGCGAGCCGAGTCCCGGATCGAGCCCCTGTCCCGGGTCGACGCCGCCATGCTGGTGCGGCCCGTCGTGATAGGCCCACGCCGTGCCGGCAAGCAGCGACAGGGTCATGGCGAACAACGGAATCAGCCTGTGGACTCGGGTCATGCGCTCACCTCGTGCAGTGGATGGCGGGCTGATTCTGGAATCGACTTGCGCGCGAGATCAGGACGGAAACCCTTGCGCGGCGGTGACGTCGACCACCACCTTCCCGCGCGCCTTGCCCGACTCCACGAGCCGGTGCGCCTCGATGGCGTTGTCCAGCGTGAAGGTCGCGGGGTCCACGAGCGGGCGGATCTTTCCGGCCTCGATGAGCCCGGCCGCCTCGCGCAGGATCTCGCCGTGGTGTTCGCGCCCCTTGCCCGTGATCATCGGCATGAGGGTGAACACGCCCGAGTAGGTCGCGGCGCGGAAGGACAGCGGGGCGAGGCTGTGCGTGCCCCAGCCGAGGATGCTCAGCACATGCCCGCCGTAGGTGCGGGCCGCCTTGAACGAGGCGTCCAGGGTTGCGCCGCCCACGGTGTCGTAGACCACGTCGAACCCTTCACCGTCGGTGAGCCGACCCACGTAGTCCTCGAGCGTCGAGCTGCGGTAGTCGATGGGCGTTGCGCCGAAGCTCCTCGCGAGATCGAACTGCTCCGCGCTCACGGTCGCGGCCACGCGCGCGCCGCGCGCCACGGCGAGTTGCACCGCGATGTGGCCGACGCCGCCGGTCCCGCCGTGCACCAGCACGCTCTGCCCCGCAGAAACATTGGCGCGGTCCACCAACCCCTCCCACGCGGTGATGATCGCCAGCGGCAGCGCCGCGGCCTCGCGCATGCTGAGGTTGCTCGGCTTCTTTGCAATGAGGCGTGCGTCGACCGCCGCCATCTCCGCGAGCGTGCCCTGCAGACCGCCGATGCCGCCAGCCATGCCGTAGACCTCGTCGCCGGGCCGGAACTGCGTGACGCCTTCACCGACCGCGACGACGGTGCCTGCCAGATCCATGCCCAGGATCGCCGGCAGCGGCTGGCGCGCGTGCTCCGCCTTGCCTGCACGCACCTTCGTGTCCAGCGGGTTCACGCCGCTGGCCTCGATGCGCACCAGCACCTGGCCCGGGCCCGCGGTCGGCACGGGGACCGCGCGCGACACGAACTCGCCGCCGGCCTGCTCGACGTACAGGGCACGCATCGTTTGAGAGGAAGTCATCTGAATCTCCGGATCGGTGGATGAATGGCCCACAGTTTTGTTCATGCACTTTCGAATTCAAACCAACCAATTCGCACGACGCCCATGCGTTTGCGTATGCTGCGCCGCATGGACTGGGACGACATGAAGGTGTTCCTCGCGGTGGCCCGCGCGGGCTCGCTGGGCGGCGCGGCGCGCGCCATCGGACAGACGCAGCCGACGCTCGGGCGGCGGCTCAAGGCTTTCGAGACGCGTCTGGGCTTGTCGCTCTTTCAGCGCGGCAGCGAAGGCTTCGTGCTCACCGACGAGGGCGCGAGCGTGCTCGCGCACGCCGAGCGCATGGAGGAGGAGGCGCTGGCCTTCGAGCGGCGGCTGGCGGGCCAGGAGACGCACCTGGAGGGGCTGATCCGCACCTCGTCCTCCGACTGGTTCGGCGTGCACGTCCTCTCGCCCGTCTTCGCCGGATTTCAGAAGCTGCACCCGCGCGTGAGCATCGAACTCGTCACCGATGCGCGCCTGTTCAACCTCGCGCGTCGCGAGGCCGACCTGGTGTTTCGCATCCAGCCTTTCGAGGACGCCGACATCGTGCAGCGCCGGCTCATGACCATCGACTACGCGCTCTACGGCGCGCGCGGCCTGGGCAGGCCGCGCGCCGGCGACGGCAGCGGCGTCTCGCTCATCACCATGGACACGGCCTTCGGCGACCTGCCCGACGTTCAGTGGCTGCAGCGCATGCTGCCCCGCGCGCAGGTCGCGATGCGCAGCAACAACCGCGAGGTGCAGGCGGCCCTGTGCGCGGCGGGCGCCGGCTGGACGGTGCTGCCCATCGCGCTGGGCGAGCGGGTGCCGGGCCTCGTGCGCGCCGACCTCGGCGAGCCGCCGCCGAGTCGCGCGATGTACGTCGGCTATCACCAGGACCTGAGGCCGCTCGTGCGCCTTCGCAGGCTCCTCGAGTACGTCGTGGCGGAGCTCGCACCCGCCACGGGCGATGCGCCAATGCCCTAGGCCAGCCTGCGCGCGTAGCGCTGAGCCAGCACCGAGCAGGTGAAGAGCTGGAGCTGGTGATAGACCATGATGGGCAGCACGATGATGCCCAGCGCGGGGTGCGCGCCGAACAGCAGCTTGGCCATCGGCACGCCCGAGGCGAGCGTCTTCTTCGATGCGCAGAAGACGGCCGTGATCTCGTCCTCGGCCGAGAAGCCGCAGCGGCGCGCGACCCAGCGGCTCGCAAGGAGCACGCACGCGAGGATGAGCGCCGCGCCCGCCACCGTGGAGAAGATCAGCCCCGCGCCGTGGCGGCTCCACAGCCCGTCGTGCACGGAGTCGCTGAAGGAGTTGAGCACCAGCAGCAGGATCACCACGCGATCGACCACGTTCGTCACCGGCTTCCAGCGGGCGAACCATGCGCCCAGGCGCGGGCGCAGAAGCTGGCCGACGAGGAAGGGCAGCAGCAGGAGTCCGGTGATGTTGAGCACTGCGTCCGTGATCGACAGGCCCGCGCCGCCGTGGCCGATCAGCAGCGCGATCAGCAGGGGCGTGAGGAAGATGCCGAGGAAGGTCGAGAGGGTCGCGTTGAAGATCGCCGCCGGCACGTTGCCGCGCGCCGCCGCGGTCATCGCCACCGAGGAGGAGATGGTCGAGGGCAGGGCGCACAGGTAGAAGAAGCCCAGCATCAGATCGCGCGGGACGTGCGTGCCCACGGTGAGGTCCAGCGCGAGCCACAGGCAGGGGAAGACCACGAAGGTGAAGAGCTGCACCAGCAGGTGCACCGGCCAGCGCGAGATGCCCGCGCGCAGCTTCTCGCTGGACAGCCCCATGCCATGCAGGAAGAACACGACGAGGATGCCCAGGTTGGTGATCCGGTCCAGGTGCAACGCCCCGCCGGATCGCGCCAGCCCGGGCGCGAACGAGGCCAGCAGCACCGAGCCGAGCATGCCCAGCAGGAACCAGTCCTTCACGAGGCGCAGGAGGGAAGCGTTCATGGGAAGCCAAGATAGACGGGATGCCCGTTTCCGGCTAACGCCACAATGAAACGTCATGCCTCGAAACGGACATCCTTCGATCCGCCGCGCCATTCCGTCGCTTGCGCGCCTGCCCAGGCGCGTGTTCTCGCGCGCCGAGTCGCTGCCTTCGGGCTCCTGGGCGCCCGAGCATCGACACGACTGGGAGCAACTGTCCTACGCGCTGAGCGGGGTGCTTGCGGTGCGCACCGCCGGCGGCAGCTTCATCGCGCCGCCGCAGCGCGCGATCTGGATCCCCGCGGGCGTGGAGCATCAGGTCACCACGTCCTCGCGCGCGGAGATGCGCAGCCTCTACATCGAGCGCGGCGCGTGCGCGCGCCAGGACGAGGCCTGCGAGGTGCTGGAGGTCACGCCGCTGGCGCGCGAGCTCATCAAGGCCGCCAGCACGCTCGGGCCGGACTACGACGAGGACGGCGCCGCGGGTCGTCTCGTGAGCGTGCTGCTCGACGAGATCGCCGCGCTGCATGGCGTTGCGTTCAACCTGCCGATGCCCGGCGACGCGCGGCTGCAGCGACTGTGCGCGGCACTGCAGGCCGCTCCCGACGACGGCCGCACGCTTGGCCAATGGGGCCGCGAGGTGGGCCTCACCGAGCGCTCGATCGCGCGGCTCTTCGTCAAGGAGACCGGCCTCTCGTTCGGCGACTGGAGACTGCGCCTTCGCATGCTGCTGTCGCTCGGCCCGCTGGAGACCGGCGCGAGCGTCACGCGCGTGGCGCTGGACATGGGCTACGGCTCCACCTCGGCCTTCATCGCCGCCTTCCGCCGCGTGTTCGGCACGACGCCGCGCGAGATGTTCGCTCGGGGGGAACGGGTCGAGGGCGAACGCGCATCTTGACCCAGCCGTGCTCGGCAAGCGCCTGGTGCTCACGCTCGAGTAGCCAGCCGCGTTCGCCTCACCCGCTGATCGCCTGTCGCTCCTCGACCTTCGCAGGCGCTGCGCGCCACAGGCGTGCGCCCACGCGGTCGGCCAGCCGCATCGACGGAGCGTCCACGAGCCGGTAGAAGACGGCGGACACGAGGATGACTGCGGCCACGTAGACCACGAAGGCGAGCGCCGCGCTGTTGGCGTAGGAGATGCCGAAGGACTGGAACACGGCCGACGCGCGCAGGCCCACCGACATCAGCAAGGGCATGTGGACCACGTACATCGAGAACGAGATCTTCCCGAGGAAGACCGGCACGCGGGCGGCGAACACCGCTCCCACGTGGCGCGAGCCGAGCGTGCCGCCCACGAGGAGCATGGCGCCGATGCTGTTCCAGACGAGACGCGGGTTCTCGTTGAAATCCGGGCCCAGGGGCGTCCAGTTCGGAAGCGGCACCGAGCGCAGCGCGGCGAACGCGTGGAACTCGTTGTAGGCGACGCCGACGAGCCCCAGCGCCACCATGACGACGCTCAGGGCCTCGTGGCGGCGCAGCCAGTCGCGCGCGGGGTTCAGCAGCGCGCCGACCAGGAACGAGAGATAGAACATCGCGTTCGGCTTCTGGAAGCCCAGCACGATCGAGAAGAACAGGAACCACGCCGCGAGCAGCAGCGGCCTTCGGCCGAACAGCGCCATCATCGAGAACAGCAGGATCGAGCCGATGAGCTCGACCTGGATCGTCCATAGCGGCGGATTCAGCGCAGTGCGCGAGAACAGCGGTGCCCCGATCAGGCCGTCGACGAACACCGACAGCACGCTGAAGGGACCCACATACCAGCTCGGCACCCAGCCCGCCACGCCGATCGCGCCGGCCTGCTGGGTCTGGATCGCGCCGGTGCGCCACAGGCACCAGGCCAGCGCGACCGACGCGAAGCTGGGCAGCGCCAGCCGAACGTAGCGCTTGGCCGCGGCCGACTGCACTGCAGCGACATCCCCGGTGGAGAAGTACTTCGTCGTGAGCACATACCCGCTCATCACGAAGAAGACGCACACCGCCGCCTCGGCGCTGAACAGCAGCGAGAACGGCGGGTAGGCGAGCACGGCCTCGAAGCGGTTGCGCGGCGCGGCGCCCGCCGCCGGGTAGTACAGCGTCGCCAGGTAAGGCAGGAACACGAAGATGAAGTGGCCGATCACCACGACCAGGCTTGCGATGCCCCGCAAGCCTTCGAGGCTGTTGTCCTTCTGCTTCTTCATCGTGCCAGGCGTCGGGCCGCGTCGCGCGAGTGCGTGAGGGTGTCCTTGAGCCGCAGCGTGCGTCGCACGAGCGCGCCTTGCGGGTCGATGCCGAGCTGGATCGCGCGCTCCTGCCAGCGCGTCGTCTTCCTCGCCACGATGTGCGCGAAGTAGCTCGGCAGCACGCCCGAGTCGCCCAGGGCCTTGTCCATGCACAGGATGAATCGCACCAGCTCCGCCCCCTCCGGCGTCTCATAGAGCGCATCGTGGTTGAGGCCCCAGAACACGATGAATGCGAAGCCGCCATACAGCGGCGTCATCTCCAGGCGCGGGAACATGCGCCGCATCGTCGGCTCGATCAGCGAGGAGCAGGGCGCCTCGGTCGGATCGACGCTCGCCACCTCCTGCGGCGTGGGCAGCGGCAGATGCTCGTGCCACTTGCTGCGCAGTGTGGCGGGCAGCTCGTGGAAGAAGCACTTGGCGATGGCCGCGTGGCGCTCCGGATAGTTGAACCGGTCCGGTCCGATGTATTCGTTGGCACACCAGATGAAGCCGTCGTCCTTGATGACGCGGTTCGCAAAGCGCAGCGTGTCGGCGAGCGGCTCCATGTGGTGCAGCGAGGCGACGAACATCGCGAGGTCGTAGGTCCCCTCGGGAATGTGCGCCTCCATCACCGGCCCCACATGGCAGGTGACGCGATCACCGAAGCCCTTCTTGCTGGCGCACTCCTTCGCGTACTCGATGCCTACGGGACTCACGTCGTAGAGGTCGAAGTGCTCGACCGCGCCGATCTCCAGCATCGCGATCTCGGTCTCGGCCCGCCCGGCCCCGAAGCTCGCCGCGCGTCGTGCCGGGCGCCCGTGCAGGTAGCGCGTCGCGAACCAGCCCTCGCGCATCTGGTGACCCTGCAGTTCGTACTGGCGCTGGATGGAGAGCGGGTGCGCCTGCCATTCCTGCCTGTTGAAGCTTTGGGAGAAGTAGTGTTCTCCCCAGTGGGCGGCGGTACGGTCGAGCAATTGGGGCCTCCCGTCGAGGTCGGCAAATCGTGAATGTCGGGCCTTGCCCCCCCTTTGGCTACTCCCTCTTTGGGTGCCCAGCAGATCCCGTGCCTCTACCCAGGAAGACCGTGCCCGCGGCAGGGGTGGGCGCGCCTCTCGTCGGCCTTCAGCGCAAAGGCGTCGCGGACGGCGCTTCCACCTCCTCGATGCGCTCGTGCAGGTCGCGCTCGAGGAAGTAGTTGAGGACGGTGCGGATCACCGCCACCGCGCCGAGCTTGCCGATGTCGTCCCAGGAGGGCGAGATGGCCGAGCGGATGATGTCGGCGGCGAGCTGGAAGGTGAGCCCGGCGATGAGCCAGCGCGAATAGCGCAGCCAGATGAGCGACTTGCGGTCGGCGATGGTGCGGTGGAAGAAGGCGATGACGGAGGCCGCGAAGGCCTCGATGGAGCCCGCCGCGATCACGATGAGGGCCATGGCCTCGATCAGGAGCGCCGCCAGCTCTGACCCGACGATGAGGGCGTTCTCGAGCGATTCCATCCTTCTCGCACTTTCAGCCACGCGGCGGCGCATCGCCGCGGTACACGCACCGGAAGCCCAGATGCGACGTAGAGGTGTCCACCGGCTGCGCCATTCGCGCGGCAGGCCGATAGCGACGGCAGTAGTTGGGCGCACACAGGTGCGAGCCGCCCTTCATGACCTTGCGCGCAATGCGCACGTCCGGCTGGCGCGGATCGAAGCTCGAATCGGCCGCGCCGCCGCGCGGGTTGGCGAGGGTGCAGCACGGGTGCTCGATCTTTGCGTGCTCCTGGTACCAGTCCAGCGTCCACTCCCACACATTGCCGGCCATGTCGTAGAGGCCGTAGCCGTTGGGCGGGAAGCTGCCGACCGGCGAGGTCCATTCGTAGCCGTCCTCGGCCAGGTTCTGCCAGGGGAACTCCCCCTGCCAGGTGTTGGCCATGGGCTTGCCGCCGGGCATGTACTCCTCGCCCCAGACATAGGCCGCGCCGTCGAGCCCGCCGCGCGCCGCGTACTCCCACTCGGCCTCGGTGGGCAGCTGCTTGCCGGCCCAGGCCGCATAGGCCTGCGCGTCGGCGAAGCTCACATGCACGACCGGGTGCTTCCACAGGCCCTGCAGCGAGCTGCCCGGTCCGCGCGGATGCATCCAGTCGGCGCCGCGCAGGTAGGTCCACCACTGGTAGGGGTCCGAAAGGTTCACCGGGCCGCGCGTCTTCACGAACACGACCGAGGAGGGAGCGAGCAGCTCGGGAATGGCGCCCGGGTACTGCGCCGGGTCGGCGCTGCGCTGCGCATCGGTCACATGGCCGGTGGCCTCGACGAAGTCGCGGAACTGCGCGTTCGTCACCGGGTGGGTGTCGATCCAGAAGCCGTCCACACGCACCTTGTGCGCGGGGGCCTCCTCGGGGTAGTGGGCATCCGACCCCATGAGGAACACGCCCCCCTCGATGCGCACCATCCCGGGGGATTGCGACTCATGCCGATGCTTCAAGCGTCTGCCTCCGTTCAGGGTGCGCTCACGACCTGCTCGCGCGCGCGGAACCACCGCATGTAGGGAATGCACATGACGGTGTTGACGAGGAAGTACAGGCCCACCGCGCCGAGCAGGTCGCCCTGCGGAAGGCCGCTTTGCAACGCGACAGCAAGCGTGAGGCCCGGGTGGCGCGCCGCGCTGGACAGCGCCAGCGCCACGCGATGCGCGGGCACCGGGCCGCCGGCGGCGTGTCCGGCCATCAGGGCGAAGGCATTGAGCACCGCCATGGAGACCAGCGTGCCGTCCCCCACCTGCTCGCGCATGTGCGGGAACGAGGTCACCACGACGACGAGGGCGACCGCGCCCAGCAGCACCGCGCCCGCGATGTTCACCGCACCCACGACGCGCTGCGCGAAGCGCGGCGCGAGCCGCGCGATCAGGATGCCCGCGGCCAGCGGGATCAGCACCGAGGTCGCGACCGCCGTTGCCACCTTGGTGGGCGCGATCGCCGCGCCGGAATGCCCGAGCCGCGCCCAGAAGTGCACGGCCAGCGGCATGAAGAAGATCGCCACCACTGCGCTCGTGGCGAGCAGGCTCAGCACGTAGGCGTGCTCGCCGCCCGCCTTGAGCTGCTTCTTCGGCAGGAAGGGCGGCACGGGCGACACGGCGATCGCCACCAGCACGACCGCCACCGCCGGACGCAGCGAGAAGCCGCGCGCCAGCAGCCCCGCGCACACGGGCACCGCCACCAGCATCACGAACAGCGAGCGCAGCAGCAGGCCGGGGCGGCGCCAGAGGTAGAGCACGTCGTCCGTCGTCGCGCGAAGGCCCAGCGCGAGCACCGTGAGCGCGATGCTCGTGCTGAAGGCGATTCCGAGCAGGTGGACCGCGCTCATGGCCCCGGCTCAGTTGCCGCCATTGCGTGCGTGTAGGCGCCGACGTTCCACATGCCGATGTCGTCGCCGAAGATGACCAGGATGTCGGGATGCTTGCGTGGCCATGTCTGTCCTTCGAAACTGCAACCGATATGTCCTCCCGCGGGAGGACCCGGCTGCATCGAGCGCCGCGCGCGGCACTAGACGGCGCGCAGCAACACCGCCATGAAGGCGAATATCCCGATGAGCGTGAGCACGAGGCACACCGCGACGACCGGCGTCGCCGTGGGCGAGGTGTGCTCGCCCGCGATGGCCTTGAACTCCGGGCCCCACATGTAGGCCAGGCCCTGGCGGTACTGGATGAGCGAGATGACGAGGCTGGCCACGCCGCAGCCGATGAGGGCGAGGCCCAAGTAGCGCGGCGCCGTGGGCAACTCGGCCGGCCCGACGCCCTGCATGGCCGAGAACTTCTCGAAGAACTGCACGATGGTGAAGCCGAAGCCGATGAGCGAGACGGCCGTGCGAGCCCACGACATCATGGTCCGCTCGATGCTCAGCCGCGTGCGCAGCCAGGAGAAGTGGCTGTCCGCGGTCGTGCGGACCTCGAAGCGCCCGCTCGGCGCGCTCGACGATGGCGTATCCATGCAGGGACCCCGTTTCTGTCGGGCACTCTAGGCGGCGCCGCGGCTGCGCGTCCTCAGGGTTTGAGGCAACGCGCATTGCCGCTGCCCCCGCGACGGGCTCACTCGCGCGTGTCGTCGGACTCCTTCGCGATGCCGGCCGCCGCGAGCGCATGCATGAGCTCGCTCAGCGAGCGCGCGCCGATGCTGCGCATCACGCTGGCGCGATCCAGGCGCACCGTTCGCTCCGCGATGCCGAGCTCCGCGGCGAGCTGCTTGTTCAGCTTGCCCGCGACGATGCCGCGCAGCACATGCGTCTCCCGCGCGCTCAGCGCGGCGATGCTTGCGCGCAATGCGCGCGCTCGCTCGCGCTGCTCGTGCTCGGTCACGTCGCGCTGCACGGCGCCCTCCACGGCGCGCAGGAGGGTCGTGCGGTCCACCGGCTTGGTGAGGAAGTCGCATGCGCCGGCCTTCATCGCCTGCACGCTGCTCGGCACATTGCCCGCCCCGGTGAGGAAGACCACCGCGCGCGCATGGGCGGGATGGCGCTCGAGCGCGGCCTGCAATTCCAGGCCGCTCGCGCCGGGCAGGTTCAGGTCCAGCAGCACGCAGCCCGGGGCCGGGTCGGGCTCGCGCAGCAGGTAGTCGCCCGCGGTGGCGTACTCGCGCACCTCGTAGCCCGCGGCGCCGAGCAGGCGGGAGAGCGCCGTGCGCAGCGACGCGTCGTCGTCGACGACATGCACCACGGGCGTCATGGCAGGACGCCGGGCGCGCTCGTGCGTCCCGGCAGTTGATGGGACCGCGCGGCCGAGGTCGAGGGCGACTCGATGGATGTGCGATCGCTCGTGGGCAGGCGCACCTGGAACACCGCGCCGCCCCCGGGCCGCGGCATCGCCTTCAGGCTTCCGCCATGCGCGAGCACGATGGAGCGCGCGATTCCGAGGCCCAGCCCCATGCCGCCGACGCGCGTCGTGTAGAACGAAGTGAACAGGCGGTCGACGTCAACGCCTTCGAGTCCGTGGCCGCGATCGGCAACCTCGATCTCGATGCAGCGCCGCACATCGCGCGTGACGAGCTCGACGCAGCGCTGCGCCTGCGGCGTCTCCTGCATCGCGTCCATGGCGTTGAGCACGAGGTTGAGCACCACCTGCTGGAGCTGGACGCGGTCGCCCGCGATGACGGTGCGGCGCGCCTCCAGCCGCGCGTCCAGACGGAAGCCGCGGCGCGCCGCCTCGCTGGTCAGCACCTTCACGATGTCCGCGAGCGCCGCATGCACGTCCAGCTCGCAGTGCTCGACCTCGTGGCGCTCCAGCAGCGCTCGCAGCCTGCGGATCACCTCGTTGGCGCGCAGGTCGTCGGAGCGGATGTCCGCCAGGATCTGGCGCACGTCGTCCAGGCGCGGCGCGGGGCTGTCCAGTAGCAGCTCGGCCGCATCCGCGTTGCTCAGGATCGCGCCCAGCGGCTGGTTGATTTCGTGCGCAATGGAGGCGCTGAGCTGGCCGACGGTGACGAATCGGGCGGCGCGCGCGAGGTCCTGCTTGCCCGCGCGGGCGTCCGAGCGTGCGCGCGAGAGGGCGCGCCGCTGCGCCAGCAGGCCCGCGATCAGCGCGCCCTGCAGCACCAGCGCGGCCACGGCCAGCAGCAGCTGAGGCTTGAAGTCGCGCCACAGCGAAGGTGCGCGAAACGCCACCGTGCATTCGCGCGGCAGGCGCGCGGCGTCGAGCCCGAGACGCAGCAGGCTGCGCTCGTCGGCCACGCAGTGCGGGGTGAGGGTGACGCTCGATTCGGGACCGAGCGCGGCGCCCTGCAGCAGCCGCGCGGCCATCCGGGCGGCGGCCTGCGCACGCTCCTCGAAGCTCGTGACCGAGCCCGCGACGACGCCGCGTCCGAGATAGGTCGGATGCCAGCCGTAGATTGGCGCCTTGGAGTTCGCCGCCATCGGGCCGACCAACTCCGCAGGCACGTACGCGCGGCCCTCGCGGTCGCGCGAGATCGTCACGTAGAGCACTGCGCTGCGCGCAGGCAGCGCGGCCAGCCGC
>Ga0134124_10001879_pt1 | contig 16894 bp, 12 predicted proteins | sample KB304_FD_96880 | JGI IMG/M metagenome (GOLD analysis project Ga0134124, IMG submission 96880) | Terrestrial soil microbial communities without Nitrogen fertilizer from Kellogg Biological Station, Michigan, USA - KB3-0-4 | ecosystem: Environmental > Terrestrial > Soil > Unclassified ...
GAGCCGGCCTGGACTCGCAGCCACGATTCGAGCGTGGTGAGCGGGCAGACCTCGCCGAGCCATGACTGCACCGCCACGACCGCGATCGCCGCGAGGTGCGCAAGCCGAAACCACAGGGCATTGACCCAGCGCCAATGCAACGCGTTGCCCGCGAGGACGAGCACCAGGCCGCCGACGACGAAGACGACGATGCACGAGTGCAGGACGAGCACCGCGTCCGCGAGGAATCGATACGCCGGCATCCGTGACGTCACCGCCGCTCGATGCTCAGTGCGCGGTCGCTTCCTTCCCGCCGGCGGCCGACATGAACAGGTTCAGGCCCAGCTTTTCGGACAGGAAGCGCGTGACCATGCGCCCGCGCACGCTGTTGCCGGCGCCGTCCAGGAGCGGCGAGAACGTGGCCATTGCGCCCTTGCCGGGCGCGACCGTGACGATGCCGCCGCTCACCCCGCTCTTGCCCGGCAGGCCCACGTCGTAGAGCCAGTCGCCGGATCGCTCGTACAGGCCCGCGGTGGCCATGACCGCGAGCACGCGCCGGCAGGTCCCGGCCGAGACGACACGCTCGCCCGTGATGGGATTCACGCCGCCGCTGGCCAGCGTGGCGCCCATGGCGGCGAGGTCTCGCGCGGACACGAGCAGCGAGCACTGCTTCGTGTAGATGTCGATGGCCTCTTCGGGGTCGCAATAGACGCGCCCGTATCCGCGCAGCAGGTGCGCGATGCCGGCGTTGCGCTCATTGCTCGCCGTCTCGGATTGATACACACGCTCGTCCACCTCCAGAGGCCTGCCCGCGAAGCGCGAGAGGCCCTCGCGCAGCCTGTCCCATCGCTCCTTCGCGGTCGTGCCGCGCACGAGGCTCGTGGTGCCGATGGCGCCCGAGTTCACCATCGGGTTCGTGGTGCGGTCCTCGCGCAGCTCGATGGCCATGATCGAGTTGAAGGGCAGGCCTGTGGCATCCACGCCCAGGCGGCGCGCGGCTTCCTCGGGCCCGAGGTCGTCGCACACCAGCGCGAAGACGAAGGGCTTGGAGACGCTCTGGATGGAGAACGTGTCGTCCGCATCGCCCACGGCCAGCGATTCGCCGCGCGTGTTGGCCACGCAGATGCCGAAGCGCGTCGGGTCCGCCTGCGCGAGAGCGGGGATGTAGTCGGCGAGCTTGCCCTCGGCATTTCCGCGGACGCTTTCGTAGGCGGTCTCCACGAGCGCGCGCACGGCCTCGCGCGCAGGCATCGTGCCAGTGGACACATAGCCCTCTTCGGTCTTCACGACAGGCGTTTGCGTCATGGCGGGTCGCCTCCGATGGATTGAGCTTTCCGCGATCTCAGGCAAGTGCCTTGCCGACCACTTCCGCGGTCTCCTTCGACAGCGCGGGCGCAGCGGCGATGCGCTCCAGCGCCGCGCGCATCAAGGCGCGGCGACCAGGCTCGAAGCGCTTGTAGCGCTCGAAGTTGCGCACCATGCGCGAGGCCACCTGCGGGTTGATGGCGTCCAGCGCCACGGACTGCTCCAGCATCAGCTCGTATCCCGAGCCATCGGCCGCATGGAAGTTCACATGGTTCACGCCGAAGCTGCCGAGCAGGGCATACACCTTGTTGGGGTTCTTGAGCGTGAAGGCGGGATGCGCGGTGAGCTCCCTCACGCGCGCCGTGGTGGAGCGAAGCCGTGACAGCGCCTCCACGCCCAGCCACTTGTCGACGACAAGCGGCTCGTCCTTCCACTTCGCGTAGAAGGCGTCGAGCGCGGGGCGGCGCTCGGCGCAGTCGCAGTTCGCAATGGCCGTGAGCGCGGCCATGGCATCGCTCATGTTGTCGGCGCGCTCGAGCTGCGCGAGGCACAGCCCGCGCGAGGCCTCGTCGCCGAGGTCCGCGAGGAAGGCCATGCACAGGTTGCGCAGCGACCTGCGGCCGATCGATGCGGCGTCGGGCGAATAGGCGCCCGGCGTGGCAAAGGCGTCGTAGGCGCCGCGCAGCTTTTCCTTGAGGCGCTGCGCGAGAAAGATGCGCATCGCAAGCCGCACCTCGTGTACCGCTTCGGGGTCGATCTCGTCGAGCTGCTCCGCGATCACGACTTCCGGCGGCAGCGCGAGGGCTTCGGCGGCGAATGCAGGATCGCGCCCGGCGTCGTCGAGCAGCCGCGCGAAGGCGTCGGCGAGGTAGGACGGGAACTCCACCGGACGGCCGGCGCGATGCTCCCCCACGCCCTTGAGCAGCAGGTTCATGGCGAGCCGCTGGCCCGCTTCCCAGCGATTGAAGGGGTCGCTGTCGTAGCTCAGCAGGTGCTGCAGGTCTTCATCGCTGTAGTCGAACTCGATGATCACCGGCGCGCTGAAGCCGCGGCCGAGCGAGGGCACCGGCCGCGAGGGCACGTCGAGGAAGCGGAACACCTCCTTCTCCTCGCGCAGCGAGAGCAGTCCGTCGGATTCGCTGGTCGCACCCGGTCGATCGACATGCAGCGGCACTTCGCGGCCCTTGTCGTCGATGAGCCCCACGAGCAGCGGCATGTGCATCGGCAGCTTGGTCGGCTGTCCGGGCGTGGGCGGCGTCTGCTGAATCACGGTGAGCTCGTAGCGGCGCGCATCCGCGTCGTATCGGCCGCTGATGTGCAGGCGCGGCGTGCCGGACTGGTCGTACCAGAGCTTGAACTGCGTGAGGTCGACGCCGCTCGCGTCCTGCACCGCGGCCACGAGCTCGTCGGTCGTCACGGCGTGCCCGTCGTGACGCTTGAAATAGAGATCGATCGCCTTTCGAAAGGCTTGCGGGCCCACGAGCGTTTGCATCATGCGAACGAGCTCGGCGCCCTTGCTGTAGACGGTCGCGGTGTAGAAGTTGCTCACCTGCTGGTACGACTGCGGCCTCACCGGATGCGCCATCGGACCGGCGTCTTCCGGGAACTGGCCGGCACGCAGGTTGCGCACGGCCTGGATGCGCGACACGGCGCGCGAATACCGGTCGCCCGCGTACTGCTGCTCGCGAAACACCGTCAGCCCTTCCTTGAGTGCGAGCTGGAACCAGTCGCGGCAGGTGACGCGATTGCCTGTCCAGTTGTGGAAGTACTCGTGCGCGACGGTGCGGTCGATGAAGGAGAAGTCGAAGTCGGTGGAGATGTCGGGCCGCGCCAGCACCAGCTTGGTGTTGAAGATGTTCAGCCCCTTGTTCTCCATCGCGCCTGCATTGAAGTCGCCCACGGCCACGAGGTTGTATTCGTCGAGGTCGATTTCCAGGCCATAGGTCTGTTCGTCCCACGTCATCGCGTGCTTGAGCGAGTCCAGCGCGAACGCGCCCTGGTCGAGCTTGCCCGGCTCCACGAAGAACTGCAGCGCGACCGTGCGCCCGGATCGCGTCCTGAAGCTGTCCTTGCGCGATTCGAGCCTGGCCGCGACCACCGCAAAGAGATAGGACGGCTTCGGGAACGGGTCCTCCCATCGCGCCCAATGCCGCTCGCCGCCCTCCTCGCCCTGCCCCACGAGGTTGCCGTTGGCCAGCAGCACCGGATAGCGCACCTTGTCGGCGTGCAGCGTCACGCCGTACTTCGCCATCACGTCGGGCCGATCGATGAAGGGCGTGATGCGCCGGAAGCCCTGCGCCTCGCACAGGCTGAAGAAGCCGGTGCTGGAGGTGTAGATGCCCATCAGCTTGGTGTTGCCCTTGGGGTTGATGCGGCTCGTTGTCGTCAGCCGGAACGCGTCGGGCACGTTCGGCACGATGAGCTGGGTGTCGTCGAGCGCGTAGCGATCCGGTGCGAGGAGCACGCCGTCCAGCGCCACCGACTCCACGCTGACCTCGTCGATGTCCAGCGCAAGTGCGGCCTTGGGATCGCTCGCGGCCGCATTGCGGCGAACGTCCAGCGTCGCCGTGACACGCGCGTTGTCTTCGCTGAGGAGATCGATATCGAGATCGACCTCGGGAATCAGGAAGCGCGGGGGCGCGTAGTCCTTCAGGTAGACCGTGGCCGAGCTCGGGGTGTTCATTGCCTTGCCTCCCTGCAGGGGGTGCATCAGAGATCGGGATTCGTGCGCGCGCCAGCCACCACCAGGGAGATGAACTGCAGCTTGGCGACCACCGGCCTGGACATCACGAAGGGGTAGAAGTCCGGCTGCCCCATGCTGCGCGCCATCTCGTTGAGGACCATCGTCATTTCGAGCCAGGCGTTGAGCAGCGAAAGAAAGCGCTCGGCGCTGGGGTCGTCGGGTGCATAGAGGGCGTCGCGGTTGTAGCGCTCGATTTCGCCTTCGAGGTCTTCTGCGTCCAGGCCGAATCCCATGGCCGTGCCCAGGCTGTCGACCACGTGCAGGTAGTGGGCCCAGGTCTCGGCCCAGTCTTCCCACGGATGCATCGTCGCGTAGGAGCTGATGTAGGAGTTGGACCAGTCGGCCGGCGGCCCCTGTTCGTAGTTGCGCTTGAGCGCCTCGGCGTAGCTGGCGCGCTCGTCGCCGAAGAGCTGGCGAAAGGGCTCCAGCCACTTCGTGTTCCAGATGAGGCGGTCCCAGTAGTAGTGGCCGACCTCGTGGCGGAAGTGCCCGAGCAGCGTGCGATAGGGCTCGCGCAGGGCGTGCTTGATCTGCTCGCGCCTGACGTCGTCGGCTTCCTCGACGTTGATGGTGATGAGGCCGTTCGCGTGGCCCGTCATCACCTGCGGGCCCTGGGGTTGCGAGCGCAGGAAGTCGAACATCAGGCCGCTGTCAGGGTCCTCCTGCAGCTTGGAGCGCACCGGCAGTTCCAGGGCGATCAGCTGCGAGACCAGCCGGCGCTTGGCCGCCTCGATCTTGTTCCAGTAGTTGAGGTTGTCCGCGTCGTCCAGCGAGGGGATGGTTCGATTGAGCCTGCAGGCGATGCACAGCGTCCTCGGGTTGTGCGCAAGCATCATCCAGTTGCAGGCCGCGGCGGACTCGCGGTTCCCGCAGAACTTGGCAAGCCCAACGCGCCCGTCCACACGCCAGGTGCCGGGCTGCGGACCGGGGTCGAGCGCGGCGACGCGGCCCTCGTCGGGCAGGAAGCCCAGCTGCGAACGGCAGCTGAGGCACAGGGTGTTGTTGAAGAAGACGTGCTTGCCGCAGCGGCACTTGTAGGAGCGCGAAAGCCGCGCGGCGCGATCCTTGGGCTTCTTCCACTCGGCACTCAGGTCCTTGTCGAGGGATTCCAGCAGGTTCTGCATGAGCTTCCTCCGTGGGAGCGCGCGCGCCGAGGACCCCTTTTAGCGCTTCTACTGGATTTGTAGGCGCAACCCCGCGGATTTCAATCGCGTCGACTCGGATACACCCCCCCAGGTTCGCCGGGGCAGCCGCCGCGCAGGCAGCGCGTGCACGGGTCTGCCTCCTCGCGGCTTGCGGCCTCGTCGGCCCGCTGCCTGGATCGCCAGCCTCGGCCGGCCTGCCTGGGTCGCCATCGCCGAGCGCGCCTCAGACCGGGCAGACGCACGGGGTCGCGTACTCGCGCCCCACCATGGCACGTGCGAAGAGGTAGTTGGAGCGCCCCTTGTCCGACAGCCCGTCCAGGTCGACTCGCCCGTCGGCGTCACATGGAAACGCGAGTCCGCGACCTTCGTCGAAGAGCGAGCGGAAGCGCACTTCGAACCGGGTCGAGTGCTGTGACATGTGATGGGGGGTCATCGAATTGCTCCAGAAGCCATTGCAATGAATCTAGGTCGCCGTCGCGCGTGCAGACAGGCGATCGGTGCAATTCGGTTTTGCGTCGCCGGAAACGATTCGCTGCGCCCGGGTGCGCTTCGGCGAGCTCTTCAGTGCGTGGCGCGGCGCTGGCGCACGAGGTCGAGTCGATCTTTGTCGAACCTGGAAGGACGCTTTCACCGAAGCCGCCTTTCGCTTGCGCAGCGCCGTTCCTAGAGTGGGCCCCACAGCCCCGATGCGGGGCAAAGGGCGCACCTCATGATCATCGACTCCAAGACCCTGGACGCGACGGCCGGCTACAAGCTGCTCATCGGCTCCATCCTTCCGCGGGCCATCGGCTGGGTGAGCACGCAGTCGTCGGACGGCGTTGCCAATCTCGCGCCGATCTCGTTCTTCACCGCGGTGGGGCGCAAGCCTGCGATGGTGTCGCTGTCGCTGCAGCCGCGATCCGACGGCATCACGCTCAAGGACACCTTCGTCAACATCCGCGACACGGGCGAGTTCGTCGTCAACATGGTGACGCTGGCGCAGGCGCACGAGATGCACCGATCGGCGTTCGAGTTCCCGTCGGACGTCGATGAGTTCGACGCCATCGGCCTCGCGAAGGAGCCCTCGGTCGCCGTGCGTGCGCCGCGCGTGAAGGATGCGCCGATCTCGCTGGAGTGCCGGCTCGAGCGAATCATCCCGATCGGCGATCTGGGCGACCACGTCGTCTTCGGCGAGGTCCTGCGCTTTCACATCCGCGACGACATCTACCTGCCCGGCGGACGCATCGACACCGCCGCCGTCCAGGCCGTGGGCCGCCTCGCCGCGGAATACACGCTCGTCCACAACGCCTTCACGACGCCGCTGGACGCGCAATTCCTGTCGTCGCTCCGAGGCCGGCGCGTGGAGCGGCTCGACGGGCAGGCCGATGGCTTCTCGCCCATCGATGCCAAGTCGTGGTCCGCCTCCGGCGCGTCGCGCTGACCCGAGGCCTTGCAGCAGGAGCCCATCCATGCCGTTTGCTTCTCCAACGTCCGTTCTGTTCGTTCACGGCTTTCTCGACGGCGCCGCCGCCTGGAGCGAATCCATCGCGGCGCTGCGCCCAGGCATCGAGGCGCGAGCCGTGGATCTGGCCGGAATGGGCGCGCGTGTCGCCGAGGCCGGCCCCTACTCGCTCGAGCGCTTCGCCCAGGACGTTGCGCGGGAGCTCGAAGCGCAGGACGGGCCCGTCGTGCTCGTCGGCCACAGCATGGGCGCGCAGGTCGCCGAGCTGGTGGCCGCGCGGCACCCGGCGCGCGTGCGCGCGCTCGTCCTCGTGACACCGGTTCCACTGGCGGGCGTCAACCTGCCCGACGAGGTCCTGGCCACATTCCGCTCGCTGGGTGGCCGGCCCGGTGCGCAGCGCGAGCTGCGTCGTCACCTGTCTGTCAGCCTTTCCGAAGATCGGCTCGAACGGCTCGCTGCGCTCGGGGACGCGGCGCGCCCCGAGGTCGTCGCCGCCTTCGTCGATGCATGGAGCCACGGGCATGCGGATGGCACGCAGCACACGAAGTATTGCGGGCCGGTGCTGATCCTCATCGGCGAGGGCGACTCGTTCGTGAATGCCGAGATGCTCAATGCGGGTGTCTTTCCCCGCTTCGACAAGCCTGTCACGACGCTTGTCACTGCCGGGCACTGGCCGCAAGTCGAGCAGCCTCAGTGCTTTGCGAACGCCCTCGGCGAATTCCTTCGCTCCCTGGAGACCGAAGGGGTGCCGCAGGAGGGCTGGACCCGCGCGTTCGAGGACAAGTCCGCCGATTCGTTTGCCAAGGCCTTCGCACCCGAGGTCGTGCTCGAAGCGAGCGTGATGACCCGGCCGGTGGTGGGTCTGGAGCAGGTCAAGGCCGTGATGGCCGCGGCCAGCACGATCTACGAAGCCCTCGCGTTCACTCACAAGTCCAGCGATGGGCCACGCACCTACATGGAGTGGGAAGCGAAGGCCTTCGGCGGCCAGGCGCTGCGCGGCATCACGATCCTCACGAAGAACACGCAAGGGCAGATCGTCCACGCCGCCATCCATCACCGACCGCTCGCGGCGGCCCTGGCGTTCTCGGCCGAGCTCGGCCGGCGCGTGGGCGACCAGCTCGCTCCCGGTCATTTCCACGTCGCCGCCTGAAGCGGTCATTCAAGAGGTCCCCATGGTTCAGCGTACCGATGTCGAATTCGAGGCCGATGGCGGCGTGAAGCTGCGCGGCTGGCTCTATGTGCCGTCCGGCCCCGCGCGGCGCTACCCCGCCATCACGATGGCCCACGGCTACGCCGGCGTGAAGGAGCACGGGCTCGAGCCCTTCGCCCGGGCGTTCGCCGACAACGGCTTCGTCGTCCTGCTGCACGACCATCGGGGCTTCGGCGCCAGCGAGGGCCAGCCGCGCCAGGACGTCGACCCGTGGCGGCAGATCGCGGACTGGCGGCGCGCCATCAGCTTCCTCGAAGCGCAGGAGGTGGTCGATGCGAAGCGCATCGGCCTGTGGGGCACGAGCTACGCCGGCGGCCATGCGATTCAGCTGGGCGCAACCGACCGGCGCCTGCGCGCCGTGGTCGCGCAAGTGCCGACCATCAGCGGATACGAGCAGGGCCTGCGGCGCATTGCGCCGGAGAACGTCGCGGCCATCGAGGAGGCGTTTGCCGAGGACGACCGTGCGCAGCTGCGCGGGCAAGCTCCGCGCCGCCAGGCCATCGTCAGCGCGGACCCGGGCGTGCCGGCCTCCTACCGGGCGCGCGACGCGATCGACTTCTACCTGCAGCCCGTCCCCGCCGGCGCGTGGGAGAACCACGTCACGGTGCGCTCCACGCGCGCGGCGCGCATGTACGAGCCCGGCCAGTGGATCGCGCGCGTCTCGCCCACGCCGCTGATGCTCGTGGTGGCCACGCACGACACGATCACCCTCACCGACCTCGAGCTGGCTGCCTACGAGCGCGCCCTGCAGCCCAAGCGGCTCGTCACGATCCCCGGAGGCCACTTCGACCCCTACCTGTCGCAGTTCGACGCGGCCAGCACCGCCGCCGTGAGCTGGTTCAAGGAACACCTGGGCTGAAGCGCCCGCACGCAAGGAGCCCCCATGCAGCACCTCACCTATCGAATCGACGAGCAACTCGCGACCATCGTCCTGAACAACCCGCCTCAGAACCGCATCGGGGACCAGATGGTCGAGGAGCTCGCCAGCGCCGTCGAGGCCATCGAGCGCAGCGATGCCCGCGCGGTGCTGCTTCGCAGCGAGGGCGAGAACTTCAGCTTCGGCGGGGACATCCTGCCCTGGCCCGACGCGAACGTGCGCCAGTTGCGTGCACGCTTCGAGCACTACATGGCGGTGTTCAACCGCTTCGAGCGCATGCCCCTGCCGACCATCGCCGCGGTCCAGGGACTGTGCTTCGGTGGTGGCCTGGAACTCGCGCTGCGCGCCGACCTCATCTTTGCCGGCGCCAGCGCCACCTTCGGGCACCCGGAGCAGACGCTGGGCATCGTGACGCTGCTGGGCGGAATCCATCGCGTGGCCGAACGTGCCGGTCGATCGCTTGCGTCCGAATGGGCGATGACTTCGCAGAAGGTGAGCGCCGCGACCATGGAGCGCTTCGGTATCGTCAATCGAGTGATCGACGACGCCGCGCTCGCCGAGGAGGCCGGCGCGTTCGCACGCCGAATCGCGCGCGGACCCACGCGCGCCTACGCCGCACACAAGGCGCTGCTGCGGGCCTGGGGCCTGGGCGGCGTGTCGGCGGCGGACGAGGCGATGTTCGACATCGCCATGCCGCTGTTCGAGACGCAGGACGTGAGGGAGGGCCTGTCCTCGGCGGTCCGCGCGCTGAAGGCCGGCAAGCCCCGGCCGGTGCTCGACTTCAAGGGGCGCTGACCGGCATGTGCGGGATGCCGTGCCGTGCGGGTCGAGAACTATCATGCGGCCCGGAGTTCGGACCATGGACCGCATCGCCGCAATGACCGCCTTCGTGCGCGTGGTGGAAGCAGGCAACTTCACGAAGGCCGCCGACACGCTCAACCTGCCGAATGCGTCGGTCACCCGGCTCATTCAGTCGCTGGAGCAGCACCTGCAGGTCCGGCTGCTGCAGCGAACCACGCGCGCCGTCACCGTCACCCCGGAAGGCGCGTCCTTCTACGAGCGCGCAGTGCGCCTGCTGGCCGACCTCGCGGACATGGAGTCCACCGCGAAGCAATCGCAGGCCAGGCCCTCGGGGCGCATCCGCGTGGAAGCCGCGGCGGCCTTCGGGACGATGGTCATCGTGCCGGCGCTGGCGGAGTTCTATCGGGCCTACCCCGACGTCACGGTGGACCTGAGCATCGGAAACCGGCACGCCGACCTCATTGCCGAGGGCGTGGACTGCGCGGTTCGCTCGGGCCCGGTCACCGAGCAGTTCCTCGTCGCGCGGCGCGTCGGCGAATTTCGCTTCGCCACCTGCGCGACGCCGGAGTTCATCGCCGCCCATGGCACGCCCGGCGCTCCGGAAGACATCAGGCAGTACGCGTCGATCGGCATGACGAACGACGCCGCAGGAGGGCGCGCGCTTCCCTTCCGCTTCTCGGACGCTGCACAGGAGATCCAGGTCACGCCTTCACACACGCTCGTCGTCAACGACACGAATGCCTATCTGGCAGCCGCACTGGCGGGGCTTGGAATCATTCAGGCGCCCCATTACGCCGTGGAGGCTGCAATCGCCAGCGGCAAGCTCGTTCCATTGCTCGAGCGATGGGAGACGCCGACCATTCCGGTCCATATCGTCTACCCGCCCAATCGATTCCTCAGTGCGAAGGTGCGCGTCTTCATCGACTGGGTGGTCGCGCTGCTGGAGCGCCACGACTCTCTCAGGCGAAGCTAGTGGTCATTGGCGAGCCGCCGCGTTCTCGTCCGCCTGAAGGACGGCCAGACGCAGGCGCTCCATGCCGGCATCCGTCACGCCCAGCGCGAGGAGCGAGTGCAAGGAGGATTCGAAGTAGTCCCGCGAAGTGCCGAGCGTTCCCTTGCCGGTGCGAACGAGCTGGGCGATCTGGTCCAGCCCGGCCTTGCCCAGGTAGCGCTCGCTCGATCGGTTCGCAACGAAGGTGAGCACCGTCAGCGCGCCGTCTTCGCACGTGGCGCTCAACCACCGGGCCTCGTAGGCACCGAAGGCCATCTCGCGCCGCCACAACGCGCGCAGTTCCTCGCGCACCCGCGCGGCCGGGATTCGATAGGCCACGCCATAGCAGGACCCGCCCCGATCCAGCGCCAGGGTGACGCCGGGCGCATCCGGAGCGCCCCTGCCGAGGTACTGGCGCAGGCAGAAGCGTCGGTGCCAGCCGAGCACGCGCGCCTTTTGCGCACGCGAATGCGCGAGGGCCGGGTTCCACATGAGCGAGCCATAGCCGAAGACGTCGAGGTCGTGCGCGGGCGGGTGCGCCTGCAGCATGCCGCTCAATGACTCGTCGAGCTCGGCTTCGGTGCGCACTCTCATGCCGGGCGGGGGATTCGCCCTCGCGGCGTCCACGAAGCCTGCGAGCCTGCGCCGATGGAGTTCGGGGTCGGGTGTCGCCCCAGGATCTTCGAACGTGCTTTTCATGGTCGTGCGTCGCACCTGTGCAGAGCAATGTAGGCACGGCGCGCGACGCGGGGAAGCGCATGAGGCGCAACAGCTTTTTGGGCGGACCGCAAAGATCGTCGAAGTCCTTTTCGCTCAGGTGTGCGTCAGATAGCCGAATGCCTGGTGCCTGCGCTGCCACAGCATGAGGATCGCGTCCGACTTGTCGGCGAAGCTGCCGAGCTTCATGAATTGACGCTCGAGCTGCCCTTGATTGGGTTCCTCGGGAAATACGCGCCAGCTCCCCTGGGTGTCCCGCCCCACCCGCCCCACGAAGTCGTCGCGCAGACGGGCTTCGCCCGACTCGCGCCGGTGCATGAGCACGCCCGTCGGCTCGCCCGGCCGATGCTCATGTCCGACGAGGAAGTAGAACTCGCCGTCGTCGAATACCGCACTTTCGTGCCCAATCATTTCAATGCCCTTCATCGAGTGGATTGCGCGGCGCTCTGAGCGAAATCCAGAGATCCATGAAGCTCATCTTCACAACGTGCTTCCAGCCGGACAAGACGCGTTGGCCCAAGGTCCAATGGCGCGCGCATGCCGCGACCCGCACACTGCATTCCAGGCTCCTGCAGGGACGACGCTTCAACAGGTCCCCGTTTCCGGGTGCGATTGAGAGCAGCGCCTGGAAGGGTCACCCGGCTTTGGGTGACCCTCTTTTTTTTGAGGCGCGGCAATCCGCCTGACTGTGATTCGCGCGCGATCACGATCCGCTTGCTTCAGGCGCATCGTGAACGACCGGGACCGGCGCGGCACGCACAGTCGCGGCCTTTCTTCCGCTGCGCAGGCGTTCGATGCTCGCCCTCTCTGCACGACTCCCCGGTGCCGCCCCCGCGGGCGTCTCACACCTCGCCACACAGGATTGGATCGACTCGCAGTTGCACGCCTATGCGCGAGCAGGCGTGCACGAAGAGCGACTCGTGAGCCGCCTGCAGGAGTGGCGACGCGACGTCGACAGCCCGCTGAATCTCGAAGATCAATCGATCCAGGCCTTCGAGGCCCTGCCCGAGGCGGTGATGACGCACCTGCACGCCGTCGTTGCTTCAATGGTGATGCCCTGCGCCCTGGAGTCGGTGCCGCAGTGCATCGCATCCTTCACCCATCTGCAGGGGCTTGCCTTTCCCTCCTTCGCGGGCCGATGCATCGACCTCAGCCATTGCCGCAACGCTCACGCGCTGTCGACCCTTCGGGTGAACGATGCGCCTGCACTCGAGCAGATCCGGGTGCTCGGGCCCATGGACGTGATCGGATCGGGCAGCCTGCCGTTGCAGAAGATCGAAGTGCTGCACCTCGACGCGGCAGGGGCGACCAGGGGCACGTCCTCCGTTCTCGGGCAGTGCTACTACGCGGCGAGGCGGGAGGGGGAGAGGCCGGGCATCGACCGCAGCAGGCTGAACGGGAAGGCCGGCCTGAAAGACACGCAGGGGCGGATCCTCTGTCGCCACCTGGTCATGGATGCGGTGCTGATGCACGCGGCTCACGATCGCGAGAAGAAGCAGGCGTGCGCAAAGCTGGGGGACGCAGTCCATCTGTCGGACTACCGCGCCGAGCTGATCGGGACGGTGGAGAAACTCTCCGACCGGATCGCGGTGATCACCGAGCGCCGCGTCTGGGAGGCTCTCCACTTGTCTCGCGAGTGCGCGCTGGTACATCACGGCGCCTGGGGAATGTGTCTGAGGGATGCATTCCGATCGATGCAGCTCGGCGCGAAGGTCCTCGTCATCGTGTGGAGCGCGGTGCACTGCATGCTGCTGTCCCTGCAGGTGAAGGCGCGGCCTCACGGCAGATTCAAGGACGTCGAATACGTCCTTGAGTTCTACGACCCGAATGCGACGCTCACTCATCTGCGCCAGGTGCTGGACCTGGATGCGGTGGCTCGACTGACCCTGCACGATTTCGTGCGGGATTCGAAAGTCAGAGCGAACTACTACCCCTTGGACTCGCGCCCGGGTGCGCAAGCGGTCGAGTCGACTGACATGGACCTGGCCGCACAGCTCTCGTGCTTCACGTGGGTCCCCGCCGATTGGGCCGTCCAGGGACGGATGGATCTCCCGATCGAGCGGCCGACACAGCGTCGCCTGATGCATGAGTATTTCGGGCCGCGGGGCGCGGGGACGCAGTGCCCGTCCAGGGTGAGCTATCTCTCGTGGGTCGATCACGGTCTCGAGCATCTGCCGAGACTGATGTCGACCTGCACGCCATCCGAGGCGCTGCGTCAGACGGCCGTCGTGTCCGACGCGTTGTGGGCGGCGATCCACCACGGCAGTGAGCGCAACATCGAGCTGCTGATGCAGACGCTGCGCCACGCGGTGGACAGCGGCAGGATCGGGCAGGGCGACCTGGTTGCGGCGCTCGTCCCGACAGAGGAAGGGCCGCTCGTGTGGGGCGCACTCGGCACAGGAGGTCGCGGCTTGGAGTGCTTCCTTCGCGAGGTGACCGCGCTGCGCCGCGACGGGCATCTCACGTCGGACGATGCGATGCGGATCGTGGGCGGACGAGCCAAGGCGCGGTCGGTGCTGTCGCAGGCCATGTCCGCGAACGACGGTGAATTCGTGCAGGCTTATGTGGAGGCGCTGAAGAAGGTCCGCGCCCAGGACGGCCTCGACTCCGACGAGCTGGCAACGCTCTTGCGAGGCACCGAGGCGAGCTCGCGCAGCGCTGCCCTTCGTGCCGGATTTGCGGCGGATGCGCTGGGTGCCGTCGATGCGTGGTGTGCAGGCGTGGCGGAAGCGGCGCAGGCAGGACTGCTGAACCGTTCCCAGGTGCAGATCGCGTATGCGCTGAGGTTCGTGAATGGGAGGATTTCGCCTCGATGGCAGTCGTGGTCCTCGCAAGTGGTGCACCTCTGCGAGTCCGGCTGGGCGCGAGCGATGCAGGCCTGTGACGCCGCCATGCGGGCACCTGCGTCGGCCGTCGCCAGGGTGACTGCAAGAGCCGTGGCGCAGGACATGCCGCCGGTCGAGGAACCGCAGGTCGAGCGTGTCGTGACGGTGGGCCCAGTGCAGCCAACTCAGGCGAGGCCTGCACCCAGGATCCACCTTCCCTCTGCGCGTCGAGAGGCGGATCGGTCGGAAGCTGCACGTGCGCTGCTGCCGTCCGGCGGAGGAGCGTTCGTCGACGCGGTCCGTCTTGCAATGCAGGACGGCGACACCGACCTGCTGGAGAACGCGACGCTCCTCCTTCGGAATGCGGCACTCTCCGTGAACGATTCGCGCAGGCTGCGGGGCGCGTTGAAGTCCCTGCTGCGAAGGCGGGTCCTCTTCTGGCATATCGCCACTCCGCTGGCGCGCGAGGTGCGCAGGACGCATCCCGCTTGCCTTCGAGCCTGCGAGCAATTGATTGACGGGCTGCGGGCTTCAGCAATCAGGCGCGCAAATTGAACGACCCGGGCCCGGCACGACGTGCAGAGTCGCGTCCTTTTTCGTTCACGGCGCAGATGATCAACAAAGTCACTTCAACCTCCTCGCGGCCGGCTCCGCTGAACTTCTTCCGAACGGGGCTCATCGCCTACGCGCGGCGTGGCGCTGACGAGGCGCGAATCGTCGACTGTCTTGACGAATGGCTGGGCGACGTGACTCGTCCGCTGAAGCTGCAATGGGAATCAATGGGCGCCTTCGCCGCGCTGCCCGCTGAAGTGAGGTTGGGCCTCGACGATCTGGTTCGATCCGTCGAGCTGCCATCGGGCCTGGCGAGAGTGCCAGAGGCAGTCGCGACGCTCCCGAAATTGGAGGAGATCACTTTTGCGGCATTCGATGGCGAACGATTGGAGTTGGAACGCCTTTCCTGCATGACCACTCTCAAGACGGTTCGAGTCAGCGATGCACCTGCGCTTCGCTTGGTGACGGTGCCGCCGAACGTGGATGTGCTGGGTAGAGGCGAACTGTCGAAAGAGAAGATCGAGGTGCGGCACATCGACGCATCGGGTCACATGTCTGGCACCTCGTCCGTGATTGGTCAGGTCTACTTCGCGGCACGGCGTGAGGCAGAAGTGCCCGGGATCGATTTCAGCCGCCTCAATTGCACGGTCCGGTTCGAAACCGGCGATGTCATTGCTTGTCGCCACCTCGCGATGAAGGAGATCCTTACGCAGGCGATGAAGGAAGGTCATCTGGCAGACGCTCGCGCCGAGGAGATCGGTACTCCCGAGCGGATGACTCGACGCATCGGGAGTGATACGGATGAAGTCGTTGCTGGGCTGTACCGCAGCTCCACTGACATTGCGATCGTGCATCACGACGATTGGGGCGTCTTTTTGGACGACTGCCTCAGGTACATGCCATTGGATGAGATGCGATTCGCAATCGTCGATGCTCCGCGGCATTGGATGCTGCTCTCGCTCAAGAAGGAACGGCTCCCGAGTGGACGCGTGGTCGGCGTCGTCAAGTTCTACGATCCGAATTGGACGCTGACCCATTTGAGGGCCGTGGTCGAAACAGGGTCACTCGCTGACTTGACCATCTCGACATTCCTTGCGCGAGCGTTTCTTCCCAGTTATTACGAGGTCACGAATCCGGGGCACGTGGAGTCCGCGGGCTCAGTCTTGGACGAGGCGACGACAGGCGAGCTATCGATGTTCCTGTGGGTCCCGCAGCAATGGATCGGCCAGGGTCGAATGGATCTCAAGATGGAGCCACGAAGCCATCTCGAATTTCGCGAGTACCTGGGGCCTGCCAGCGTGGGCGAACACTGTCCTTCGAGAACGGCTTTTGCCGCCTGCGCCGGCACGGGCCTGGATCATCTCGACGAGCTGCTCCGAGGAGGCACCCGTGAGCAGGCGTCACGTCAGCTGCTCACCTTCCCGATCGCGTGGCCGCTTGTGCTGAACAACGCCGACTTGCGCGGCATCGGTTTGCTCAAGGAGGTGACGGATCGGGCCGCTCAGCTCGGCGTTGGGCGCGAGGAGTTGGTCCGCTCACTGCGGCTTGCGGAAGAGGAGTCTCCAGTGTCGGCGGCCCACGAGCAGGCGGCACTCGACGCCTATATCGAGGCGCTCTCCTTCCTGCAGTGCAGGGGGCATCTGCGTGAGGAAGACGTCAGATCCTTGCTCTCGGACCGGCCGGGTGGTGGCTTCGTGCTGGAACACTTCATGTCGGAGAACCGCGACATCCAGGTGACCCGCTATCTGGTCGCCGTGAGGCGCGCTCTGGAACGAGGGCTGATCGATTCGAGTCAGTTGGTCTCCCTCGTGCTGGGTTCCGAGCCTTCATCGAAGATCAACGCCTTGCGTGAAGGACTGAAAGCCAATGCGCTGGATGCGATCGACGCGTGGTGCAGCGGCATCGTCGATCTGGCGAAGAGGGGCGTGCTGGAGCGCACGCAGGTGCAGCGCGCGCTCGGATTGAAGTTCGCCGATGGCAGCCGCGTGGCAAGCGCACGGGAGCGCGCCGAGTGGCCCGCGGAAGCGATTCAGCGCTGCGAGCTCGGTTGGGTACGCGCGATGGAGGTCTTCGAATCCAGCCGAGAGCAGGTCGCGACGGCCGTTGAGATTGATTCGGTCACTGTGGATCTAGCGAGCCCCTCCGCTGAACCCGTGGGCACAGCGACGTCTTCGGAAGCTGATGCAGTGACGACGCTCACGCATGACTTGCCGCTTTCGGCGAGGCCGGAGGAATTGCGAGTCGGCCCATCGGTGCAACCGAGTCCAGTCAAGCGCGTCGCGCCGCCACCTGACGAAGCCGTGCCCGA
>Ga0134124_10001881_pt1 | contig 16890 bp, 12 predicted proteins | sample KB304_FD_96880 | JGI IMG/M metagenome (GOLD analysis project Ga0134124, IMG submission 96880) | Terrestrial soil microbial communities without Nitrogen fertilizer from Kellogg Biological Station, Michigan, USA - KB3-0-4 | ecosystem: Environmental > Terrestrial > Soil > Unclassified ...
AGCTCGTCGGTGAGCACTCCGCGCGCGCGCAACCAGTCGAACACGGGTTCGCATTCGGCAGGCAACCGCTGAGGCGCGAGCCACAGCTCGATCGCGGCGCGCGCGGCGTCGTCGGCGTCGAGCGCGACCTTGGCGCGCGCGCGATCACAGCGCAGCTCGGCGTCGGCGACCGCTGGGTCGAAAGACTCCGAGAACGCCTGCCACTGCTCCCGCGAGGCAAGGCTCGCGAGCCATGCACGGCGAAGATCGGTCGCGACCGGCTCACCAGCGTGCTCCGCGAGGAAGGCACGAACGTCTTCGTCGATCGCGCTCGAATCGGGCTGCGTTCGCCCGAGCGCGTGCTGGAGGCGCGCGCGCTCAAGGTAAGGGTAGAGCGGATAGTCGCGCAATGCCGTGGGGTCGATCGCGCTCGGCAGCCGCGCACCGGCCTCAACCGCGGCATACGCGAGCAAGAAGATCTGGCGGGCACCGGCGAACGAATCGTCAGCGAGCGCGGACGAGCCGACGAGCGCGAGCAGCAGCGCTGCGAACCGTGCTGGCGTTCGGGCGGTCATAGCCGCGGAGCATAATGCAGGGCACGCACGACGGTCATCCAAGGCAACGTAAGATCGGTCGATCGGCGGTGCGCTTGCATTTGGAACCGATCCTGGCCGTGTGCGCCAATCGGCAGCCGGGTGGCCGCCAGCGAGGCACGATGGCGCTCGAAAGCGCGAACTTGTTGGGGTTCGCGCGGTCTAGCTGAGATGGCAGGCGCGGCGTCTCAATTGGATTTTCGCTAGGGCGGCGCGCAGAATGACCTTTTCCGGACGCCATCGGATTGGCGTTCGCACGGAGTGAGCCTTATGGGTCTTGCAATGAGCGTTCCGCAGCTGCTGATCATTCTCGTGATCGTGGCGCTGATCTTCGGCACCAAGCGGCTCAAGGAAGTCGGCGGCGATCTCGGCAGCGCGATCAAGAGCTTCCGTAAGGCGATGGCGACGACGGAGCAAGAGGAGCCGGGCGACCCGAAGCAGCTCGGCACTAGCGCCGCCCCGCAGACCGAGAAGCGCGACCAGCAGGAGCGGCAGCAGAGCTAGGTTCTCGGGCGCCGCCCTCAGCGGCGCGCATACGACAACGGCAGCGCCGTCGTGTCGACGGCCTTGCGCAGCACGAACGACGAGTGGACGCCGATGACGCCCTCGATCCGCGTGATCTTCCCAAGCAAGAAGCGCTGATACTCGTCCATGTTCGGCACGGTGATCTTGAGCTGGTAGTCGGCCTCCTGGCCGGTGATCAGATAGCACTCCTGCACTTCCGGGTAGGCACGGACGGCCGCCTCGAACTGCTCGAATCGCTCCGGCGTGTGTCGGTCCATGCGAATGTGGATTAGAGCCGTGAGCTCGAGGCCGAGCGCCTTTGGCTCGAGCCGAACCACGCGTTCTCGAATCACGCCCGCTTCCTCGAGCTGACGAATCCGCCGCGAGCACGGTGAAGCGGAGAGGCCCACTCGCTCGGCCACTTCCTGATTGCTCTGTGCGCCGTTCTTTTGAAGCTCGGTTAGGATCTTGAGGTCGAAAGAGTCGAGATTCGCGGCCATTGCGGCACCATCTGCCAAGGACCGCCGGCATTTTAGAGCAAAATTGCGCTGGGGGCTCGATTCCAGCCCGAATTAGGTCGACACTGCCTGTTCAACGCGCCTAGAATCTGTCCACGCTCTTAGCCGCGTGCCGCGCCCGCAAGGTGTCGAGATGACCTCGTTCGATCACAGCAAGTACCGCCGCTATCGGCCGATCGACCTCGTTGATCGCCGTTGGCCGAGCCAGGCGATCGACCGGGCTCCGGATTGGTGCAGCGTCGATCTTCGGGACGGCAATCAAGCGCTCGTCCAGCCGATGTCCGTCGCGAAGAAGCTCGAGATGTTCGCGCTGCTCGTCGAGCTCGGTTTCAAGGAGATCGAGATCGGCTTCCCGTCGGCGTCGCAGACGGAGTACGACTTCGCGCGCCGGCTGATAGAGAAAGACCTGATTCCCGACTCGGTCACCGTGCAGGTGCTCACGCAGGCGCGCCGCGAGCTCATCGAGCGAACGTTCGAGGCGCTGCGGGGCGCGAAACGGGCGGTGGTGCACGTCTACAACTCGACGTCGCCCGTGCAACGCGAGCAAGTCTTCAAGGCGAGCAAGGAGGAGATCATCGCGATCGCCGTCAACGGCGCGCGGCTGCTCCAGGAAGGCGCCGCGCGTGTGCCGAGCGCGGATTGGACGTTCGAGTACTCACCCGAGAGCTTCTCGGGCACCGAGCCCGCCTACGCGGTCGACGTCTGTAACGCGGTGATCGACGTTTGGCAGCCGCAGCGTGGCCAGAAGGTCGTGATCAATCTGCCCGCGACGGTCGAGATGACGACGCCGAACGTGTTCGCGGATCAGATCGAATATTTCTGCCGCAACGTGGCGCAGCGTGAGCACATCCGCGTGAGCTTGCACACGCACAACGATCGCGGCTGTGCGGTCGCCGCGGCCGAGCTCGGCGTGCTCGCAGGTGCGGACCGGATCGAGGGCACGCTGTTCGGCAACGGCGAGCGCACCGGCAACATGGACATCGTCACGATGGCGATGAACCTCTATTCGCAGGGAGTCGACCCGAAGCTCGACCTCGCCGACATGGCGCGCATCATCGAGGTCTACAAACGCTGCACCGACATGCCGGTTCATCCGCGTCATCCTTGGGCCGGCGATCTCGTCTATGCAGCGTTCTCCGGCAGCCACCAAGACGCCATCCGCAAGTCGCTCGCGTTTCATCGCGAGCACGGGCTGCCGCATTGGACGGTCGCGTACCTGCCGATCGATCCGAAAGACCTCGGCCGCCGCTACGAAGAGGTCGTGCGGATCAACAGCCAATCCGGCAAGGGTGGCGTGGCGCTCGTGCTCGAGCGCGACCACGGCATCACGCTGCCGAAGTGGCTGCACCCGGCCGTGAGCCGCGTCGTGCAGGCGAAGGCGGATGCGACAGGGGAGGAGATCTCGTCGCGGCAGATCCTCTCTCTGTTCCAGAGCGAATTCTTGGCGGTGCCCGACGGCTGGCAGCTGCTCGGCTACGACCTGCACTCGGCGACTCAGCACACCCACGGCCGCTTCCGCCTCGCCGCGACCGGCGCGGAGCTGCAGCTCACCGGTGACGGGCAGGGCTTGATCGAAGCGCTCGTCGACGCGGTGAGCCGGCGTTTCGGTGTTGCGATTGCCGTGGTCGAATTCGACGAGCACGCGATGTCGCCGGGCACCGAAGCGAAGGCGCTCGCGTCCGTGACGATCGAGGCCGGGGGCCAGCAGGCTTCGGCGTGCTGCATCGACGAAGACACGTCGCTCGCCTCGCTGCAGGCCGTGCTCGCGGCCATCGGCCGTGCGCTCGCGGCCCGAGACGCGCAGCAAGCGCGAGCCGTCTGACCGCCGCCGCCACTCTCGACCCGCGCCGCGGAGCGTAGCGCGTCCGGCGCGCGCCGGATGCTGCGTGCCGGCGAGTAGTCCCGTAGAGTGGCGCTTGTGACGGGTTCGACGGTACACGTCTCGGGCGCGGCGGCCACGCACGAGCGCAGCTATCTGGCGCCGCTCGTCGCGCTCACGTCGTTGTTTTTCATGTGGGGTTTGATCACCTCGCTGAACGACATCCTGATTCCGCATCTCAAAGCGGCTTTCACGCTGAACTACACCGAGGCGACGCTGATTCAGCTCGCGTTCTTCGGCGCGTACTTCGTGATGTCGATGCCCTCGGGCTGGCTCGTCGAGCGAATCGGCTACAAGCGCGGCATCATCGTCGGGTTGCTCGTCGCGGCGATCGGCTGCGTCGCGTTCTATCCCGCTGCCGCCAAGGCGGCCTACCCGCTGTTCCTCGGCGCGCTGTTCGTGCTCGCTTCGGGAATCACGTTATTGCAGGTCGCTGCGAATCCGTACGTCACGATCCTCGGCCCGCAGCGTACCGCCTCGAGCCGCCTCACGCTCACGCAGGCATTCAACTCGCTCGGCACGACGATCGGGCCCTACGTCGGCGCAACGCTGATCCTTGCCGCGCCGGGGGCCGATGCGGCGCGCGGGGCGATCGCCACGCCGGCGGGCGAGGCCGCGCTCGTTCAGACGCCCTACCTTGCGCTCGCGGCCGTGTTGTTCGTGATCGCGATGCTGTTCGCGGTGCTCCGCCTGCCGGCCGTCGGCGCAAGCGAGACCGCCTTGGCTTCGAACGACAGCGCGCGCGAGACGCCAGTTTGGAGCAATCGGCATCTCGTGCTCGGCGTCGTCGCGATCTTCGTCTACGTCGGCGGCGAGGTCGCGATCGGCAGCCTGCTCGTGAACTTCATGATGGATCCGACGGTCGGCGGGTTGCCGCAGCAGGCCGCGGGCCAGCATCTGTCGTACTACTGGGGCGGCGCGATGGTGGGCCGCTTCGTCGGCGCGCTCGCGATGGTGTACCTCAAGCCGGGGCGCGTGCTCGCGTTCAACGCAACTGCGGCCGTCGTCCTGCTGCTCGTCGCCGTCGCGAGCGCTGGGCATACAGCGATGTGGAGCGTGCTCGCTATCGGGCTCTGCAACTCCATCATGTTCCCGACGATCTTCGCGCTCGCGCTCGTCGGCCTGGGCCGGCACACGGGCGAGGGCTCGGGATTGCTCTGCATGGCGATCGTCGGCGGCGCGATCGTGCCGGTGATCCAGGGTTATTTCGCCGACCACGTCGGGATCCTGTATTCGTTCCTGGTCCCCGTCGTCTGTTATCTCTATATCGTGTTCTACGGGCTCTACGGACACCGCCCGGCGCGCGCCTGAGTGCAAAAAAAAGCGCCGAGCCGTTGGGCCGGGCGCTTTGAGTCGAAACCGTCAGGGAGCAAAGAACTCCGAAACTTGGTTGCAGTATCTACCCAATTTTGGCATGTTCCCGTGAAGCTCGTCACACGGTCGCGCGCGCAGGCGTGACGGAGTTTAGAAAACACGACGAGGGTCGAGCCCGCGAGGCCGCGCGGGACCGGGCGGAGCGAGGGGCACTCGGGGCAGTCGGCCAGGCGGAGTCGCCCCGATGGAGTGTGCGAGCGTGTGGCCGTATCCTCTCGCGTGGGAGGGGGCGCGTGATCAAGCCGGCGGTGATGTTCCTAGGGTTGTTGGCGCTCGCGGGCGCTGGCGCGCAGCCGTCGGCGACCAAGGCCGCCGCCTGGACGCCCACGCGTACGCCCGACGGCCAGCCCGACCTGCAAGGCATGTGGGTCAACTTCGACAGCACGCCGTTCGAGGCCGACACGTCGCTCGCGCAGTCGGACGTGAATCCTCCGTCGCACTGGACCGAGCACGACAGTCCGATGAGCCCGAAGCGCCGCTCGATGGTGGTCGATCCGCCGGACGGCCGCGTGCCGGTCATGAAGTGGGCCGAGGACAAACGCGACTTCGATCTCGCGCATCTCGAGGACGCGCCGTGGCACGAGACGCCGTGGGTTCGCTGCATCACGCGCGGTGTGCCGGCCGGGATGTTCCCGGCGGGATACAACAACGCGTACCAGATCGTCCAGATCCCAGGCTACGTCGTGATTGCATCCGAAATGATTCACGACACGCGGATCATTCCGCTCGACGGGCGGCCGCACCTCGGCAGCAACATTCGCCTGTGGAACGGTGATTCGCGCGGCCACTTCGAGGGCAACACGTTGATCGTCGAGACGACGAACTTCAACGACAAGGGCTCGATCGCGACGAGCGCGGCGACCGGTCGCATTCGCGGAATCCCGCAGAGCGAGGAGCTGCACCTCGTCGAGCGCTTCACGCGCGTCGACGCGAGCACGATCAACTACTCGGTCACGATCACCGACCCCAAGGTCTACACGCAATCGTGGACGGTGGCGCTGCCGCTGAATCGCGACCCGCACTATCAGATGTTCGAGTACGCCTGCCACGAGGGCAACCTGGCGTTGCCGAACGCGTTACGGGCTGGCCGGGCGCGAGAGCGCGCGGCCGCGAGCTCGAACCCGCAGTGAGGTTCTAGCTCGCGACGGGTCGCGCGTCGGCGAGACCGATCAATCGACCGGATACGGACGCGCGAGCCGATAGTGCGGATTCTTGGCGAGCCAAGACTCGACGCGATCGCGCCGCGAGATAGCGGTCGGAATGAATTCGAGCGCCTTTTTGAGCCGATCGTTCGGCTCCGCGCAGCTGAAGCGCAGGAAGCCGCCGCCGGCTTGGCCGAAACATTCGCCGCCGAGGCACGCGATGCCGAAACGGTCGTCCGCGCCCTGGAGCATGTATAGCGCGAGCCCGTGGCTGGTGATGCCGAGGTCGTTGCAAACACGCGCGACGTTCGGAAACACGTAGAACGTCGCCGTCGGGTCGAGAGCGCGGAAGCCCGAGATCCGGTTGAGTCCCTCGGTCAGCAGCACGACCTTCTCGCGGAACTTCAGCATCGCGTCGTCGCGCTCTTTCCGATCGCGCTTGAGCGCGGCGGTGCCCGCGAGCTGCACGATCGGAGGCGTGCACGACAGCGTCGTGTTGATCATCTTGCCGATCACGTCGGCGATCTCCGCCGACGCCACCGCGAAGCCGAGCCGCCAGCCGCTCATGCTGTAGGACTTGCTGAACGTGAACGCCGCGACCGACTGCGCGAGCATGCCGGGCTCGCTCAGCAGCGAGCGGTGCGTTCCCTTCCAGACCATGTGGCAGTACGGCTCGTCGCTCAAGATCGCGACGTCGCGGCCCCGAACGAGATCGGCGATGTCGCGCAGGTCCTGCTCCGTCGTGACGCCGCCGGTAGGGTTGTGCGGCGAGTTGAGAAAGATCGCGCGCGGCGAGGCGTCCTCGCTAAGGAAGCGCTCGATGTCCGCGATGTCGGGCCGGAACTCGTTCGACTGGCGCAAAGGCGCGAGCACCGCGCGCGCTCCGCGACGCTTGATGTTCGGCAAGTAGGTCGGAAAGTACGGGCTGAACACGAGCACGCCGTCGCCGGGGTTCAGGAAGGTCTCGCAGAAGAACTGCTCGAAAACCTTCGCGCCCGGCCCCGCGACGATGTTGGCCGCTTCGGCCGGGATGTCGAACTCGGCGCGGACGAACTCCGCGGCGGCCTGACGAAACTCCGGAATTCCGGGCGATGGACAATAGTGCGACTCGTTGTTCTTGATCGCCTCCAAGCCGCCAGCACGTGCAGACGCAGTGCTGTCGAACGGGCTATCGCCGATCTCGAGCTCGACGACGTCCTTGCCCTCGGCTTTGAGCTGTTTCGCCAAGCCGAGCACCGTGAACGCGGTTTCTACGGTCAGGGAGCGGGCGAAATCACTCAGTTGCGCGGACACGAAAAACCTTCATCGGTTCGGGTTGAATAGCACGAGAGCGCGATTCGGGCCGTCAGCGAGCGTTGTTGTCGTCGTTGCGCTCATGCGCACGCGGAGCGCCCTGGTCGGACCGGGCGCGGAGCATATCACGCGCTGCGGCCCGGCGAGTCGCAAGCGTGGAGCCATGCGGGCGCGGGCGTCGCGGCCAACCGGCCGTTCCGCTCCATTCGGCGAGCGGCGCGAGGCATAATTGGCGCGCCTCGAACCTGCTAAGGAGAACAGTAAATGATCGGGTACGTCACACTCGGCACGAACGACATGGCGCGTGCCGGGAAGTTCTATGACGCGTTGCTCGCCGAGGTGGGCGGCAAGCGGCAGATGGAAACGGAGCGCTTTATTTCGTGGTCCGCCGGCCAACACTCGCCCGGCATCGGCGTGATCAAGCCGTTCGACGGCAAGGCCGCGACGGTCGGCAACGGCATGATGGTCGCGATCATGTGCGACTCGCAGGAGAAAGTGAAAGCGATCTACGACAAGGCGATCAAGCTCGGCGCGAAGGACGAAGGTCCGCCAGGCACGCGCTGGGGCAACTTTTACGTCGGCTACTTCCGCGATCTCGACGGCAACAAGCTGAACGCTTTCTGCATGTCTTGAGCGCGAGCCCGAAAAGCGACGCGCCTGCGACGGGCTCCTCCGCGGGCGCTCCGCGTCCGCTCTCGCCTGAGTCGCCGCGCGGCGCGCGGGCACACGGCGCGATTCCGACAACTCGACAGGCACCTCTGCGGCTCGGCGTGATTTGCCGCACGCTCGGCGTGCTGTGCATTTTGTTCTGCGCCACGCTGCTGCCGCCGATCGGGGTCTCGCTGCTCTACGCGGACGGCGAGTCGGGAAGGTTCGCCGCCGCGGGCAGCATCGCTTTGCTCGCCGGTCTCCTTTTTTGGCTGCCGTTTCGCCGCAAGCACGTCAACGTGCGCAGTCGGGACGGGTTCCTGATCGTCGGCGTGATGTGGACCGCGATGAGCGCGCTCGGCGCGGTGCCGTTCATGCTCTCGCTCGGTGTGAGCTTCGCGGACGCGTTCTTCGAGTCCGCCGCGGGCTACACGACCACGGCGGCGAGCGTGCTCGTCGGCCTCGACAGGCTGCCGCCCTCGATCCTGTTCTATCGCCAAGAGATCCAATGGCTCGGGGGCCTCGGTGTGATCGTGCTCGCGATCGCACTGCTGCCGATGCTAGGCATCGGCGGCATGCAACTGTACAAGGCCGAGACGCCAGGCCCGTTCAAGGACGAGCGGTTGACGCCGCGGATCACTCGCACGGCGCGCAACGTTTGCGGCCTTTACGTCTTGCTCACCGCTCTCTGCGCGCTCGCGTTCTGGCTCGCGGGCATGCAAGCGTTCGACGCGATCGCGCACAGCTTCAGCACGTTGTCGACCGGCGGCTACTCGACGCACGACGCGAACCTTGCGTACTTCGACAGCCCCGCGATCGAGACGGTGGCCGTCGTGTTCATGCTGATCGGCGGCATCAGCTTCAACGCGCACTTCGTCGCATGGCGCACGTTCCAGCTGCACCGCTACGGCCAGGACACGCAGACGCGCGCGTTCGTCATCACCGTGCTCTGTGCGACGGCGGCGGCAACGTTCGTGCTCGCGAGCACGCGGACCTACGACACGGTGATCGAATCGCTGCGCTATGGCTTGTTCGAGGTCGCGAGCGTGCTCACGACGACCGGTTACTCGATCGCGGATTTCTCCGTGTGGCCGCTCGCGCTGCCCGCGCTGATGATCTTCCTGAGCTTCGTCGGCGGCTGCGCGGGCTCGACCTCCGGTGGACTGAAGATCGTGCGCTTCCTCGTGCTCGGCAAGCAAGCGAGCGTGCACATCCATAAGCTGATCCATCCGCAGGCGGTGCGTCGGATCAAGCTCGACGGCCAAGTCGTGCCCGACTCGGTCGTCGAGAGCGTCGGCGGCTTTCTCGTGCTCTACGTCGCGGTCTTCGCGACGTTCATGATCATCGCGATGATGGACGGCATGGATCAGTCCACCGCCTTCGGCGCCGTCGCGACTACGATCAACAACACGGGCCTCGGCCTCGGCATCGACTCGGCGACGTTCGCGACGCTCGGCGCGCACGGCAAGATCGTGTTCGTGTTCGCGATGCTGATCGGGCGCCTCGACATCTTCACGTTCCTCGTGCTTCTGACGCCCGCGTTCTGGCGACGCTGACGCGCGCCGGTGCGGCGAGCTCGGGCGCGCGCATTGCTGCAACGGCGATCGCCGCGATCGCGAGCGGCAACGCGAAAACCAGGAACGTGCCCGTCATCCCGAGGCCGCGCGCGACGAGCAGACCCGCGACATACGGTCCGAGCACGGCGCCGAGCCGGCCGACGCCGGCCGCCCAGCCGATTCCCGTCACGCGATTGGTCGCAGGATAGATGCGGGCGCCGACCGCATAGAGCCCGAGGAAGCCGCCCTGCATGACGCCGACGGTGCCGAGGCCGATCAAGATCGCGGCAGTGCTTTGCAAGTACGAGAAGGAGAGCAACACGATCGCGCCGAGCGTGAGGTAAGTCGCAATCGAGCGGCGCAGACCGAAGCGATCTGCGAACCAGCCGACGGACGCGTTGCCGACCCAGAGCCCCAGGTTCAACACCGTGCCCGACAAGAAAGCGAGCGCCGTCGGCAGCCCTGCGTTCGCAGTGAGTTGCGGCACCCAGTTCTGCAAGAAGTACAGCGTGAGCAACGACGTCACGAACGCCGACCAAAGGAGCAGCGTCGCGGCCGCATAGCGCGGTGCGAATAGAGCAGCGAGCCCCGCCGCAACTTGCTGGAGCCGCGGCCGCGTGTCGGCTTCGGCCTTACGGGGCAGCGTGGCGAGCGCGGGTTGTCGCAGCGCGCGCAGAGTCGTGTTGATCCGCTCGAGCGCGCGCGGCGGCTGCTTGCTCAGCAGAAACTCCAAGGACTCGGGTAAGAACTTGAGCACGAGCGGCAGCGTCACGACCGTGAGGCCGCCACCCAGCAGGAACAGCGATGGCCAGCCCCAATGGGGCACCATCCAAAGCGCCGCGAGACCCGTGAGCGCCGCGCCGAGCGAATACCCCGACGACACGGCCGTCACCGCGAAGTTGCGGCTCTTCTGCGGCGACAGCTCGGCCGCGAACGTCGCCATCGTCGGGACGACTCCGCCGAGGCCGAGACCCGTGATGAAACGCAGCACGAGCAGCTCCGTGAGCGTATGCGCGAGCACGACGCCCAGCATGCCGGTCGCGATCAGCGCGAGCGACAGCGTGAGCAGCTTGCGGCGGCCGATCGCGTCGCCGAACGGCGCGAGCAGCATCGAGCCGGCCATCATGCCGGCGAGCGCGGCTGAGAACACGACGCCGAGAGTTGCGGGGTCGATGCCCCACGCGCGCGACAACAGCGGCGCGGCGAACGAGATCGACGCGACGTCGACGCCGTCGAGCACGTTCAGGAAAAAGCACAACGAGACCGCGCGGAGCTGCAGGCGGGTGAACGGCCCGTTGTCGATGACCTCGCCAATGTCCACGCGCAAACCCCCAGGAGATCGAATCCTGGCCGCGGACAGTAGCACTCGCCGCCGAAGCTTGGCGAGATTGAGTCGTGCGGGCTAGCTGGCTACCGGCTGCCGCGACGCGCGCTTGACGTTGCGACGGGACGCTGGTGCGGTGGTGAGGTCGCGCGCCGGAACGGTGGCGTCTTCGTCACCTTCGAGCGCCGCGATGCAGCGTCTCAAGCCGCTCTCGAGCGCGGCCGTCTCGGCGCGGTCGAGCGGCGCGAGCATTCGCTCGAACGTGGCGGCGCCGACCGCACGTGCGTGCTCGAGCAGCTCGAGCCCTTCGTCGGTCACCGTCCAGCTGTCGGCGCGGCGGCTGTCGGGGTGCGGGCGGCGCTCGATCCGGCCGTCGGCTTCGAGCCGCCGGAGAGCGGAGTTCATGGTCTGGGCGGATACCATCGCTCGGCGTGCCAGCTTCGCGCCGGTGATGCCGGGCTCGCAGTAGAGCCCGAAGAGGGCGGCGAAGTGCGCGAACGACAAGGCTACGCCCTGTTTGCGCATGGCCTCGTCCATCGTTTGGCGCAGCGTGTGTTGCAGCGACTTCAGCAGAAAACCGATGACGTGCTCGGGTTTGTCCACCTTGAGCCAACTGCCATAAGCTTCACGTTTCTTCGGCATGCGGGATTGCGAGTTATCAGATAGCTGATATCATATCAGCAAACTGATAACTAGCAAGGACGACTTTCCATGAAGCTTGGGTCCGGCTTGTTGCGGCCGAGGTGGTTGGTCGCGCTCGTCGCGTTGCTCGTTGCGGGCGGCGTGATCGTCGCGCTCAACGGTCGGCCGAGCGATCGAAGCGCGCGTCGCTCGCCCGCGGCGGCGTCCTCTAGCTCGCGCGAGGCCGTGCTGACCGTCACGGCGGCCGAGCTGCACCCTGTCGACGTCGAGCGCACCGTCACGATCAACGGCTCGATATTCGCGTGGCAGGAAGTGATCATCGCGCCGGAAGTCGGCGGCTATCGCGTCGCGGAGGTCAAGGTCGACGTCGGCGATCGCGTGAAGCGCGGCCAAACGCTCGTCGAGCTCTCCACCGCGCTGCTCGACGCGGAGGTCGCCACGAAGAAGGCGGCGCTCGCGCAGCGCGAGGCGCAGCTCGTCACCGACGCTGCGGCGCTCGAGCGCGGCGATTCGCTCAAGAGCATGAACCTGATCTCGCAGGCCGACTACGACAAGCTCAAGTCGGCTGCGCTCGTGTCGCGCGCAGGTATGGAATCGGCGAAGGCCGATGTGGACACGTCGACGCTCCGCCTGAAGTTCACGAACGTGACGGCGCCCGACGACGGCGTGATCACGGCGCGCACCGTGACCGTCGGCCAGATCGCTCAGGCCGGCTCCGAGATGCTGCGCCTCTTGCGCAACGGACGCATCGAGTGGCGCGGCGAGGCGCCGGAATCGCGGCTCGCGGAGCTCAAGGCCGGCCAGCAGGTCACGATCTCGACCGCGGACGGCGCGGTGTTCAACGGTACGATCCGCGTGGTCGCGCCGACGATTCAGGCGGGAAACCGCACCGGCCTCGTCTATGTCGACTTGCCGCCGAACGAGCGGCTGCGGCCCGGCATGTTTGCGCGCGGCGACATCGCGATCTCGCACGCGATGGCATTCACGGTTCCTCTCCAGAGCGTCGTGAGCGCCGACGGCTACAGCTATGTGTTCGTGCTCAAGCACGACAATCACGTCGAGCGGCGCCGCGTCGAGACCGGCGGCGTGCACGACGCCGAGATCGAAGTGTCGAACGGCCTCGAGGCCGGCGACATGGTGGTCGGCAAGGGCGCCGGCTTCTTGAAGGACGGCGACCTGGTCGACGTGAGCTCGGAGGCCGGCTCGTGAACTTCGTCACCTGGTCGATTCGCAATCCGGCGCCCGTCATCATCCTGTTCATCGGGCTCACGATCGCGGGCCTGATCAGCTTCCCGAAGCTCGGCGTCCAGGATCGGCCCGACATCGAGTTCCCGGCCGTGATCGTCACGATCACGTATCCGGGCGTCGCGCCGACTCAGATGGAATCCGAGATCACGCGCAAGGTCGAGGACTCGGTCGCGACGATCTCGGGCATCGAGCAGATGACCTCGACGGTCGACGAGGGCGCGTCGACGACGAGCATCGAATTCGCGTTCGGCACGGACCTGAGCCGCGCGATGGATGACGTCCGCGACGCGGTGACCCGGATTCGCAGCGACCTGCCGCCCGACGCGAACGAGCCGATCGTCTCGCGCAACACAACGGCTGGCGGCTCGCTCGTCACCTGGAGCGTCGCGTCCGAGACGATGTCCGACACGGAGCTGTCGTGGTTCGTCGACCTCGTCGTGTCGCGCGAGCTGAGCTCGGTTCCCGGCATGGGCCGCGTCACGCGCGTCGGCGGAGTGGATCGCGAGATCCGCGTCGACCTCGACCCGGATCGCATGGCGGCGCTCGGGGCGACCGCGAGCGACGTGTCCCGCCAGCTGCGCAGAATTCAAGCGGAGTACCCCGGCGGCGAGGCGCGCCTTGGCGGCCTCGAGCAAACCGTGCGCACGACCGGCATCATCACGTCGGTTTACGACCTCGCGGGACTGCCGATCTCGCTACCCGACGGCCGCAGCGTGCGGCTCGACACGATCGCCGACGTGCGCGATCAGGCGAGCGAGCAACGCGCGATCGCGCTCTTGAACGGCAAGCCGGTCGTCGGCTTCCAGATCGTGCGCGCCTGGGGCGCGAGCGCGCTCGGCGTCGCAAAGGATTCGCGCAAGGTCGTCGAGCAGCTCGCGAAGGACTACCCGCACGTGAAATTCGCGGAGGCGAGCTCGACGGTCGGCTACATCCAGACGTCGTACGACTCGTCGATGGAGATGCTGATCGAGGGCGCGCTCCTCGCGATTTTCGTCGTCTGGCTGTTCCTGCGCGATTGGCGTGCGACGCTCGTCTCCGCGCTCGCGCTGCCGCTGTCGATCATCCCGACGTTTTGGGCCATCTGGCAGCTCGGCTTCACCTTGAACATCCTGACGTTGCTCGCGCTCACGCTTGTCGTCGGCATCCTCGTCGACGACGCGATCGTCGAGGTCGAGAACATCGTGCGGCATTTGCGCAACGGCAAAAAGCCGCGCGAAGCCGCGATGGACGCCGCGATCGAGATCGGTCTCGCGGTCGTCGCGACGACGCTGACGATCTGCGCCGTGTTCATCCCGGTCGCGTTCATGGGCGGCATCGCGGGCGAGTTCTTCCGGCCGTTCGGCTTCACCGTCACGGTCGCCGTGCTGTTCTCGCTGCTCGTCGCGCGGACGCTCACGCCGATGATGGCCGCGTTCTTCTTGAGGCCGCACGAAGAGGTTGTGAGGACGCCGCGGATCATGACGTGGTATCTCGGCCGCGTTCGCTGGTGCCTCGCGAACCGCTGGAAGACGCTCGGCGTCGCGACCGTCGCGATCGGTGGGATGCTCGCGCTGTTCCCGCTGCTGCCGACCGGCTTCTCGCCGGCAGGCGACAACGGCTTCACGCGGCTCACGGTCGAGCTCGCTCCGGGTTCGTCGCTCGACGACACGCTCGGTGTGGCGGAGACCGTGCGCAAGCGGCTCGCGACGCTGCCCGATTTCCAGAGCTGCTACACCACGATCGGCACGCAGGGCCGCAGCAGCGGATTCGGCGGGGGCGGGTCCGCCGGCGCCGTGCGGCGCGCGAACCTCACGATCACGATCGAGAACAAGACCGGCACTCGCGGCGCGCAGCAGGCCTTCGAGCGGCGCGCGTCCGAGCTCATCCGCAACATTCCGGGCGCGCGAATCCAATTCGACGGCAGCGACGCCGATCGGATGGGCATCACGCTCGCGGGCGACGACTCGGGCGCGCTCGCTCGCGCCGCGGCGAGCGTGGAGCGCGAGATGCGCCAGCTTCCGGGCCTCGGCACGATCACGAGCAGCGCCTCGCTGCAGCAGCCCGAGATCGTGATCCTGCCGCTTGCGGACTGCTCTGTCGACCTCGGCGTGACCACCGAGACGCTGAGCCTCGTGACGCGCATTGCTACGAGCGGCGACGTCGACACCGGGCTCGCGAAGTTCAATCTCGACAACCGCCAGATTCCAATCCGCGTGCGGCTCACCGACAAGTCGCGAACGAACCTCGAGCGCCTGAAGCTGCTCGCAGTGCCAGGACGCCAGGGGCCGGTGCCGCTGATGAACGTCGCGGACGTCTCGCTCGGCTCGGGTCCGGCGGAGATCACGCGCGTCGATCGCAGCCGCAACATCACGCTGAACGCGACGCTCGCGGGTCTCGCGCTCGGCGACGCGCTCAAGGCCGTCGACAACTTGCCGTCGATGAAGTCGCTTCCCGAGGGCGTCCGTTCGCTGCGCACCGGCAACGCGCGCTGGATCACGGAGATCTTTACTCAGTTCGCGCTTGCGATGGGGATCGGTGTGGCGTGCATCTACGCGGTGCTCGTGATGCTGTTCCACAAGTTCATCCAGCCGGTCACGATCCTCACCGCTCTGCCGCCGTCGGCCGCCGGCGCGATCGTCGCGCTGCTCGCGTGCGGCTACGCGCTCGCGATCAATTCGCTAATCGGGCTCCTGATGCTCATGGGCATCGTGACCAAGAACTCCATCCTGATCGTGGAGTACGCGATCATGGCCCAGCGTGAGCAAGGGATGTCTCGTTTCGACGCGCTGATCGACTCGTGCTCGAAGCGCGCGCGGCCGATCGTGATGACCACGATTGCGATGGGCGCCGGCATGATGCCGGTCGCGTTGGGTTGGGCCGGCGACCCGAGCTTCCGGGCGCCGATGGGTGTCGCGGTCGTCGGCGGCATCGTCGTCTCGACGGTGATGAGCCTGTTCATCGTGCCCGCGACGTTCACGGTGTTCGACGATTTCCAGCAGTGGCTCGGACGACTGTTCCGGCGCGCGACGCATGCCGACGCACACGTCGGTCACGGTGGCGCGGACGCTGGGGGCGAGTTGCCGTCGACGAAGCCCGCGATCTGACGCCCCGGGCTGCTCGGTCTAGCCGGGCTGCTTCGGTCTACTTCAGCCCGTACCTAAGCCGCAAATAGACTCGCCGCTCGTAGACTTGGCCGTCGCGCGTGAACGGCTCGTACCGGTACTTGGCAACGGCCGCGAGCGCGGATTGCTCGAAGCGGCCCGTCGGCATCGCTTGCCGCACCCTGAGGTCGCGTGTCAGTCCGGCGCGATCGACCACGTACTCGACCTCGACCCAGCCCTCGATCTGCCGAAATTGCGCATCGGACGGATAAACCGCCGTCACGAAGCTCACGAGCGTGAGCTCGCTCGCCGGCGAAGCCGTTGCGAGATACTCCTCCTGAGTCCGCGCCGTGGCCAAGTCGCGCGCGAGCGAGCTCGCGAGCGACGGTGCGTGGCCGCTGGTCTCCAGCGCCTTGACGCCGGTTTCGGCCGCCGGCCAGTCGGCGCGCGCGATCGCCGCACGTACGCCGCTCGCGATCGCGCCGACGAGCGCATCGAATGCCTCGCCGAGGCCCGCCGTCTGCGGGGCGTCTTTCTCGACGGCTGTCAGGATCGTCAACGCGTTGTCTTCGGCCGGCGGCACGAGAGCGCCAGCTTGAATTCGCTCGCGTGCCTTCTTGACCTGCGGTGCTAGACGTTGAGTCTGCTGCGTGACGCGCGCAGCGGCGATCTTCTGGTCGACCGCGGACATGGCTGCGGCGTCGGCTCCGAGCGTGCGCGCGGCGTCGGCGAGCCTCACACCGCCATTCAAATCGCCGGCGTCGAGAACGGTGCGCGCCGAGGCGATCAAAGCGGCCGCGAGCTCGCCGCGGAGTTTAATGACGCGCGGATCGTTGCCGGCGAGCTGCGTGGCTCGATCGACGTTACGCAACGCGCTGTCGCCGGCGGGGTCGAGCAGCTCGCCTTTGCGCAGGCGGGTGCTGGCCGTGTCGAGCACTTTCTCGAGCTCGGCCTGTGCGGCGGACTCGGCGGTGGCAGCGGGCGAGGCGGAGGCCGCTCTGTCGTTGCTGCGAGCTGCCGGCTTCGCGGCGTCCACGCGCACGCGCGCGAGTTGCGCGTCGAGGAACGCGAGCCGGCCGCTCGTCGGCGCCGTTTTTCGGATCGCGTCGA
>Ga0134124_10001883_pt1 | contig 16878 bp, 16 predicted proteins | sample KB304_FD_96880 | JGI IMG/M metagenome (GOLD analysis project Ga0134124, IMG submission 96880) | Terrestrial soil microbial communities without Nitrogen fertilizer from Kellogg Biological Station, Michigan, USA - KB3-0-4 | ecosystem: Environmental > Terrestrial > Soil > Unclassified ...
CGACGCTCCCGGGTAGCCCTCACACCGGGCGAGCGCGAGGACATCTCGCGGGGGATTGCTTCCGGCTCGTCGATTCGTGAGATCGCCAGACACCTGGATCGAGCGGCTTCGACGGTGGGCCGGGAGGTCACACGCCATGGTGGCCGTCCCACCTATCGGGCGCATGAGGCGGATGACCACGCCTGGGAGTCGGCTTTGCGGCCCAACAAGTGCCTTCTTGCGCTGCACCCAAAGTTGCGAGAGGTCGTTACGAGTAAACTGATCTTGGACTGGTCGCCCAAGCAGATTCCCGGCTGGCTGAAAACCGCGTCTCTCGCCGACGGGAGCATGCGCGTATCCTCACGAGCTCATTTCGGGCCGCTTTCTTCGCCGACATAAACGCCCGCGCGGGAGTTGTTATTTCGGGAGATGTTTTCCGTATATCGAAGTTACATGCAGCCAAGCTAAAACGCAAACCTAAGCGCCAACTGAACAACGCGAGGATTTACCGAAGTGCTGCTGATCACGCCAAAAGTTGGCGAGGAGACGTTTGTGTCTGGATTTGAAAACTGAGGATGGTTGAGAGCGTTGAAGAACTCGGCGCGGAATTGAATGGCGCAGTTTTCAGAAGACCACTTAAAGTACATCTCTTTCATGAATGCAATGTCGAAATTTGCTTGTCCAGGACCCGTTACAATGCCTGTTCCGCTGTTGCCGAAAGCCGTCCCAATGCCATCCACACCGATGACCAAGGGCGCTGTGAAACATGACTTGTTGAAATAATTGTTCAGTTTCGAGCCGAGGGGGCCGGCGGTGATTAACTGATTCTTTGTGCAGATGCCGGAAAGCTGCGCGCGATCTTCACTGATGCCGAAAAGATTGTTGGCATTCGTTTCCGCGATCGTTAATGCCGTGCCTGACTGAATGGTTCCTACCACCGCCAGATTCCAGTTGCCGAAGATGGCGCGCGGGAAACCGTGCGGCGGGCTAGGCAAGGCCCACGTGCCGCTGAATACGAATCGGTGAGGACGATCAAAGCTGGCGCGGCCCCAGCGTTGGCTCGGTGAGTCTTGATCACCGAGTGTGAGGGCATTGCCTGATGAAGTTGAGTTTATGTCCGAACCGTCCGTATCCAAAGTTTTCGAGAAGGTGTACGAAGCCAGAAATTGTAGACCATGATTCAAGCGTGCTGTCAGACTTGCTTCCAACGCGCTGTACCAGGAGCTACCGGAAGTTTCCATCAGCACCAGAGAGTCCGCCGGGACGCCGAGAATTGGAACGCGAAGGGGAATGTTAGCGACCGTATCGTTTGTCACTCCGCGGATCGGATCGGCAGACGAGGCTGACAGCGCTTGATTGAGAGAGCGTTGGCGGACCAGATGAGTCCCGCGAGTGCCCACATATCCGATTTCGAGCAGCCAACGTGAATGGATTTCGGTTTGCTGATTTAAGGAAAATTGCTGGATTACGGAGGGTCGAAAATTGGGCGCGATGCCGTAAATGGTCGTGTTCGAAGTGGGGGAATACGGAGGGAAGAAAGGGAAAGAGTTCGGTGTCGGAAAAGGTTGCTGGAAGGGCGCTTGCAATGTTGCATTGGCATTAGCCACGCCGGCGATCAAACGAAATTCCGAAAACGGAGCACCGAAAATATTCTGGTAAAACGCTTGCCCTGTGAAGCGAGAATAGTACGTGCCATACCCACCTCTCAAAACAAATCGACTTGAGTCCGGCCCGATCCGCCAGGCAAAACCAATTCGCGGTGCTATGGTGTTTTGTCCTTCGGCGTAGTTGCCAAACCAGTTGCTGACTTGAGTTACGCCCGATGGAACGGTCCCCGGAAAGTTGGACGCGACCAGATAACCAGCTACACTGCCGGCTGGAGGCGGATTGGGATCTGCTTTAGCGGCGTCGAAACTCGCATTCCTGCCGAGATTGTCTGCAAATTGGCCGAGACGTTCGTAGCGCAGGCCAATGTTCAACGTAAGGGATTTGAAGATTCGATAGTCATCTTGTACAAAGGCCACACCCTCCCAGGCCCGGTATTCACGAGTGGACAAGCCGAAGTCATCGAAGGAGGCGAAGACATTACTGAATGCTGTGCCGTTATCGGCGGCGCTCAGCCCTAGCAGAAAATCGGGCCAACTGAGAAATCGCACAAGTGATCCCAGGCCGATGAGATCGACATTGTCTTGCACTCTGGTGATGCTGCCGCCGAACCGAAGAAAGTGATTTCCTCGAACCAAACTGAGATCGTCACCGAGAATGAAACTGTTTTGCGCAATCGTTCGTGGAAAACCGGAAGCGATGCTTACGGAACCAAGGATCTGCAGGCTAGGCAATTCGTTGTTGTTGCTCATCTCGCCTTCGGCCACGCCGATTTCCGACCAAGTGGATGCAGTATCAGCTTGGGTTGCAGTCCTGTTGCGAACGTAACCGAAGCGCGCCTCGTTGAGCCAATTATTGCTAAACGTATGTGTGTGAGTGACGGAGAGAACGCGGAAGCCGGTATTGCCGGCAGTTGGAAATCCCGGAATATTGCCAGATGGATTCAGGCCATTGCCGGGAAACGCGACCGTCTGATTATCATCAGCGAAGAAGAAGCGACCAGCGAGTTTGCTATTTGAACTCAGGATGTAATCCAGATTGGTTGAAAACTGATTTTCGTCGAAATGACAAGGGTTAGAGAAAACTGAGAACCCCTGACTAAAAAAGGGCTTGGAAGGATCTACGGTTTGAGGGGTAGGAATTAGAAAGCTGCCGCCGGGTAGCCTGAGATTCAAGAGAGCCAGAGCTACGGGATTGATGTTTGATCCATCTTGATTAACTGCCACGCCCCCCAGGGCGCCTTGCATGCCTCCAAACAATTGTCCGATCGCCTTTGCCGAACGATCATTCGTCAGAGGGGGCTCGGCCAAGCTTGCAGTGCAAGCTGTTCTAGACTGGCCTGCGGCAAGGCCGTTTACCTGGCGCGTTCCCTGATAGGACCCGAAGAAAAGCAGCTTGTCTTTGCGGATAGGACCGCCGAAGGCAAGTCCGAACTGGTTCTGTTTGAGGATCGGGCGAGGTTGACCCGCCTGGTTCAAGAAGAAATCATTGGCGTTGAGAACCTCGTTGCGCAGGAACTCAAAGAGGGTTCCGTGAAACGTGTCACCTCCGGTTTTTGTAATCAGACTGACGCTAGCGCCACCGTAGCGACCAAATCCTGCGTCGTATAGCGCAGTCTGAACCTTAAATTCTTGAACGCTGTCAGGGTTTGGAATGGGAATACCGCCGCTGCCTGCGGCACTGCCTTGAACATCACTTACACTGATTCCGTCCATCTGGTAGTTGTTGTCGTAGGAACGAGCACCGTGTACATAAACACCGTCGTTGGATTGCGCAATCTGCGAGAGAGCAATTCCGCCAAGCCCCAGTTCCCCAGCGTTGTAAACACCAACGCTGACACCAGGAGAGAGCCCGATGATTTGCGCGAAATTCCTGGTCGCAAGTGGCAGGCCTTGGACGGCAGACTCGTTGGCGATGTGTCCGAGGGTCGAATTGCTGGTTTGGACTATCTGTGGGCTAGAGGATACTTCTGAGCGCTCGGTATGCTCAGCAAGCTGAAGATGTAGCTCAAGGCGAAGAGTCTCAGTGACGTACACAGACAAGTGGGAAAGAATCAGAGACCTAAAATTAATTCTACTCGCTTCTAACTGATAGGTACCGGGCGACAGGAGTTGGATGACGAACCGGCCGTTTTCGTCGGAAAAAGTAGACTGCGCATCACCACCAGATTCCTTTTGGACCTGAATCAAAACGCCCGAAACGACGGCATTGGAGGGATCCAATGCGACGCCATCGAGAGCGCCCGTGGACGCCGTCTGTGCATAACCGGAGCAACTGAACAGCGCGCCTAGGATCAGACCAAGCCAAGAACGGCACATCAATTGAGACAACAGAGCGAACATGTTCATCTGACTGAAACCCTCTACCGCAAGCCATCCGGCAGAGAAGCCAGCAGCCCCTCGACTGTTGGTGGGGAGTGGACTTCCCGAAATCTTACATATATGTTGGATGTTGGTGCGACTGCCACCTGTCAGAATTGACAGATTACGCTAAGCACTTTATGGGCAAGATTTCAGCCACGTCGGGTCGGGGGGCAGATACGTTTAGCCTTCAGATATCCAGAGGCGGGATCGCACGGTCCATTTTATGGGCTGAACTTTTGCCGAAGTCAAAGAATTCGCGGATTGGTAAGAGCCGCAGCCAGTGGAGTTTCAGGAAATGCTGGCCGTCTTTGCCTATTTTCCTAATCTTACTTTGCTGCATTCTGGCCACCTTGACCGCCGGAGCCGAGCTTAGGGAAACGCGGAAGATACTGATCCTTAATGACTTAGCTATTATTGCTTCGCCCGGCTTTGCGGAAATTGATCAAGCAATTTTCAGCGGTTTGCAGAAATCGCCATACCAGATCGAGCTGTATCACGAGAGTTTGCAAGTCATTGCCTTTCCCAGCGAACTTTCCAGACGGCGATTTCGAGAAGAACTCCTACTCAAATATTCAGAACGTAAACCCGACCTGATCGTTGCAGCTGGACCTGCTTCCCTCAAATTTGTCTCGGAATTACCAAATAGCTTCATCCGAGATATGCCTGTCATTTTTTGCGGGGTTGTGGGTGAGATTCCGGACCAACTCAAATCCGGCATGCGCTTTACCGGTGTTTTGGGCAGGCTGCGCCCGGCGGAGACCCTAAATGTGGCGCTGCAATTGCTGCCTGACACTAAGCACGTAGTGGTCGTCGGTGGTATGGGCCCGTTTGACGAACAATTTCAAGCCCCTGCAAAGCAGGCTTTCCAAGGCTACGAGTCGCGATTCGAATTCACGTACCTGACCAACTTGACCATGCCCGCCCTGCTGGAGCGGCTCAGGCATTTGCCAAGCAACACGATCGTCTTCCACACGGCACTCACGCAAGATGCAAGCGGGCAACGTTTTATTGATTCGACTCAAGCAGTTCCCCTGATCGTCGCAGCGGCGAATGCCCCGGTGTTTGTCATGGATGATGTAGATCTTAGACCGGGAGCAGTGGGCGGTTACCTGGTGAATTGGGCCAATGACGGCCATCTAGCCGCCGAGATGGCTGTGCGGGTTCTGAATGGTGAGAAGCCCGAAAATATCCCGATTATGAGAAGCAATAACGGTTACATGTTTGATTGGCGTGCGCTGAGGCGCTGGAAGCTCAGAGAAAGCGATTTGCCATCAGGCAGCATGGTACTGAATCGCGAGCTAAGCTTTTGGGACCTCTACAAGCGATATGTTATCGGAGGCATTTTCTTGCTTTTGGTGCAAGCCCTCGTCATTGCCGCACTGCTCTGGCAGCGAGCCCGGCGAAGGCAAACAGAGGCAGAGTTAGTCCGCTATAGCGACCGGCTCCGGTTGGCGATGGAGTCGGGCAAATCGGTAGGGTGGGAATGGGATGCGGCGAGTAAACGAAACACCTGGTTTGGTGATCTGCGCACCGTGTTCGGTATTTCCTCCGATATCCATCATGCCAACTCGGGAGACTTCTCTCGGTATGTCCATCCGGATGATCGCCAACGGGTTGAGGAAGCCATCGAGGACGCTAGGCAGAATCACACGTTGTTTTCCGAGGAGTTCCGCATCGTTAGGCAAGATCGGAGCACACACTGGCTAGTTTCTCGAGGAAAGTTCCTATATGACCAGAACGGTGTAGCAACCCGGATGACCGGTCTGGCGACGGACGTCACCCAGCTTAAGCAAATCCAGAAGCAACTCGGGGAGAGCGAAGAGCGTTTCCGACTCGTGTCAAATACCGCGCCCGTAATGATCTGGATGTCGAATCCCGACAAGCTGTGCAATTACTTTAACCAGCCGTGGCTCGATTTCACGGGTCGCCCCATTGAAACCGAATTAGGCAACGGTTGGACGCAAGGAGTTCACCCCGAAGACTTGAGCCGCTGCCTTAAGACCTACACGGAGGCTTTCGACCGTAGGGAACGCTTCCAGATAGAGTATCGGCTGCGACGTTACGATGGGGATTATCGGTGGGTTTTTGACTTAGGCGTGCCACGCTTTAATTCAGACGGTTCCTTTGCCGGCTACATAGCGTCCTGCATCGACGTAACAGAACGGAAGCGTGCCGAGGACGCACTCGCAGGCATGGGGCGGAAATTGATGGAAGCCCAAGAGCAAGAGCGAGCCAGAATCGCAAGGGAACTCCATGACGATATCAATCAGCGGATGGCTGTCCTGGCGGTAATGTTGCAAGGATTACAGGTAATCCTGCCCGGCTCTGATGAGAACACCAGTACGCGTATCAAGGACGCCTGTGAATGGCTTCGCGAGATCGGATCGGACATTCAGGCCATTTCTCATCGTCTGCATTCCTCGAAGCTGGAATATCTGGGAATCGTGACGGCAGCCCGAAGTTTCTGCAAGGAATTGGGTGCGCAACAAAAGGTGGAGATTGAGTTCAGGAACGACAACATACCGGCGAACGTGCCAAAGGAAGTCTCGCTTTGTCTTTTCCGAGTCTTGCAGGAGGCATTGCAGAATGCGGTCAAGTATAGCGGTGTGCGCCATTTCAACGTAGAACTGCGTGGTGCGCCGGACGAGATTCAACTGACCGTGAGCGACTGCGGGATCGGATTTGACAAAGACAAGGCTATGGCCCACCAAGGGTTGGGACTCATCAGCATGCGCGAAAGACTTCAGATGATTAACGGCGATTTCGAGATTGAGTCAGAGCCAGGGCAGGGCACTACAATACATGTGCGCGCGCCTCTGCGCTTGGAGAACAAGGCCATGCATGCAGCGGGATAAGAAACACAGTACTTCTCCTACGTCAGGCATCCTACACTCCATCCCGCGATTCCGTAACGATGCCGTCGCGTACCGCGTTCGAGTCGCAGGCCGAATACTACTCGACGCTGTTCCACGAGCTGACGCATTCGACAGGCCACGCCAAGCGCCTTGCACGGGAAGGATTCGACAGGCCGCAGATGTTCGGCAGCGAATCGTATTCGCGCGAGGAACTGATCGCGGAAATGGGTAGCGCCATGCTCTGCGGCGTAGCGGGAATCGAGCAGGCCACCGTTGCCAATTCCAGCCTACCTCAAGTCGTGGATTGCCAGACTCAAGAGCGATTCGCGGCTAGTTGTACACGCAGCGAGTGCCGCGCAGAAGGCCGCCGACTACATCCGGGGGGAGCCCCTAAAGACTCCCCTCCTCCAGTCGTAGGTACCGCGCCATGACGACTAGAGTTGCCATATACGCGCGCGTGTCTACCGTCAACCACAGACAGGACGTATCCATGCAGACGCGGGAGCTGCACCAGTTCGCAGAAGTGCGCCGCTGGAATGTCGCCGGGGAATACATCGACGCAGGTGTGAGCGGAGCGAAAGACTCCCGGCCGGAACTAAACCGGCTGATGGCGGACGCACACAAGCGGCGGTTTGACGTTGTGTGCGTCTGGCGGTTCGACCGGTTCGCGCGTTCCGTCTCGCACCTATTGCGTGCGCTCGAAACAGTCAAACATTCAGGGCGTTGGGCATAGATTTTGTTTCTTATTCGGAGCAAATGGACACCAGTACCCCAGCTGGAAAGATGGTCTTCACGGTGTTGGGCGCGGTGGCTGAGTTGGAGCGCAGTCTGATCGTCGAACGTGTGCGAGCTGGCCTGCGGAACGCACGCGCGAAGGGGAAGAAGCTGGGCAGGCCGCGCGTGGGCGGACGCCGCGAAGATTACCCGATTACGCGAACAGGGACGCTCCATCCGCGAGATCGCCGGTGAGCTGGGATATTCCCGCAGTCTTGTCCACAAAACCCTTGCAAATCGCGAGGCTAGCCGTGTTGCAATTGCAGCTAGTTAGCGCAGGCCCATTAGATGTCCTTAAAACAGATGCTATTTAGTTACGTCAAAACACAGTTTATCCCGCAGCGATCTCGATTCGGCACCGGTGGAGCATTTGCGAGTAGCGCGAAACCGTCCGGGTAGCAGTCTTGAATGTCAGACGGCGCAAGTTGCTGGAAGCGATCGGCAAATGGCGTCGATGCCCGCAAGAATAGACTCCGCAATGCAAGCCCTCCAAAGCAGACTTCAGAATCCCGCCGATATGAGTCGTGAAGAACGCACCGCAATAGAAAACGCCACAAGGCACTAATGATTTTGAGTACCGAGCGCGGGGAATGCCTGCCAAGTTAAGCCTGATAGATAATGTCGTTCCGCGTGTACAGCGATGTGTGCCCGCAATTCGAGCACTTGAACTGGGTACCGGCAGCAGCGATATCAGGCTTCGCCGGGAGAAAATAATCCGCTATCTCTTTGACCTCAATAGTGGAGTGCACGAAAGAGAAATGGCAATTCGGGCAAAATAGCGTCCAGGCGGCCATACATCCACTCTGCGCGCAAAGCGGGCATCCGATATACACACAAGACCTGAGCATGCACTACTTCGGCCTATAAAGTAAATCGGTTCGTTTGTATACGCCCTCATATCCGCAGTTGGGACAAACGCACTTGTTCCCTAGTGGGATTTCGGGCTTCGCTGGCAGGTAGAAGCCTGCCATTCCAACGTCGCTTATTTGGGAATGCCGAAATTCAGTACTGCAATTTTGGCAGATTAAAATCCATTTTGGCATCAATCACCTCACCATACGGGAGGCCACAGCCAAAACGCTGGAGAGCGCCACGAGGGCTTTGCAAAACATATCAAATTGAAATTGGAGAATGCAATTAGGACTTCGTTGTAGGTAAGGCTGAACCCTATTATTTCGGCTTCTTATCGGCGGACCCCTCCAAGCGGCGTTGTTTGCCAATCAGTAGGTCATTAATCTGTTTGGCCAGCTCCAGGAGCTTTTGCGGGTCGCGCTCAACGGCTGCCTTCGCACACAACTGCTTCCACAATTCTGATTTTTCTTCCATAGCCGATACACACCCCGTTGGCTGAATTATTTACCACATTTGTATTCATTATGTCTCGGGATGCTGTAGGACCCTGCGGACCGCAGACACCGAGAATTATCCTAGTCGTCTACGTAGAACGGGAGTAGTTTAGGCTCAACGTAGGTGCCTCAATGCGCGACGGAGATTGGTCAATCTTTGCCGCGCTTTAGCGTCACTCACCATTTTAGCTTTCGGACTGGCTTGCCTCCTTTGGGCCCAGAAAAGCCAACATGATAGCTTCAGATGGAGGACAACACGAAAGGAGGGTCGGCGTTTGCGAATCCTTGGATGGATAGCTATTTGCGCTGGGATTCCCTTAGTAATAATTCTTGTCGAGGAGTGGCTTGAAACCGTCCGATGCGCAGACTAAGGCGCTACCTCTGGAAATAGACAGGAGCTGCCGATGGGGACCGACAGCTCCCGACTCGTGAAAGGAGGGACAGCAGGAGCCGTAGCAGTCAGGGAAGTTTAGTACGACTTCTGCATCCTCTAGTTTCGCATCACTATCCTCGACATGGAAAGATTCCAGTACTGTCAAAACTGACAGCCAGCCCTTGGCCTAGTTTGCGAGTCAATCCAGTGGACCTTGGCGACGCGAGGGTAAAACGAAGAGGCCGCACCATGGCCAGCACACGACCTCTTCTTGGGGTGATATGTCGAGTGTCGCGAAATCAGCCCTTTTTAATTTCAATTGCAATCTTGAAACAATCGCTAGGACCCATAGGGTGGACCGTAGGAGGCGAGAACGCTAGGTTTCTACGTGTCCCTTCCGAGTTTGAATCTGAGTTTTCAAAACGACTAACGCAGCAAGGGTTTTACCGATGGCCTCAAATTCGGCAGAGTCGGTGAGCGGTGGAGGATTGTCAGCTAATCTTTGCTGAATTGCTTGCTCTGCTTTAGCGATATCACTAGGCAGTTTTTCAAAATCGGTTTGAACAGCTGCCTCTTCGTAGAGCTTCTGCCAAGGACACCCATTGCCACCTCCCGACCAGTCGGGGGACTCTTGGCTAGTGTTTTCGATATGACCTAAGGCTTGTCAATACAGCATAGGCCCGTCTTGCCGTCCTCTCTAAGCCTTCTTGCATGCAAGCGGATAAACCGGCGGGAGCGTCATGGCTAGATGGATTCTAATTTGTCCAAACTGTGCTGTTCGGTTCTCACATAGCAATATTGAACCCACAGCGATTCATCAGTCCCAGCGCGACCCGTTCCACGTCGTAGCAAAGCCAAAATTCTCTGGTGGCGAAAAGCTTGTCTGTCCCAACTGCAAAGTCGAATCGGTCTACGAAGCTTTCGATTTAATTTACGACGCTGAGGAAACCGGCCCAACCGCGATGGGCTGAGAGTGTTTCTACGAACCAACTTAGATTTGACTAGGACCCATTGGGTGGCTGTCCAACGTTGAGCGCAAACCTACGCCAGTCTAGCTCCCACCCGCAAAAGGGTCCTCAACTAGGTCTGTTGCTTTATCAGCACGAATTTGCCCGCGTTGAATATTCCGAAGCCGCCTAATGCCTTTGCATATTTTATGGCGCAGCCAGAAATGGGGCAGCCATACAGGTCTACGGTCTCTTCGCCCTGCAATTGAAAGTGTTCCAAAATCATGACGCTGTTGTGCTCAATGCATTTTGGCTCTGGCATTGTCACCCGGTCTCACAACTTAGCAGCGACGCTTTCATACGTCATCCGGTTGACGCTGTAGCAACAGACGTGTAATCCGTTAGTTTCAGAACAAGAAGCTCAAATCCAAAAAGGAAAAATGAAATGAATAATTTATATCCCGGTAGTGATCTCGAAGGCGACGCTCGCGAGTCTGCGGATTTGAATGTCGGCTTGAAAAATGCCCGAAATCAAGCGCAGACCCATGCCCGCTATGAGCGATATGGAGCTGTACCTCAGGCTTGGCGTTCCCGATGGCCTGCAAGTCAGCTCAGAACACAAGGGTCGCAAACGCTAACCACGCAAGGCCGAATTTCCAACTGACGACGAACGCAGGAATGTTCAGCATCAAGTTTCCAAAAATCCAGAACCTGAGCAAACTGTCGCGCTTAGCGATGTACCACTGCGAACAAGCGTCCATAGCCCTACTTCGCGTCAACGGTCTTGACGTTAATGCCTGATGCGGCCATACGCTGATGCTCGACGCTCTTTTCACGGCGAAGCCCCACTAGCCCCGCAAGGCCGATGAGACCAATCCAGCCGTAATTGTGGTGACGCTCTGGCGCGTTGTTTCGCGTTTCAATGGAATCGGAAGCTGTGGGCTGCTGCGTTTGTCCGACTGCCGCGAAGGAGCCGAGCAGTAAAAGAGAAGCCGTAAGAATGAGTTTCATTTGCATACTCCTGATGTGACTGTGGACACATAGGAGTGTGCCCGCTATACACACAACACCGCAGAAGTCGATGTTCCCGAATCGATGTTGGCTGAGAACGCTACTGCCAGGCCCTCAGGTCAAGTACAAGAAAAACTTTCAGCCGGACAGATCGGTTCTCTCGGAGGGAAGTATTGCCGCATCCCCTGATTAGAAAGTGTTGCATCGACCGTCTGAGCTGGCACGACTTACCGGGGGTTATGGCGCAACGCAATAAGCAATTGCTTGCCGCTGGACTGATACAACGCATCGGCAAGGGTGTCAGTCGCGACCCCCGCTTGTATTTCACGCAACTGGCAAACGGCGGAGAATAAATACAGCGAAAATCACAGAAAATTCGTATTGCCTTGGACAGTAAACCCTAGTAGTTTCTTCTGCCATGCCATCTCCCCGGACGCCGTGAATCCTCGTCGTCGATGACAGCGCTGCGGTGCGCAGTGCCATCTGCGAGTTCATCAGTAGGGCCACCCCTTTCAAGGCCTGCTGCGAGGCTGAGGATGGCGTCGCTGCCATCGAGAAAGCCAAGGAGCGCACACCCGCCCTGGTGATTCTGGACCTGAACATGCCGAGGATGAATGGAGTAGAGGCAGCATCGATCCTACGCGGCATACTGCCCGGCACGAAGATCGTCGGCTTCACGACGTTTGGCCAAGCGTACTGTAGGGACCTGCTCGCAGACACCGCCTTCGACATGATCCTCTCCAAGCATGAGGGCCTCGCGAAGCTGGGGGAGGCGATCAACGCATTGCTACCCGCCACCAGCCCCTGCTGAAAGCTCGGGTGATAATCGATGCCTATAATCAACATATCTGGCTCCTTCCTCCCGAGCCTTGGTCGTTAGACAACCACCGCTCTCGGAACACCGCGTCCACAACGCCGAAAGCGGCGAAATTTCGCGTCCAACTACGTCCAGAATCGAGCCATTTGAGTGAATTTATCGGAAGGAAAACCCGTAAGCTCAACTGCAATCAACAGGGTTTATGGAGCGGGCGATGGGAATCCACGTCCAAGCTCGGGAATGTGGGCAGAACCCTAAGGCCTGACTGTCCATGGGCGGACGATGTCCTGGAGGTCGGGGTAGCCCATGTGACGACGTGGTGCACAGTTTTGTGCCCACCACCCAGCCCGATAGGACGCCGTCCTAAACGTAGGGTTGCACATTCGGTTGCATACTCGTTGCCGAATGTGCCCGAATGTCCCTACATGCACCGACAGTCCAGTTGCAATACGACTGAAAAGACGAACGCCGACCCCAGACCACCGTCCTCATAATCCCTAGGCCGTGGGTTCGATCCCCCCGCCGGCGCCATTTTAACTTTATTAAAGATAATTAGTTAATCATCTATAACTTACTGTGTACCCGCGTACCTCTGGTGTAAGGGTTTATGAAGCGGAGGCAGACGAGAAGTTCCGCGTGCAACAGCGGCATTCATTGGCGGATTTTGCCTTTATTCCCGGAGAGCTAAATCGGGAAATCATAGCCTCGAAACCAAGCCAAGCTCGAAGCAGAGACGCAAACGTATATCGGCAGAGAGCTCACGACGCGGCTTGGCGAACAGTATTGGGACCCAATCCCGCAGGGAGACCGCGAGTTAGTTGAAAAAACGGCTTGCTGAGCGCCTCCGTCGCCAGCGCGCATATGGTTGTCACACCCTCAGATTAGCGTCAAGCATTCTGCAGTGAAAATCAGCTACGTTACAGTCCTTGTCCCAGAGCAACGACAGCGTCCCGCCTGGTCAAACATACTCCCATGGGTAGGAAGATGTTTTTTGTTAGGCAGTGGAGGCAAGGATGTCGAAAAAACCTAGAATTTGGGCCGTCGGCGTGCCGCTTTCACCTGTGCTGGACCTGTGCAAAAGGACTGCAGATAAATGTTGGCGGTTTGCTGGCAGAGTTGCGAATCAATTGCGGATAGCCGGGCGAGAAAACCAAATGGAAGTTGCGCGAGTAACGAATGTCAGCCATCCCTTATATGTAGATTTCGCCGGGAAGCCCGTCGAACTCAGGGAATTAATCAGGGTATTGAGGGTTGGCGACCGCATCCGCGTGTTCTGCGATGACGGAGTAGTTGTGGCGGAGAAAATTTCTCAGACGCAATTCAAGGAACTTCATGCTGAAACGATGACAGAGTTAGTCCATTAACGGTAAGGTTGATCTTGACCGCTAGCCTTTGATCTCCGGGACCTTCAAAAATTAATTCGCCGCTTCGCTATCTGCCAGAAACATCAACTACATCCCTTTGCCAACTCCAAGATAGCGTCACTTTCAATACTATGAGGCACGAACAGTACTCTTCGACACCTCCAAGGTCCTTCCATGACAAGGCCGGTTGATGTTAAGGCGCACTTTCGTTCTCTTCTTTCCGTGAGTCTGTTCCCATTCAGCCAAGCCGCCTCTAACTAATCGGGAGTTGGTGCCGTGGAACCGGGGATAGCGCCACTGTCACCTTTGACAGATGACCAAGCAGGTGCCCTGAGCTTAGGTTCCGAAACGTTCCCGAAGTTGATGTTCCAGCTCATTCCATGGACCAATTTCACCCAGATTATTTCCTTCACGTCGGAAACATCCTGCTACTGATCGCTTACAGCGTTCGCGATATCTTGTGGCTGAGGTTGTTCGCGCTGGCATCGTCGTTGATCGCCATACCTTATTTCCTCCATCAGCCAAACCCTCTCTGGGCAGCGCTTGGTTGGACCGTCCTCTTTTCAGCTATCAATTTGTATCAAACGTGGCGTCTTTACGCCGAGCGTCGTCCCGTCAAATTGACGCCTGAGGAAGACCAGGTTCGACAGCTCGTCTTCCAGGACTTGCCGCCGCGGAAATTCCTGCAAGTACTGAGCATCGGAGCGTGGGCCGACTCGCAGGCCGGTGATCAACTGCTGGTGTCTGGTAAGAGCGTCGATGCAATTTCGCTCATCGTGCGGGGAAAGGTGAAGGTTACGAAACAAGGTCAGGTTCTCGGCGAACTGGGCGAGGGTGACATCGTGGGTTCTGCGCTTCTCTTGAGCGGCGCACCGGCTGACTTGGATGCTCTGGCGCTGGGACCGGTTCGATCCGTGCGCTGGGAAGTTGGGCCACTAGACCGTTATCTTGCCGCGAATCCTGAGACTCGGATCCTGATGCAGAAGTACCTCGGCCGCGACTTGGCTGGGAAGCTCCTCAAGTATCGGGATGAAGTATCACGAAGCGCGCACTCCACTGCTCAACCTTCGTGATCCTGCTAAAGGAAAAACGAGGTCACTTTGTAGTGCAACATTGTGCCGAAGGCAAGACAACTAACTTGGCGATCATTCATCCTAATTAACGGGATGGATAGGTGGTTCTGGTACGAACTTGCCCGGCTGACAGACTACTGCGTCTGTGCTTGCACCAACGGCATCTGCGTTGACATTTACGAATCAATCATCATCGCAATTCGTCGGTCCAACTGGAAAAAAGTTGCTGACTTCCTTCCGTCCAATACGTTGGAGACGATCGGCACGTATTTTTGCCGCAACTGTGCTATCGCAATGTCCGCGTCCAACCACCGCCGGATAAACGACAACGACTGCTCGTTCGTTAATTTCCCCAAATTATCAGCGTACTCTTGAATTAGGCCAAACTTCTTGTCGTTGATCGTAATCAGCTCCGATACGTACTGGTCATAGACCGGCCAGAATTTTGTCGCTTCCGTATCCGTTAGCTTCAAGTTCGCCGCGATTAACTGTTTTCTTTTAGAGCGAAGGTCTTTGCGAAGCAGGTCCAACTCCTGATTGCTGATGACGTGCGGCGTGGCCTCTTGTGACGGGGTTGTCTGGGCACTCGCCATCATTCCATTGAACATCCACGCTGTCCCTATCAAAATTATTGCCACCATTCTTTTCACGATCGCCTCCTTGATTCGACAATGCCCCGGGACAAACTAGGCAGAGTCAAAACGTAGGTGCCGTTGCTAACCACTGTGAAGTCTAAAAGTGTGCGGGCCGATTGATTCACTGGCACAACTTACGGTGGGGATGGACCCCTATTTACGCTGGCGTCAGGCGGAAGGGCTATTACGCAGCGGTCTTCCAACCGGCTTGGCGATCTCCAGTCCCATTGACGCGGCTAATTGGGCGCTACGCGTTTAGTGATCCACCATGGAGCGACTTCTTATGCTCCTGCCTTGTACCTCTCTTGCTTGCTCGTGACTTGTGCACCGGTCGCGGGCAGGGGTGCACGAACCCGGATTCGGGTACCGTAGGAGGGTGCCGATTCGACGGTTAGGTCTCCACCGATCAACCGCAGCCGCTCGCTCATACTGAGGAAACCCAGACCGCCTTTTCCCTTTGCAGACTCGGGATCGAATCCTATGCCAGAATCCGACACGCGAAGCTCAAGGCGATCGCCAACACCAATCAGCTCAACTGTGGCCTCTGGGGCTCCGCTGTGCTTTGCTACGTTTCGCACCGCCTCCTGCACAATCCGAAACAGACACATAGACACGTCCTTGGGAATCTGATTCGGGATGCGATCGTGGGCAAACTGCACTTGCAGCTGGTGACTTTCAGAGAATTCTCTGCAGAAGCCCGTTAAGGATGGCACCAGACCCAGAACGTCCAATTTGGAGGGGTGAAGCCGATAGGATAAGTCGTGGATATTGGAGGAAACTTCTGCGGCAATCTTCGCAATGTTGTGCAGCTTTTGTCGAGCTTTGGAGGAAAGCTTATTCTCGTCTATCTCGACCTGCTGGACGCCAACTTGGAGAAGCGCCATCCGTTGGCTCAAGTCGTCGTGTAGCTCTCGGGCAATGCGAGTGCGCTCTTCCTCGTGCGCGGTGATCAGCCGTCCCGACATATCACGAAGCATCTCTTCTGCCGCTCTTCGCTCGGCGATGTCTTGAACTGTACCGTGCAGCTGCACGATACGTCCCTCGGTATCACGCTGCATTTCACCCCGGGCAAAGACCCATCGCTTCGTGCCATCCGGGCGGACCATCTCAAGATCGAGTTGGTAACCTACCCCAGTGTCCAACGCCTCTTGTACGGCGCGCCGCAACCGGTCCCAACTTTCGACGGTGTAGAGCTTTGGGTGGTCCTGATAGCTGGGAGCGGGCAGCTTGGGATCTCGACCGCTGATTCGATAAAGTTCTTCTGACCAGGTGACCGTGTCAGTTGCTACGTCCCATCGCCAACTGCCCAGCTTTGCTAAATGCTGCGCTTCGGCGAGCTCAGCATCTCTCCGACGTAGTGCTTCTTCCGTTTGCTTGCGGGCTGTGATGTCAGCCACGATTCCCCTGATGCGTTGCCTTCTACCTTGACGATCAAAGAAGGCGTGTCCCCGTGCCTCCAGCCAAAGTACGCTACCGTCGGGTCGTGACATCCGATAGACGGTCTGATAGGCAGGGTTCCTAGGAGTGAGAGTAGAATTGGTAGCGGCATACACTCCGCGATCGTCTGGGTGAATCCTGGCAACAAATTCCCGGCCGGTATCCCGCGTGGGATCATCCATCCAATTGAAGATGTCCGCACATTGCCCTGATCGCAGGATTACATCAGTTGTAACATCCCAGTCGAACGCATAGGTCCTTCCGGCTTGCACCGCCAAACGTAACCTCTCCTCACTTTC
>Ga0134124_10001884_pt1 | contig 16873 bp, 15 predicted proteins | sample KB304_FD_96880 | JGI IMG/M metagenome (GOLD analysis project Ga0134124, IMG submission 96880) | Terrestrial soil microbial communities without Nitrogen fertilizer from Kellogg Biological Station, Michigan, USA - KB3-0-4 | ecosystem: Environmental > Terrestrial > Soil > Unclassified ...
CGTGCGACGCGAGTCGAGTGCTGATGCGTCATGGCTGCGACGGGCGCGTGGTGGAGGTCGGCGCCCGGACGCGCACGATTCCCCCTGCGCTACGACGAGCGCTTCACTATCGCGATCGCGGCTGCCGCTTCCCGGGCTGCGGCGTCCGCTTCGGCCAGGGCCATCACATCCGTCACTGGGCCCACGGCGGCCCCACGACACTCTCGAATCTCGCCATGCTCTGTAGCCGGCACCACCGCGCCGTCCACGAAGAGGGCTACCAGCTCGATCGCCAGGCGGATGGTGAGCTGCGCTTTCGCCGACCGGACGGCAGGGTCGTACCGGAGGTTCCCGCGCCGGGGGTCGTGCACGCTGATCCGGTGCAGGTGCTACGGGCAGAGCACATCGCGCAGGGTCTTCGCCTCGGCGCGCACACGACTCGGCCCGGCTGGCTGGGCGAGCATCTGGACGTGGGCTGGGCGGTCGACGTCCTGCATCCCCTGGGCGTAAGCACCACGTCTGAAGGCCGGACAGCTCCTTTAGATTCCGAAGCGCACGCGGAGCCGACCGGCAGGCCAAGAACATCGCGGCGCGCGACGCCGACCACCGGGGGCTGCGGCGTAATTCTACGCTTGGCCGCCGCCACGCATCTAGCGCCCCGGCAGGATGATCGGCTGGCCGTGCGGCGTGTTGCGGGCGGCTTCCTCCCAGGCGTCACGGCGGGCGTGGAGCTCGTCGGCGAGGACGATGCGCTTGTCGGCCACGAGCTTCTCCAGCGCGGCCAGCCAGTGGTGATAGTAGCGCTTGCCGTCGTCGGTCTCGCCGGCGGCGGCAATCTCGTCGGCCAGGCGGCCCGCCCACTCCTTCCAGGTGAAGTGGCCGCGCTCGTGGAGCATCACCCCCATCGCGAAGGCCTGGGCCTCCCAGGGCGCCCGGAACACCGGACCCTCGTCGTCGCGGGGGATCTTGGGCAGGGCGGCGAGATCGGGTGCTGTCATGCCGGCTCCAGGTGGTCGTCCCACAGGTCGACGTAGACGGCGTCGCGCGAGGTGGCCGCCTCGCCCCACAGCTCGGGGGCCTCGAAGCGCACGGCGTAGCAGTGCTGCGGCTTGCGGCCGAGGCCGTTACCGGCGGTGTCCGGGAACACCCACACGCCGTGATCGAGGGCGACGACGCCGCGCTTGCCCCGTGCGTAACGCGGCAGGCGCGTGTGGCCGAGCGGATGGATGTTCTTGGTGACGACGCGATCGCCAACCTTGTAGCGGGGCGCCACGTCCTCGTCGGCCTTCGACGTGCGGCTCGTGCGCAGCGCCGTCTCCACGTCGCGCGCGGAGAGCGCGCGCAAGCCGGTCACCGGTGCCGCCGGCGACGCGGCGTTCTTCTCGCGCGCCGCCGTCTCGGCCCGGTCGACCATCTTCAGGTCGTGCAGCAGCTTCTCCAGGCCGAACAGCCAGTGCTCGTAGTAGGTCGTCGCCAGGTACTCGGCGGGCGGCATCTGCTCGCGCGCGAAGCGGCCCTGGTCGATGTTCCACTTGCCGAGGAAGCCGGTGGCCAGCGTGATCGCGAAGGTGCGGCGCTCCCACTCGTGATGGAAGACCGGCTCGTCGCGCTCGATCTCGACGGGGCCGAAGCCGTGCATCCCGCCGAGATCGTGGGCGCCGTTCACGCCCGCACCGTGGCCACGCCGATCATGGCGTCGCGCGTGACCAGCTCGGCCAGCTGCTCTTCGCTCATGCCCTCGGTGCCGGCGGGGCGCTCGGGCAGGACCATGTAGCGGATCTCGGCGGTGCTGTCCCACACCCGCACCTCGCGCTGCGACGGGACGCTGACGCCGAGCTCGCTCAGCACGCCGCGCGGGTCGATGACGGCGCGCGAGCGATAGGGCGCCGACTTGTACCAGACGGGCGGCAGCCCCAGCACCGCCCACGGGTAGCAGGAGCAGAGCGTGCACACGACCATGTTGTGGACCGCCGGCGTGTTCTCGACGACGACCAGCTTCTCGGACTGGCGGCCGACGAAGCCGTGCTCGGCCACCGCGGTCGTGCCGTCCTCGAGGAGCCGCCGCTTGAAGGCCGCATCGACCCAGGCGCGCGCCACGATCCTGGCGCCGTTGCGCGGGCCCACCTTCGTCTCGTAGGTGTCGATGAGCCGATCGAGCGCGGCCGGGTCGACCAGCCCCTTGTCGACCAGCAGCGACTCCAGCGCGCGCACGCGCAGCTCGATGGCGGAGAGTGGCGCGCCGTGCTCGCGATGCTCCTGGACGTCGTCGTCATCGTCGTGGTGATGGTGGTGATGCTCGTGCTCGTGCTCGTGGCTCACGGCGTCTCCTCTCGTTTGCTCCGATTGTATCCCGGCCGCGCGCCGCTCAGCGTCCGGGCGCCCGGTACTTCTTCACCGCCTCCGGCGTCAGCGCCAGGCCGTGCCCCGGGCGCTCGGGGATGCGGAACGAGCCGTTCTCGCACTTCGGCAGCTCGACGAAGAGATCGGCCGGCGCCCAGTTCATGTACTCGACCAGGAACGCGTTGGGCAGCGAGCCCGCCACGTGCAGCGAGATCTCGTGCACCACGTGGGGCGAGACGAACAGCCCGTGGGCGGCGGCCAGGTGGCCGATGCGCAGGGTCTCGCTGAAGCCGTTGGCGCGGCAGACGTCCGGCATGAGGTAGCGCGCCGCCCGCCGCTCGCAGAGCTCCTTGAACTCGAAGCGCGTGTAGTGGTTCTCACCGGTGGCGACGGGGATCTTGATCGAGCGCGCGACCTCGGCCAGGCCTCCAAAATCGTCGGCCAGGACGGGCTCCTCGTACCAGACGAGGTCGAGGTGTTCCAGCGCCTGCGCTTGCCGGATGGCGCCCAGGACATCAAGCTTCTGGTTCACGTCGACCATCAACCGGACACCATCGCCCAGGGCCTTTTGTACCGTCTCGACCCGCTTGACGTTCTCGCGCGGATTCGGGTCGTGGATCTTCATCTTGTAGTACCGGCAGCCGTGGCCGACGTAGAAGCGCGCCTCCTCGATGATGTCCTCGACCGCGTAGTTGGCCCAGCCGCCGCTCCCGTAGGCCTCGACTCGGTCCGTCGCCGCGCCCCACATGCGGAACAGCGGCTGGCCGGCCACGTTGCCGGCGAGGTCCCACAGGCCGATGTCGAGCGCCGCGACGGCGTAGCCGGCGAGCCCGACCCGCCGGATGCCCCGGTCGGCGCGGAACATCTTCTCCCACAGACGCGCGACCAGCCGCGGGTCCTCGCCGATCAGCAGCGGCTTCAGCCGCGTCTCCAGGTAGACCTGGATCGCCTCGGCCCCGCCGCCGCCGAAGGCCAGCGTGTAGCCGAAGCCGCGGACCCCCTCGTCGGTGTCGATGAAGGCGGCCACCATCCGGTGATCCGCGAACTCGAGCGACATGGGCTTGGGGCAGGGCACGTGGAGGACGACGGTGTCGATGCCGGTGATTTTCATGGGTGCTATCCTACCGCCCATGACCACCTCACGCCCGACGATCGAGCAGGAGTACGCCGCCGCCCGCCCCAAGTCGAAGGCCCTCTACGAGCGCGCCCGTCAGGCCATGCCCAACGGCGCCGCCCACGACGGCCGGGTCTTCTCCCCCTTCCCGTTCTACGTCGACCATGCGCAGGGGGCCCGCAAGTGGGACGTCGACGGCCACGAGTACATCGACTGCTGGAGCGGCCACGGCGCGCTGATGCTGGGCCACAACCATCCGGCGGTCGTGAAGGCCATCATCGAGCAGGCCCAGAAGGGGCTGCACTATAGCGCCTGCTCGGAGCTGGAGCTGCGCTGGGCCGAGATGATCCGCTCGATCGTGCCGGGCGCCGAGCGCGTGCGCTTCACGCTGACGGGGACGGAGACGACGTCGCTGGCCGTCCGGGTGGCCCGCGCGTTCACGGGCCGCGACTATATCATCAAGTTCGAGAGCCACTTCCACGGCGTGCACGACATGTTCGTCGCCGCCGTCAAGGACCCGTTCGAGATCCCGGCCTCGGCCGGGGTGCCGGCCAGCACGCTCTCGACCACGCTGGTCGCGCGCTGCAACGACATCGCCCACGTGCGCGAGCTGCTCGACGAGCACCCGGTGGCGGCGATCATCCTGGAGCCGGCCGGCGGCCGGTCCATGACGGTGCCGACGAATCCCGCGTTCCTCAAGGCGCTGCGGGAGGAGACGAAGAAGCGCGGCGTCGTCCTGATCTTCGACGAGGTCGTGACCGGCTTCCGCCTGGCGGCCGGCGGCGCCCAGGAGTACTTCGGCGTGACGGCCGACCTCACCTGCCTGGCCAAGGCCGTGGCCGGGGGTCTGCCCGGTGCCGCGCTCGTCGGTCGCGCCGACCTCATGGACGGCATCGCCTTCAGCGGGGACGCCAAGCGCGACCGGACCAAGCGTGTCGCCGATCAGGGCACCTACAGCGGCACCCCGCTGGTCGCCGCCGCCGCCATCGCCCAGCTCGAGATCCTCAAGACGGGCGAGGTCCAGCGCGAGCTCAACCGCAAGGGCGACATCCTGCGCGCCGGCATGAACCAGGCGCTCAAGACACGGGGCGTCCGCGGCTGCGTCTACGGCGCCTCGTCGGTGTTCCGCATCTTCATCGGCGCCGACGCCGCCGAGCTGGGGCTCGACAACTGGACGATGGACGCCGCCCGGCTGGACCGCGGCATGGGGCCGCTCAGCGGTCCGCTCCACCTGGCCATGCTGATCAACGGCGTCGATTACAGCCGCGGCAACGCCCACGGCTGGATGAACGGCGCCCTCACGGACAAGGACGTCGACCAGATCGTCGACGCGTTCGACCGCTCGATCGTGCGGCTCCAGGAGGATCGGCTCATCGGGTGAAGGAAGGCGGCGCGTCAACGCCGCCGGTGCGCTAGAGTTGTTCCGATATGCCTGGACACGTCGCCCGGGTGGGTAGGCGTCAGCGATGCCCCTGAACCATCTGGCGCACCTCGAGGCCGAGGCCATCCACATCATGCGGGAGGTCGTCGCCGAGGCCGAAAAGCCGGTGATGCTCTATTCCATCGGCAAGGACAGCTCGGTCATGCTCCACCTGGCCGTGAAGGCGTTTCATCCGGCCAAACCGCCCTTTCCCCTGCTCCACGTCGACACCACCTGGAAATTCCGCGAGATGTACGAGTTCCGCGACCGCATGGCAAAGGAGCTGGGGCTCGACCTCATCGTCCATGTCAACGGCGACGGCCTGAAGATGAACATCAATCCGTTCGTCCACGGCTCGACCATACACACCGATGTCATGAAGACGCAGGCGTTGAAGCAGGCGCTCGACACGTACGGCTTCGACGCAGCGTTCGGCGGCGCCCGCCGCGACGAGGAGAAATCCCGAGCGAAGGAGAGGATCTTCTCGTTCCGGTCGAGTCAGCATCATTGGGATCCCAAGAACCAGCGGCCGGAGCTGTGGCGGATCTACAACTGCCGCAAGCATCCGCGTGAAACCGTCAGGATCTTTCCCCTCTCGAACTGGACCGAGCTCGACGTGTGGCAGTACATTCACCGCGAACGTATATCGGTCGTACCGCTCTACTTCGCGAAGGAACGTCCGGTGGTCACTCGCAACGGCGCGTTGATCATGGTCGACGACGATCGCATGCCGCTCGAGGCCGGCGAAGTGCCGGTGATGCGTCGGGTGCGATTCCGGACCCTGGGCTGCTATCCGCTCACGGGCGCCATCGAATCCGGGGCCGACACGCTGACCGGGATCATCCAGGAGATGCTCCTGACCAGGACATCAGAGCGGCAGGGACGGGTCATCGACCACGATGTGACCGCCTCGATGGAGAAGAAGAAGCAGGAAGGCTATTTCTGATGGACGCGTTCAGCGCTCGACGTGCGGAATTCGCGGCCGCCGACATCGAGCAATATCTGAGAGCACAGGAAAGCAAAGGCCTGCTGCGCTTCATCACGTGCGGTAGCGTCGACGACGGCAAGAGCACCCTGATCGGACGACTCCTCTACGAAGCCAACGTGCTGTTCGAGGACCAGCTCGCGGCGCTCGAGGCCGACTCGAAGAAGGTTGGGACCCAGGGCGACGGTCTCGACTTCGCGCTCCTCCTGGATGGCCTCTCCGCCGAGCGGGAGCAAGGGATCACGATCGACGTGGCGTACCGGTTCTTCTCCACCGCCACGCGCAAGTTCATCGTCGCTGACACGCCGGGCCATGAGCAATACACGCGGAACATGGTGACGGGCGCGTCGACCGCAGACGCCGCGATTCTGCTCGTCGATGCGCGCAAGGGCGTGCTGACCCAGACCAGACGTCACGCCTACCTGGCCTCGTTGCTCGGCATCCGGCAGGTCCTCCTCGCCGTCAACAAGATGGACCTCGTCGAGTACTCCCAGAAGACCTTCGTCGCGATCGACGACGAGTTCCGCGCCTTTGCCAGACACATCGGCCTCGAGCACGTTTCGTGCATCCCGGTGTCCGCCCTCAAGGGCGACAACATCCTGGCCCTCAGCGACAAGACGCAGTGGTACCACGGGCCCACCGTGATGGGTTATCTCGAGACGGTCGAAGTCGATCGCGCTCGGGTGGAGACGGCGCCGTTCCGGCTGCCCGTGCAGTGGGTGAGCCGTCCTCATGCCGATTTCCGCGGCTTTGCCGGCACCGTCGTGAGCGGTACGGTCCGACCGGGCGACCGGATCCGGGTGCAACCGTCGGGGCGAGAGAGCCGGGTGGCACGTATCGTCACCTATGACGGTGATCTCGCCGAGGCGGTGTCAGGTCAGTCGATCACCCTCACGCTCGCCGATGAAATCGACGTCAGCCGCGGTGACGTCATCTGCGCCGCCGATGCCCCCACCGGCGTGGCCGACCAGTTCGACGCGACGGTCATATGGATGAGCGACCATCCCATGCTGCCCGGCCGACCGTACTGGCTGAAGCTCGGCACGAAGACCGTGACCGCGTCGCTGGGTCACCCGAAGTACCGGGTGAACGTCAATACCCTCGAGCATCTGGCGGCGAAGAAGCTGGAATTGAACGAGATTGGTGTGTGCAACGTCGCCGTCGACCGCCCCATCGCCTTCGATCCGTACAAGGAGAATCGCGATACCGGTGGCTTCGTCTTGATCGATCGCCTCTCGAACGACACCGTCGGCGCCGGCCTGTTGCATTTCGCCCTGCGGCGGTCGCACAACATCCACTGGCAGGCGACGGACGTCAACAAGCAGGCCCGCTCGGCGCAGAAGCGTCAGAAGGCGTGCCTGCTCTGGTTCACGGGGCTCTCCGGCGCCGGCAAGTCCACGATCGCCAATCTGGTCGAGAGGAAGCTCCACGGCCGCGGCCTGCATACCTATCTTCTCGACGGGGACAACGTTCGTCACGGCCTCAACAAGGACCTCGGCTTCACCGAAGAGGATCGAGTCGAGAACATCCGACGGGTCTCGGAGGTCGCCAGGCTGATGGTCGATGCCGGTCTCATCGTCCTCGTGTCCTTCATCTCGCCGTTTCGTTCCGAGCGGCGAATGGCGCGTGGCCTGGTCGACGATGGCGAGTTCATCGAGATCTTCGTCGATACGCCGCTGGCCGTGGCCGAGGAACGAGACCCGAAGGGCCTCTACAAGAAGGCCCGGCGCGGTGAGCTGAAGAACTTCACCGGCCTCGATTCACCATACGAGAGACCCGAACATCCCGAGATTCGCATCGACACGACCGTGAACACTCCGGAGAACGCCGCCGACCTGATCATCCGCACGCTGGAGCAGAGAGGCGCCGTCGATCCGGTCTGAGGCTCAGCCCGCCGCCTCGTGAAGCACTCCGCGCAGCATCGTCGCCGTTCGCTCCCAGGGAAAGAGCCGCGCGCGGGCGAGCCCGCGCTTGGACAGTTCCGCCGCCAGACGGTCATCGACGAAGAGCCGACAGATCGCGTCACCGATGGCGCGGGAGTCGGTCGGATCGATCAGCAGCGCGGCGTCACCCAGCAGTTCGGGCAGTGAGGACAGGTTCCCCGCCACCACCGGCGTGCCGCACGCCATCGCCTCGAGGGCGGTCAACCCGAACCCCTCGTAGAGCGACGGCAGCAGCAGCATGCGCGCGCCTCGATAGAGACTCACCACCTCACCATCCGTGGCGTAGGGACGCCAGTCCAGACGGGGGCCGAGCGCCAGCGCGGCCACGCGCTCCTGGAGCGCCTCGACATGCGGACGCCGGCCCGACCCGCAAATGACGAGTCGGCGGGACCGCAGCTCAGGGCTGGCAAAGGCCTCCAGCAGGCGGAGCAGGTTCTTGTGTGGCATCACGTTACCGATGTAGAGCGCGTAGGGGGGGTCGGTCGCCGGAGGGCCGGGCGAGAAGCGCTCGGGATCGTGGCCCAGCGGGACCACACGGATCGTGGCCGGCGCCAGCCCGTAGAAGTGCGCGAGATCGCGGCCGGTGCTCTCCGAGCTGGCGACGATCGCCCGCGAGCGCCGCAACACCCGCGGCACGTAGTGGTGAAAGTACGGCTGCTGGCGCGGGTACTCTCGGGGATAGCGCAGCGGGATGAGGTCGTGCACGATGGTCACCTGCGGCACCCGCGACGCAAGCATCCCCTCGGGCACGCAGTTCAGCACGACATCGGCGCCGGCCGCGCGCGCTCTCGCCCGGAACACCAACTGGGTCCAGGCGAGCCGCAGCAGGTGGCCCTTCGCGCCGCGCTCGAGCCGGAGCCTGGCCGGTGCGGGGAGAGCCCGGACGCGCCCGGTCCGGAACAAGTCGGGCCGGGAGGTGAACACGATCAGCCGTTCACCCAGGCGGTCGAGCGCGGCGACGATGTTGACGATGCAGGCGGCGAGTCCGGTGGGCCGGTCGCCCACGAGAGCCGCGTTGACGGCGATCGACAGCCCCTTCGGCACGCCAGAATTATACGGGCACGGCCTCTCTCCGGGCTGCTGACTTTGCGCCAGCGGTGATATTTTGTGCCAGCGGTGATGTGTTTGAAGCGATGTCCGCAACGAGCCAGTAAGAGGTGCTCTTCAACTCCTACGCCCTCTCTTCGGCTTCCTCCCGATTGTCTTCCTCGGATTCTTCCTGGCCGGCCGGATCGTCGGCCAGCCCGCCGCCTGCGCGTGGCTCGCGGCCGCCTCTCTGTTCTTCTACGCCTGGTGGCAGCCCGACGCTGCTCGGTCGTTATCTGGTCACCGCCTCCGCCACCGGCAAGACGTGGGGCCTCGCCGGCGGTGTCTCGGGACGCGTCGCGGCTCGAGGTCTGGTTCGTGTCATCGTTGGCCGCGGCACCATTCGGCCGGTGGGGTCGCGCGTCCAGTTCACGGCCGCCGTCGATCCCCTGGAGCCGTGACACGTGATCCGATGCGGGCGAGCTCTGCGTGATTACCTCATGGGCGGGCCGAGGGCTTCACGAGCTCATTGCGGACCAGGGCCTCCGCCACGGCATTCGCATAGAGCTCCATCCCCCACAGCGAGGGGTGAAAGTTGTCCGGCGCCGCATTCATCCGCTCCGCCCGCGGCACTGGCATCTTGATGTAGTCGGTCGTGCGCAACACCCTCCGGCCTGTCATCGTCTCCAAACTCTTGAGGAGCGCCTGCTGCTGCCCCCTGAGGGTGTACTCCTTCTCGGCCTTGATCTCCGGATAGTACGCCAGGTGGAACAGGGTCCACGGCACTCCGGCAGCCTTGATCCGCTCGAGCGAACGGAGGAACCCGGGGTCGTCCGCATAGCTTCGATATGGCACCCGCGGGTTGATGGCTGGATTGAGTCGGAACGCGAACGCATCGCCGCGCACGAGGCGGTTGTAGAGCAAGGAGTGGCTGAGGTTCAGCACGTCGGCGGTCCCAGCTCCGGCCGGGTTGTTGTGCTCCAGGAGGACGTGGTGCTTTCGGATGAGCCGCTCGAGCACGGCGTCGGTGCTCCGGGTCGCCGCCGCGTGCTTGCACCACTCGTAGGTCGCGGACGGCATCAACAGGAAGGTGTCGGCCGACGCCCGGGCGGCCGGGTTGCGCACGGGCTCGAGCGTGGTCAACACGCGCGCCTCGTCCCCATCGCCAACGACCGTGCGCCAGAAACGAGCGCGGGTGAGATCGTCCGAGATGAAGGCGAAGACAACCAGATCGGGCTTCCATTCGTCGATCTTGGCCACGGCCAGGTCGAACATCTGAAGGATTCCGTACCCATCCCGGCCGAAGTTGACGACGTGCACCTTCCGGTTGAGGCGCGCTTCCAGGATGTCCTGCAGAAATGCTGGCCACGTTCGGCCATCGTGATGGAAGGCCGACCAGGAATCGCCGAACACGAGGACCTTCACCTTCGCCTGGTGGTAGTCGCCGACGACCGGGCCGATGTTGCCATACTTGTTGATCACGTCGAGACGCTGGCAACTGGTTACGCGCCCGTCCTGCACGTTGGTCTGGTGAATGACTCGCCCCGGCGGATAGACGTAGCCGAAGCGCTCGTCGAACTCCCAGTGCGAGACGTCGTAGGCGGCGAAGCGCTGATCGGGAGGAGAGCGACGAAACATCCCAGGATATTTGACATAGAGGAATGACCGGAAGCCGGCCTCGGACAGCACGAAGCCGACGAGGCAGCCGAGCATGACAAGCAATGAGCCAGCCGCGACGGCCCGGAGCCGACCGCGGCTCATGCCGTGCTGTCCCATCGCTCGGGCGCCTGGAATTCAGGTTTGCAAATCAGCGTTGCCACCCTCACGCTCGTCGCGTAAGCTGCAGCGCCATGACACACATCAGCATCGAGCAATACGACCAGATGCAAGAGGTCGCCCTCGAGCACGTCGGCAACGACGTCGCCTGGGCATTCACGCCCGTCACATTTGGTGCGAACGGCTACCCTTCTGCGGTCCGTCGCGAAGGCCATCTGATCCGCTACGCCGACCCCATGAAGGAGCACCTCAGCCGTAACCTGTCGGAGAAGGACCAGTTCCTGCGGCTCTACAGCCTGCGAACTCGCTTCACTCCGGACGAGGCAAAGCTGATCGTGGCGATCCGCGAGCGGGTCGCGAGCGTTTGTCAGAGCCGGTTCGGGCGACGGATCGTACCGATCAATTCGGCCGTCTGTGCCATAGGACTCTTTCGCGTGTTGTCTGCGATCGGCCGTTGCTATCCGAACCTGAACCGGCCGTTGTCCGTGCTGGAGGTGGGACCCGGTAGCGGCTACCTGGGAAGCCTGCTGATCGAGGCCGGGTTTCAGTATGCGGCCGCGGACGCCACCCAGGCGTTCTACCTCTGGCAGAACCGCCTGTTCGCGGAGCTCGCTGGGAATAACTTCGTCGAACAGGCGCTGACTCCCGTCGGCAGCGCTCCTCCTGTCGCGAAGGTGACTCACATACCGTGGTGGCATTTCCTGACTGGAGTCTTCGCCATGCCACTCGCCGTGGACGTGGTCGTCTGCGAGCAGGCGCTCTGCGAGATGCATGCGTGGGCTATGCGGTACACGTTGCAAGCCGCGAGGCACGTGCTTCGCAACTCCGACGTCAAGGCGTTCGTCTTCTCGGGTCACGGACATCCGCAGAACTCCGTCGAGGATGTCGAGAGGGGCTTCGCCGAAGCCGGGTTCAAGCGCATCCTCAGCGAGAAGGTGTTCTGCTACGTACCGAACGGGCACCCCGTCCACGCGACGCTATCCCGCCTGGAGAAGGAGATCCCGCTGTTCAACCCCGGGAACGCTTCGGATTTGCTCGCAGCACCCGAGTTCCTCAAAGTGGCACGCGGCGAGCTTCCGCTCGACTACGAGTTCCGGCGCATCATCGGTATCTGGCCAGCTGCGGAGCAATTCATCGAATAGCCCGAGCGATGAGCACGGTCGTACGATGCAGCATCGGCCCACCCGGCCGATGAGGGGCTCACCGGGCATGGGTCGCTATCATTCCCTCCCCCACGCGAAGTCGCGTCCCAACAACTCGTAGAGTCGTTGGTTGTGGGGTCGAAAGAATTCCGCAAGTTGCCTCCGCACTCCCCTCCCCATCGGAGGCGGCACCCAGGCGCCCGTTCCCTCGGTGACCGCGGTCATGTTTTGGGGACCTGCAATCGCACAGCGCTCGATTCCCAGAAAGTCCGCGACCTCGTCAAAGGCCCTTTGGGGATCGGCGTAGAGATTCTCGCTGCGCAGAATCTTCACCTGACTGCGCGGGAAATGCCGTAACACGCGCGCGAACTGATCGGCATAGATCCCGCGCATGACATACGAGTGACGGACCAGGGCATAACTGTGGTAGCTCGCATCGGCCGCCGTCCTTTCCAGCTCTCCTGCCAGGCGCTCCGGCTCGCGGGCGACGGCTTCCTCGAACGAGAGGCTCTCGTGACCCAGCCTCATCATGTGCCAGTAGTGTGAATAGGCGCGATCGACCGGATTGCGGAGCAGCGCGATGAGCTTGACCTCGGGCAGATCCATCCTGATTCGCTGGATCGCATGAGGGTGAAAGATGTAGTAAGGACTGGCTTCGCCGCAGACCGTCGGCGTGCCCCGTGAGCCGGTCTGGGTCTTGGTGCTCGCGAGGCATTTCATGTACCAGTCGATGCCTTTCTCGTATTGGAAATCGAAAAAATGTATTTCCTTGGTTCGCGGCACCGCGACCTGCGGGTGTCCGGCCAGGTAATGGAACAGGGACGTGGTTCCGCAGCGTGCCGCTCCAATGATCAAGAAAGTGGGTTTGCGGCCATGCGAAGCAATGCGGAGCCACGTGCGATGCAAGAACCGGCGGAGATTCATACGTTCAAGGCCTTCGCGAGCATCTCGACCAGTTCAGGAGCAGGCGGCACGCCGGCGAATGGCGGCCGGGGCGCACGACCGCGGACGCTCCATCTCGACGGGATCGACAGTTTGGGTTGAACGGCCGGGGGACAAGTTCACCACTGATCATCTGACGATGTACGGTCGCGCGGCACGCCGGACGCCCCGTATCCGGAGGTGATCGCCAGAACCGCGTCGTCACCGTCGGCGTCGTCGTAGAAACCCTTGATCCAGGCGGGGTCCGGGGGACTCGCATAGGCGAGGGACAAGACCACAACGACAAGCCCAACCACGATGAGAACACCGACGGTGCACCATGCAGCTCGATGCATGGGCCGATCGTGTGATGGAGTCATCTTCCGTGGTCCGGGCCGCCCGGACTGCGCCGGACAGGGTACTGCGAGAACCGCAACTCGATCACTCCCCAGTGCCCGCCGCCGGTCGGTGCGTCGGCCAACAGTCGCCAGAAGCGCGCCCGGGCCGAGGGCGCAATATCGTAGGAGTTCCGGGCCGTGTTCTCCGAGATCTTGACCGTGTCCGCGGTCCTGACGTCGGTCACGAAGCCGTCGCCGCTGTACTGGACTTTCACGGCCGGGATCGTATTCGGGTTTCCGCCACCGTTCCACTGGCGGAGGGTGAAGCTTCGCACCTCGATCTCGCGATCGGGGCCGAAGTCGTACCCGATCCACGACCTGCCGTTGACGGCCTCCGCCCGCTCCTTGGCCGTCCACTGTGTGAAGGGACTGCCATCGAACGCCGCCGCCACGGGGACGTTCATCGCCGCCGGATCACTCCCGATGGCCCGACCTTCGTCCAGGCGCTCGGCCGGCACGCTGTCGAAATCGAGCTCGCTCAGACCCCACGGCCGGCCGGCCACCGAATCGGACCGCGCGAGAAGACGCCAGGAGCGGGCGGGACCGATCGGCGGCACTGTAAAGCTCTGCTTGGAGACGTCGGGCTCCACCTGGATCGTCTCGGCCGTCCGCACGTCGGCCTCGAAGCCGTCGTCGCTCGCCTGGACGGCCACACAGGTCACGCACCCGGCGCAGTCCAGATCGTGTACCCGCTGGCGCAGGACCACCTGACGGACCTCGATCGACCGGTCGGGACCGAAGTCGAATCCGATGAACGCGGTGTCACGAACCCGGCTGACCGGATCGCTCAGCCAGTACGTGCGGGCGTTTCCATCGAACGCTCCGGCCGGCGGATGCTCCGGTACGCTGCTGCTGGCGAACGGCTGCCCCGGTTCGCCCTGGCCATCCTCGGACGCCTCCGCGAAGGCGAACTCGACCGCCGACACGGTGACACGGTTTCGCGGTGGGCCGCCGACGTCGTGGTACGCCTGCAAGGCCCCCCTGATGGGGCCGGCCGCGACGACCTCGCCCTGATCGAGCACGATTCCCTTGGTGCAGATGCTCTGCAGCATGTCCTCGGAGTGGGAGGCGAGAAACAGGATGTTCGACTGCTCGAGGAAGTTCCGGGCGCGCTGGCGTGCCTTCTCCAGGAAATAGATGTCGCCGGCTCCGATGGCCTCGTCGATGAGCAGCACGTCGGGCGCGTCGCAGGTCGCCACCGCAAAGCTCAACCGCATCTTCATTCCTGCCGAGTATGTGCGGACGGGCACCGACAGGTAGCTCCCGAGCTCGGTGAACTCCGCGACCTCCTTCCCGAGCGCGTCGATCCGATCCCGCGGAATCCCTCGAAGCAGGCAGGCGTACTCGATCGCCTCCCAGCCGGTCAGCTCCTCGTCGACGACGAGACCGGCTCCGAGCACCGTCGAGACCCGACCGTCGACCCTCACGGATCCCTCGGTCGGGCGGTAGATCCCGGCGATCACCCTGAGCAGCGTGGATTTCCCGGAGCCGTTGCGGCCGATCACCGCGATCCGGTCTCCCGTCTCGACACACAGGCTCACGCGGGACAGCGCCGCGATGGTCACGTGACCCCGCAGGTCCTGCCCGAGGATGCCGCCGCTGCCGAGGTAGAGCAGGTTCGCGCGCAACGACTTGGCGTTCGCATTGAACACGGGGAACGACACGCTCACGCCGTCGAGGATCACTCGGGCCATGCGGGCGTCCTCGAACGCCGCTGCGTCATCAGAGCCAATACGTCAACCTCGGCTGGAGGCGAATGGCGACGAGAAAGGTGAGGAGCCACCCGCCGATCGTCGCGACGAGCACCACTTGGACCGACGTGAACGGGGGAAGCTGGCCGAGCAGGGGCGACCGGACGAACTCCAGGAACGCGTAGAGTGGGTTCAGATCCACGAAGTGGGCGCGGCCGGCCAGCATGTGCTTGTACCAGAAGACCGGTGTGACGAGGAACGCGATGTTGACGAGCAGCGCGACGAGCTGAGGGAGATCGCGGAAGCGGGCGCAGAGCATGCCCAGGAGCATCGCGACCCATACGCCGTTGACCAGGATCACGGCGATGGCGGGTACCGCGAGCAGCGTCGGCCAGCTGACCCCCACGCCGGCGACGGCGAGCGCGATGGCCACGACCACGAGGTTGTGGAGGAACACCAGGAAATTGCCCACGACCGACCGCAGCGCGTGGGCCAGGATCGGCAGCGGCTGCTGCTGGATGAGCTGGCTGTGCCGCACGAACGTCGTGCACCCTTCGATGATCAGCGTCGACATCAGCCCCCACACCGCCAGCCCGACGATGAGATACGCGAAATAGCTGTCGGCGGTGACTTTGAACAGCAGCGAGTACACGAGGCTCAGCGCAACGGCCGACACCCCAAAGCTGAGCGTGACCCAGAACGGTCCGAGCAACGTCCTCCGGTAGCGGAGCTTGATGTCCAGCAGTCCGAAGCGCCACCAGAACGGGTAGTTGGCCAGGCCCGCCTTCCAGTCAGCGAGCACGCCGCGGGCTTCACGCATTCGCGGGGTGGTCGCCCTCAGCGGCTGCTGGCGCTCGGCACGCCTTCCACAGACCATCCGAACTGCGTCGCCAGCCCGAGGGGAATCTTCGCGCTCGCCGCGGCCGCCTGCTTCGGTGTGAAGGCGGTCATCCACTCCGCGACCTCGCCCTTGCGAAAGTGGATATCATCGTCAGGCTCGATGGACGGTGGGAAGTACCGCTCGACCGGGATGCGGAAGAACTCCAGCACGTCCCGCACGAACCGGTCGCGGTCGGTCACCAGATCCTCGTAGCGGGTGAACTTGATTCGCGGCCGATCGTGGGCGTCGGCTGCACCCACCCACTCCTCCGTCCACTCCACGAGGAGCGGGAGCCAGTTGTCGATGGCCCAGTCGATCCGGGCCTCGAGGTCGAACTGGTAGAAGTCTTCCGGCATAGGCGGGTAGATGAACAGCCGCGTTTCGTCCTCGGCCTGGCGGAACCGCGGCGTGGCCAGGTAGTGAACGTAGGACAGCATGGCCTGCCGTGGATCACGGACGTGAACCACCATTCGGTCTACGTGCTTGGCGATGTGAACCAGGTTGATCTTGCTCGCGCCGAAATGGTCCTGGCTCACCATGTTGCCGTGCGCGAACACTCGCAATTCTGGTTGACGAATCACGTCGTACGGGAAGTACTGATGGCTGACGATCTGGCTATCGATGAAGAGCCCCTGCGTGAAGAGCTTGGAAATGTAGTACGTGCCCGACTTCGGCATCGTCGTGATCAGGATCGGGGGCAGCCGCACCTTCTGCAGAGCCGCCTGGAGCAGTCCGACCCGCACGCCCAGCTCGTGTTTCTCCGCTCGAAGATCGGCGATCCAGCGCCACAGCAGGAGCTTGTTCAGCGGTATCCGCACATGTCCTCCCCCAAGCCTACGCCGTCGAAAACTATAGCATGGGCCCAACCGCGACCCCAACTGCTCGGGGCCTCCCTACAGCCGGAACCCCACCAACTGGGGATGGTCGTTCCCTACTGGATAGGCCCGGGTCGGCCCGGACCGATTCGCACTCGGGAACGCGCTCGGCGTCCTACCAGATCCCTTCTCCACGAGCGCGTGGTCGCCGAAGTCGGCTTCGAACTCCATCGCCCACCGCGAGGGGTGGACGCGTTCATGCGACGACGTCACGGCTCAATCGCGCTGTTCCTGGCATGCTACCTACCTGCACACGTTTACCAGACTGTCCTCTCGCGCCGAGCGGCTCCGATCTCACGCGGTCCCCGGTTCACCGGCCGCGGGCGGCGGGGTCGTGGGCGACCGGCGCCCGCTGAGCCGTCGCTCGCGCAGGACGACCCTGA